>Ga0157363_1000137_pt1 | contig 54923 bp, 49 predicted proteins | sample AttsexASBM1_FD_111477 | JGI IMG/M metagenome (GOLD analysis project Ga0157363, IMG submission 111477) | Fungus gardens microbial communities from leaf cutter ant in Ribeirão Preto, State of São Paulo, Brazil - Atta sexdens ASBM1 | ecosystem: Host-associated > Fungi > Mycelium > Unclassified ... | reverse complement strand
GAGAATTGATCTTTCAGAGGTGTCGTCAGATCAAGAGTATGTAACGGCAAGCCGCTGGTAATGACATTTTGGATGCTCTGCAGAACATCAGGATGGTTATGACCAAGTGCCAGCGTCCCTGCGCCAGCCAGGCAGTCAAGATATTGTTTATTCTCAACATCTGTGATCCACACGCCGTTGGCTTTGGCAATCGCTAAAGGCAACTTGCGCGGGTAGCTCCTGACGTTTGATTCAAACTCAGCCTGACGGGCTAAGAAAGCGTCGTTGTTTCCATTGAATGCGTTGGCACCAAAATTATCAATACGGACTTTATCCGTCATCATATCTCTCCTTCAACCGGGGCTCGTGATGGCTGGCCGATTGACTAGTTGAACAAAAAAGTATCAGTGGTTTAAAAAACGCGGCCAATATAGAGCCTTTTGACGTACATCACAATGATTTATTTTGTTTAGATTTGTTTATTCTTTTCATATAGGAATCAGGGCGTTGGCCACTAATTGGCCGGCTATTTTAGCGCCAGCAGATGAAGTGGTTATTAAATAATCGTGTTAATAAAAAGACTTATGCCCGCCAGAGCAATCCAGGGACCAAAAGCAAGGGGTTGATTAAGGTCACATTGCCAGCCCAGTTTGGCGATAAACAGCGCACAAATTGCCCCGCTACAAGCCAGTAATAGTACATAGGGTAAGAGTGCCCAACCCAACCACGCGCCTAATGCTGCCACTAACTTTGCGTCTCCTAAACCCAATGCCAGTCTCCCGCTAAAATATTGATAAATATAGCGGATTAGCCAAAGCGCGCTGTAACCCACCACCGCACCAAAGACGGCATCATGGAGTGAGCCTGGTAGCCATTCTCCTGCCTTTAATAATAGTCCAAGCCATAGCAAAGGCAGGGTGATTACATCTGGCAACAAATAATGCTCGTAATCGATGATCGCGACGGTTAGCAGTAGCCAAAACAGCACGAGTAAGGCGAGTAATGATTTATCAACCGGGAGGAGCGCGACAAATACCAGGCTGATTGTTGCACAGGCAGTTTCTGTTAACGGATAGCGCAGGCTGATAGCACAACGGCAAAAATGACACCGACCGCGTAGTAACACCCAACTCACTAACGGGATATTGTCTCGCCAGCGCAAACATTTTTTGCAAACAGTGCAGTGTGAAGCCGGTTGCCTTAAATTCACGCTATTGCCGGGCTGTAAAAGCTGCAGAGGCACGCGATAAATAACGACATTAATAAAGCTACCGATGCTCAAGGCTATCACCGTTGCCAGCAACCACAGTATCCACTCCATGTTGACCTCATGTTCCTTTCCGGTTTTTTATCGAAAAGAAACCTACGCCTGAAGCGCGAAGGAGGCGAGTATCAAAGGGGAATTACGGTGTTTTACATCGCGTTTCACGATCGGTGTTCAGGCGATGAGGAGCAAATGCCGATCGCGACTGAACCGTTAACGCTTCCCCGTTGGGAGGAGGTGTGCCAAAAACTTTTCAGCAGATAAACAGGTGGTGCAGAGCAGTGGAAATGGGACGGCGTCCGTGGCGAGGAGGGATGCGTTTAGCGCAAGGCGCACAGCTTACCGTGCTAACAGCAACCCATGCATCATGACTGCTGTTTGAACATCTGGATAGCTTCCTGCACGTTGCTGGTCGCCAGGGACATCACACGGTCATTATTGAGGAACACGTCATAGTGACCCGCATTGTAGCGGAAGACATAGAGGTCTCCGCGGAAACGTAACCCTTTGGTTTTCACCCCAATATGATGGCGACGCAGGGCGGCCTGCGCCAGTCTGTCAGCTCCGGTGTTCATCTTCATCCCCTCCAATCGTTTCAACGCCAATATCCCGACATAGAGTATGGTTTGAAGCTTAGCTTAACCTTAAGAACAGCGCTGCGACTTTGCTAACACACTGTTTAATTGTCATTTTTCCTTCATCTTCAGATTTCAATTTTTGGTGTTCAGAAAAGCTGCAAACGAAATGTTTCACGAGTTTAGTCATCTTGATGAAACTTTGGTGACGACTAAATAGCGGCACATAACGGTTGAACGTACATCTTCTACCAATCCTCAACATTTAAGAAAAAAGCCAGCTTGCGCGTTACCCATTTAATGTTCAGTTAAGTTTTCATCCGTATTTTGTTCTACGAGCAATAAGACAGGTGTGCTTAAGTTTTTTGCTGTAGGTTAAAAAATTAACTCTTAGTGCCATCTAATTTTTTCTGTTTAATCTAAGTTTAAACAGCAAGTTACTGAAAGTTGTTATGGATCTGAATCACTGCACACTGCAACTGGTCCTGTTGCAGGCAATTTTAGGTGTAAAACATTAAGGTAAACTTATGACTTTTCTTCCATTCTCGCGCCCCGCTTTGGGCGAGGAAGAGTTAGCGGCAGTAAAAGAGGTTTTTGAATCAGGTTGGATCACCACCGGCCCGAAAAATGCGGCGTTGGAACAAGCCTTTTGCCAGTTAACCGGCAATCAACATGCGATTGCTGTCAGTTCCGCCACGGCAGGCATGCACGTCACCCTCCTCGCGTTAGACATCCAGCCGGGTGATGAGGTGATCACACCTTCACTGACGTGGGTATCCACCATCAACATCATTACGCTGCTCGGTGCAACGCCAGTGATGATTGATGTTGACCGCGATACGCTGATGGTCACGCCTGAGCAAATTGAAGCGGCCATCACGCCACAGACGCGTGCCATCATTCCAGTGCATTATGCCGGTGCTCCTGCGGACATTGACGCCATTCGCGCCATTGGTGAACGCCATGGCATCGCAGTGATCGAAGATGCGGCACACTCTGCAGGTTGTTATTACAAAGGTCAGCATGTCGGTAATAAGGGCACGGCTATTTTCTCTTTCCATGCCATTAAAAACATGACCTGCGCGGAAGGTGGCTTAATTGTTACCGATGACGCTGAGTTGGCCGATCGCATGCGCAGCCTGAAATTCCACGGCTTGGGTGTGGATGCTTATGACCGTCACACGCATGGCCGTAAACCGCAGGCTGAAGTGATTATGCCTGGGTTCAAATATAACTTGCCGGACATTAGCGCTGCGATTGCTCTGGTTCAGTTGAACAAACTGCCCGCCATCAATGCTCGCCGTGCAGAGATTGCCCAACGCTATTTAAAAGAACTGGCTGATACGCCATTCCTGCCATTGTCTCAACCCACCTGGGCGCATCAACACGCCTGGCATTTGTTCATCATTCGCGTTGATGAAGCACAGTGTGGACTCAGCCGCGATGCGTTGATGGAAACGCTGAAAGCACAAGACATCGGCACTGGTTTGCATTTCCGCGCGGCACATACCCACAAATATTATCGCGAACGCTACCCACAACTTTCCTTGCCAAACACGGAATGGAATAGCGACCGCATTTGCTCAATACCGCTGTTTCCAGATATGAGCGATGACGACGTTAGCCGCGTGATCGGCGCATTACGTCATATCGCTGGAGTTTGATTGACATGCTCGAAGAAAAAGACATTCGTAAAGTCTCCGTGGTGATCCCGGTTTACAACGAAGAGGAGAGCCTGCCAGAGTTGGTGCGTCGCACCGATGCGGCATGTGCTGTGCTGAATCTCGATTATGAGATTTTGCTGGTGGATGACGGCAGTAGCGACCGCTCAGGTGAGATGATCGCCGATGCCGCTGACATGCCTGGAAGCCATGTGGTCGGCGTATTGCTGAACCGCAACTATGGGCAGCACTCGGCAATCATGGCGGGTTTTAGCCATGTATCTGGCGACCTGATTATCACACTGGATGCGGATTTGCAGAATCCACCTGAAGAGATCCCCAATCTGGTGCAAGCCGCTCAGCAGGGGTATGACGTGGTCGGTACTGTGCGTCAAAATCGTCAGGACAGTTGGTTTCGTCGCCGCGCTTCCCGCACCATCAACCAGCTGATTCAACGCGTCACCGGTAAAGCGATGGGTGACTATGGCTGCATGTTACGTGCTTATCGCCGTCACATTGTCGATGCCATGCTCAACTGTCACGAGCGCAGCACTTTTATTCCTATCCTGGCCAACACCTTTGCGCGCCGCACGATTGAGCTGTCTGTCGCCCACGCCGAGCGCGAATTTGGTGATTCGAAATACAGCTTTATGAAGCTGATCAATTTGATGTACGACCTGGTGACTTGCCTGACCACCACGCCACTGCGCCTGCTGAGTATTGTTGGCAGTCTGATTGCATTGGCCGGTTTCGCTTTCTCACTGGTACTGATCGTATTGCGTCTGTTCCTCGGTGCCGACTGGGCCGGAGACGGGGTGTTCATGCTGTTTGCGGTGCTGTTTATTTTTGTCGGCGCGCAATTTATCGGTATGGGCCTACTCGGCGAATACATCGGCCGAATTTACAACGACGTCCGCGCTCGTCCGCGCTACTTCATTCAACGTGTTATTAACTCGCAGAAAGATGTCTCCTCTGTACAGGAAATTGAGCAATGAAAACTATCGTCTTCGCCTATCACGATATGGGCTGTGCAGGTATTACTGCGCTGTTAAATGCGGGTTTCGAAATCAGCGCGATCTTCACTCATGCTGATTCTGCTAATGAGAACCACTTCTTTGGTTCTGTCGCCCGTTTGGCGGCAGAGCAGGGTATCGCGGTGTATGCGCCGGAAGATGCTAACCATCCGCTGTGGGTCGACCGCATTAAATCCATGGCACCGGATTACATTTTCTCCTTCTACTATCGCAATCTGCTCAATGACAGCATCCTCAGCAACGCGCGCCTGGGCGCTTTCAACCTGCATGGTTCACTGCTGCCTAAATATCGTGGGCGCGCGCCACTTAACTGGGCGTTAGTGAATGGCGAGACTGAAACCGGCGTGACCCTGCATCGCATGGTAAAACGCGCGGATGCAGGCGATATCGTGGCACAGCAGCGTGTCGCCATTGATGAACAAGAAAACGCCTTAACTCTGCATCGCAAACTGACAGCCTGTGCTACACAACTGCTGGAGCAGGCACTGCCAGCGATGAAACGTGGTGAAATTGCGGCAATTCCTCAGGATCACAGCCAGGCGACGGTGGTGGGACGTCGCACACCAGAAGACGGTCGCATTAAGTGGGAGCAGTCTGCACAGTCAATCAACAACCTGGTCCGTGCGGTCACCGATCCATGGCCGGGCGCATTTGCTTTCGCGGGAACCGTGAAGTTTGTCGTGTGGAAAGGGCGCGTACATGCTGATGCGCCAAAAGCGAAGCCAGGCACAGTGATTTCCGTTGAGCCTTTCCTGATTGCTTGCGGGGAAGGTGCACTGGAAGTGGTGACCGGACAAAGTGAAAATGGCGTCTATATGAACGGCAGCCAGTTGGCGCAGAGTCTGGGGATGGTGCCTGGCGCACTGTTGTACTCTCAGCCGGTTGCAGCCGTTAAACGTCGTACGCGTGTACTGATCCTGGGTGTAAACGGATTTATCGGTAACCACTTGACCGAACGTTTGCTGCAGGATGACAACTTTGAAGTTTACGGTCTGGATATCGGCTCTGATGCTATCAGCCGTTTCCTCGATCAGCCGCGCTTCCACTTTGTTGAAGGTGATATCAGTATTCACTCAGAGTGGATCGAATATCACATCAAAAAATGTGACGTGGTGTTGCCACTGGTGGCGATTGCTACGCCAATTGAATACACCCGCAACCCGCTGCGCGTGTTCGAACTCGATTTTGAAGAGAACCTCAAGATCATCCGCGATTGCGTCAAATACAAAAAGCGCATCATCTTCCCTTCCACGTCAGAAGTGTACGGCATGTGCACCGATAAACACTTCGATGAAGATCACTCCAACCTGGTGGTGGGGCCGATCAACAAACAGCGCTGGATCTATTCGGTTTCCAAACAGCTGCTGGACCGCGTGATTTGGGCCTATGGCGAAAAAGAAGGGCTGCGTTTCACGCTGTTCCGTCCTTTCAACTGGATGGGCCCGCGTCTTGATAACCTCAACGCTGCGCGTATTGGTAGCTCCCGTGCGATCACCCAATTGATCCTCAACCTGGTGGAAGGTTCGCCGATCAAGTTAATCGACGGTGGTGCACAGAAGCGCTGCTTCACTGACATTCGTGATGGTATTGAAGCTTTGTTCCGCATCATTGAGAACAAGAACAACAACTGCGACGGTCAGATCGTCAACATCGGTAACCCGGAAAACGAGGCGAGCATCAAAGAGCTGGCGGAACGTCTGCTGGCAAGCTTCGAACGTCATCCGCTGCGCAACCAATTCCCGCCGTTCGCCGGTTTCCGCGAAGTAGAGAGCAGCAGCTACTACGGTAAAGGTTATCAGGACGTCGAGCATCGTAAGCCGTCAATCAAAAATGCGCGTCGCTTGCTGGACTGGACGCCGACCATTGAGATGGATACCACGATCGATAACACGCTGGATTTCTTCCTGCGCACCGTTGAGTTGCAGGATAAGCCATGAAGAAAATTGGTTTGCGCGTAGATGTTGATACCTGGCGTGGAACCAAACTCGGCGTTCCGGCGCTGCTAGAGCAGTTTAGCCTGCATCAGTTGCAGGCCAGTTTCTTCTTTAGCGTTGGGCCGGATAACATGGGGCGCCACTTGTGGCGCCTGATGAAACCGCGCTTCTTATGGAAAATGCTGCGCTCGCGCGCAGCTTCACTCTACGGCTGGGATATTTTATTGGCTGGTACGGCCTGGCCAGGACGTGTGATTGGCCGCGGTCTGGAGGAGATCATCAGCGCCACAGCCGATCATCATGAAGTCGGTCTGCACGCCTGGGATCACTTTGCCTGGCAAACCTGGGCAGGCGTGTGGTCAGAAGAGAAGTTGCTGGAACAGATTTCGCGTGGGAAAGCCGCCCTGGAAACGATTATCGGTGACGCTGTCACTTGCTCTGCCGTGGCCGGATGGCGGGCGGATGGCCGCGTTGTCGCCGCTAAGCAGACCTTCGGTTTCAGCTACAACAGTGATTGTCGTGGTACTGGACCCTTCTTGCCGCGTCTGCGTGATGGCAGCTTAGGCACGGTGCAAATCCCCGTGACATTGCCTACCTGGGATGAAGTAGTCGGACAGTCGGTTAGCGCCGCTGACTATAACGATTTCATTCTTGAGCAGATGCTTGCAGCCGAAGGATCGCCGGTGTACACCATTCATGCTGAAGTTGAAGGCATTATCGGTTCTAAGGCGTTTGGCGAGTTATTAACCCGCGCGGAGCAACAAGGCATTCACTTCTGTCCTCTGAGCGAGTTGTTACCTGACGATCTCAGCACACTCCCGCAGGGCAATCTGGTACGTGGGCATATACCCGGACGCGAAGGCTGGCTGGGCTGCCAGCGCTAAACGTTAACAGGAAACTTTATAGGAACCACGGATGCGTACAGGCACCAAAACGGCGCTGCTCCTGGCGCTTTTCGCGCTTTATTATCTTATCCCGGTCGAATTCCGCGCCTTATGGCAGCCGGATGAAACCCGCTACGCTGAAATCAGCCGTGAAATGCTGGTCAATGGCAATTGGGTGGTACCGCACTTCTTCGATTTGCGTTATTTCGAAAAGCCCATAGCGGGCTATTGGGTCAACAATATCGGCCAGCTCTTGTTTGGCCATACCAACTTCGGTGTACGCGCCGGTTCGATTTTTTGCACCACGCTCAGTGCAGTGCTGATTTATTGGCTGGGTCATCAGATGTTTGCCAGCCGGAAAATCGCACTAACCGGCAGCATCATTTTTCTCACTTCGCTGCTGGTGTATGGCATTGGCACTTACGCGGTGCTGGATCCTATTCTGCTGTTGTGGATGGTTGCCGCGATGTGCAGCTATTGGCTGGTGGCGCAAGCTTCTACTACGCAACAGCGTCTCTGCGGTTATGTGCTGCTGGGCGCAGCCTGCGCGATGGGCTTTATGACCAAGGGCTTCCTTGCGCTGGCGGTGCCGGTATTGGCGATAGTGCCCTGGGCGATTTGGCAAAAACGCTTCGGCGAGCTATTACGCTGGGGACCTTTGACGATCATCGTTGCCGCACTGCTCAGTGCGCCGTGGGCGCTGGCCATTTATCGCCAGGAAGGGGATTTCTGGCATTACTTCTTCTGGGTTGAGCATATTCAGCGCTTTGCAGAGAAAGATGCACAGCACAAAGCCCCCTTCTGGTATTACCTGCCGGTGTTGCTGGCGGGATGCCTGCCGTGGCTGGCGCTGCTGCCGGGCTCACTGATGGGCGCATGGCGCCAGCGTCGTCAACATGCGGGAGCCGTTTACCTGTTAAGTTGGGTGATCTTGCCACTGCTGTTCTTTAGCATCGCTAAAGGCAAACTGCCGACCTACATTCTGCCGTGCTTTGCACCTTTAGCACTGTTGATGGCGCATTACGCCCACAGTGGTTCTGCACAGTTAGTGAGGGTGTTTAAAGTTAATGGCTGGATAAACCTGCTGTTTGGCGCCATAACCACCTTAGTCCTGTTGGTGGTGGTTGCGCCATGGGGATTGGCGCACAAGCCCGTTTATACCCATGATGAAATACTGCCGTTAATCTGTGGCGTACTGGCCTTTGCCGGCTGGGGCATTATGGGGTGGTTCAGTCTCAAACCGGGTGCCTGCCGTTGGCAACTGGCGGCGCTTTGTCCGTTAACGCTGGCGCTACTGATCGGCTTCGCGATACCGCAGAAGGTTCGTGATTCCAAACAGCCGCAGAGTTTTGTACAGGCTGTGCATCATCAACTGGCAGACAGCCGTTATCTGCTGGCTGACAATCCTGGCATCGCGGCTGCGGTGGCGTGGGAAACTGAGCGCAGTGATATCACTTTCTATGATGCCAAAGGCGAACTGCAATACGGTCTTAGCTATCCCGATGCGAAAACGCGCTATGTTGATGGCGCAGCATTTGCTGACTGGCTGCGTGAACATCGTCGCCATGGCAAAGTGTCCGTAGTGATGATGCTCAACTCGGGCGAGAACGGGCCTGACCCTGCAATACCAACGCCGGATGACGTTTATCGTCAAGGTCGACTGGTCTATTACGGTTATAACGCGACACCATGAACCTGTTGCTTATTCTTCTGGTCAGTTTGTTGAGCTGCGCCGCCCAGCTTTGTCAAAAGCAGGCGGCGTATCTGGGGATGCGCCACGGCAAGAAGCAGCTCATCTTGTGGATTGCGCTGAGCCTCTTTTTGCTCGGCGTGGCGATGTTGCTGTGGCTACTGGTATTGCGTGTGGTGCCGGTCAGCGTGGCCTATCCGATGCTGAGTCTCAACTTCGTGTTGGTGGCCATCGCAGCTAAGTTGATCTGGCGTGAGACATACACCTTGCAACAATGGTTCGGTACGCTGGCGATTGTTGCCGGGGTCGCGCTGATGGGGTGCCACCTATGAAAGGGGTGATCCTCGCGCTGTGTAGCGTGCTGCTGGTGTCGCTGGCGCAATTGGTCCTGCGTGCCGCGATGCTACATTTCCCGCCATTGACTGCAATCCTTAGCCCGCAATTCTGGCAGCATCTGCAGCCGCTGCTCCTGCTCGGTCTGGGACTTGGTGCGTACGCATTATCGATGCTGTGCTGGATGCTGGCGCTGCGTCATATGCAGCTTAACCGCCTCTATCCGTTGCTGAGCCTGAGTTATGTGCTGGTGTGGCTGGCAGCTATTTCGTTGCCAATGTTCGGTGAAGCCTTCCGCTGGAGCAGTTTTGCCGGTGTTATATTGATTGTGTTTGGATTGTTGTGCGTTTCACTGCCGCGCAAACCTTAGCCGCAGAACGTTAGATGTGACAGGCGAGCCCCATGGAACCAAAGCGGGGACCACATATCGTCGACAAGCTGCATTGCGTGACGCTGTCACTTTATCAGGCGTAAATGCTTTTCACTGAGGTCAGTGAGTGAGGGTGCACCCAGCATGCCCAGATCGCGACTGACTTCATTAGTGATAAGGTCAATGGCCCACTCAACGCCCGATGTTCCGCCTACTGCACTTGCATAGTTAAAAGGCCTGCCAACAAAGCAGGCCTTTGCCCCCAGTGCCAGCGCTTTAATCACATCAGTGCCACGCCGGATGCCGCTGTCCATCATCACCGTCATATTTCCCGCTGCGGCGACAATCTCGGGCAAAACATAAATCGGCGGGATCACCGTATCCAACTGACGCCCACCGTGATTCGAGACCACAATGCCGTCGATGCCGATGGATTTACAACGTAATGCATCGTTACGACTGAGAATGCCTTTAATCACCATCGCGCCCGTCCAGCGCTGACGAATATGTTCGATATGCTGCCAGGTGAGATGGCTGCGCCCACTGAAGTCACGCACGGCATTTTTGGAAAACAGCGGTGCGCCACGCACTGCGTTGTTGTTCTCGAAATAAGGTATGCCCGAGGTCAGTAAGGTTTTCAACAGCGTGCCGTAAAGCCAGCGGGGATGAGTGACGCCTTGCCACGCCAAGGCCAGACTGGGGCGGAATGGCGTGGAAAATCCGGCGCGCACGTTGTTTTCCCGGTTAGCTTTGACCGGCGTATCCACCGTCACGACCAGTACGGATATGCGCGCACGCTTGACGCGATCCACCAACGCATCAATCTCTTCCAGCGTCTTTGGCAAATAGGCCTGGAACCACATCGCCGGATTAGCCGCGGCCACGTCTTCCAGTGGAATCAACGAGGAACCGCTCATAATAAAGGGCACGTTCTTGCTCGCCGCTGCCCGCGCTAAAGCAATATCGCCCTGAAAACCGGTGATGGCAGAGATGCCCATCGGCGCAATACCCACAGGCGCCGCATAGTGATGCCCAAACAGATCTACCTCAGTATTACGTTGCGACACATCGACCATGTTTTCCGGTATCAGGCCGTAATGAGCATAGGATTGCTGAGTGTGATGGAGCGCAATGTTGTCCTCAACACCACCGGAAACATAAGCGAACAGCGGATGGGGCAGACGCTTTTGGGCATATTTCTCGAAATCATTTAACGAGAGGCAACGTTGGTACAGTTTGCGCATGGGCTAGCGATTCAGCTGTGAGGATAAAGAAGAGAAAAGTCATGCTATTGCAAGAAGGGGATCTGGCAAATGCTTTAAATGGCATTGCATATCTGAATAAAGCATATGGGCGCACCTTAGTGCGCCCATCGTTAATTAATGTTGTTCCCAGGTATGATATTCGCCATCACGTCGGCCTGGAGCCGTTTCAGGCAATCGCAGCAGGCCTACAACGGAAATCACCCCCAGTACCGCAACATACAGCGCCAGGCCATACCAGTGCCCATCGGTGGCCTGCAGGATTTTCACCGCGACTAAGCCAAGCACGCCACTGCCAATTAACGATCCCACCTGCCAAATCACTGCAATGCCGCTGCAGCGAATATGCGTCGGGAACAGTTCCGGGAACCAGGAAGCCTGTGGGGCGTAGCACATACTGTGGCCCAGCGTCAGCGCGACAATCATCGCAATTTGCGTTAGCCAGTAGCTGTTTTGGGACAGGGCATAAAAGAACGGCACGATGGAAATCACAATCAGCAGTGCACCCATCATGTATACCGGTTTGCGACCGATCTTATCGGATAACGCCCCCATTAGCGGAATGGCAAACACCTCGAGAATCACCGCTACAATCATGCTGTTCATCAGTATGCCGGCGTCGAGATTGTTGGCTTTGCCCCACGCCAGGATAATCACCGTGAAGAGGGCAAAGGCGCAAGCTTCAATTAATTTAGCCGCCACACCATTGATGACTAATTTCGGATTACCGCGAATCACTTCTTTTAACGGACGCGATTCGGCGGCCTTGGTTTCGCGAATGGCGGCGAACACTGGCGATTCATCGATGCGTAAACGAATAAACAAACCCACGATGACCAGCACTGCACTCAGTAAGAAGGGTACGCGCCAGCCCCAATCCATCATTTGTTCCGCGCTCAGGGAGGCATTAAGAATCGCGAACAGTGCCAGCGGCAGCAGGAACCCAACCGGCGCACCGATTTGTACCCAGCTGGCAAAAAAACCACGACGTGATGCTTGCGAATATTCTGCGGTCATCAGGACCGCGCCAGCTTGTTCGCCGCCCACGCCAAAACCTTGCAGCAGGCGAATAGCGATCAACAACACCGGTGCCCAGATGCCGATCTTTTCATAGGTTGGCAGCAAGCCAATACAAAAAGTACCGAGACCCACTATCAGGATGGTGGCCACCAGCGCTTTTTTACGTCCCACTTTGTCACCAATATGGCCAAAAACAATGCCGCCAATCGGCCGGGCGAGGAAGCCTACCGCATAAGTCGCAAATGCGGCGAGGGTGCTGATCAAAGGGTCGTGGCTGGGGAAGAACAGGTGGCCAAAAAACAGCACTGCAGCCGTGCCATAGGCAAAGAAATCATAATATTCCGCCGCGGTACCAATCGCCGATGCGCTAGCGACACGACGAATGAGTGAGGTGTGATTTCCCTGTGCCGTTTGGGTCTGAGTAAAAGTGGAAGATGCCATAGTCAAAATCCTGCAGGTTTATAATTTTAGACTACCATACAAGGATGTTTGTTGGTTTGTTGCGCGAACGATCACAAATTTACGATGGCGCGAATTTACATCCTCGCTTTGATTCCTGCCTTCGAGAATCGACAGCATATCAATTTTGAGTCAATTATTTCCGACCCGCTACAGCGCTGCGCTTATTAATCTTCATAACATTAATATTCAAAATAGAATGGATCTGTTTCACTGGGAAATCGTTTTTTCTGTTATCTGCGAATATCGATAATAAGAATATATAAACCTCAATAAACCCAGTAATGAATGGACTTTAAATTTAGACTAATGCATTGATATAAATGAAGATGAATCCATTAAGTTACCCCGCGTTACCTGCTGATTTTCAAGGGTTAATTCTTAATTTGACTTAAACCTTCCTGTTCACCTTAACTCCAGCTAGACGTTTTCTTTACGAAATGGTGAGATAACTCGACATAATGCAGTCTCCATTCTTGTTCTCACGTTTATTAAACCAATCGTCATGCGCGGTATTAGTTTTTGCCGCGCGGAAAATATTATTTTCTCTCTGGAGGAAAGGATGTTATTTAAATTAAAACCGCTGGTTATCAGTTTGCTGGCTGCACAAGGCATTATGATTCCTGCGATGCAAACCAATGCCGCCGTGATTCAACCCTTTGACCCTGCGAAAAATGACAACAAAGTGGGGGGGGGGTTGCGTGTGCAACGGCAGCACACAATCGCTAACGGGGTTGCCGCAATTTACGCCGGGTAAAAGTGGCGAATTGCAGGTCTCCATTGGCGAGTTACAGGATCAAGGCCGATTGGTGACAGATAACAACTTATTAGGTAAAGAGAGGTTGAGTCTGGGGGCGCAGGATTTCACGATCTCCGTGCCTAATGAGGATCACCGCTCTTACAGCAATTTTCAGACTTACAACACTGCCGCGTTAAGCAATCTCGCCCCGGTCGATAGCAGCACCCTGGTCACCGATTTCGAAGAGGTGAAGAATCAGCAGTACATTGATGCGCGTGTTGCCTCAGTGAGTAATGGCACTATCAACGTGCAATTAGGCACTGAGGGAGCCAGCACGGTGGCAAATGGTTGGGAGATGGCGGCAAAGCAGAGCCGCTTATTCACTGCCAGCAACAAAGGCAACATGAACTGGGATTCGGATAACCGTGTCACATTCACCGCGACGCAGATTCCTGCCGTGTCGCGGTGGGGTCTGAATGTGGACAATCTGGTGGCGTATAACGGCGCATTCAGTGTGACCAGCCTCTATGGCGATACCACCGACTTTAACGTGACGTCGTTGACCGATCTGCAAAACTACAACGACTGGCTGATTGAGCAACTGCAGAATGGCCAAATCAGTTCCGCTGACTACAACAACGAATTTAATAAAGCAGTGACGCTCAGCAGCGGGCAGGTGGTGTGGGGAGTGAATACCCCGGATGACGATGAAGCTTTCCTGCCAATAGGCGAGCGCGTGGTGCTCAGCGCTGACGGTGCCAATGCGCGTGCCACTATTGAGGCAGGAAAAACCCTTGAGGTGGCGAATGCCAATGGCGGGGCCATGCGTGCGGACAATGGCGCTACCGCAACCATAAACGGCAAGCTCGCCAGTACCGGCAGCGGAATCACCGATAATGATGCTCTGGTATTAACCAATGGCAGCAGCGGCATCAACAACGGTGTGATTAATAGCGGTTTCTTTAATAACGCCGATGGGAGTGGCATTGATAACAGCACGCTCGGCATTAACGGATTAGCGGTAAATGCCAGTGATAGTCACTTTATCAACAACGGCATTATCAACAGCGCGGGATCAGCCGTTGTGCTGGATAACAGCGAAGGGGTGAATAACGGCACCATCAATCTGGTCGGCGACAACGGCAGTGCAACAGCGGTGACGCTGAGCGGCGATGCGAGCACCTTTACTAACAACGGCACAATCTATCTTGGTCGTACGCCGCAAAATCATCCCGGTGATGCAACGTCTGACATTATGCTGGATAGCGCCACCGGTATCCTTCAGTTGGGTCGCAACAGCGTAGTCAACAACGGCCACATCATCATGGGTTCGGGCGTACAAAGCGGCGCGGCGATGAGCGTGTCTGGCGGCGCGGATGCCGTCACTCTGAATAATGGCGTCATTGATGTCAATGGTCGCGGCACTGGACTGGCGGTGATGGACTCTGGCAGCGGCGGTCAGGTGGGCAATGCCGGAGTGATTAACCTGAATGGCGATAACGGTACCGGCCTGTTGGTGACGGCGAATGACGGTGCTCTTTCGCACGCCTGGTCGAGTGGCCCAATCAATATTGCTGGCAATGCAAATGTCACAACAGGGACACGTAACACCGCAGTATGGGTGAACGGTATCGATAGCGGCGTCGCTTCGGCGGAGATCAGCGGACCGATCACCTTAAACGGAGTTGGCGCGATTGGGATACGCGCGGAAGGCAATGCCACGGTGAATGTGTCGCAGGCGGCTCTACCCACGGGTAATAGCGGTGCCGATCAAATCACCTTTCTCGCTATGGGGCCGAACGCAAAAATTTTACTGCCCGAGAATGGCCACTACGGCGTAACGGGAGATAACGCATCCATCTTTCGTGTGCAGGATGGCGCGAGCTTTGATGGCAGTGGCATGACGTTAATTTCAAACGGCAACCTTTCCACCGCCGTCCTGGGCAGTGGTGATAACACCACGGTCACCACTGGCAATGCCATCTTTAATCTCGGCGAAAATGGCATCGGGTTGCGTATTGAGGGTGCTGCGCAGGGCACAATTGACGCTGCAACCACCGTCAATATGAATGGCATACATAGCATCGTGGCACAGGTACAAGGCAATCGTACCGACCTCAATGGCAATATTACCAACTCCACAACGCTGCCTTACACCAACACGCTGCTGACTAACAATGCCAATATCTATGGCTCGCAGGATCGGCAGATTGGTTTTATTGCCAGTAGCTCTGGGCAGCTGATCAATAACGGTGATATCGCGCTGGAAGGCAGCAACACGGTGGGGATTGGCTCGCTCGGCGGGAATGCCACCAACAATGGCACTGTGTCGATCACGAATGGCAGTAGCGGGCTTTACACCGAGGGTTATACCTATTCGGTTGGCGCTCGTGCGACCAACAACGGCACGATCAATGTCTCCGCCGGCAATGCCAGCGCGACACAGCCTTCCGTGGGCGGCGTGGCTTTTGGGGACGCAGCTTATTTATACCAAAATGGCACCATCAATCTGTACGGTGAACACGCGGTAGGCGCGCAGGCGGGCAATGGCGGTACGGTAGTGATTGGTGAAGGCAGTCAAATTGCATTCCATGCTGCCAATCAAATCGGTTATCAGGCGCTTGAAGGCTTTAGCAGCATCAGCAACAGCTCCAATCTGACGACGGATGCGGAGAACATCTCGTTACTGAGTGCAGGTGACGGCGGCTATATCAATAACCAGGGTACCGTCACCGTCAATGGCAACAACAGCCGCGCGGTTGCACTGACGGATGGCGGCCTTCTGATCAACAGTGGTTCGATTTCCGCTTATAAAGGTGTGGCTTTGGATGCCTCATTAGGAGCGTCAACTTATCGGCAAAACAGTGGACAGATCTATTCCGAAGGGACCGCTGCCATTCGTGTTGGCAATGGCGGTTCGCTTAACATTATTGGTGATGGGCAAGGCGAACAGTACAACAGTTATAGCAGCAATATCTGGTCCAGCGGTGACGCAGACACGGTGTTGATTGATAACGGTGCCGCAGGATTTATCGCCGATCATGTGGAATTGAGTGGTGCCCGCAATCTTATTAATAACCGCGCTGAAACCAGCAATATTGCACTGAATTATGTGCGACTGGACGTCAATGGCGGTAATGGCATTCGCTCGGCAACGTCGTTCGGCTATGACGACCATGTTTATATCAACGTCAGCAGCAACAGCCTGACCAACGCGCCCGGCATCGGCTATCTGTTTGCTAATGAAGATGGTTCTGTCACCCACAACGATTTGACCCTCGGTCCCAATTACACCATTTTCCTTTCGGGTGCCAATACTACCGGCGTACGCGCTAATACGACCGGCAGAGTGATCAACGAAGGCTTTATCGGTGTGTATGACTTTAGTGGCGGATCGGCGATTGTCACTGATACCGCCAGTGAGGTGATTAACCGGGGCAGTATCGTCTCAAACAGTAAAGTCTCACCGGTGATTGATCTGCGCGGAGGACAAACACTGTTTATCAACCAGGGGCAAATCAGCGCCACCTTCCAGGATATTGAGGTGGTGGCGGGCGGTGCGACCAACGACCGCATTGCACTGATGTCAGGCAGCGTGGTGGGGGATGTGAATACGGGGTCCGGTAACGACATCGTGCAGGTGTCCGGCGGCACGCTTAATGGCAGCGTGACAATGGGGAGCGGCACTAACCAGGCGCTGGTGGAGAAGGTTGATCTGGCCAATACCCGGCACATCACCACGCAGAATGGCGCAGGCAGCACGCTCTATTTTAATGACATCAATGCGCGCGGCGGGTCATTTAGCGCCGATGACCTGAGCAAAGGCACCAACCTTGGCGGTGGCTGGAGCACCATCAACTTCGATAACACTCAATGGACGTTGACCGATAACCTGAAACTGGCGCACAGCACCATTAATATCGGCGAAGGCTCAACGTTGTATGCGGGCAACGGCGTCAATCCACTGCTGAGTGGCGCCACCGACGGTTCGCTGGTAGTGAATAATGCCGGTACGCTGGATCTGACTAATGGCAATGGTGTTCCCGGCAACACGCTAACCATCGATGGCGATCTCAATTCAGCTGGCGGACGCGTGAAGCTCAATACGCAAATTGATACAGGCGTCAGTGACAGTGTGCGTGTGAATGGCAATACCAGCGGCACCACTCTGCTGGATGTTAACCCGACGGGGAACCGTCTGGCGGTGATGACGCCTGAACAGGGCATTGCACTGGCGCAGGTAACCGGCAATGCCAGTGCTAACAGCTTCGCGCTGGCAAAGGGCTATGTCGCCGCGGGTCCTTATCAATATGGTCTTTACAGCGGTTCTAACGGAACCGGTCAGGATTTTCGTCTCGCGAGTAACTTTGTCAGCGATGCAGCAGGTAATGCGGTGCGCCCACAACTTACGCCTCAGATGCCATCTTATATTTCTGCGCCGGTCGGGCTGGCCTACTACAACATGGCGGTGATGGACGATCTTCATAAGCGACTGGGAGAGCTACGTCAGGATTCGGGCAGCAGCGCGGGCAACGGTGGTGAGATGTTTATCCGTTATCTGGGCTCCAATCTCACCTACAAGACGGATCGCAGCCTGAGTCAAAACGGCTACGATTTCGATCTTGATTACAGCGCAGTGCAACTGGGCGGCAATCTGATTCATCTGCAAGGCGCCAGCGACAGTTTGCGAGCCGGGGTGGCCTATACGCGCGGTAATGCCCGTATTCGTCCTGATGCAGCGGACGGTTACAGCTCGACCACTTTCGATAGCGATACCTTGTCGCTGTACGGCACCTGGCTGCGTGACAGTGGCTTCTATGTTGATGGGGCGCTGTCATTCGACTGGCATCGTGGCGATACCGATATTGCGCGGCAAAAAGAGGTGGGCAAACTGAAAGGCAATGGTTGGGGCGCCTCACTGGAAACCGGCTATCCGTGGCAGTTGGGCAATGGCGTACGTCTCGAACCGCAGGCGCAGTTAATGTACCTGCAACTCAACATGGATGATCTGGTGGATCGGTATAACACTCGCGTCAGTTGGGGCAATTACGATCAAACCATTGGCCGCGTGGGCGCGCGTCTGGATCGCACCTGGCAAGATACCGCTGGCCAGCAATATACGCCTTATCTGCGCACCAGCTATACGCGTAGTTGGGGAGGGGCGGCCACTACGCGAGCGGGCATTAACGGCGGCGCGGACAGTGTCAGTTTCGACAGCGGGAAGTTCGGACAGATGTGGGATGTGGGCATCGGTGGTACGGCCGCGCTAAAAGGGAATCTCTCATTGTATGCCGAGGCCGACTATCGTCAGGAAATTGACGGTAACGGTACGAAAGGCTGGCGCTATAACGGCGGGGTTCGCTGGCAATTCTGATCGCGTTTACCTTACGCCAATACCCATTGGCGTAAGGTTTTTCTTATTTCCTCTCTCGAATGTTTAAATACATATACGCCGCTATTAATCAATATCGCCCAGCTCAATTTAGGGTAATTCGAACCCATCTTCGCCTCTCACTCTTTAAATTAACGCTCCCTTTTGATGTTTAACCATCAAAATAAATCAGCCGGAATGCTTGATATCACATTTCGGAAAATGAATTTCAAATAAAAATTAACATGAAATAAAAATACCGATAGCGTCATTTTCTGTTTTGTTCTGCTGTATTTCCAAATGCGTTTTTACCAGGAGAGGTTATGGAAAAAGAACTGTATATCTCGACCAATACCGCGTCAGGCCCGAATAGCGTGACGCGAACTGAGCCTTTTGTGAAGATTATTGCGCTGGTGGCAACCCTCGGCGGATTATTATTTGGCTATGATACTGGGGTGGTATCGGGTGCGCTGTTATTTATGCGCAGTGACCTGCAATTAACGCCCTTCACCACGGGTTTGGTGACCAGCTCATTACTGTTTGGAGCCGCATTCGGCGCTTTACTGGCCGGACATTTCGCCGATGCCATGGGCCGGCGCAAAATCATCATCACTCTGGCGTTTATTTTTGCCCTTGGCGCAGTCGGTTCAGCCTTTGCGCCGGATGTTGTGTCGATGATTATGTCACGACTTTTCCTCGGCATTGCCGTGGGCGGTGCTGCGGCGACTGTGCCGGTGTATATCGCTGAAATCGCGCCAGCTAATAAACGCGGCCAACTGGTGACCTTACAGGAGTTGATGATTGTATCGGGTCAACTGCTGGCGTATGTCTCGAATGCAACCTTCAATGAAATCTGGGGGGGTGAACATACCTGGCGCTGGATGCTGGCACTCTCGACTGTTCCCGCCGTGCTGTTGTGGCTGGGCATGATTTTTATGCCAGAAAGCCCGCGCTGGCTTGTGATGCGAGGCAATGTCCGCGAAGCCAGGCATGTGTTGGAGAAGACCCGTGCAGCAGAGGATGTTGAGTGGGAGTTAGAAGAGATTGAAGAGACCATTGAAGAAAACCGGCAGAAAGGTAAAGGTCGGCTGCGCGATCTGCGTACGCCCTGGCTACGTAAGGTGTTTCTGTTAGGTATTGGTATCGCTGCCATCCAGCAGTTGACCGGCGTGAACACCATTATGTACTACGCGCCGACCATGCTGACAGCAACGGGGCTGAGCAATGATGCCGCGCTGTTTGCCACCATTGCCAACGGCGTCATTTCCGTATTGATGACCCTGGTCGGAATTTGGATGATAGGCAAAATCGGTCGTCGACCGCTGGTGCTGGTGGGACAGATGGGCTGTACGGCATGCCTGTTCTTTATTGCCGCCGTGTGCTTCTTCATGCCGGAATATCTGGCAGGCGGAGAGGTCAATCTGCTGCGTGCCTATCTGGTATTGACTGGCATGCTGATGTTCCTGTGTTTCCAGCAAGGCGCACTTTCCCCGGTGACCTGGCTGCTGCTTTCGGAGATCTTCCCGGCGCGCATGCGTGGGATCTGCATGGGCGGCGCGGTGTTCGCACTGTGGATGGCCAACTTTGCTATTTCAATGGCATTTCCGATATTGCTGGCTGCTTTTGGTCTTGCAGGCGCATTCCTCACCTTCGCGATCATCGGTATTGGTGGCTCGATGTTTGTGCTGCGCACCATTCCGGAAACGCGAGGGCGTAGTCTGGAACAGGTCGAGCATTACTTCTTCGCGCTGTATGACGGCAAGCCTTAGGATGGATTCGCGAGCTTGATGTAAATCACTCAACGATGACGCAGTATAAATCCAGAAGATAAATTACTATCAAAACACGCAAAACACTGCAGCAAAACAGAATAACCAAAACACAATGCGCTGATAATCATTTCAGGAAATAACATGAGCCAGAAAATAAGCCGTGACCGTTTTTGTATTAATCGAAAAATTGCGCCGAACTTAACTGTTAATCAGTTTTTCACCTTGGTGAAAGATTTAGGGATAAATAAGGTCGAGATTCGTAATGATATGAAGGGCGGAAGTGTGACGGATGGTTTAGGGGGCGAGAAAATTCGTGAATTGGCAAATCAACATGCGCTGACCATCGAAACAATCAATGCGGTGTATCCCTTTAACCAGTTATCCGCTGAGATATTGGAAAAAACACGGGGTTTATTAAAAGACGCACGTGAAACCGGGGCGAAAGCGCTGGTGCTGTGCCCACTCAATGACGGAACGGTGGTCTCAAGTGAACAAACGGTTGCCGCTTTAAAAACGCTCGCGCCGCTGTTCGCCGAATACGGCATTGAAGGGCTGGTGGAACCTTTGGGCTTTCCACAGAGTTCGCTGCGTTCGGCGGCACTGGCACAACAGTTGATCAAACAGGCAGATGTGCCATTCAAGATCGTGCTCGATACCTTCCATCATCATTTGTATGAAGGCGCAGAACAGGATTTCGCTGGTGGCGTTGACGTTAACCGCATCGGATTGGTTCACCTGTCTGGCGTGACGGATACACGTCCAACTGCAGAATTGACTGATGAAGAACGCATCATGCTCAGCGCTGATGACATGTTGCAATCGAAACGACAAGTCCAGCGCCTGGAGGAGAGAGGTTACACCGGTACTTACGCGTTTGAACCTTTCTCGTCAGTGATGGAAGCGTGGAGCGAAGCGGATATCGCGCGTGAGATTCGTACCAGCATTGACTATCTGAACCATTAATTTTACTCGTACAAAAGAACGAAGGAACAAACCATGACGCTGAATATTGGTGTAATTGGCACTGGCGCAATCGGGCGCGAACACATTCGTCGTTGCAGTCAGGTGCTGCAAAACGCTCGCGTGGTTGCACTGAATGACATCAACCGTGCTAACTGCGAGCAGATCCTGACCGATCTCGCGCTCAAAGCCGAGATCTATGACAATGCACATGACCTGATTAATGCTCCCGATGTACAGGCGGTTCTGGTGACATCATGGGGCCCGACACATGAAGAATTTGTGCTGGCAGCGATTAAAGCCGGGAAAGCGGTATTTTGTGAAAAGCCGCTGGCGGTGACGGCGCAGGGTTGTATGAACATTGTGGAGGCGGAGATCGCGAGTGGTAAAAAGCGCGTGCAGGTTGGCTTCATGCGCCCGTACGATAGCGGCTATCGTGCATTGAAAAGCGTTATTGATAGCGGAGACATTGGCGAACCCTTGATGCTGCACTGCGCACACCGTAACCCGGAAGTCGGCGATGCCTACACCACGGACATGGCGATTACCGATACGCTGATCCATGAACTGGATGTTCTGCGCTGGTTGCTGAAAGACGATTACGTCAGTGCTCAGGTGATTTATCCGCGTAAAACCCGTAAAGCCTCATCGCATCTGAAAGACCCACAGATAGTGCTGCTGGAAACGGCGAAAGGTGTGCGTATTGACGTCGAAATTTTCGTCAACTGTGCCTATGGCTATGATATCCAGTGTGAAGTGGTGGGTGAGACCGGGATTGCGAGCTTACCTGAGCCGATGTCCGTTCAGACGCGAAGCGCGGCTAAACTCTCCACGGGAATTCTGACCGACTGGAAAAAGCGCTTCATCGATGCCTATGATGTGGAATTGCAGGATTTCATTAATAATGTGTTGTCTGACAACATGACGGGCCCATCGGCCTGGGATGGCTATGCTGCGGCGGTTGCTGCCGATGCTTGTGTTGCCGCGCAGAACAACGGTGAGATTGTGCCGATTACCATGCCACCACGCCCTGCGTTTTATCAATGATGGATACACGGGCGCACCAGATGCGCCCGTGTCAGTAGCCAGCGTCAGCAAGTGTGCTTGATTTATCGTTGGAGATTCACCGCTAAGTGCTGTATAAATATTCAGTTCATTTAAAGCGAGATGGCTTGTTTTGCCTTCTAAAAGGGCTACTTTTTCAGACTTGAATTGAATGTTGCCCACATTTAAATGTCGAAATTTCAGGAAAGGTTGAGTTTTTACTTTGAGGAGGCATCATGTTGAAACGGTTGATGCCCGTTGACGGTTTGAACTTCGTGAAGTCAGGAGATCATATGCCAAAATTTCTGGAGCGTTTTCTCAGCATGCCGGGGCGATTGATGCAATCAATCAACCAGCAGGATATTGAGCAGTCAAATGACAGCAAAATTATCACTGATGCGAACGGTAATGCCTGGTTAAATATGAGTAATCCTCAGGTCCGCGATTCCATGCAGGCTCGCATGAAGGAATTGGCCGCGAAACGTTAAGGATTAACGATGGGTCCCTTGGTGATTATGGTGGTATTGGTCTGTGGCTTTTGGTTTACAGAAAATCATTATCAATCACGCATACGCCAGGCCAGAACTAATGGCTGGACATCGTACTTTTATGTTGCCATGCATGGTTGCAAGTTTGTCATTCAGGGATTTTGCCTGGTTCTGTTCATCTACCTGTTTTTACTCATTGTTAGTCTCATTATTTCAATCCCCCATCTGTTTGTGTCCACCTATGGCATCCAAGACTTCTATTCGTGGTTAACGAACAAAACGGCTCTCTCATATCCACTGTTTTTCATTCTCTCTTTGTGTGCAGGGTGTTTTATCGCCTGGAGGGCAGGTGATGCCGCACAAAAATCATTGCGTGACGAACGCGTCCGTCAGGCCGCCTATCGTGAAATGGCAGCCCTGGATGCGATTGAATCCCTGCTGGTTCAGGCCATTGATGAGGACATGTTGATTTTCGTTACGCTTAAATCACGCAAGGTCTACATTGGTTATGTCGCCGCACCTCGTATAGAGCACAGTCTCACCCAGCACCTGTCTATCATCCCTTGTATCAGTGGCTACCGGGATAAGGACACGTTGTATTATCACGAACAACATCGTTATTACGAACTCTATCTGAAGAAGGGGATTACGGCGGACTCAAAGGGATTGAACCTGCAACATTTCCGACATGTGATACCAATGAATGAAGTAGAGGCCATTTCGTTATTTGATACCAGCACTTACCAATGTTTCGATGAATTCATCAACAACAAGTCTGAACACCTCTCTGACGAGTGACGCTGTCACCCTAAGCTGACACTCAGCGCACTACGACCTGCTGCCGTTGCCTCTCCCTCACGCCGCTTTCGGTGTAATATCGCCGCCTTTGATGTTTGCAGGGATTTTACATAATGACGGATTTAACCTTGAGCCGTCGCCAACCCTCTGTTTGGTGGGGCGCGATGATTATCTGCGGCACGGTGGTGGGTGCGGGTATGTTCACCTTGCCAATTGTGATGGCCGGTGCATGGTTTGGTTGGGCGCTGCTGCTGTTATTGGTGACGTGGGGCGCGATGTTGCTATCCGGTTTGCTGTTTATGCGCACCAGCCTGCATTACCCACAGGGTTCGGGATATGACACCTTAACTAAAGACCTGCTGGGTCGCGGTTGGGCAACGCTTAACGGTCTCAGTATTCTGTTTGTGCTGGGCATCCTGACCTATGCCTACATTTCCGCCAGCGGTCCGGTGTATCAGCACTCGCTCAACCTGGCGGGGTTGCCGCTCTCCACCGCCGGTGCGAAAATCACGCTAACGCTCTGCGTTGCCGCCGTGGTGTGGCTCGGTACCACTGGCGTGAGCCGTTTAATGACCTTCTGCGTACTGGCAAAAATCCTGCTATTGATCCTGCTCTTTGGTGGTTTGCTCACGCAGGTCAGTTTGCCTTCGTTGATCAGCGCGGCGCCAGTTGGGGAAAGCTATTGGCCTTATGCTCTCGGCGTATTACCGTTTTGTCTGGCGTCTTTTGGTTATCACGGCAATATCACCGGGCTGGTGAGTTATTACGATGGTAACAAACGGCATATCACTCAAGCGCTGGTGCTCGGCACCCTAATGTCGCTGGCACTCTATCTATTCTGGGTTACCAGCACCATGGGCAATTTGCCGCGCGCGGCATTTCCTGCAATCGTGCAGCAGGGTGGCGATATCGCCGCGCTTATGGCGGCGCTGAGCAATCATCTGCACGTCAGCGCACTGGCATTGATGATGTCGATCTTTTCGCATTTCGCTGTGATTGCGTCCTTTCTCGGCGTTACAGCCGGTCTGTTTGACTTCATCGCCGATCGTTTAGGCTGGGGCAATTCTCCAGCTGCACGGCTGAAAACCGCCTGCCTGACCTTTCTGCCACCATTGATGGCGTCATTACTCTGGCCACATGGCTTTGTCGCCGCGATTGGCTTCGCAGGACTGTTTGCAACGCTTTGGGCCGTGTTTATCCCGGCAATGCTGGCATGGAAAGCACAACAGCGTTTTGCCGGGATGCCGCGTTCCACGCTTCCGATTGTGCTGGTGATGATTTTCGGTGTGCTGAATATCGTCGCCTGGTTGCTGAGCTGGGTGGGCTGGCTGCCCACCTTCGGTGGCGCTTGATTTAACGCAATTCAATCTCACCTGCTGATTGAAGGGGGTGTTTATTGGGTCATTCAAAGCCATAAGTAACACCGATTAAAATGCCATTGAACGCCAGCCTCGTGGCGTGTCATTGCCGGTTCGTGCGGCCAGTGATTGTGCCGCACGTTGTGAACGCGCCATTACGGCTTGCTGGTTGATCTGAGTAAATTCGCCATTTCGCAGCAAATGCGCACCGTCAACAAATACATCACTGACTTCATGACCTAATGCGGAATAGACCAGCGATGAGACTGGGTGGTGGATGGGTGTCATCGCCGGATGGGAAGTATCAACAATAACCACATCCGCGCGCTTACCGACTTCTAATGAACCGACCAGATGATCAAGACCAATGGCTCGGGCACCATCAATGGTGGCCATTTCCAGCACCTTCTCCGCGGTCATAATGGTGGGATCGCGGTGTACCCCTTTTTGCAGGAGTGCGGCAACTTTCATCGCCTGAAAAAGGCTGTGATTATTGCTACTGGCAGGGCCGTCGGAGCCGAGTCCCACCGTCAATCCAGCCGCCAGCATTTCAGGTATGGGAGGCACGCCGGACGCGAGATACAAGTTACTGCATGGATTGTGTGAGACGCGTGTGTCGTGATTTTTTAGCGCGCGGATATCACGAGAACTGCACTGCACACAGTGCACGGCCAATACATCAGAACCGAGGAAACCGATATCACTCAGGAATTCGGTGTCTGTTCCCTTAAAACGCAGTTTGGCTTGTTCAATTTCAAAATCAGTTTCCGCCACATGCGTAGTGATGAGTACGCCAGTTTCATTGGCTAGCTCACGGGTACCGCGCAGCACTTTCTCATCCAGAGCCCAAATCATACTGGGTGCCAGGCCCACTTTGACGCGGCCGTCGGCTTTATGAAATCGATGAATAACCTGACGTGCGTCTGCCAGCGCGGCTTCCGGCGTTTCGATAAGTGCTTCAGGGATGCCATGTTCAGCTCCGGTGGTCAGGAATCCACGGCATACATGACCGCGAATACCACTGACCTCAAAAGCTTCAATGACTTTTGCGGTCAAACCCGGCCGGGGATGGGCATACATAAAATCGACCAGAGAAGTGACGCCTGAGCGCAGAGACTCCATGCAGCCGTGCAGGGCTGCGGCATAAACATCCTCCTCCGTTAACGCGACAGCACTCGGTCCGGTCATACAGGTAAACCATTTTTTCAGCACCATGTCGTCGCCCAACCCTTTTAAGAGCGTCTGAAACAGGTGCGTATGCGTGTTGACCATACCCGGAATAATAATGCGTTGACGGCAATCGATAACCTCTGCCTCAGGATATTGCAGGCTGAGCGTCTCGCGTGTTCCGATGGCACGGATATGCTGGCCTTCAATCACCAAACTGGCTTGTTCCAGGATTTCACGCTGTGGGTTCATGGTGATAATCCAGCCGTCGGACAATAAATAACTCATCAATCACACTCCAACTGCTGTTGTAATTGCGATGCCTGAACGACAAAACCGAAGCACTGTTGCACGTTGTACAGCGTGGCGTCGCGGCAATAAGAGGGTGAAGTGGTTGCGCTGCAATCCTCAAGAAGCAGGCAGTCATAACCTCGAAAGTTAGCGTCTTGAAGGGTGCACAGCACACATTGATCGAGGTTCACGCCAGCAAACAGCAGTGTTGTCACACCAAGGTTACGCAGAATGCTGTCGAGTTCGCTGTCATGAAAGCCGGACATACGATATTTGTTGATGCGGATATCGCGTGAGTCCGGCGTTAACTCTTCAACAATTTCAGCCGCCCAACTGCCGGCTTCCAGCACAGGCGCACCGGAAAGGGGGAGAGGATCACCTAAGCCAACGCCATCGCCATAGGGGTTATAAACATGCAATAGCGCAGGGCTGAGATTGAGCTTATCGGGTCGATTACCCCAGTTAAGCCAGATCACCGGCACCTCAGCTTGACGCAGTACCGGTAGCAAATGTTGTAGCGGCGCGATGGGCGCGCGTGCAGGCGTGACATCAACCCCGATGTGGCCAAGCCAGCCATTGGGATGACAAAAATCGTTCTGCATATCAATCACGACGATCGCGGTGTGCTGCAAATCAAAAATCACAGACCTTTCGCCAGTGCTCAGCTCGACCGGGCGTGAAACTTGCGTTGGTCGACGTGTATCAATGAGTTCTTTTGAAACACGCCATTGGTTAAATCGGTTGCTGCCCAATACGTTTAACCCCATTTCAGGCTCCCGTTAGAATACGCAAATCTTCACTGTCTAATGTGACAGGGTCACCGCTGCGAATCAGTTCGGAAAAGCCCTCGTTTGGCGTCATGACCGTCAGCGTATACAGCTTTTCAGTTCCCGTATTACGTATGGCATGATCGTTACCTGGATGTAACAGCAGTGAATCACCTTTCCTGATCACCAACTCGTCATCATTACAGCGCGCCACGCCTTCGCCATGAAGAACATAGAAAAACTCATGGGCAGTGGCATGTTCATTAGGAGGCGTCGCGCCGCCGACGTTAAAGATCTCTACAACAAAGATATTCTCAATGCCATCGAGGGTTTTATCGCACAGGATGGCGAAGTAGTTGGTGCTGTCCGGACTAATACGGAAAGCCTGAACATCTTTCAGATTATTGAAACGAAACGTTTTCATCATTATTCCTTTCGATAAGGCTGCGTCAGTGCGCCGGGTTGTAATGTGCGTCCCACGACACCTGACATCGCCAGAATCGTGAGCAGATAAGGCAGAGCGAGCAGCACCTGCGGTGGCAGCGTGTTTTCAAACAGCTGTAATGAGAGTTGCAGTGCATCAGCCGCACCAAAGATAAAGGCGGCGAGCAGGGCTTTTAGTGGGCTCCAGCGGCCAAAAATCACAATAGCAAGCGCGATAAACCCTTGACCACTGACGATATTGTCGCGAAACAGGCCAATTTGCGCGGTGACCAGATAGCCGCCTGCTAAACCCGCTCCAACACAGGAAAACATTACGCCCCAGGTTCGGATTTTCAGTACGTTCAGGCCGGCAGCATGTGCAGCTCGCGGGTTTTCTCCAACGGCGCGCAGCGAAAGACCAAAGCGCGTATGAAACAGACAATACTGTGCCAATACGGCCAGAATCAGCGTGAGGTAAAGGGGCAGCGGCTGCTGGAACAGAATCGGTCCAACGACGGGAATGGATGAGAGCACCGGAATATGCCAGGGCTCCAGCATAGGAATGGTTGGCGACGACCCATTGCCCATCACCAAGGCATAGATCCACGATGCAAGCCCGGCAGCGAGAATATTAAACACAATGCCAACCACGACCTGGCTGGCATGTGCGCGCAGATAGAGCGCGGCCAGCACACAGCCAACGATCAAGCCGCCAACGCCACCCGCGATAAAACCCAGCGCCGTGGAACCACTTTCAACCGCCATCATGTAACTGGCCAGCGCGCCAAGTAAGATGGTGCCTTCAATGCCAATATTGAGCACGCCGGAACGTTCGGAGTAGATTTCACCTAGCGCAGCAAGTAGCACCGGTCCGGCAAGTCGTACCGCGGCGGCAAGCCAGCTGATAAAGAACGCGGTATCGAGATTAGCCAGCAAATTCATGATTGCTCCTCCACAAATGGACGGCTGGATCTGCGTAAACCCGGTAAGTTAATGCGGTAGTAGCGCAGCAAATCACCGGCAAGGATTAATAACACCACCAGACTTTGCAGGATTAGCACCACTGATGTGGGTAAACCGGTTTGGCGCTGCATGGCGCTGCCGCCCACTTCGAGCCCGCCGTATAAAATCGCAGTAGGGATTACCAGTAACGGATTCAGACGCGCCAGCAAAGCGACGACCACGCCGATAAAACCCACCCCTCCGGAAATGCCATCCATTAAGCGATGTTGAACGCCAAGCACCGCACACAACCCGGCAAGCGCAGCTAATCCTCCGCCGAGCAATACGGCCCCCATCTGACGACGGTTAACATCAACTCCGCTGTAGCGTGCAGCACGTGGATTCAGGCCAGCAATTTTTATTTCAAAGCCCGCCGGCGTGGCACGCAACAGCCAGTAAACAAACAGGCTAGCGACCAGAGCAATGGCGATTCCCCAATGCGCACGCATACCGTTCATCACAAAGGGTAACCAGCTATCGGCGGGCAAACGTGGCGTTTGTGGAAGGTCGCCCGGGGCACGCATCGGTCCGGAAACAAGGAATTGCACGATGAATAACGCAACGTAATTTGCCATTAATGAAATCAGGACGTCGTTGCCGCCGAATTTGACGCGAAGCGCACCGACCCATCCGGCCCAAATGGCACCCGCTAGAAACGCGGCCAGTAAAACCATCGGCCAATACAACAGAGGGGGGATGGCCCACGGAAAACCCTGTGGTGTACCTGAAAGCGCGATCCAACTGGCTGCTGCAGTGCCCAGTAAAAAGCAACCCTCAAAGCCGATATAACCCAGTCCAGCTCGCCATACCACAATGGTCGCCAGCGCGATGAGCATGAGTGGCGTGGCCTGGACTATGCTCAGACCAAGACTGCGCAGAGAGCCGAATGCTTCATTGAACAGGAAACCATAAGCTGATAGCGGGTTACCGCCGAAGGGGATAAACAACAATCCCGCGATAGCAAAAGCGGCGATAATGCCGCAGATACTGGTCAGCATCAGCGCGCCAGTCGATTCTGCAGGGGCGAGACGTCTCTCAAGCAGCTTCTTCACGTTCGCCTCCTTTTTGCAGATGAGCGCCCGCCATAAGCTCACCCAGTTTTTCTGCTGTTGCTTCATGAGCAGGCAGTTCGCCCGCGATTTGTCCGCTGTACATCACGGCGATGCGATCGGACAGGTTAAGAATCTCTTCCAGCTCTGCGGAAATCATCAGAATGGCGCAGCCGCGATCGCGCGCCGCAATTAACCCTTGCCACACGCTCTCAATCGCTCCGACATCCAATCCACGTGTCGGTTGTTCAACCACCAGTAAGCAGGGATCGCTCGCTACTTCTCGTCCTAGTATTAATTTCTGCAAATTTCCGCCAGAGAGTTTTCCAGCTTCGAAATCCGCATCGGGTGTGCGTACAGCGAAACGTGCAATAATATCGCGGGCATGCTGGCTGATGCGCTGTCGGTCCAGCAACCAACCACCTGCCCGAGTGAAACGGTGTTGGCGGCCTAACAAGGCGTTGTCAGTGATTGATAACGCTGTGACTGAACCGACGCCACGACGATCGGCGGGGATAAATCCCATCCCTTTATGACGACGGACTGCCGGGGAATCCTCGCTGATATCGGCCCCATTTAACAAAATGCGCCCGGCCTCCAGCTTGCGCAGATTGAGTAATGCTTCAGCAAGCTCGGACTGGCCGTTACCTTCAACCCCCGCAATGCCCAGAATTTCTCCGGCTGCAACCTGCAAAGAAACGCGCCAGATTTTTTGCTGACCGCTGGCATCCCGGACCGCAATATTGTCGACTTGCAGCACAGTTTTACCCGGCTGGCAGGGGGATTTTTCCACGCGAAGTACCACATCACGGCCCACCATGCGGCGGGCCAAATCGCGCTCGGAAGTGTCATTAATATCGACCGAATCGATCATCCTGCCGCCGCGCATCACCGAAACATGATGGGCGATGGCCATGATTTCATACAATTTATGCGTAACGATCACGACGGAACGCCCTTCAGCGCACAGTGATTTTAACGTGGCAAACAGGCCTTCTTTTTCTTGTGGCGTAAGCACTGCAGTGGGTTCATCAAGAATCAGTACCTGGGCGTCGCGGTACAATAATTTGAGGATCTCAACGCGCTGCTGCACGCCAATGGGTAAATGTTGCACGCTCGCCCAGGGATCGATGGCCAGACCGTGTTTGTCAGATAGCGCCTGTAACCTCTGAGCCGCGGCTTGCAGATTGAGCGCACCACTACGATTCTCTTTCAACCCCAGCACCACGTTCTCGACCACGGTCATTGGCTGTACCAGCATGAATTCCTGGTGAACCATACCGATGCCGCAGTGGATGGCATCACTTGGATCGCGAAAACGCCGGGGTAATCCATCCACGACAATCTCACCTTCATCTGCCTGATACAGGCCATACAGAATCTGCATCAAGGTGCTTTTACCTGCACCGTTTTCTCCCAGCAAGGCGTGGATTTCACCGGCTTTTATGCTGAGTGAAACGCCATCGTTGGCCACGACGCGAGCAAAGCGTTTGGTGATGTGATTGAGTGCCACGCGAACAGGTGCTGTTGCTGTCATAACAAGTTCCCGCCGGTTAAACAGTTGGTTTCAACGCGCCACTGTCGAGCTGCTGCCAAATGGTCTGGAATTTAGCCCATGCATCCGCGCTGACGAGTTTGCTGTTGTAGTGTTCATTGCCGCTGACCACCGACCAGGCTTTACCCACCGTTGGATGCCATTCATCACCCCCTTTGAAGGTTTTATTGGCGACTGACTCTCCGACTTGTTCAACCATCCAGTCGAGGTTCTGACGGAAGCTGCACGCGACATAATCTGGTGCGACATCACGCTGATCGACATAACAACCGATGGCCTTCACTTTACCCGCGGCAGCGCCTTGCATTGCGCCTAAGCCGGTCACATCAGCGGCATGCCAAATGACATCTGCTCCATTGCCAATCATGGTGGTGGCCGCTTCACGGCCTTTGGCGGCGTTGTCATAATCGCCAGTGACCACACCCATACCTTTGATGCCGGGGCGGGTCTTTTCTGCAGCCTGAATGAAGGCCCGCATCATGGCTTGCTGAGTGGGGTTATCGCCTCCGCCAACAAAGCCGACGGCTTTACCTTTATCGGAGATCAGTGCCGCCAGTGCCCCTGCAGCATAGGCGCCTTGTAAATACGCGAGGTTGACGTATTCAACGTTACCAGGTGATTTCTCACCAGGTTTGAACGTTGAGGCGAAGAAGTAGGTTTCTGGGTATTCCGGCGCAATTTCGGCAAATGCGGAACCGTATTCGAAGCTGTGACCAATGATCAGGGTGTAACCATCGTCAGCGTAACCTCGGATCACTTGTTCCATTTGAGCTTGCGGTACGCTTTCACTGTAGGCGACGCTAAAACCGGCCTTTTTCAGGCTCTGTAATCCAGCAAATGCCAGTGAACTCCAGCCACCATCGGCAACAGAGCCTGGCAGCAGCAGGGCAATTTTTATGGTGTTATTCGCAGCCATTGCGCTGCGCGACAGCATGGGAGCCAGAGCCGGTAACAACAGCGCGCCAGCCACTAATTTCGCAAATTTTCTGCGGGATACGTCTGCCATCATGTGTTCTCCTGGTGTGGTTTTGTTGTATTAATTACCGGAAGAGCATTATCTTAAAAGCATCATTTTTCGCACTTACCGATGACTTAAAGGCAACGCAGAGGAAAGCATGCTTCAGCACCGTTTGTTTATCTATATCGACCAGATAGCGCGCAGTGGTTCGATTCGCAAAGCCGCTGAGCGTTTACATATTTCGGCCTCAGCCATTAATCGCCAACTGATTGCGCTGGAAGAAGAGCTAGGCACACCCTTGTTCCAGAGACTGCCACGTAAGATGGTGCTAACCGCAGCGGGCGAAGCCTTGATTCATCACGTGCGTCAGAGTTTTAAAGAAATTGAAATAGCGCAGATGAAGATTGAGGAATTGAAAGGACTGCGGCGCGGTGAAGTCACAGTAGCAATGATGAGCGGGCTGGCAGCCAATCTCATCCCCCTTACGGCGGCGGAGTTTCGCCGTGCTAATCCACGAGTGAAATTGCATCTTCAACAACTCACCACGGGTGAAAACATCACCAATGCAGTAGCAAGCGGTGAAGCAGATTTGGGGATTGGGTTTGATTTTGAACTGCAGCCTGTGCATCGAAAACTTGCCAGTGTACCGGTGCGACTGGGGGCCGTGGTGGGCACCGCTCATCCACTGGCTGAAAAAGCCAGCCTACGTCTTAGTGACTGTCTGCCTTATCCCGTGGTGATTGCCGATAAATCTATGGTCATCAGGCCATACTTGAATGAGGTTTTCGCGCGAGCATCGATCAATCTGCAAACAGTCATCGAAACTAATTCCATTGAGGTGATGCGCCAGTCAGCGATGATGGACCAGACGCTGACGTTCCTGACACCGATTGATATCGAATCAGACCAACGAAGCGGGCGATTGATCTATATCCCGGTCCGTGAGCTTGCGCAGCATACACAGACGCTGATGTTGATTGGTCACGATCGCGGAACAAGCGCTATTGGTAGCGTATTTGCGGAGACACTAAAAGGTATGATGTCGGCATTGCGTTAGCGTTGAGGGCATCCGTCTGGTTGCCCTCAACGTCTGCTTAAACCTTCTTTGATCGGAAGGCAGTTTCACCTTTGAGGAAGTCCAGGTTAAACGCTTGCACCTCACGAACCAGGGTGATTAAGGCTTGTGCTGCACGGTCGGTGGCAATCTGACCCCGTTGCGCATCTGCAGCGGCTGCATTGCCTGTGGTGCCTGAGAGATGAAGGTCTTGTGCCATCCAGCCGAATCCTATGCCGCCTTCAGGGGTGAGTATCCCGCCACTGGCCTCCAACGCCACTGAGGTTGAGACGAAATCATCAGCATATGCCATCTGCACCAATTCGGGATGCAGATGCAGCATCATACTGGTTTCTGATTCTCCACCGTGAATGCCGTGCTGCATCTCTTTTTCGCTATACAGGTCTGATGCATCAATTGTCCGGAACCAGCTGGCCCCAACGGCAAACATCCCCAGTTCGATGCGCAGTTGACGGCAAACAATCTCCATTAATTGCGGTTGGCCGCCGTGGGAATTCCAGAAAATGATTTTGCGAATGCCCGCCCGCCAGGCGCTTTTTGCTACTTCAAACCACACTTTGCCCAGCACTTCATACGGCAGTGAAAGCGTACCAGGATAAGCCAGGTGTTCGTCTGATTTGCCAATCGGCAGGGCGGGTAACACCAACATTGGCAGGTCGTCGGGCATGAGTTTAACGGCGCGTTGAATTATGCCCGCATTAATGGCGGCATCCACGCGTACCGGCAGATGTGGACCATGCTGCTCAACCGCACCAATCGGTAAGACAGCCACTATGTTTGCCATATCGAGTTCACTAAATTCCCGAGTGGAAAGATCCCACCACCAGGGCGAAGACGGTTTTACCATGTTAACCTCCATTTTTTAGCTCAACATAGCGGGTTGCCACTGCAATGGAAGCAACAAAATTCGTACTGATCGTTGCCTTTAAGTCATCCTTCCTGACAAGGTGCTCTTCAAAATTTCACTGAAAGCGGCACACGTTTTTGCTTTGCTGCTGTCATCATCAGGCCCCTGAAGCAGGATATAGTCTGCCTGCGGAAGCGAAGGTCATTCCCGGCGGCCCAGCGGGCCGCCTTACGTCTCATTTTTGATTCTTATCTGTAAACGCCTGGTAATTTTCTTTCGTGACGGTCTGATAGGGCACCCAGTTATAGGCTTCGGTTTTCTTGCCGGTCAGCAAATCGCTTGCCACATTAACTGCGCCAATGGCCTGGCCTTTCGCATCCTGGAAAATGGTCACCGCCATTTTGCCATTCTTGATGAATTGCAAACCATCCGGTGTGCCATCAATGCCAGCCACTAACACATCGCTCTTCTTCAACTGATCCAGTGCCATAATCGCACCGATTGCCATCTCATCGTTGTTAGCAACAATGGCATTGATTGAATTGCCATCCTGTAACCAGGAGAGGGTTTTATCGACGGCTTCATTACGTTGCCAGTTAGCGGTCTGCTTTTGAATGACTTTAAGACCTGGGTGGGCGCTGACATAATCTTCAACGGCTTTAGTGCGTTGGCGAGCTTCCTCGGTAGAGAGAGAACCCATCAGGATGGCGATGTTCCCCTGGTTGTTCATGCGTTTTGCCAGCGCTTCAATCTCCATTTTTCCACTCAAAGCAGAGTCGGAGCCAACGTAAGCCATCTTACCGCTCAGGGGCACTTCAGGTTTACGGTTGACGAAAATCAGAGGGATGTTGCCTTTCTTTGCTGCCGCAATCACAGGCATAACACCTTGCGTGTCTACCGGGTTCACGATAATCGCGTCGGCACCCTGATTAATAAAATCATCAACCTGCTGGATTTGCAGTGAAACATCGCCTTTGGCATCAGCAAACTGGCTATCCAATCCTTTCTCTTTCAACTGCGTTTCCATTTGACTGCGAAGGATTGAAACAAAGTTAAGATCCAGATTCGCCAGAGCAACGCCCACCATATACGTTTTGGCTTGCACGACAAACACACTGAGTAAACCACAGGCGATTATTATTGCTTTGATTATATTCATGTTTGTATCTCTGTAAGGTGGATAGGGTATTTGTGCACCCGGGTGCAATAAATTGCGTATCAACACACAGTGCTGTGTATATTTTTCGCTGTGACCCTGAGCGCGTAACATTACTTTCAGATGAGGCTAGAAATTAGTCAACGCGCTAAAAATTGATTCCTTCATCTGGATCACAAAATTTGGGCGAAGCATCCTAACAAGAGAATAGAAATGCTACCGGGTGCAAGTTTTTCTGGCAATGCTCCGCTTGCTTATTACGGGCTTAAGTTACAACATCCAATAAAATCACTGAAAGATGCGCATCAGTAAGCCACTGCGTCGATTGAAGCTAAACAGCAGTTTTTCGCGCGCATCTAAAGATCTGTCATCGGGGGGCAGTTAAAGATTACAAAGGTATTGATAAACTTCAGCATCGCGTTTATCTGGCGTGAATCGAGAGCACTGCCGGCATTGGTGAGAGATAACCCGATATTGCTTCAACAACCCAAGTTCGTTCAGGATGCGCAGCCAACCCCTTGAGCCATAACACTTCTGCTCATAGATTTTTTCGCGAATGCTTTTCACGTCCACACGTAGTAGGGAGGCTTCAAGATTGCTGTAATCCGGATGCAGCTTGTTCTTTCCTACCTTTTTGAACAAGAAATTACGCACATAAAATGAGGCCACATTTGCCTTAACCTGAATGAATATATCATCCACTTTTTCAACAAATATGGTGTAAATCATGATCTTGAGATAAAGCATAAACACCAAATTGTCGCTATCTGATTGGTGTTTTACTGAGAGGGTGCCTAACTCAACCACTTTGCGTTGTTCCAGGCGCAACGCGTCAAGTTCTTCACGAAACAACGTGGCACAAGGGATGTTGTTTTCATGGCGGCCTATCACGCTGATGGTGCCCAAAATATCTTGTTCTTTTCTCGCGAGGAATAGGGTGCTGTTAGGATTAAGAAGACCTTCGTTGTAGAGGAAAATAGAGCGGCTGTCTTTAACTATGCCAGTGCGGCGATACTCGCCGTTGGTCATTTCCATTCCTTTGAGAAACTCTATAAAACCGGTGGCAGGTGCAATGCTGATCCTGTCATCAATATCATTAAGTATTTTGCAGATTCTATGCGTTCTCTTATTAAGTACGCCATCAGATATCGCACTGCTAATAACTGATTTCCTTGATAAATACACGGTATACCTCAACCTATCCACGTTAAAGTATCGCTAATATAATAAACAAAAATGAACAATGGAATTACTTTGAGATGAAAATTTAGATCCACTTATGTGTTTTGCTGGTTGGATATGGCTTAAACGAAGAATTGGACTGATTCGCGAGATAAATGTGATGAAGCCCTACATTTTAGTGGGTTTACATATTAGCAGGGTTTATTGATTTTGGTGGTGGCGAGCGGAGGTTATAGGGTTGCCCGGCAAAAAAGTGCCGGGCACTACATGGCTAGTCTTCAATACTGCTTAACAGCGCATTTTGAATGATTTTCTGGGCTTTGAGTGGATTTTGTTCACTTTGCGCCGCTTGCAATGCGGCAATATCCAGCTTATCCAGGGCACGGTAAATATGCTTCAGGAATCGAATCGACAGATTGGCGGCTTCAACATGGTCTTCACGGAAGGGAAATTGGTCCAGTTGCCATACGCCATCCCAATTATTGATTTTGAGCACATAGAAGAACTCAAAAATTTCTGTCATGTGAACTGTGCCGACAACGAGATCGTCATCCCAACCACGTAAGTTATCGTTCACGTCCATCCCAAACAGTCTTCCACGATCAATAATCAGCTGGGCTGAGTCCGCTGGTGATTCACCGGCAAATAGCGCGTGGCCAAAATCCAGCAACACGCCGACGTTATCGAGTCCAATATCTTCAATCCCTAGTAAGGTGCGTGCAGCGGAATCCCAGGTCATTTTAACGCGTGGTTCACGCGGTTTATACTCGATGGCAAATTTGACATCAGGATTGGCACTCGCCAGTTCGCGCATGCCATCAACCGCCAGTTTCCAAAGATTTTTATGATCAACCTGGAAGGGATAATCCCATCCATCTTGTCCCGGCCAGATTTTCACATAATTAGCACCCAATTCCCGAACGACTGTGGCCGCTTCATGCATCAGGTCGAAGGCCTGTTTGCGCAGTGCGGGATCAGGATTAGTAAAGGCACCGCGAGAAAAGCGGCGCAGATAGATTTCAGGCGTCACGCCAATCGCTTTCAGCCCAGCCTGGTCTAAGGCTTCTTTAACCTGAGCAACGGTAACACCTTCAGTAAAGGGATAGGGCACATCAACATACGATAAGTCTTCAACACTGCCAGCCAGTTTGATCTGGTCTAGCGTGCTGAGCGCCGGACCGTATCCGTCGACGGCATAACGGTCTATGTAGTTAGCAAAATGCCACAAACCGGCACCAAATTTCGGGTAGGTGTAACCACTCATAAGACATTCTCCTTAGGGATTAGGGTAATCCGAGGCGCTACAATTATGTATGAATATATATTCACTAACGGTTATATATTCCATTCTGCGCCTCGAGCTTCTTGCTTAACCAGCATTGAGTGAAGAAATTGAGGGTGGCCTCACACAAAATTTGTGTGTCTGAAGTGAGAAAGGAATTGGGAAAGACATTATCCGTGCACAATTAAAATCAACAGGTGCTACCTTGCTTAATCCTGCGGCAATCAGTTTCCGCCACTCCAGCCTTAAACACGTTAACCTGAGGTCATTCATCATGATGTCTCCCCCAATTCAGCATGGCCCGACTAAAGCACCGATAAAATTTACCCAGGTTGAACCCGTTTTCCTCTCCGACAAGACTATGCTGGAGCGAAAAAATAAGGTTATGCAAAGGATGGTCGAGGGCGGTTTTGATGCGCTGGTCATTTATGCAGACAAAGAACACGGCGGGAATTTTGAATACTTAACAGGGTTCATCCCGCGTTTTGAAGAGGGGCTGTTGATCGTTGATGCCAGTGGAGAATGTACCGCTATTCTCGGGAATGAGAATCTCAAACTGGCTCGCTTTTCACGCGTACCTGTCACGTTGCTTCACTGCCCGTTGTTTTCGCTGCCTAACCACCTGTCTCTCAGCGTGAAGAAATAGAGCGCACTGATAGCGAACATCAGGGCTTAATTTGATTACGCCCGCTGCGTTTTGCCAGATAAAGGGCTTTGTCGGCGTCCTGTTTCAGCTGGTCTGCTTCGCCTGTTTTACCAGTTGACGTCAGCGTGCTGTAGCCAGCGCTGATGGTCACTACGCCAGCTGGAACATCTGAGCTTTCATGTGCAATGCCGGTTTCTGCAACAAATCTGACCGCGCGCTCAGCCACTTTTTTGGCATCAAAGGCTGAGGTGCTGGGCAGAATGATCGCAAACTCTTCACCGCCATAACGTGCCACGATATCGCCTTGATAATGCACGCTATCCTTTAACGCCAGGCCGACATCCTGCAAACACTCATCACCCGCAACATGCCCGTAGGTGTCGTTATAGCGTTTAAAATAATCGATATCGATCATCACCAGCGAGAGCGGCTCAGCGTGCTTTTCTGAACGAAGCAGGGCTTGCTCCAGCAGAGCATCGAACTGACGGCGATTCGCCAGCCCGGTCAAACCATCGACCAACGCCAGGGATTGCAGCGTATGGTTGATGGTGGTCAGTTCATCACGAACATGGGTCAGCTCAATTTGATTGCGCACATTGGTACCCACCTGACGCAATACAAAGACGCCCATGCCGGTAATGGTTAAGAGCAGCACAATGTTGAGCAAAACATTCGTCAGGTTGGCCGTCATCCACTCCATGCGAATCCGATCGCGGTCATATCCTGCCGTCACGATCAGTGGATAACGCTCCAGTCGAGCGTAACCAAATACACGTTCTACACCGTCGAGCGTCGAACGCCAGGTCGCGCTGCCGCTCGACGCCGATTTAAGCTCGGTTTGAAACAGCGGGCTGCCGGAAAGGGTCCGGCCAATATAAGAGTCCGGAAAAGGGCGAATATAAAGGGCCGTGGCATCCGCCAGGATCAATCCCAACGCATCTTTATCGCCAAGCGTGTAGTAGCTGTAGTACTGTCGGAAATAATCCACTTTGACCGTCGCAAGGGCGACACCAGCAAAATTCCCCGCATTATCATTTAGGCGTACCGAAACAGGAATCACCAGATCACCGGTGGAGCGACTGCGGATGACATGGCTGATATGGATATCCAGACTGGGATGCGTCCGATGCCAGACAAAGTAATCACGATCGGCGTTACTGGCATTGGTTGGCGTGAAGTTGCCCGATGAAGCCACCCAATGTCCCTTGGTATCGTAAACAAACAGTCCGTGCAGCTGAGGGAGCTTGCTTTGCTGGTCCTTGATTTGATGCAGGAACTGCGGTGTTGCAGCAAAGCTGTTGCCGTTTTGACGTAACTGGCGCACAGCATCCGCGAGGGTAATATCAACCTGTAAAAAGGCATCTTCAGCTTGTTTGGCTAATGAGAGCGAGAGATTGCGTGCATCCTCTTCTTTTTCTGTCAGGTGTTGCTGCCAGGAGTGCCAAAGAGACCAGGCATTAATAGCCACCACCAGTAAACTGATGGAAAGCAGAAATACGGCCATACTTCTTCCAAGAGAAGTCTTTAGCAGACGAGGGGTGCTATCTGAGAGGACACTTTTACGCATTGATACTCTTTTGCATGCTAAAAAGGTGGGCAGAGTGGATAGGGATATTACAGGATTCATGTAACTGTCATAAGCTGAGTAAAGAAAATTTTATGCATTTGTGGAATAAATCTGATGAGCGAGAATTGGCGCCGTAGAAGTGAGCATCAAAAAGCCCAGCATGATGTGTGGCGTGCATCAAAATATCCAATTTAACATAATCATGATTATGCGCACTTTGATTGTAGTGGCTAAATTCAGATGTCCGCCTCTGGCTATATTGAGAGGCCCGCTTTATCGTCCTTTTTTTCAGGGTTTCCCGGCTGAGGACGCAACTGATGACGGCTTACGGTTCGGAGTGCTTTACGATGAATGATGTTGACCGCCTCAAGATCCTGCAGGATGTCATTGATGGCAGGCTCACCACTTCGCTTGCATCACAACGACTTGGCCTCACGGACCGCCACTGCCGGCGTCTGCTTGCGCGCTACCGCGAGTCTGGTGCAGCCGGTCTAACCGATGCACGGCGTGGAAAGCCCGGCACACATCGCATCGATGAGAGTCTGCGCCACCACATCCTGACGCTGCTACGTGTAAATTACGTGGGTTTTGCCCACAAATTACCGCAGAAATGCTTCAGGTACTTTCCGAGATTGATAAGCGGCTTACTTCACCCAGTCTTCCAGCACCAAACCCGGTACCCGCGAAAATTCCCTGGTATTATTTGTCACCAATATAACGCCGGCCGCAATGGCATGACCGGCAATAGCCGTGTCATTTGGGCCTATCGGTGTTCCGGCTGCGCTTAGGGTGGCCTTAATTACAGCGGTGGCGTCCACCGCCGCCCGATCCCAGGGCACAATCGCATCAAGTCGGGCGCAGAATTCGTCAACCAGTTGACCATGACGCGGCGAGGCTTTCTTTCCAATAGCACCAAAGCGCATTTCTGCGTAAGTAATAGCAGAAACTACAATGCGATGGTTGCGCAGCACCGCTTGTTCAAGCCGTCTGATCACGTCCTCTGGTTGCTCGCGCATAATGAACGAACAGATACAAGTATCCAGCATGTAGGTTTTGTTCACAGATCAAATCTTCCCTCATCACTGACAACATCCCCGCGATCCATCATAAAATCCGGGTCCGCTTTCTCAAGCTGCATAAATGAGCCCCAGGTCGGCCGTACGGGACGCAGTATGATGCTGTCACCTTCCCGGACAATCTCTAACTCACTCACCCCTTCAAAATCCATATCGCGTGGCAAACGAATGGCGCGGTTATTGCCATTTTTAAATACAGAAACAGTTCGCATGATTAATCCTCCTGAACGGACTTCCGGCACGGTGCCGTCACCGGCTTTATGTTTTGAACTTTATTGCTCAGCATATGTTTAGTATATGCCCAGCTTTGACACATGTATATGCCCTGTTCTCTTATTCAGAAAAACATCAGAATGTGACATACGAAGCCTTAAGTTCCGGGTGACATTAGCAACTCGAAAGACATTTCTTGTTTTCATTTCTCCCTCTGTGGGTAAAGAAACGTGAAGTAACTTACGCACGCGCACGGTTCCACTAACCTTGGTAGTACACGTTCTTTAACCTGCCGGGGAAACCATCATGTCAAAGACGAATTTACTGCTGAAGACGCCACTGCTGCTGTTGACCATTTGTTCAATAATGAGCCTTAACAACGTTCGTGCGGCTGAAGAGCCCCTGTTCCAGCCTTTATCGCCGAAAGTCTCAGACCTCACTCAATATCGCTGGCACAATCGCCTTCTGGTGATCTTTGCCCCATCTAAAACAGATCCTGCCTATGTCGCTCAAATGGCGATGCTTGAGAAGCAGAAAGCAGAACTGGCCGATCGGGATATCATTGTGTTCAGTGATACTTCACCCACAGCCAATGGCACTTTGCGTAAGCAACTCAATCCGAAAGGATTTGAAGTGGTTCTGGTTGGAAAAGATGGTGGAATGAAACTACGCGAAACAACACCTCTGAATACAGAGGTGTTGCTCTCAACCATTGATAAAATGCCCATGCGCCAGGCCAAACTCAAAGAATGAATTGGACGGGTTCACTCGACATCCAGCAGTGAACCCGTTTTATAAAAACGTTTCCCGGCGATGTAATGCAAACTGCGCATCTCGTCTGGTGCGTCCTCGAATAACCAGCGCCCTTCTTTAAACACCCGGCTATCCGCCCAGGCACCCTTGATTTCACCGATGAACAAATCGTGGTCGATCTGATTTTGTTCGATAGGTATCAACTCGCAGTACAACCAGGCCGCACAGCCAGCCACCAAAGGGAGATGACTTTCCGGTAACTGGAAGAACTCGACGCCAGCTGTGGCTAGCTTATCTGACTGCTCAGCGCGGGAATGCGTACCGAGATAATGAACCATCTGCGCCTGGCTGACGGTTGGGACATGTATAACGAATTTCAGGCTTTGCTCAATCAACTTACGCGTGAAGGTGGATTTATCCAGCACAACCGTCAATTTTGCCGGTTTGAACTCTAATCCACATACCCAGGATGCAGACATCACATTGTCAATCCCGTCATGGCGGGAGGAAACCAATGTCGTTGGGCCATGGTTGATCAGGCGATAGGCTTTTTCCAGCTCAACAGATTCAATATGGGCATTCATAGATTCATTTCATCGCTTAAATTTCAAAGGCCTTTATTGTCGCCTGGTCAATTCGACTTTGCCAATCTCCAGCCATCATCAGGGCAAATCCTCTGCACCCCACGAGTGCAGTGGCTGCTCCATCTTAAGCGTTTATGACGGCGTCGTAGCTGTGCCAGTGCCTGTACCGCCGTAATTAAGCCTGGCGCGTTTCTTGCGTGTAACAAAAGGTTTCCCACCGCTGACGTTGCTTTCCCATTCATCCAAAGAGGTCTTTGCTATGGAATTGAAATGGTTTGAAGATTTTCTCAGTGTTGCACGCTGTTATAGTTTTACCCGCGCCGCCGACGAACGGCATATCACGCAATCGGCGCTCAGTCGGCGCATCCGGCAACTGGAAGAGTGGCTGGGTGTGCCGTTATTCGATCGTAAAACCTATCCGGTTACGCTCACGCCAGAGGGACAAACCTTCCTCGCGACCGCCAGCGAAACGGTATTTTCCATGTCGCATCTGCGCAATGATCTGCACCAGCGCTACAGTTCGCGCACTGCGGTATTACGCTTTGCGATGCTAAATACCCTTTCTCTGACGTTCTTCCCTGACTGGATACAGCGATTAAATCTGCAGCCCAATCTCAGCTATATCCGCCTGTGTAATCAAAAACCGACTTTCGCTGAGCACATCTCCACCTTACACAGCGGTGAAACCGATTTTCTACTGACTTACGCGCACGATGCGGTGTCGCTAATACATCAGCTGGCGGCGTATCCCATGGTGCAACTGGGCCGTGAGCGTGCCATTGCCGTGTGTCGCCCGGATAGCAGTGGCAAGCCACTCTATCCGGTGCGCGCGGATGGCGGTCCGATTCCGTGGTTGAGCTATGGACAACATACCTTCTTTGCTCATGCGCTGGCGCAAATGCTCAGCAAACGCCCGCTTCCTCTTGAAGCGGTCTATGAAAATGGTATGTCGGTAAATCTCAAAGCCATGGTCCTGGCCGGTGGCGGCGTGGCGTGGTTGCCTCTGAGTCTGGTACATGAAGAACTCGCCAGCGGCAGTTTAGTGCGCGCCGATGACAGCAGCTGGGATATGTCGCTGGCGATTCGGCTCTATCGTCAACCGATTCTGCAAAATTCTCAGGCTGAACAACTGTGGCTGCGAGCATGTGCCAGCGAGACGGCTAATGCGGCCTGACATAAAACTATGCCGTTTTGGAATGGGGAGTGTGAATTGCTCATTGGCCTTACGCTGATGATTTACTCCATGCTGGGGCTTCAGAGAGACGAAAACCTGACCAACCAAGCTGGGGACTATCATGGAAAACAAAGCGTTAGTCTGGAAGTGGGTAGAAGAATATCAAGGGGTATTTTGTGAACTGAGCGATCGCGTCTGGGGCATGCCGGAAATTTGCTATACCGAGTATCGTTCGGTGGCTGAACACACCGCGATGCTAAATCAGCAAGGATTCCGCGTCACAGAAAACGTGGCCGACATCCCCACGGCGGTGATGGGTGAAGCCGGTGAAGGCGGTCCCATCATCGCTTTCCTCGGAGAATATGATGCCTTGCCAGGGTTGAGTCAGGAAGCAGGCGTGGCGCGTTATTCTCCACTGCCGGGCAACGGCCATGGTCATGGCTGCGGGCATAACTTGCTGGGATCGGCTGCCATGCTGGCGGCTACTGCGTTGAAGTCATGGCTTGAAGAGAGCGGCACACCGGGCCGCGTTCGCTATTATGGCTGTCCGGCAGAAGAAGGCGGTGCGGCCAAATCCTTTATGGCGCGTGCTGGCGCATTCGATGGCGTCGATGTCGCCATCACCTGGCATCCAGGCGCGCATCATGAAGTGGCAAAACCGCTTTCTCTCGCTAACACCCGCATGGATTTCGCTTTCCGTGGCCGCTCATCCCACGCTGCGGCTTCTCCACATCTTGGGCGCAGTGCGCTGGATGCCGCCGAATTGATGAACGTTGGCGTACAGTTCCTGCGCGAACACGTGCCGCAAGATTCCCGCATCCATTACGCCTTCCTCGATGCCGGTGGTGTGGCTCCCAATGTGGTACAGGCAAAATCTACCGTGCGCTATGCCATTCGCTCGCGCGATGTCCACGCGATGTTTGAACTGAATGAGCGGGTCAAGCGCGTGGCTCAGGGTGCCGCCATCATGACCGATACCGAAGTGGATATCAGCATCATGAGCGCGGTATCCAACCTGCTTGGCAATCGTCCGTTAGAAGAAGCGATGCAGCGGAATCTGGAAGCGCTTGGTCCGGTGCCATTTGACCAGGCTGACCTCGCCTTTGCAGCTGAAATTCAGGCCACGCTAACAGCGGAAGAGATTGATAACTGCTACCGCAAAACCGGTGTGAAACCCGCCGCTCCTAAACCCCTCAGCGATTACATCATTCCGCTCGATACCCACGGAGAGGTCATGATTGGCTCGACCGATGTCGGTGATGTCAGTTGGGTGATCCCGACCGTGCAGGCGCACGTACCCACCATGGCTATTGGAACCCCTGGTCACTCATGGCAACTGACCGCGCAAGGCAAAATGCCGGCCGCACACAAAGCGCTGGGCCATGTCGCGAAAGTCATGGCCGCGACGGCGGTGGACGTGCTGACCGACAAAATACTGATGGCCCAGATGAAGAAAGCCCATTTCGAGCAGGTCAGTGAAAAACCTTATCACTGCCCTATTCCAGCTGAGGTGAAACCACCCATTCAGCCGCGCCCGGATACTCTGTAACGCCTCAGGAGAGATAGATGAAAAACAAGATGTTAACTGCCGCATTGACGCTGGCAGCGACCTGCTGCGCTGCAGCACAGGCCGCAACGCCCGCCGATTCTTTAGTGATGGCGTGGAACATTGATGCCATCAGTACCTGGGATCCGGCGCAGATTGGTGAAGTGGTCACCAGTGAAATCTATTCCAACACCTGTGACACCCTGGTTGATTTTCGTGTCAGTGATGAAACGCAACTCGATCCTGCATTGGCCAAAAGTTGGGATGTCTCTGCCGATCGCAAGACCATCACCTTTCATTTACAGGACAACCTGAAATTTGCCGATGGGTCAGCCGCAACTGCCAGCGACCTGGCGTGGTCGATGCAGCGCGTCGTGAAACTGGGCTACGGCAATGCAGCCGCTATCAAGGAGTATGGCTTTGATAAAGATAACGTCGACTCACGCATTAGCGCGCCCGATGACAAAACGCTGGTGATGAGTTTCGATAAAGCTTACCCCACTAATTTGGTGCTCCAGGCGATTGCCGCCAATAACGTCTCTTCCCTGCTTAACCGCAAAGAAGTCGAAAAACAGGCAGTGGATGGCGATCTGGGGCACAAATACCTTTCCACTCATACCGCCTGTGTTGGGCCTTATCAACTGGTGCGCTGGAATGCCGGTGAAGGTGTGGTGCTCCAGGCCACCCCGAACTACTGGGGAAAAGCGCCGGTACTGAAGCGCATTCTGATTCGTCATGTGGCTGAAACCGGCACTCAGCGTCTGCTGGTGACGCAGGGCGATGTGGATATCGCTCGCGATCTCTCAGCTGACGATCTGAAAACGCTGGATCAGGGAGGCAAAGTGAAAGTGGAAAAAGTGTTGAAGCCACAGCTGTTTTTCTGGACCTTCAATAATGAAGACCCCATTTTCCAAAACGAAAAAGTCCGTCTCGCTATGCGCTATCTGATCGATTACGACGGGTTAGCGAAGAGCGTCATGCCTTATCTCGGCGTGCCGCGCGCCAGTTTCGTTCAACAAGGGGCGTTTGGTGCGCTGGATGCCAAACAAGGTCAGCCTTTCCATCTCGATCTGGATAAAGCCAAACAGTTGCTGACGGAAGCCGGTTATCCCAATGGTTTCAGTACGGCGGTGTTGTTTGGCACCCTGCCGCATTCGGCGCCAATCGCGCAAAGCGTACAGCAGAATGCCGCCAAAATCGGCGTGAAACTCAATCTGGAACGCATGGCTAACGCGCAGTTGTTCAGCCGGGTACGTGGCCGGGAATTCCAGAGCGCAATGATGGCGTGGCAAACCTCGGTGCCCGATGCCTACGGCAATGCCTCACGTCTGGTTTATAACCCTGACAATCGTAAAGAAGCGCGTGCCACGCAATATCCAAGCTGGCGTGCCGCTTATTACGATCCGCAGATGAATCAGAAAGTAGAAACCGCACTGTTAGAACCGGATGACACCAAACGCGCTGCACTCTATGGCGATCTGCAGAAAGAGCAGATGCAAAAAGGGCCTATGGCGATCATGTTCCAGATGTACAACACCGCGGGAATTAGCCCAACGGTGAAAAACTGGACCTGGAACGGTTTTCGCGTTTGGTATGGTGCCGCAAGTAAATAATGGAGGTGGCAGATGTCACAGGTCATGATACCCGTTGCACACAACCCCCCTTCCGCTGGCTGGCGTCTGATAAGACGCCTTGCTCGTGGGCTTATCTCGATTGTTTGCACGCTACTGGGGTTAGCTGCCCTGACCTTCTTTATCGGTCGCTTACTGCCTATCGACCCGGTGGTCGCGATCATAGGCGATAACGCCAGTCAGGAAGCCTACGACAAGATGTTTCATCAGTTAGGGCTGGATCAACCGTTGTGGCACCAATTTGCCGACTACGTCTGGCAACTGCTGCACCTCGATTTTGGTATCGCTCTGACCACCAGCCATCCGGTGGCGCAGGATATCGCGCGCGTCTTCCCCGCTACGCTGGAACTGGCCACTGTAGCGGCAATCATCGGCGTCGGTTTCGGTATTCCGGCGGGCGTGCTGGCGGCAATGTACCGCAACACCTGGTTCGATCATCTGATCCGCTTCGTGGGGCTACTCAGCTATTCCACACCGCACTTCTGGCTGGGTCTGATGGGATTGCTGCTGTTTTACGCCACGCTCGGCTGGATTGGCGGACCAGGACGCATCGATTTTATCTACGAGTTCGATTTACATCCGGTGACGGGATTCTGGCTGATCGACAGCGCGCTGAGCGGAAACTGGGAAATGTTCCGCAACGTGTTTGGTCACATCATTTTGCCCGCGTCGATTCTTGGCTTGAGCGCGCTGGCTTACATCAGCCGTATGACGCGTAGCTTCATGCTGGAACAACTGTCGCAGGAATACATCATTACCGCTCGCGTGAAGGGTTTGTCGTGGGCGCGATGTGTTTGGGTGCATGCTCTGCGCAATATCGCCGTGCCCACGCTGACAGTGGTGGCCCTTTCCTGGGCCTGGCTGCTGGAAGGCGCGGTACTCACCGAAACCGTATTTGCCTGGCCCGGTTTTGGCCGCTATCTGACCAACGCACTGCTGGCGGGCGATATGAATGCGGTGGTGGGCTGCACACTGCTGATCGGCGCAATTTTTGTCGCAATCAATCTGCTGTGCGATCTGCTTTATCGTCTGTTCGATCCGCGCACGCGTCAGGAGGAAGCATGACCGATTCCGTCAACAAATCGATGCGCGTTAATCCTTCGCGTCACTTACGCGCCTGGCTGCGCGATCCTGCGCCACAGTCACCGTTTCAGGCGCACATGCAACTGTTATGGATTCAGTGGCAACGCTTTTGCGCTAACCACTCGGCGCTATTTGGTTTGCTGGTGCTGTTGATGATTGCTGGCGCGGCGGTGTTCGCGCCCTGGTTAGCCACTCACGATATCTATGCCCAAAACCTCGCCTTCCGCCTGCAACCGTTTTCTGCTGAGCACTGGCTGGGCACCGACGAATTGGGTCGGGATATTTACAGCCGTCTGCTGTATGGCGCGCGCATCACGCTGTATATCGCGAGCTTAACCGCGCTGATTATCACACCGATTGGCTTACTGGTCGGGACCAGCGCGGGTTATCTCGGCGGTTGGGTTGATACGGTGCTCATGCGTCTGGTGGATATCTTCCTTGCCTTCCCCAGTTTGATTCTGGCGCTGGCGTTTGTCGCGGCATTGGGGCCAGGCATCGAGAATGCGATCATCGCGATTTCTCTCTCCGCCTGGCCGCCGATTGCCCGCCTTGCGCGCGCCGAAACTCTGGCCATCCGTAAGATGGATTACATCGCCGCGGTACGCTTACAAGGGGCATCCGCCTGGCACATCATCGTGCGACATATCATCCCCATGTGCCTGCCTTCTGTCATCGTGCGCGTCACCCTTAACATGGCGGCGATTATCCTTACCGCCGCTGGACTGGGTTTCCTGGGGCTTGGCGCTCAAGCGCCTAGTCCGGAATGGGGCGCAATGCTGGCTTCCGGCCGCGAGTTCATGCTGAACAATGGCTGGATCGCTGCCATCCCTGGATTAGCAATATTGTTCACCAGTCTCGCCTTCAACCTGTTGGGTGATGGCCTGCGCGACGTAATGGATATCCGCCATGAATAATCTGCTTCAGGTGAAAAACCTCAATATCGTATTTCGCAGCGCGCACGGGGAGCACCGCGCGGTACGTGACGTCTCTTTTCATGTTGGACGTGAGAAAGTGGCGATTGTCGGTGAATCCGGTTCGGGAAAATCACAGACCTGCCGTGCATTGCTGCAACTGACGCCCAAAATCGGTCGCGTTACCGCCGATCAGATGCATTTCGGTGATATTGATCTGCTCAACAGCAGTGAGAAACAGATGCGCCAGATTCGCGGAAATCGTATTTCAATGATCCTGCAGGATCCCCGCTTCTCGCTTAATCCACTAATGCGCATTGGCGATCAGGTGGCGGAAGCCTTCAGGTTGCATCGCCGGGTGAGTAAAAGCGAAGCCAGAGATCGCGCGCTAGCGATGCTGGAATCGGTGCATATTCGCGACGTGGCGAAAGTGGCACGCCTCTATCCCCACGAGATTTCTGGCGGTATGGGCCAGCGCGTGATGATCGCGATGATGCTGATCCCCGAGCCGGATTTGATCATCGCCGACGAACCCACCTCCGCACTGGACGTAACGGTGCGCCAGCAGGTGCTGAGCATCCTGAATGAACAGCTGGCGCGGCGTCAAACCGGCCTGCTGTTTATCAGTCATGACCTGAATCTGGTCTCTCGTTTCTGCGATCGCGTGCTGGTGATGTACGCCGGGCGTATTGTCGAAGAGATTCGTGCCGAACGTCTGGAACAGGCGCAGCATCCTTACACGCAGGCATTACTTGCCAGTCAGCCACGTCTGCATCATCCCCTTGATACGCTGCGTGTGCCGACCCGAGATGCCAGCTGGCTTACCGGACCCTGTTTTCGTGATGGAGTCGCATTATGAATCCCATTCCAACCGCACAACGCAGCATTGAAATGGTGGATGTCAGTATTGCATTCGGTCAGGGAGCACATCGGCGGCAGGTGGTTGATAACGTTAGCCTGACGCTGGCACAAGGAGAGTGTTACGGCCTGATTGGTGAATCGGGCTGCGGAAAATCCACCATTTTACGCGCACTGGCTGGCCTGAATCACGATTATCAGGGCCATATTCTGTTCAATAATCGTGAACAGCAGCCGCAGCGAGATAAAGCCTTTTATCGCCAGGTGCAGATGGTGTTTCAGGACCCTTACGCCTCGCTCCATCCGAGAAAAATGGTGTGGGCCAGTCTGCGTGAACCGCTGAAGCTGCATGCTATGGACCACCATGAAGCGCGCATCAGCGATGTGCTGCATGCGGTCGGACTTTCCGATGCCTACCGTTATCGTTATCCCCATCAACTTTCTGGTGGTCAACGTCAGCGTGTGGCCATCGCGCGGGCCCTCATTCTCGAACCTTCCGTGCTGTTACTGGATGAGCCGACCTCAGCGCTGGACGTCTCAGTTCAGGCTGAAATCCTCAATTTACTCAGCAGCATGCAACGGCAGCGCAGCCTCACTTATTTAATGGTGACGCATGATTTGGCGGTCGTGACACACCTGTGCCGTCGCATCGGCATCATGCATCACGGCAAATTGCTGGAAGAACTCAGTGCGGATAGCGTGCGTCAGGGCGGAGCACGGGAAATCTATACCCGCGAGTTTCTGGCAGCGAGTGAGGCGTGAGCCTCTGATCCACACTAAAACGATGAGGCTTTGCCATGTTTGAATCACTTCAGCAACAACTTGAAGGCCAGGCCACTGCCGTGCTGCTGGTGGCGCAGGGTGATGAAATCCTGTTCAGTTACGGCGATGCTGCCCAGCGTTACCCCTGCCACTCGATGCGCAAAAGCTTTCTTAGTGCGCTGATCGGCTGCGCAGTGGCAGAAGGCCGTTTTGATCTCTCCTTAACCTTGCAGACGCTGGGAATCGATGACCGTGAAGGACTGAGCGTCAGCGAGAAACAGGCCACACTATACGATCTGTTGACCGCCCGTTCTGGCATTTATCATCCGGCGAACTATGAAACCGCCTGGATGCAGCGTATTAAACCCCCGCGCCACCTGCATGCGCCAGGCGAGAACTGGTGCTATAGCAACTGGGATTTTAATGTGCTGGGCAGTGCCTACCGTCAGCTCACGGGAGAGGAGATCAACCAGGCGTTTGCGCAGCGCATTGCCGACCCGCTGGGGATGCAGGATTATCGCGTTGATCAGGACTGTTGGCTGGAACCCGGAGAATTTTCTGATCACCCTGCCTATCCCTTTACGCTCTCAAGTCGCGACCTGCTGCGATTCGGCCAGCTCTTTCTGCAGCAGGGGCGCTGGGGCGATCGACAAATCATCCCGCAACAGTGGGTTCGCACCAGCACCTTGCCTGTTTCGCATGCGGGCGATCGCGGGGGCTACGGCTATATGTGGTGGATCACGCGCGATGGCGTGGCCTGGCCAGAGGTGATCCTGCCAGCGGGCAGTTACTCAGCGCGTGGTGCAGGAGGTCACTTCTGCCTGGTGATGCCGCAACAGAATAGGGTGATCGTACATCGTGTTGACACCCGCACACCGGGGCAAGAGGTGAATCGTTTCCAGATTGGCTCGTTGTTGCACAGGCTGCTCACCGTATTGGACAGGGAGACATCATCATGACGCTCATCGAATCTCTGGCACAGTGGTGTGCCAATCCACCGCCTTTTTCTCTTCATGCTCGTGAACTGGCGATTGACGCCATCATCGATACCCTGGGCTGCATGGTAGCTGGCCGTAGCGACTTTTCTACCCAGGCGGTGCAGCAGGCATGGCCTCAGATACCCCGTAGCCAGGCGCTCGATGCGTTGTTCAACGCCACGGCCGCTCACGCTATCGACTTTGACGACAACTTTGCACCGGGCATGAGTCACGCATCGGCCGTTTTGGTACCGGCCCTGCTGGCCGTGGCGGAAAACAGCGACGGCGCATCGTTGATACACGCTTATTTAATTGGTCTGCAGGCACAAGCCTATATAGGCGAAGCCATCGGCTATCAGCACTACACTGCTGGCTGGCATGGTACATCCACTGTGGGTTGCATTGGCAGCGCGGCAGGTGTTGCTGCCCTGCTCGGCCAGGATGCAGCAGGGATTGCCCGTACGTTGAGCATTGCGGTAAGTCTGGCCAGTGGGGTCAAAGGCCAGTTTGGCACGCCTCTGAAACCGTTTCATGCCGGAATGGCGGCGCGCAATGCCGTTGAAGCCGCAACGCTGGCGCAAACCGGCATGCAAGGTCGTCTGGATATTCTTGAGTGCGCACAGGGTTTTGCGGAACTCTATGCCGGTCTGTTAAGCCAACCGTCGCTGCCCGGCGCTGAGCAGCATGTCATTGAACAAATCGGTGTGATGCCGAAAAAATATCCGTGCTGCGGGTCTACCCACCGCATTCTCGATGCGATTGCCGATATCAAGCAACAGCAAACATTGAAGATTGACGACATTGAAAGCGTGCACTGCCAGGTGGGGATCGCCAACTGGCGCAATCTTGCCTACCACCAGCCGCAGGATGAAATGCAAGCACGCTTCTCAATGCAATATTGCGTTGCCATGATGCTCAGGAATGGCACGTTGAGCGTGCAGGACTTTACCGCCGCCAGCGTAAAACAACAGGCAGATGTACAACTGTTGGCGATGATTACCCTCGCGCCATGGACAGCGGAACAGGAGGCTGAAGACAGAAACTTGCCGCATATCCTCACTTTGCGTTTCAGGAATGGTCAGGAAATTGTCCACGCCAGATTGCGGGCGCGTGGTGCGTTAGACGAACCTTTCAGCACCGGCGATCGCCAGGCAAAGTTCTTAGATTGTTGTGCAGCGCTACCCCAGGCAGAATCGCTTTATCAGCGCCTAAAGGAATTAGCGCAGCAAGCTGATTTAACGTTTATACGTCAGCTTATGGTTTAACCCTGACAGTATGGGCAGCAGCCATCGTTGGATGGTGGCTCCCTTTCATCGCAGCAGAATACGCTTCGGGAGCAGCGGTGAATCGGATCGGTAGAACGACACCGTATCACCGCTAAATTTATAAGCTCGGAAAATATTTTCATTTTATTGGCAATATTCACATCGCTCATTCGTCTACCTCAGTACGAGCCAATATCGGCTACTGTAATGAGGAATAACAACAATGAGAGATTTCGATATGCGCAGACAACACCGCCGTGACCACCATTTTGGTGGCCATCGCATGATGAAACCGCTGTTGATTGGCGTGGTGATTATCGCGGCGCTTGGGCTGCTGGTGATGTCTCTGTGGAATGCCGTGCTGCCTGCCATCATCGGCGTGAAGGTGATTGGGTTCTGGCAGGCGCTTGGGCTGCTGGTATTGTGCCGCATTCTGTTTGGTGGCTTAGGTTTCCGCCCCGGCATGTTTGGTATGGCACGTCGTCGCATGCACGAACGCTGGATGCAGATGACCCCAGAACAGCGCGAAGAGTTTATGCAACACCGCCGTGAACGTTCGCACCGTGGACGCCGCGATCGCTGTGACTGGCATGGCCGTCGCGATGATGCGCGCTCACCCTCCGACGAGGCTCCCGCTAAATCGTCAGACGCAGAGTAAACGCCATGGCGCAGGATTCTCTGCTGATGTCCGCGTTGAACGCCTGTCGGGCAAAATTGAGCGCATTTATTCGCGGCCGCACCTCGATCCGTGAAGATGCCGACGATATCCTGCAGGAAGTGACCTACAAGCTCATGCAGGTTGAGCAACCGGTGGAAAATGTCGCGGCCTGGTTATTCCATGCCGCACGCAATGAGATGACCGACCGGGCGCGAAAGAAGCGTGAACTGCCGCTAGCCGATATGATGAACGGCGATGAGGAGGCGGATTTTCCCGAAGATGAGCTGGCTGAAACGCTATTTGGCGTGCCGGAAACGCCGGAAGATGAGTATCTCAAAGCACTGCTATGGGAAGAACTAGAGGAAGCCTTAGCGGAACTGCCACTCGCTCAGCGCGAAGTGTTCGAAAAAACAGAGTTGTTGGGTTACAGCTACAACGACCTGTCTGAAGAGAGCGGCATCAGCGTCCAGGCGCTGTTATCACGCAAACACAAAGCGGTGCTTTCTCTGCGTACGCGATTGCGCAGTCTTTATGATGAGCTTACCGCTGAGTAATGAAAACATGGCGTTTTACTGACTGAATCGTAAAAAGAATGGCTGCTACTTACCGTAAATAGCAGCCTATATTTCCAGTTACCACCAGACCGCTTCTTCCCTTGGTTGCACAATGTTCACGGCTTGTCCGATGACCGGTAAAGACAATTTAATTTTTTGCTCACGCGCCAGCGCCGCTATTTGTATCAGGGGATCATTCCAGTGATGGAAAGCAAGATCGAAGGCCGCGTTATGAATGGGCATTAACCATTTTCCCTTTAGATCCTGAAACGCCCGGATGGTATCCCCTGGCATCATGTGAATATCCGCCCACCGGCTGTCATAAGCCCCATTCTCCAGGCAGGCAACATCAAATGGACCGTATTTATTGCCGATTTCTCTAAAGCCCGGGAAATAGCCGGAGTCACCGCCAAAAAATAAACGAAACTCATCGGTGATGATGCTCCATGAACACCACAAACGTTTATTGCCATCAAACAAACCACGGCCTGAAAAGTGCTGCGACGGCGTGGCGACAAAATGAATGTCACCTACATCCGTGGACTGCCACCAATCCAGTTGGGTGATCTTCTCCTCAGCCACTCCCCACTTCGCCAGTAAATCGCCGACGCCCAGCGGAGCGAGGAAATAGCGAACACGATCTTTCAGCTGCATGATCGTCTGGTAATCCAGATGATCATAATGGTCATGGGATAAAATAATGCCCTCAATAGGCGGTAAATCGCTCAGCTCGATGGGCGCAGCCTGAAAACGCTTTGGCCCGAGCCACTGAAAGGGAGACGCTCGCAGATTAAATACTGGATCAGTAAGCCAATACTTGCCTTTCAATTTGAGCAGCAGCGATGAGTGTCCCAGTCGAAATACACTGTTATCGGCTGCCTGGGCAAGTGTCTCGGACGTGATAGGCTGCACAGGT
>Ga0157363_1000135_pt1 | contig 55549 bp, 50 predicted proteins | sample AttsexASBM1_FD_111477 | JGI IMG/M metagenome (GOLD analysis project Ga0157363, IMG submission 111477) | Fungus gardens microbial communities from leaf cutter ant in Ribeirão Preto, State of São Paulo, Brazil - Atta sexdens ASBM1 | ecosystem: Host-associated > Fungi > Mycelium > Unclassified ... | reverse complement strand
TGTCACCCGTGGTAAGGAGCAAGGCTATCTGACCTATGCCGAGGTCAATGACCATCTGCCGGAAGATATCGTCGACTCCGATCAGATCGAAGACATCATCCAGATGATCAACGACATGGGCATACAGGTTGTGGAAGAAGCGCCTGATGCCGACGATCTGATGCTGAATGAAAATAGCAGCGATACGGATGAAGATGCTGCCGAAGCGGCTGCTCAGGTGCTCTCCAGCGTTGAATCGGAAATCGGACGTACCACCGATCCGGTACGCATGTACATGCGTGAGATGGGTACCGTCGAACTGCTGACGCGCGAGGGCGAAATCGATATCGCCAAGCGTATCGAAGACGGCATCAATCAGGTGCAGTGTTCCGTTGCCGAATATCCGGAGGCTATCACCTATCTGCTGGAGCAGTACGATCGCGTTGAAGCTGGCGAAGCCCGCCTTTCCGACATGATCACCGGCTTTGTCGATCCGAACGCGGAAGAAGAGATGGCGCCTACGGCTACGCACGTGGGTTCTGAACTCTCTGAAGAAGAGCGCGACGACGACGAAGACGAGGACGAAGAGTCCGATGACGACAGCGCTGACGACGACAACAGCATCGATCCGGAGCTGGCGCGCGAGAAATTTACCGAACTGCGCACGCAGTACGAGAAAACGCGCACGGTGATCAAGGCTAAAGGCCGCAGCCACGCTGACGCCATTAGCGAAATCCAGAATCTTTCCGACGTCTTTAAGCAGTTCCGCCTGGTGCCGAAGCAGTTCGACTACCTGGTGAACAACATGCGTACCATGATGGATCGCGTTCGTACTCAGGAACGTATCATCATGAAGCTGTGTGTTGAAATCTGTAAGATGCCGAAAAAGAACTTCATTACGCTCTTTACCGGCAATGAAACCAGCGAAACCTGGTTCAATGCCGCGCTGGCGATGAACAAGCCGTGGTCCGAGAAGCTTAAGGACGTGCAGGAAGACGTTCAGCGTAGCCTGATGAAACTGGCGCAGATTGAAGAAGAAACCGGCCTGACCATCGAGCAGGTTAAAGACATCAACCGTCGTATGTCCATTGGCGAAGCGAAAGCGCGTCGCGCGAAGAAAGAGATGGTTGAGGCTAACCTGCGTCTGGTTATCTCTATCGCCAAGAAGTACACCAACCGCGGCCTGCAGTTCCTCGATCTGATTCAGGAAGGCAACATCGGCCTGATGAAGGCCGTTGATAAGTTTGAATACCGCCGTGGCTATAAGTTCTCGACTTACGCCACCTGGTGGATCCGTCAGGCTATTACCCGCTCTATCGCTGACCAGGCGCGCACCATCCGTATTCCGGTGCATATGATTGAGACGATTAACAAGCTCAACCGTATTTCCCGCCAGATGCTGCAGGAGATGGGTCGCGAACCGACGCCGGAAGAGCTGGCCGAGCGTATGCTGATGCCGGAAGATAAGATCCGCAAGGTGCTGAAGATCGCGAAAGAGCCAATCTCCATGGAAACGCCGATTGGCGACGATGAAGATTCACATCTGGGCGACTTTATCGAGGATACCACGCTGGAGCTGCCGCTGGATTCCGCGACCTCAGAGAGCCTGCGTTCGGCAACCCACGACGTGCTGGCCGGCCTGACCGCGCGTGAAGCGAAAGTCCTGCGTATGCGTTTCGGTATTGATATGAATACCGACCACACGCTGGAAGAAGTCGGCAAGCAGTTTGACGTTACGCGCGAGCGTATTCGTCAGATTGAAGCGAAGGCGCTGCGCAAGCTGCGTCATCCAAGCCGCTCCGAAGTGCTGCGCAGCTTCCTGGACGATTAATCCTGGTCGCGTAAAAAGCCCTGGCCTCGGCCGAGGCTTTTTTATGCGCGAAAATCACGTAGAGGGTAAGAGGGTGCTCGCGGATCTTCCATCAACAATACGCTGGCGAACATCCTGTCCGCCAGCGGGTCGCCTTACCCTGCGGTTTCGCAGGCTAAGCTGGCCGCAACCTCCGTATCGCCTTGTTTAACGTGCAGCTCACAGAGCGAACCACGTGTCAGCCAGATAACGGCTATCACCGTTATGCAGACCACGATTAAACAGAGAGCGAACATTTTTTGCGCCATCACTGGCCTCCTTTTCCGTTGCTTTACAGCGGGTAAAAGGCTACCTTTACATTGTCGGTGTAAGAGGTGGCCTCACTTTGACTTTTGTCAGGTGGGGCTTTTCTCTTTCTGTCCCGGTTACCCAGGACAAAAGATCCTGAGCACCCGTTGCGCAGTGTAGCGCGTTTTCCCGCCTGCCGCTGGCGCAGATGACTCTTGTTCGTGCTGGCTCTGATTTCTCTGCAACAACCATGAAAAGCTTCAGCTCGATCCTGGATCCAGCGCGAGATTTAACGCGCTGTACGCCGCGGTCAGTTCCTCCTGCGAAGCGCGGTTTAGTCCGCTGGGATTGGGCAGCACCCAAACTTCCGTTTCGCCCAGCGTTTGCGGCTGCCTGCCCCACTCCACTTTACCGACGCCGAAAGCCTGCTTATAAGCCTGCTTGCCCAGCACCGCCAGCGCCTTCGGCTGATAGCGTAAGACCTTATCCACCAGCAGCCTGCCGCCCTCGCGCAGCTCCGTTGCAGAAAGCTCGGTGGCCTCGCGCGTCGCTCTTTCCACCAGCATAGTAATGCCGCATTGCGTATCCAGCAGCGCCAGCTCCTCTTCCGGCCGCAGCAGGCGTTGGGTAAAACCGGCCTGCCAGATAGTTTTCCAGAAACGGTTTCCCGCATGGGCAAAATGAAACCCTTTATGGGCTGACGATTTTCCGGGATTGATGCCGCAAAAAACGACTTTTAAACCCGGCGCGAGAATATCGCTGATGTTATGTTCCGCTGCTTCCATCTATTTGCTCCGCTGTATCAGGAAAAGAAGAGTAATTTAGCGCTCAGTCGCCTCTTACTGCTGCCCGAAAGCCTCACGCAGCCAGCGTACGAATACGTTTACCGCACGCGGAATTTGCGCTGCCCAGGGACGAACCACATAGAGATTCTGCGCAAAGGCGCCTGATGTGCGCCACTGCGGCAGCACTTCGACCAACCTGCCCTCGACAAGCGCGGCCTGCGCGCTAAAGTCTGGCAGCAGCGCGATGCCCAGCCCTTCCAGCGCGGCATCCCTGATCGATTCGCTGTTATTGGTGGCGAACGGGCCGCTAACGTTAACCACCACTTTTTCGCTGCTGCCGTCGCGGCAAAAAGTCCAGTGCGGCGTTTCCGTGCCGCGCGGATAGTAAAGGCACTGATGCTCGCTCAGCGCCTGTGGCGTCTGTGGCGTCCCCTGTTTACTCAGATAGGCTGGCGACGCCACCACCAGCGCGCGAGTGGCGCACAGCGGCAGCGCAACATGCGTATCAGGCAGCGTATCGCTGTGGCGGATAGCCAGATCGAACCCTTCGCTGGCCAGCGAAACCAGCCGATCCGAAACTTCCAGCTGGACGCGAACCTGCGGATACTCGCGTAAAAAAGCAGTAATATGCGGCACCAGCTGCTGGCGGGCGAAAGCGACCGGCGCGGTCACGCGGATCAGGCCACGCAGCGGCCCGGCGGAATCGCGTACGCTGAAAAAGCTCTGCTCTATTCGGGCGAAAGGCGCGCGCAGCTCCTCCACCAGTTTTTCGCCCGCGCTGGTCAGACGCAGCGTGCGCGTGGTTCTGATCACCAGCGGTACGCCCGCCTGTTGCTCAAGTTCTTTAATCTTCTGGCTCATGGCGGCCTTGCTGACCTCCAGCCTTTCCGCCGCACGGGTAAAGCTGCCCTGCTCCGCCAGCACGGTCAGCCAGTGCAAATGCGTCCATAACGCGTCGCTTTTAAGATCCATCGCTATTGTTCACTATAGTAAATAATCATTTTAACTATAGCGCTTTTTCCCGCCGGGCAATCTCTCTAAATTACATCCTGTAAGCCATATCGAATTCTCAGCCCGCAACCGATAAACAGAGGTGACAACTATGCCGTTACTGCAATTTGATGTAATTCAGGGGCGTTCCGAAGCGGAACTGAAAACATTGTTGGATGCCGCCCATCGTGCCGTGCTTACGGCGTTTAAGGTGCCGGCGCGCGACCGTTATCAGATTGTTCACGAAAACAAAGCTTATCAGATGGTGTTTGAAGACACTGGCCTGGGGCTGACGCGCACCGACAATCTGGTGATGGTACGGGTTTTCACCAGCCCACGCAGTGATGAGCAGAAGCAGTTTTTTATGGCGGAGCTTTGTCGCGAGCTGAAGGAGAGCTGCGGAATTTTGGGCAGCGATATTATGATTAGCTTTATCACTAACGGCAAAGGCGACTGGAGCTTTGGCAACGGTGTGGCGCAGTATATAACCGGCGATCTTTAAAGCTGTATGGGTGGGCTGATACTCTCCCCGGCCGCAGCCGGGGAGAACAGAGATTAGAAGTCGTAACGCAGACGCACCAGGTTCATGTCGCCCAGGTTGTTGGTGCTTGAGGTAAACACGTGTTCGTAATCCACGCGGAAACCGTAGTCGAGCTGGAAAGTCACGCCTACGCCGTTATCGATACGCTGGAAATCACGACCGGTAACGTACTCCAGACGGTCGCCCATCACGTAAGGCATAAAGGTTTTCAGACCGTAGTTGCCGACCGGAATGGTGTAACCAGCCAGGTATTCGATACCCCAGGCATCGCCGGCAAAGTAGTTATGTACGTTCTTCTTCGTACTCAGCAGGTAATTCTGGTAGTAGCCGCCGCCGAACGAGAAAGTCCAGTTGTCCGGCTTCCAGCTCAGAGAGGTACCATAAATGTTCTGGTTCCAGGTTTTATCGTCGCCGGTGCCCGGATTACGCATATCTGCGCGGGTATAGTTCCACGCCGCGCCCCAGGTCAGCTCTTTGCTCAGATGATAATCCACGCCCAGCGAGCCGCCGCCCTGGCGCTTGTAGCGCAGGCCATCGCCCGGCAGATATTCGTTATCGGCAAACAGATAAGAAGCCAGCACGTCAGCGTCGCCAAAAGTATTCTTATACTTCAGCATTTTGCGTGAACGGTAGGAGCCGTCGTAGTCGCCGTTGATCCCGTTGCCCGGCGCCTGTGTCAGCATATCGTAATCCCAGATATCGGTTTTCGCGCCGACCACGTCGTAATACACGCTGTTCTGCTGGCCGAAGGTCAGTTTACCCCAGGTTTTGCTCTGGAAACCGGTGTAGAGCATACGGCGGCTGGTATCATGCGCTTTGTTCGCATAATGGTTATCCCAGTCAAATACCGCAGGAATGTTTACACCCAGCTCGTAATAACCGACCCAGCTAACATCGTCAAACAGGTAGTAATCAGCCAGAAAACGGAAGCGCGTGCCGCCGTCAAAACCGTTGCGGCGATAGGCGTTTTTGCCGTCGTCGCCGGTCAGATTATTAAACTGTGGACGGATACTGCCGCCAACGGTGAAATTGAGGCGGCTCAGCGGATCGCCAGCCTGCGGATTCTGTTTAATCAGAGTAACTTCAGCGTGAGCGGCAAAAGAGGCTCCGCCCACAACCAGCGCCAGACCAACAGCCTGACTTAACACGCGCATTTTTGTTAACATTATGTAGCCCTGTAAAGCATCGCCAAGAAAAATTGAGAACGAAAAGTAAAAGAAATGTCACATAAAGCTAATTTTGCGCGCGATTATAGTCAGTGACTCGCTAAACGCACTATACAAAAAAAGCTTTTGTAAAGTTTCTTATATGCATTTGTTTTATTTGTGTTAATTAAAAATTCCCTCGCCTGCTGCTCCTTTCCCTGTGTCTGAATCGCGTTTTGCACATGCCTGAAAAGGTTTTCGGCAGCAAAGCCGGTAACCTTAATGAAATTATTCTTGCCTGCCCTGCTGGCTCTGTTAATCCCGCTTCCGGCAGACAGGTGCATGAAAAATGAATATTAAACAAAACCTAAACGAGAATTCATTGGCGCAGTCGCCGCGCTTTCTTATCAGCCGGGCGCTTATTGCCAGCATAAACAGGCTGCGTTAAATTGACAGATTCGCTACAAATTGATGAACAATACCGACAGGGACGGCTTTTTTCGGGGAAAATAAAAATAATGGAATTTCTTTCGCTGCTTCTCTTTGTCGCCTCAGCCGCGCTCTACAGCTGGAAGGCGCAAAAAACCAGGCTGGGCTTTTTCGCCATTGTTTTGCTGCTGGGGCTTTATCTCGTTCTGAACGCGACGCTGCTGGCAAGCAACTACTTCACCGGCGAAGGAATTAACGACGCGGTTATCTATACGCTCACCAACAGCCTCAGCGGCGCGGGCGTGAGTAAATATCTGCTGCCGGCAGGCGGTATGGCGCTGGTGCTGCTGGCGCTGTTTGGCCTGCTTGCCTGGCTATTGCGCCGCGGCGGCAAGCGCAGCGGCAGCGGTATCTATAGCCTGTTGGCGATCGTTCTGGCGCTGGCCTCCATCAAAACCACACCCGCTTATCAGCAGGTAGCCGACCTGGTGAAATCTCAGCTGGGCAAAGGCGACTCCGATTTTTACACGCATTATAAAGTGCCCGGCACGCAGCTCAGGGGCGATAAGCCCAATCTGGTTTATATCTACGCCGAAAGCCTGGAGCGTACTTACTTTAATGAAGAGGCTTTTCCCGATCTTGCGCCGGAGCTGAGCGCCACCAAAACGGGCGCGCTGGATTTCAGCAATACCCAGCAACTTCCCGGTACCGAATATACGATTGCCGGCATGGTCGCCTCGCAGTGCGGCATTCCGCTGTTCGCGCCTTTCGACGGCAACGCTTCCAGCTCGCTCTCTACTTTTTATCCGCAGACTGTCTGCCTGGGCGATATCCTGAAAGCCGCCGGCTATCAAAACTATTTTTATCAGGGCGCCAGCCTGAGCTTTGCCGGTAAGGATCTGTTTCTCTCCTCACACGGGTTCGATCATCTGTATGGCTTTAACGAGCTGAAAAGCGTGGTGAAAGACCCGGCTTACCGTAACGACTGGGGCTGGTATGACGATACGGTGCTGGATACGGTTTTTGATAAATATGTCGAGCTGGCGCAGCAGAAAAAACCCTTCTCGCTGTTTGCCCTGACGGTGGACACGCATCATCCCGACGGTTTTATCTCACGCAGCTGCCAGCGCAAAAGCTACCTGTGGGAAGGCAGGCAAAATAAATCTTTCGCCGCCGTCGCCTGCAGCCAGGAACATATCGCGCGCCTGATCGAGCGCATCCGCGCTACGCCGTGGTCTGACAATACGATAATTGTGGTCAGCTCCGATCATCTGGCGATGAACAATACCGCGTGGAAATACCTGAACCAGCACGATCGCAGCAATCTCTTCTTTATGCTGCGCGGTAATGCCGACGCGGGCAAAGTTATTTCAGTTAAACGCAGCACGCTGGATAACGGCGCGACGGTGTTGGACGCGATGGGCGGCGACAACTTTATCGGCCTGGGACGCAGCAGCCTTTCCGCACCTTCTCTGGCAGCCACCAACCTGAATATCAAAGAGAAAATCAACGAATGGAAGCCGGACATTATCAAGCTGTGGAACTTCCCGAAGGCGATTTCCAGTTATCAAATCGATACGGCTAAAAATACGTTCAGCTTCTCCGGCGTGCACTTCAAGCTGCCGCTGCTGCTCGCCGTCAAACCGGGCAAAATCGAACCGAAATTTGATGTCTATCTGGCGCCGCCGCTAAAACAGCAGCTTGCCGGTTTCGCGCCCGATGAGAAATTCGTCTGGATCGACAGCTGTTTTAAAATGGGCGACGTCTGGGATAAAAAGCTGACGCTTAACAGAGCGCTCTGCGTGGCCGACGGTACATTGAATTCGCCGCCGACGATTCAGGAAGTGAAACCCGGCGTGACGAAAGGCCACGTTGGCTTTCGTCAGGTCGGCGAGCAGAGTGAAGATCGCTATCAGCATAGCGTCACCCGGCTGCGCGTAGCGGATGACGAGGTGCGATACGCTGCCGACGCCATTCTGTTCGCTCTGCCCGGCCTGCCCGAGCAGGTGCAGAAAGTGACCGGTCTTTCTTATATCGAACCCTGGGGTGGCCGCTGGTCGGATGCCGGTTTGCAGCCTGCGGTCAGCGTTACCTGGCTGGAGCCGCTGCCGGAAAAATTCGATCTGGTGCTGACGGCCCGCGCGTTCGGCGCCAACAGCCAACAACCTTTCACCGTAAAAATTGGCGATAGCGAGCACGCCTTCCGCCTGAGCAACGTCGACAGCACGGTCAGCATTCGCCTGACTAATCCGGGACGAGCGCGCACGCTTGAAATCAGAGCGCCCGCGCCGGAAACCACCGCCGAAGGCGCCGTCGCCGGCTTCACCGCTCGTCAGCTCGGTATCGGGCTGGTCAGCTTAAAAATAGAACCGGTTCAGTAAATCCGCTTTTCCCCGGCTGCTTCAGCCGGGGCCACTCGCGCTTTTTTCTTTTTCGCCCACGATTTATGCGCGATTACGCTCAGAATGCCGTCAAGTTTTTAGCCCTGCTGCCGATTTAACAGCCTTAGTAACGTTAGTTATCAACTTAAAGGCTCTCATTTAAACAGCAAGGAATCATCCGGATGACATCTTTAAAAAACTTAAAGGTCGGCGTGCGTCTTGGCGCAGCGTTTGGTCTGGTAATACTGTTATTAGTCGTGGTCAGCGTAACGGCGATTGTGAAAACCGGCAGCATTAACGGCTCGGTCGACCGCATCATTAACGATCGCTATATCAAAGTCAGGCTGGCTTTTGACGTGCGCGACGGCGTTAACGATCAGATTAAGTACCTGCGCGGCATGGTCATAGAGGCGGCGCATCCGGAAAGAAACCAGAAGCGTTATGGTCAGTTAGATAGCGTGACGCAGCAGACTAACCAGACGATAGAAAAGATTGCCAAACTGCAAACAACCGAGGTAGGCATTAAAAAAATTCAGGCGGTGAAAGAAGCCGCTCAGCAGTTCGAAGAGGCTAAAAAGACCTTGCTGGCGCTGATTCAGAGCGGTAATCAGGAAGTTGCCGCCGAATACGCGCTGATGAAAATGACGCCTGCGCAAACGGCCTACCTGGATATCGTCAAGCGTTTTGCCGATTCGCAGTCCACCCAGCTACAGGCTGAAGGCGCTAACGCCGTTACCGATGGCGCTACAGCGATCCGCATCACGCTGATTTGCTCCACGCTGGCAACGCTGCTGGCCGTGGTGCTGGGCTATTTCCTCACCCGCTCCATCGTTACGCCGCTGCGCGAAGCGGTACAGATTGCCGAGAACGTGGCGGCAGGCGATTTACGCACGGTTATCCGCGTCAACTCCACTGATGAAACGGGCCAGCTGATGCAGGCGCTGAAAACCATGAATGAAAATCTGCTGCGCATCGTCACCGAAGTGCGTTCCGGCACCGAGCTGATCGCTACCGCTTCCGGCGAAATTTCGCTGGGCAATATGGATCTCTCCTCGCGCACCGAACAGCAGGCCAGCTCGCTGGAGGAAACCGCCTCCGCAATGGAGCAGATGACCTCTACCGTGAAGCAGAATGCCGATAACGCGCGTCAGGCCAACGAGCTGGCGGCGCTGGCCTCGAAGGTGGCGGTACAGAGCGGTACGGCGGTCAATCAGGTGGTCAGCACGATGGAAGTCATCAACAACTCTTCGAAGAAGATTGTCGACATTATCAGCGTTATCGACGGCATCGCTTTCCAGACCAATATTCTGGCGCTTAACGCCGCGGTGGAAGCCGCTCGCGCAGGCGAACAGGGCCGAGGCTTCGCCGTAGTAGCTTCGGAAGTGCGCAACCTGGCGCAGCGTTCCGCCTCCGCCGCGAAAGAGATCGCGCAGCTGATCCAGGATTCCGTCAACAAGGTGGATGAAGGCGGCAAGCAGGTCGCTAAAGCGGGCAGCACGATGGAAGAAGTGCTGGCCAGCGTGAAAAGCGTGACGGAAATCATGGGCGAAATCTCTATCGCCAGCCATGAGCAAAGCACCGGCATCGATGAGATCAATATGGCGATTACCCAAATGGATCAGGTGACGCAGCAGAACGCGGCGCTGGTGAATGAATCCGCCGCCGCGGCGCAGTCGCTGCAGGAGCAGGCCGAGCAGCTTTCCCGCGCCATTGGCATTTTCAAAGTCAGTCAACACGCAGCCTGACGGCTGGCGGCGGCCTGGAAAAAAGAGGCCGCCGCTCTTTTTTCAGCTTTAAGAAAAAGATTAGTATAGGGGCACTTTTTCGCTCCCGATGGATGTACGCACGTTGAAACTTTTTCGCCTGCTGGCGCTTTGCGCCCTTTTCCCGCTCGGCGCGCTGGCCGCACGAACCTCTCCCGACCCTTTGCTGGCCTCGCAGATTGTCGATCGTTACGCACAGAACATTTTTTACAACACTAAGGCGACGGGCATGGCGATGGTGGCGATTGACGCCAATCAGCGCGTGTTCGCCAGTCTTGGCTCGGTGCGTCCGGGCAGCAGCGTCAGGCCGCAGAAAGATTCCGTTATTCGTATCGCTTCGCTGACCAAGCTGATGACCAGCGAGCTGCTGGTGAAGCTGTCGGAGAAAGGCGTAGTGCGCCTTGACGATCCGTTAAGCAAATATGCGCCGCCCGGCAGCTATGTGCCTGCCTACGCCGGGCAGACGATTCGGCTGATTAATCTGGCGACGCATACCAGCGGCCTGCCGCGCGAACAGCCCGGCGGCAAACCGCATCGTCCGGTGTTTGTCTGGCCAACCGCCAGCCAGCGCTGGAGCTGGCTGAAAACCGCGCATCTGAAGGTCGCGCCCGGCACGCAGGCCGCCTATTCCAACCTGGCTTTCGATCTGCTCGGCGACGCGCTGGCTCGCGCGGCGGGCACCTCCTATCAGGCGCTGCTGCAGCGTGAAATCACGCGGCCGCTGGGCATGAAAGACACGACCTTTACGCCTTCTCCCGAACAGTGCTCACGCCTGATGGTGGCGGAAAAAGGCGCCAGTCCCTGCACCAACACGCTGGCGGCGATCGGCAGCGGCGGCGTCTATTCCACGCCGGACGATATGGGCCGCTGGATGCAGCAGTTCCTCTCTTCCGATGTTCATTCCCGCTCCGCGCAGGCTGACCGGGTACAGACCATGATCTATCAGCGCAGCCAGCTGACAAAAGTAGAAGGCATGGACGTGCCGGGCAAAGCCTCGGCGCTGGGCCTGGGCTGGGTCTATATGGCGCCGCAGGGCGGCCGTCCGGGCATTATTCAGAAAACCGGCGGCGGCGGCGGCTTTATTACCTATATGGCGATGGTGCCGCGCTATAGCGTTGGCGTGTTTATCGTGGTTACTCGTTCGCCGGAAACACGTTTTACGGCGATGAGCGATGGCGTCAACAACCTGCTTACCGAGCTTATCGGCAACACGCCGGACAGCGCGCAGCTCGCCGCCTCTATTATGGAAAGCGAGTAAACCATCCTGGCCGCGGCTCAGCATTTTTATGGTGGGAAGACCGCCATTTTTCCTGAGCGCGGCCTCTTCTCCGGCGCGAAAATTGATAAGCCGGGCGTTGATATCCGGCAGCAGGAACAGCTATGCAGCATGACACAGACCCGACGGGAAAAAAGCCGCGCGAGCCTCGGCCGCCGCGGCAGCCGCGCACGCCCAGAGAAACGCTGGAACCACGGGAACCACGGGAGCCACGAGAACCGCGGCAACCCAGAACGCCGCGTAAGCCACGCGTCGCCCGAACACCGCGCTCATCGCAAGCCGTCGCGCACGCTTCGCCAATAATGGAAGCGAGTACGGAGAAAAATGCGGATAAACGAGGTTTGACCGCTCTTCACAGAGTGAAGCGGCTATTACAGAAAATCGTATATAACTCCTTGATTAAACATATATTCAGGCGCTGACTCGCCGCTACCTGATCTTAATCAATACCCCACCAGGCATTCATCCGCATATTTCCAGGCAGTGACAATAACGTCCGTAATTTCAAAAAAATTGAAACGACTGGAGAAGATGATGCTACAAAGAATGATCCTGAACGAAACCTCCTGGTTCGGCCCCGGCGCCATTTCGCAAATCGTCAATGAAGTTAATCAGCGCGGCCTGAAAAAAGCGCTGCTGGTAACCGATAAAACGCTGCTTAAAGCGGGCGTGATCGATAAGGTGACCACGTTGCTGGATCAGCATCATCTGCCTTATGTCATCTATGACGAGGTTGTGCCTAATCCCACTATCGCGGTCATTACCAATGGCGTGGCGGCGTTTAAGGCCGCACAGGCGGACTATCTGATCGCCATCGGCGGCGGCTCGCCTCAGGACACGGCCAAAGCGATCGGTATCATCATCAATAACCCGGAGTTCGCCGACGTTCGCAGCCTGGAAGGCTTCGCCGCGACGAAAAATCCCTGCGTGCCGATCATCGCCATTCCGACCACGGCTGGTACGGCGGCGGAAGTCACCATTAACTATGTGATTACCGATGAGGAAAACCGCCGTAAATTCGTCTGTATCGATCCGCACGATATTCCGGTGGTGGCGATAATCGACGCGGAGATGATGGCGAGTATGCCGCCTTCGCTCAAGGCCGCCACGGGTATTGACGCGCTGACCCATGCTATTGAGGGCTTTACCACTAAGGGCGCCTGGGAGCTGACCGACGCGCTGCATCTGAAGGCGATCCAGATTATCAACCGTTCGCTGCGCGCTTCCGTCGCGGGCGATAAGCAGGGCGTGGAAGATATGGCGCTGGGCCAGTACGTGGCCGGCATGGGCTTCTCTAACGTCGGTCTTGGCCTGGTGCACGGCATGGCGCATCCGCTGGGCGCTTTCTATAACGTGCCGCACGGCGTCGCCAACGCCATCATTCTGCCGCACGTGATGGCGTGGAACGCGGAGTTTACCGGAGAAAAATATCGCGATATCGCGCGCGCGATGGGCGTGGCGAAGGTCTGTAGCATGAGCCTGAGCGAAGCGAGGGAAGCGGCCGTCGAAGCGGTTAAGCAGCTTTCCGCCGACGTCGGCATTCCTGCCCGCCTGCGCGACGTAGGCATGAAGGAAGAGGATATTCCTGCGCTGGCGCAGGCCGCGCTGGATGATGTCTGCACCGGCGGCAACCCGAGAGAAGCGACGCTGGCTGATATCGCCGAGCTTTACCGCAAAATTTACTGATCCGCCAGCATGCAGGCCATCGCGCCTGCCTGTTTTCTTCGCGTCTGAAGGCCGTTCGGCCGTTTCTGAATTGACGCACGACAAAAAATGCCGGACGAAAGCGATGTTACTCTTGCAGTTTTGCTACCGTCCGGCCAGTTCAGGGAAGATTATCGTGAAATACGCTTCAGTACCTTTTAACCAGAACAGCAACGGCTGGCTGCGCGAAGCGCCCGTCGTCAACCCCACGCTGCGCGGCGACAGCAACGCGGACTGGGTTATTATCGGCGCGGGCTTTGCCGGTCTGGCGTTCGCGCGCCGTCTGGCAAGCCATCGTCCGGATTTGAAGATTGTGCTGGTTGACGCCGCCAGCGCTGCGGAAAGTTCCTCCGCCCGCAATTCTGGTTTCGCGATTGGGCTGCCGCATAATATCGGCAGCTCGACGGCAGAACTGAAAAAAGCGCAGGATTATCGATCCCTGCTGCAGGCCGGGATCGTCGAGCTGGAAAAGATCGTCGCGGATCGCAGGATCGAGTGCGAATGGGAAAAGGCCGGCAAATATCACTGCCAGGCCGATCCACGCAGCGAAAGCGTGCTGCAGGAGTACCGCGAAAATCTCGATTTAATGAATGAGCCGTATCAGATACTCGATCGCGAAGCGCTAGCGCAAAAGCTGGGCACCCACTTTTATCATAAGGGCATCTATACGCCGGGCGCCGTGCTGCTTAATCCGGCAGCTCTGATTATCGGGCTGGCGGCGACGCTGCCGGAAAATGTTATCCTGCACGACAATACGCCAGTGATGGCGATTCACTACGGCAGAATGAACCGTATCCTGACGCCGTTCGGCACGCTTTCCGCGCCAAAAGTGATGCTGGCGACGGCCGCGCTCTCCCGCGAGCTTACGCCGGGCATCAGCAAGCAGGCGGCGATGGCGACCTTCGCCAGCCTGAGCGAGCCGCTGAGCAAGGAGCAGCAGCAGCGGCTGCCGGAGAGTAGCTGGGGCCTGACGCCGGTCAACGCCATCGCGGGCGCCACGCTGCGCTATACCCGGGATCGCCGCATTTTAATCCGCCAGCACGTTGTGCCTGCGCTGCGTGGTTGCGTTACCGCCGCGCAAACTTATGCCGCTACCCAACTGCACAGAGCCACGTTCGATAAAATCTATCCGCAGCTTAAGGAAGTCAGGCTGGCTCACAGCTGGTCAGGCACCATCAGCGTGACCCGCAACGGCGCGCCGATCTGGGGCGCGATCAGCAACGCCGTCTATACCGCCAGCGGCTGCAATGGCGCGGGCGTATCCAAACAGACTATCGCCGGATTGCTGCTGGCGGATTACGCGCTGGGCTACAATAATCCGCTGATATCGACGATGCTGGCGCTGGGTCAGGCGAACTTTCTGCCGCCGTCGCCCCTGCTGGATGCAGCTATCGCCGGCTCGCTGCTTAAAGAGCGCTGGCTGGGCAGACGAGAGGCCTGATGCCGTACGGGTCTTGCCAGCCTTCAACCGGCGCATTGGCGTTTTCCCACGGGTTTATGACTTACAAAACTCCTGGCGTGAACGAAAAGAGGCGTCAGAAAGGGAAGAAGACGCGGCAAACGCCGCGCTTTCTTTAAAACGCCGTGGCCCACTCTTCCAGCACGTTATAGTTTTCATCCACCAGCAGCAGCTTCCGCCATTTGTCAAAGGTCAGACAGGGATGCGAAGTGCCGAAAATAAGCAGATCCCCGACCTGAATATCGCTTTCCGGCGCCTTCTGCAGAATAGCGTGCTGATCCATAATCGCTACGCTGTGCAGCTCGTTCGGCCGCAGCGAAAGCGGTTTGCCCGCGCGATAGTGAGCAATCGGCTGCGGCAGTCCGGCATCAAAGGCCGCGTCGCGCTTGCCGAAGTTCACCACCGCCAGCGTCTTCTCCGGCACCGACTGCACCAGCGCGGCCAGCTCCAGCGCGGGCTGCAGGCCGCCGCTGATTGCAGCCGCGACGCGATCCCGGTTCCGCAGCTCGCTCTGCGCCTGTCGGTAGATACCGTGGTCGAGAGTGATATAGCAGCCGGGCCGCAGCACGATGCGGCAGCGCGGCGGCGTTTCTACCGCCAGCCAGACGTTGCAGACAACGTCGTACCAGACCGAACCCGCGCCGGTAAGGATAAACTCACCTTCTACATAGCGCGCCATCCTGCACGCCACCTTCGCCGCGCCGCTAAGCAGCGCTTCAACCTGCGCCCGAGCGCCGTCGCCATGCAGCACGCCTTCATAGGTTTCCAGCCCGCGCAGCCGCAGCCCAGGCAGCTCGCTAACGGCCTGCGCCAGAGCAAGCGCCTCTTCCGCGCTGCGACAGCCGCAGCGGCCATTCGGCAGGCCCAGCTCTACCAGCACGTCCAGCTTCTGCCACCGCGCAGCGAAGAAAGCCGATAGCGCGCGAGCGTTCGCCAGCTCGTCCACACAGCAGAGAAAGTCGACCTCAGGGTAAGCCTGCTTCAGCCCGGCAGCCAGCCGCATATTCGCCTGCCCGACCAGCTGGTTAGGCATCAGCACGCGTCGGATGCCCGCCGTTATCGCCGCCTGCGCCTGCCAGACGTTGCCGACGCCAATAGCCCAGGCGCCCGCCGCCTGCTGCTGACGAAAGATTGCCGGCGTCATGGTGGTTTTGCCGTGCGGCGCCAGCGAGACGCCGCGCGCGTCGGCATAGCGCTGCATCCAGCGAATATTTTCTTCCAGCGCCTGCTGCCGGATCAGCACGGCGGGCAGGCAGACATCTTCCCGCAGCACGTTGGGCAAGCCTTCCGGCGAGACGCTCATCGCCGCCGCTTTATGGGCGGCCTCGCTAAACTGAGTCATTCACTCTCCTCCGGTATTGCCTGACCGCCTTCGCGCTCTTCGGTGATCATCTGCAGCACCTCCGCGCGTGAAAGCTTGTTCCGCGGCGCAACCAGCGTTGCTATCACCGCCACTATCAGGCTAACGCCCAGCGACGGCAGCACGGGATTGCCCAGCTTCGCCGACCAGTAAGGCGAGAGGATCACGCCCAGCGAAGTCAGGCTGCCGCCCAGCAGCGCCGCCAGGCAGCCCTGCCAGTTAAAGCGCTGCCAGAACTTACCCAGCAGCACGCTGACGCACATGCCGGACATCACCGTAGAGATCATGCTGGTGATATAGCCGATGATGTCGTTGGAGAGCAGCGCGAAGATCAGCGCCAGCCCGATCACGCAGAGCAGAAACAGGCGCGACAGGCCGATAGCTTTTTCCGGCGGCGGCATTCTGCCGACGATCAGCGTATAGATATCGCGCAGGATAATCGACACGGCGGCGATAGCATCCGAGCTGCCGGACGAGAGATTGGCGGACATCCCGGCAATCAGCACCACCATCGCCAGCGCGTAAGGCAGCGCGTTGGTAGCGTAGAGGAAGGCGAAGCCCGGATTATCCAGATTAGGGTTCATAACGTGCGTGGCCATGCCGATAATAGCGGGCAGAAAGGAGAACCCCATATAAAGCAGCCCGGTGATCACGAACGACTGGCGAATAGCGCGGGTCGAGGCGGCGGAGTAGATGCGCTGGCGATAGGAAGGCGTCGCCAGCACGCCGATGCCGATAGCCACCGACAGCGAAATGGCGGGCAGCAGCCCCAGCTTGCCGATGCCGAACAGCGTAAAAGCCTGCGGATCGGTTTTGGCCACGATGGTTTCCCAGCCGCCGACGTGGCTGACGGCCAGTGTGGCCAGCACGATAAAGCCGAGAAACAGCACGATGGACTGCAGCGTGTCAATCCAGGATACCGCCTTATAGCCGCCGATGCCGACATAGAAGACAAAGCCAACGGCGATAATGATCTTCGCGAGATCGATATCGATATCCGCCGCCCACGCCAGATAGAGGCCGCCGCCGAGGATATGCGCGCCCAGCCAGCCGATGGAGGCGAGGAAGATCAGCAGCGCCACCAGGTTTTTCACGATGCGGCTGCCGCCGGTGTAGTAACAGACCTCTTCGCTCATGGTCATAAAACGCAGCTTTCTTACCGGGCCGAACAGCCAGGCGGTAAGCAGCATTCCAACCGCGCCGCCGACGCCGTAAAGCATACCGGCCCAGCCATTGTTATAGCCGAAACTGACGGCGCCGATGCTGGAACCGGTGCCGACCATAGTGCCGACGGTCGATCCCAGCGTCAGCAGCATCGGCAGCTTTCTGCCGCCAAGAATAAAATCCTCGCCGGTCTTCTGCTGACGGGTGACGTACCAGCCGACCAGCATCATGGCGCAGGCGTAAAGCAGAAACCAGAGCAGGAAATTTTGATGTTCCATAACTTATCCTTGTAATGGCCCGTAGCTGGCGTTAATCAGGCTTTCATGCGCGGATTGAAGCAGGTCATATCCACTTCCACCATGCAGTCCACAACCAGATCGGCCACGCAGCAAACCCGTGCTGGCGGATGTGCAGAGAAGAACTCGCGGAAAACCCGGTTAAAAGAGGGGAAATAGCGGGCATCGCTCAGGAAAACCTTCATATGCACGATGTCCTCTTTGCTGAAGCCGGCTTGCTCTACAATACGCAGGCAGTTCTCGATCGCCTGCCTCGACTGCGCCACGATGCCGCCGTCAATGATTTCGCCCTGCACCATCGGCGTCTGGCCGGAGACGTAAAGCCAGCCGTCCGCCGCCACCGCGCTGGCAAAAGGCAGCGCCTGACCGCCCGTTCCTTCAGACCCTTCTGTTCCGTAACGCTTAATCATCATTTTCTCCGTTATCTTTTGCTTAAGAACCTGCCGGCGCGCTGGCCGGTCATCTGTTGCTGCTGCCAGGTCAGCACACCGTTAACGAACACCCGATCGATGCCGATCGCCAGCTGCTTCGGCTGCTGAAAGCTGCCCGCTTCGTTGACGCGCTCAGCGTCAAAGAGCACCAGGTCGGCAAAATAGCCCTCTTTGATCAGTCCACGCTGACGCAGGCCGAAGCGCGCTGCCGACATGCCGGTCATCTTGTGTACCGCCGTCGTCAGTGGGAACAGCTTCTCTTCGCGGCTGTAGTGGCCCAGTACTCGTGGAAAGGTGCCCCACAGCCGCGGATGCGGATTGGGATCGCACGGCAGCCCGTCGGAGCCAATCATCGAACAGGGGTGGGAGAGCACGCGGCGCACGTCCTCTTCATGCATCTGAAAGTAGATGGCGCCCGCGGGCAGCAGTCGTGCTGCCGCCTGATGCACGTCCGTCTCCCAGCGCGCGGCGATCTCCAGCAGGGTTTTGCCTGCCATCTCCGGATGCGGCGCAGACCAGCTGATCAGAATGTCGTAATCGGTAGTGACCTGCTTCAAATCCAGGTTGGAAGAGCCGGCGCGATACGGGTAGACATCGCAGCTGATATCCTGCTGCTGCTGATATTTTTCGATCAGCCGCAAGGTTTCCGTGGTGCGGCCCCAGTTGGCCGCGCCCGCGCATTTATGGTGGGAGATCTGTACCGGCACCTGCGCTTCGCGACCAACACGAAAGGCCTCGTGCATCGCCTCAATAATGCCGTCATATTCGGTGCGCATATGGGTGGTATAGATGCCCTGATATGCCGGCAGCAGCGCCGCCAGCGCGCAGATCTCCCCGGTGGAGGCATTGACCGCGTTGCCGTATGAAAGACCTGTGCTCAGCCCCAGCGCGCCCTGCTCCAGCGCCTCGCGCAGCAGGCGGCACATCGCTTTCGTGCTGTCGGCGTCCGCAGGTTCGGCCAGCGAGGCGACGCAGCTGTTGCGCAGCGTGGTATGCCCAATCAGCGAGGCGACGTTGACTGAGGGCGCCAGCGCGTCGATGCGGGCACGGTAGCTGGCCAGCGTGGGAAAAACGAACTCCTCCCGCTCGCCCAGCAGATTGAGCGGATCGGGCACCTCCTCTTGCAGCACCGCGCAGGCAGCGCTGATACCGCAGTTGCCCACAATCAGGCTGGTGACGCCCTGCGAAGTTTTCTCCGTGTAAGCGGGCCGTTTGATGACCGCCAGATCGTCATGGGTATGCACGTCGATAAAGCCCGGCGCGAGCGCCAAACCACGGCACTCAATAACCCTGTCCGCCTTTTCGCGTATAGCCGGCGCGATACGCGCGATGCGGTCGCCGCAGACCGCGACGTCGGCCTGATAATCGGCCTGGCCGGAACCGTCAATGACTCTGGCCTGTTTAAACAGGATGTCGGCTTTCATACCGCCTCCTTTTGATGCCGCCGCCAGGCCTGAACGAAAGCGGCGGCGCGCGCGGCTGTCTGCGTTGCGCTCTGGCCGGCGCGATAGAGATCGCTGCCCAGCCCGACACCCGTGCAGCCCGCCTGCAAAAAGGCCGCCATATTCTCCGGCGTAACGCCGCCCACGGCCCAGATAGCGATATCAGCGGGCAGCACCGACTTCAGCGCCTGTATATAGCCCGGCCCAAAAAGCGCGGCGGGGAAAAGTTTAATTTGGCTTACGCCTGCCTTGATGGCTGCAAAAACTTCGGTCGCCGTGAAGCAGCCCGGCAATGCCTGCATGTTGTGCCGCAGCGCGGCGCGGATCACTTCCGGACAACAGTTGGGGCTGACAATCAGCCGACAGCCAAGCCCGGCCAGCTTCTCAACTTCGCCGGGATCGGTTACCGTGCCGCCGCCGATAATGGCCTTGTTGCCATAGCTGGCGACAGCCCGCGCCAGGCTGAGCGGCCATTGCGGCGAGTTAAGTGGAATTTCGATAGCTTCAAACCCGGCCTCCAGCAGTGGCGGAATATGGCTGTCGATTTCTTCGGCAGTAATGCCACGGAGAATAGCCACAAGCGGCATCTTTATTGACTGGTGCATACAACTTTTCCTTGTTGAACAACGCGTCTTTACGGCGGCGGCTAAAGCGCTCTTAGCGCCGCTTTTCCATGACGGTAAGGGCGCCAAAACCGGCCAACGGTTTTAATTCGCTCTCCGTCGTCAGCGTGACGGAACCGGTAAACCAGGGATCGGCGGCCAGAAGCGTGGCCAGTCCCTTGCTGAAAAGCGGCTGGCCGCTGATAAAAACAGCAAGCTCAGGCTCCAGCCGCAGCGCCCTGCTGCGCCTGATGGCGTGAAGATCGCTCTGTAAAACGATGCCCAGCAGAAAGCTGGCTTTCTGGTCGTGCGTCGCGCCAGCGAAGAGATCGAGCAGGCGTACAGCAAAGCAGCTGCGGGAGAAGCCTACATGCCGGCACAGGGCCGCGCCTTTATGCAGGAAATCGACATCGAGCCGCCCGGCAAATCCTTCCGTCAGTGAACTGGCGAGTAGCGTCTGATGCGTAAGAGCGTCCAGCAGCTCGCCGGCCAGCGTGGTGCAGCTGCTGACAATGCGCTGGCGTTCATCAACGCGAATAAATTTAGAGTGGGAGCCAGGCAGGACGATTAAGGCGGGGCCGCGTATATCCAGCTGCGCAAGCAGACCAAAAGTTTCAACTTCTTCGCCGCGCATCATATCCATTTGATCAAGGTCATCAGGCGTTACTCCGGCGACATTATTCTTTACGCCGGGGATAAACCAGATCGGTTGATTGCTGATGGCCGGCACGGCGAGGCTACGCGCCGCCCGGGCGAGATCGTCCAGCGCGACAGGCGTGACAAGATGGGGAAGCGGGCAAAGCCCGGTATCGGCCGTGATCATACCTGAGGCCACAATCAGGCAGTTTTCAAGGCTGCAGTCAGGCACTTCCGCAAGCGCGCTCTCCAGCATTGCTCTGATGCCGGAGGTTAATATTTTATGGCCTGCGGCGGCTAAATCCCGTAAGCCTACGGCGCGGGATCGACCGGCGGCAAAACTGCCGTTTCGCCATATCTGGACCCTGGTGTTGGTCGTGCCTGAATCGATGGTGATGGTAAACATGCTCTGTCCCTGAGTATGAAAATGGAACTCCGTTCCGGTAGCAACAGAGTTGCAGGCTAAAAACGGAATGTCATTCCGTTTTTTTCACAAACTCGATCCTGTTCACAATTCGAACAGCAGCAAGAACTTACCCGGACGAAGGTGATGTAGCGTAAGCATCTGATAAAAAATCGGTTTTAACCTGTGAACACTCACGCTGATCTAAAAAAATTTACGAGGAAAAAGGGATGCCAAACCCCGGTGATAACAGAAACGCGTCAGGTATTGATAAAGCGCTGACTTTGCTTGAAACAATCAGCGATCATGCCGATGGCATCAGCCTGGCCGAGCTGGTCAAGCAGACCGGTATGGCGAAAACCACGCTGTTCCGAATGCTGGAAGTGCTGAAAGCGCGACAGTATGTGATGCTGGACGACGCCACCGATCGCTATCATCTCGATCTGAAAAGCTTTGAGTTAAGCGTTAAGGGCATGATGAATCTCAGCCTGGTGGAGGTTGCTATTCCCTTTCTTAAAAAGCTCTCGGCGCTGACGCAGGAAACCTGCTTTCTGGGCGTCTACCGCAGTGGCGAGGTAGTCTATCTCTATAAAAGCGAAGGCACGCTGGCCATTCAGACTCACGCTCAGCTTGGTTCGCGCCTGCCCGCGTGGTGTACCGGCGTCGGCAAAGCGCTACTGGCCTTTCAGCCCGCGGAAGAGATCGACAGAGTTGTGAGCGAACCGCGCCAGGCATTTACGGAAAAGACGCTGGTCGATCGCGTCGCGCTGTATGACGAACTGGCGCAGATTCGCCTGCGCGGCTTTGCGCTCGACAACGAGGAAAATGAAGAAGGCTTAACCTGCATCGCCCGGCCGATTTTCAACTATTCCGGCGGCGTAATCGGCGCGATCAGCGTCGCCGGGCCGACGCATCGTATGCAGCGCAAGCTGAAGGTGGTCGACCTGGCATTGGCGGAGATCGCGCTGACTGTTTCCCGTCGCCTGGGCTATATCGCACCGCTGCGTAACCCCTCAGATCGCTCCTGATTTATCAGGTAAATTTGCGAAATGCAGTGCAGGTTGCCGTATTTATTGGCGATAAGGGCGAAAAGCTATGCGGCAGCTGTAAGGACGTTCACTCTTCGCCTGCTGCCTTCCCGTTACGCTGCCTCCCGATACGATTTTTGCGAGGTAAACAGCATGGAAGCCGGTTAAAGCATCGTTGAGTTTCCTGATAAGGAAAAACTGTAGACGCTGTGAGCACCTTAACGCCACGCCAGTGCTGCTGTTAACGCAGCGCTGGCGATCTTATTGTTCAGCGTGGCTGACGATTTTTTTCAGCCAGAAATAATAAGCGATGGAATCAACAACGACTTTTTCTTTAATCCATTCTCCTCCGTTACATTATTTTTCCGAGCCGCATTCCGTTTTTTAATTTTGCTATTTAAAACAGCTAGCCGACTTATTGAGCCGCACTATAATGGCGCCAGAAGAGAATAATCGCGGCGCTAATTTTAGCTGCCGCTGGCCACAACAATAAAGGAGGTGGTTATGATAGCGATGAAAAATTCTTCTGCGGAAAGCGAGTCTACAGAAAGAATAGAGCCCGCTATACGTTATTTAACGGTAAGCGGTGCTGGTAATCCGCCGGAACAGGAGCGCATACCGACGCTGATATTAAGGGGGAAATGGCTGGAAGAAGCCGGTTTTCCCATCGGGACAATGGTGGACGTGTGGGTTCGCTACGGCAGCCTGGTGCTGACCGCCAGAAAGGTACACGAGCAGGAGCTGGAAAAGCTGGCGGCACTGGCGGAGCTGGATGCGTTGGCCTCAGAGGAGCGCGTGCTGATGGTGGAATAACCGGCAGGATGTTTGCGCCATAACGGCGGGCGCGGGAGGCGTTATCTCGCGCCTGCGGGAGGTGTTATCTCGCGCCTGTGGGAACTTATTTAGGTGAAGTAGCGCAAAACCAGTCACCGTAACCTTTGTTACAAACTGCGCGCCAGCACGGCTGCCGATAGTAAGAAATGTCGATCGTTCAGCGGTGTAAGCATAACCCTGTGGTTATCAGGATCGACGCTTTACTCTGTCGCAAAAGCCTTTCGCACATATCATCATGACGATGAACGGTTGCCAGCAGACGAGATTTCAAAGTGGCTATTTCCGCTATGGTCAAAGGATGGGGTTCACCGCCGCTGGTTTTCGCCGCCTGAATAACCGGCACGGCATGGCCCGGGCAACTTCTAAACATGCTAATCCACGTGTTCTTTTCCCGAGGCGCTTCTTTTGCCTCGTAGCTTTACCAACACCTCATGTAACTTGCCGACCGAAAGATCGCAGACAACAGGATGAGGAGTACCATTTAACCATCGGCGAAAATATCCAATGCCGAAAAAATCAAAACCTTCGCCATTGAAGAGATATTCATTATCCTGCAGCGAGAAGAGCGAACGGAAATTCTCCTCTTCTGTCTCAAAGCTGATGCCGAATACTTTTTCCGCTTCCTCCAGCAGCTCTACGCCATCATCGCCGGTAATATGTAAATCTTCCTCTAACAAAGTATATTTATCAATTTTCTTATTACGCCAGCCCGAAAAGTCGCGCACAAAATTGATAACTTCTTCCAATGTTGGATCCATGTTTATCTCTCCCGCTAAGGCCGCTTATTCTACAGCCTGAGAAAACTTATTTCCCGCATCCCGACTAATGGGTTCGCCGCCTGGAGTGCAGCCGGAAAACCCAATAATTACACCGGCGGCTATAAATATAGCGGTAGCCGACAAGCGCCTGGTTTGTTGAGTTGGCAGTCAGCCGCCAGGGTAAACATCGCTGTCAGTGACTGTCTCGGGCTGTTCCGCCAACCGCTCAAGTAGCTGCACTAACCTTTTTTCCACCTCTTCTTCCGGCTCCTGGCTTCTGGCCTGTTCCAGCAGCGCGACGGTTTCCAGCGGCAGCGAAGCTGCGGGCCAGGCTTCTAAAGCATTCAACGCCATATGACGATTGCGCGTAACCGGGCTTTGTAAACCGGCCTGAATAAGCTCCCAGCCCAATCCCGGAAAACGTTTTAAGTCCTGCAACACGGAATCGAGCGCATCGTGCTGACGGTATTGCGGCCCCATCCCCAGCAATTTTCCCGGCCCGGAGGCGATGGCGGGCAAATCCAGCTCGTTTTCTGCCAGCTCGACGACCTGCGCTATATAGTCCGCGTTGTCGGTCTGCATCATCTGATACCAGAGCCAGTTTTCAGGCTGCGCGCGATAGCGTTGATAAATCGCAGGCCAGGGATCGCCGCCCTGCTCCCGGCAAAGCCTTAAGGCGTGATCGAAGATCGCTACGTCTTCTTCGTACAGGCCAGCCTCGATTAATGCCGGCCATTCCGGCTGCGCCTGAATAGTTGCGCAGAGCGCTTTTAATTTCTGCCGTTCCGCTTCTGTCGCGAACGACTCTTCATCGGCCAGCCGGGCGATCTCGATGACCACCTGATAGTGCTGCAGATCGCCGGTCGTCGCCGGAATAACATGGGCAAGATAGCGCTCGCAGGCCAGCGCGGCAAAAGCATATTCATCAATACCCGGGCCTGGCTGACCATTGATCATCCCTCGCAAGATTTCCGCTGCGCCCGCAAGCAGTTCCGCATCGACTTCGCCATCCAACGCTTCGTGCAGGCGGCCATGTTCCGCGCAGTGCCAGGCGGTATATTCCACCATCACATCATTAGCGTAGCCCGCTCTTAACAGCCACTGACGGAGAGTTTCATCCGGCTCTTCCGGCAGCCGTTCGATCAGCTGGATACGTCCCCAGCCGGTCACGCGCCTGGCCAGTGCCAGCCACTCCTGCTTATACTCCTCCGGCGGCAAAATGGCGCGCATCGCGACCACCGCGTAAAGCGTAAACTCATCGTGGCCTCCCAGCGTCCGCAGGATATTAATGCTTTGCTGATAAGGGAAGAAAGCCAGCAGCGCCATCGCGCATTTCACTACCTGGCGATCCGGCGCTCCTGTCGCCAGAAACAGCGTCAGCGCCCGCAGTCGCCGCGCATCGATAGCGCCGGACTGGCTCAGCCCGCTGAGCAAATCGTCAATATAATCAAGCGGCGTCTCTTCGCTCAGCAGCTGATACAACACCCGCATGTTTTTCCTGCTGCTGTGGCGCAGGACGTTGACTATCGCCTGCGTAATCTGAGCCGCTTTTTCTTTGCCGTCGCCGCGCGCCACATGATGGCCAAAAGCGCCATCCAGTGCGCCGGGCGCCCAGCGCAGGCGGTTCTCATCCTCCGCTAAGGCCAACTCGTCCGGCAGCGTCTGCGCCTCTTCCGGTAAGACTTCATCCTGCGGCCACTGCATCAGCCAGTGATAAATGGCCTTCTGCTCTGTCGGCCAGACCACCGGAAAAAGCTGCTCGTCGGGATGGCGGAAAATATTGGCTAGCCACTCTTTCATTATTCTCTCCCTGTTGTGGTTTGCTATGCCGCGTTCATGACGGTGTTCAGCAACAGCCTGTCCAGATCGCTACAGTCGCGCCTTTTGCTGTCCGGCAGGCTTTCACTGAGGCGGCTCTCGTCCAGCTGCTGATGGATAAAAGCATGGATATGTTCCAGTCGTTCGCCATATTCCGCCTCGCCCGCGAGCTGCTTGCGAGCCAGCAGCCAGTCGATCTCTTCCAGCAGCACGGGATCCGTGACCGTCCCCGCCAGCAGCTCTTCAAAACGCATCGGCGGCGCGCCTTTACCCGCTTCTATCCACTGCACCGCCAGCAGCGGCCGCAGCACGTAGAAGTATTTCTTCAGCCGCACGCTGTCGCCCTGTAAGTAGCCGCGAAAATTCTTTTTCGCCATCGACAGATAGTGCCAGCGCGCCCGCAAAGGCGAAAACCAGTCCGGCACGCTTTCACGCAGAGCGGCAATGGCCGCATCCTGCTGCTGATAGACTATCGGCGAATCCAGCCACTCGATCAGCGTTGGATTGGCCCGCTTCAGCAGGCCCAGCGTTTTGCGCCACTCCCAGCCGCAAACGTCCAGCGTGTCGTCGATCGGCAGCTCTATCACATCCCGCTGCGGCTCTACGCGCAGATACCATTCCGGCTTGTGAACATAGATAAAGCGCACGTCGTAATCGCTGTCCGGCGAGGCGAAGCCCCAGCCACGGCTGCCTGATTCACAGGCGTACAACACTTTTACATCGTGCTTTTCTTCCAGCTGGCGCAGCACTTCACGCACGCGAGCGCGCATTGCGCTGTCCACGCCGTTTAATCCCGTTTTCATTCTTTTATCCTTTTACGCAAACTACCTGCGACAACGTGTGTACCACTTCCACCAGCGACGACTGCGCAGCCATCACGGCGTCGATGTCTTTATAAGCCATGGGAATTTCGTCAATAACGTCTTTATCTTTACGGCACTCGACGTGCGCCGTGGCGCGCTTTTGATCTTCAACGGTGAAGCGGGCTTTTGCCGCCGTCCGACTCATTACTCGTCCGGCGCCGTGGCTACAGGAGCAGAAGCTCTCTTCATTCCCCAAACCTCGCACGATAAAACTTTTCGCGCCCATCGAGCCGGGAATGATGCCCATCTGCCCTTTTTGCGCCGAAACCGCGCCTTTACGCGTTACCAGCACCGACTCGCCAAAGTGGGTTTCGCGCTCCACGTAGTTGTGGTGGCAGTTCACCGCTTCCAGATGCGTGGTGAAAGGCTTGCTGATAACTTTCGCCATCGCCGCCAGCACGCGTTCCATCATCGCCTCTCGGTTATGACGGGCGTAATCCTGCGCCCAGCTCACCGCTTCCACGTAGTCGTTGAAGTGCTTACTGCCTTCGGCGAAGTAAGCCAGGTTACGATCCGGCAGGTTCGCGATATGCTGCTGCATATCTTTCTGCGCCAGGGTAATAAACAGGTTGCCGATAGCGTTGCCGACGCCGCGCGATCCGCTATGCAGCATGACCCAGACCTGCTGGCGCTCGTCCAGACAGATTTCGATAAAATGATTGCCTGTGCCCAGCGTCCCCAGATGCTGATAGTTGTTGGTTTTCAGCAGCGCCGGATACTTGCTGGTTAGTGCCTTAAAGCGCGGCGCCAGTCCTGCCCAGTGGCGATCCACTTCCTGCGGCGGCGATTGCCAGGCGCCTTTATCACGGCCAGAACGGTTGTTGGTACGCCCGTGCGGCACGGCCTGTTCAATAGCGCTGCGGATGCCCGTCAGGTTATCGGGCAGATCGCGCGCCATGAGTGAAGTGCGCACCGCAATCATGCCGCAGCCGATATCCACGCCGACCGCTGCCGGAATAATCGCGCCTTTGGTCGGAATAACGGTGCCGATGGTGGAGCCTTTACCCAGATGCACATCCGGCATCACCGCCAGATGACGAAAAATAAACGGCATCTTCGCCGTGTTCAGCAGCTGCTCGCGCGCTTCCGGCTCGACGGGAACGCCTTCCGTCCACATTTTTATCGCCGCACCATTTTGCTGAAGCGTCTGATAGTGTTTAGTCATTTTTATTCTCCTGTTGCTGTGCCATAACTATTGCGAACGGCGTGCCAGTTTGGCTGTTCACGGGGAAAATAATTTTATTTATTTGATTCAATTGAATTTAATTTAAAGAGCTGCGAATAAGGCTTGCCCCGCCTTTCCAGCCATTTTATTTTTAAAGATAAATTATTTATCTTGCAGGATAAGCATGAAAAAGAACGTGGTGATTGGCGTACTGGGAACGGTGCTGGACAGGCGCGGCAAACGCGAGAAGCGCTGGAACAGATGGCGGCCTACCGTCGCGCTTTGCCAGCAGGAAAATTTGCGGGTCGACAGGCTGGAGCTGCTACACCAGCCCCAGAGCTTCACGATGGCTCAGCAGGTCGCGGAAGATATCCGCCAGGTTTCGCCGCAGACCGAAGTGGTGCTGCACAGCGTAGCGCAGAACGATCCCTGGGATTTTGAGGAGGTTTACGGCAGCTTTCTCGATTTCGTCAGCCGCTACCCTTTCGATACCGACAGCGAAGAGTACCTGGTGCATATCACCACCGGCACGCACGTAGCGCAGATTTGCTGGTTCCTGCTGACCGAAGCTCGCTATCTGCCTGCCCGTATTCTGCAAACTTCTCCGGCAGGCAAATCACCGGACGCGCCCGGCGCGCTGGGCCACTATTCCATTATCGATCTGGATTTAAGCCGCTACGCGACCCTGACCAGCCGCTTTCAGCGCGAGCAGCAGCACTCCACCTCGTTTTTAAAATCCGGCATCGAGACGCGCAATCCCGGCTTCAACAGCCTGATCGAGCAGATTGAGCGAGTCGCGCTGCGCTCGAATGCGCCGATGCTGCTGACCGGCCCGACCGGCGCGGGCAAATCCTTTCTGGCTGAACGTATCTATCAGCTACGCCATACGCGGCACCGCCTGGCGGGCAAATTTGTGGCGGTAAACTGCGCCACGCTGCGCGGAGATAACGCCATGTCCACGCTGTTCGGCCATGTGAAAGGCGCTTTTACCGGCGCTCAGCAGGCGCGAAGCGGGCTGCTGCGGGAAGCTGACGGCGGCATGCTGTTTCTGGACGAGATTGCCGAGCTGGGACTGGACGAACAGGCAATGCTGCTGCGCGCCATTGAGGAAAAACGCTTCTTTCCTTATGGTTCAGATAAAGAGGTGAGCAGCGATTTCCAGCTTATCGCCGGAACGCACAGGGATATGCCGCAGTGGGTCGCCGAAGGCCGCTTTCGCGAGGATCTGTTCGCCCGGATAAATATGTGGACTTTTCATCTGCCGGGCCTGGCCGAACGCCGCGAAGATATTGAGCCTAACCTGGATTTTGAACTGGCACGCTACGCGCGGGAGCAGCAAACCCAGGTGCGCTTTGATAAAGAAGCCAGAAGCTATTTTTTGCGCTTTGCCTGCTCGCCGGAAGCAAGCTGGCGCGGCAATTTCCGCGAGCTGGGCGCTTCCGTCACGCGTATGGCGACGCTGGCGGATCAGGGCAGAATTTCGCTGGCGCTGGCGGAAGAAGAGATCGGGCGTTTACGTGCCGGCTGGCGGACATCAGCATCGCCGCAGCCATCCGCGACAGAGTTGCCTGACGCAGCGCAGTACGATCTATTTGATCACTGCCAGCTACAGACGGTGCTGAGCGTCTGCCGCGCCTCGGATTCACTTTCCGAAGCGGGCCGCAGATTGTTCGCCGTTTCGCGCCAGAGTAAAAAGCAGCCCAACGACGCCGATCGCCTGCGCAAGTATCTGGCGCGGTTTGGGCTGAGCTGGGAAGAGATTAAAGGATAATGTCACGGATACAGGCGGTCGATGGATGACCGCCTGTGCTCGCCTCGCTTCAAATAAAAAGCGCGCTACTGCCCTTCGTAGCCGTAATAGTGCACCGGAATATGCTGGCCGTTTACCTCCAAATCGCGCCAGGGCTTCACGGCGGTTGTCGGCATTTTTTCCCGGATAGCCCGATCCAGCCTTTCCGACAGCCTCACGTTGCCAACCTCATTCCATTCGATGCCTTGATGAGCATAGACAGTGATACCAGCCTGGCTACGGTTATAGAGCAGCACTTCTGCAGTACCGTCATTATTAAGATCCTGCATCCACACCAGGCAGGCGTCAGCGTCTACCAGACAGGTTCCCAATGCCTGCCCAATATATTGTGTCTGATCCTGCCACCAGCTTTCCGGCGGGGCTTCGCTGCCTGCGCGTAATGGAATGCTGCGCTGAAGATCGGCGACCGTTGGCTTTGCCGCTTTCTCCGTGTAGCGCCCGGCCAGGATCTGCGCCAGCATGGCTTTACCTTGTGCAGGCTCGGCGAGCCACTGTGGATGCTCGTTCAACTCCAGCAGCGCCTTTTCGCCACGGCGGCCCGCATGGTTGAGACTGTAAATATCCATCGTGTCCGCTTTGGCTTTGCCTTGGGCAAAGCGAGCAAGCTGATCTTTGATGGCGATGCGCCACGGATCAACTGTCGGCGTATGCAGTAAAAACCAGCCGCAGGCCATCAGCCCCAGCATCAGGGCAGTAAAAGTATTCATGCTGCGAGCGCCCTGCCTCCAGGCGTGGCGCTGATACCACAGCAGTAGCAGCGAGCCGATAAAGGCAATCAGCGCGATGGCGACACCGTAAATCCGCTCCACCGTCCAGCCATATTCGGCAATTCGCAGCCAGAGCGCCCAACCAGCCAGCGCGGCCAGCAGCGGCGTAAACGCCTGGGCAACCAGCACCAGCCGGGCCGCGCCTCGCTGCCAGGACGATTCGCCAGGCACTTTTTCCCCGATGATGGCGCTAAATATCAGCATCAGCCAGATCATGGTCAGCAGCAGCGTCGCGGCAGAGAGCGATTTCGGGATAATAGCCAGCCCGGTAAAAGGCAAACAGGCCAGAAACAGCAGCGAGGCGACGGCGTGCAGCGGTAACAGTACGCCAACGGCCAGCGTAGTCAGATGGCGATACAGCCCAACAGCGCCTGGCAGACGTCGGCAAAACACAATACCTGCGGCGATAACCGCGCCGGTCGCCATAGCCGGAAAGTAGGCGTTATCGAAAAAGAGCTGCTCAAACAGCAAAATGCCGATGGTGCTGAAGAGTTTGCTCCACAGCAGCAGCACCAGCCAGAACAGCACGGTCATCACGCCGGTCACGGCCAGGGTAAAACTATTGCGCCACAGCGTTTCGGCGACCTGTCTGCTCCATGAAGTTTCGCCCTGCCGCCGCAATGCGTGGCAAAAAGCGATCAAAAACGGCAGGCTCAGGCTGAGCATAACTATCACGGCGCAGATATTTTTAAAGTGAAACTCGCCGAGCGGCTGCGAGGGGAAATTCCAGTGCTGCCAGCCGGTCATCAGCGCGATAAAGGGCAAAGCCAGTAATGCACAGAGCCAGGGCCTGATGCTGTTAAGACGATAAAGCGTAAAGGCTAATATGCTGGCCGCGCCCAGCGAAAGCGGCGGCAAATAAAGCGAGTAGCGATCGTGCAGATTGAGAGCATCCGGTAAAGTCCAGAACAGCCCGGCCAGCAGACCGATCGCGATAATGGCCCATTTGGTACTACGGGGGAAAACCTCTTTTTGTAACATAGCGACTCCTTGCTATTGAAGTAAGTGGAAGCGGTAAAACCTTTATCGTTCTTTGCCGATATCCCGAGGGCAAGCGGCCATTATTTGCCGCGTTTGCGCTTTTTCTCCGCTTTAATTTTGGCTTTTTCCTCGCGGGCGCCCACCCTGATAATTTTTCTCATGCGGAAGGCCAGCTTCATCAGGCGCAGCTCCGTGCTGACCGGCAGATTGCGCTGTTTCGCGTGCCCCACAGCGAGCCTGCAGAGATCACTATGGTGATAACCAGAGGAATTAAAACTCCAATCGGAGTGCTGCCACAAGCGTAAAGAGCAGCATGCCTGCGACAAGGATAGCGTGGCCTTTCAGGCTGGTGCTGTCCTCCGCCATTTGCGTAATGGCCTCTGGCAGATCGACACCGGCGGTCAGACCGGGATGGTAACGCTTTTTGACGATCTGCATATTGGTTTTAAAAGCGCTGTAATCCCTGCGCGTAGAATTATTGCTGAGGATAAAGGCGCGAATTTGGTTTTTGGTGGTCATAAATCATATCCCAGGTGACGAATGGCCCAAGGATACCCTGCTGAAATTATTTTTGCGGAAAATTAAGTCCATCTGTTTCTGTATAAGTCATTCAGCCACGCGCCAATATCCGGCACTCTCTCCGTATGCCGTTGAATATCGTTTTCGCCAGCTCTGCCGGTAATGATTCTGGCAGTAGCGTTATTACCTGCTCTATTACTTTTGGGTTTTTAGGAAGAATTTACGAGCAACGGCAGCAAGTAACCCATACATCAGCCGGGCTTGCCCGGCTTTTGTGATTCTGCAGCTGTATGTTAACGCCGATCGGCTTTTTCAGCGATTAGATAGGTCAGCCCATAAACCACCAGGCCTGCGACCAAAACCAGCAACGGATTAATGACGCGCATCGCCCCTTCGCTGAGCGTTGCGGCCAGAAATATGCCTATAACGACAGCCATTAGCACCAGACCGCCAGAAACCTCGGCTATCAGCTTACGAGCCAGCCTAATAATTTTCGATAGCATTAATAAACTCCTTCGAAGCTGTAGGTTTTTTGCGCAACGTTTCGCCCATTTTAATGTAATTTTGAAGCGGTTCTTCAAAGAAGAAATAGAGCATATCGTAATCATTTACGCGCAGCTTTCGCCATAGCTCGGGGTTTTGCATCTGTAAGCGTCTGGATGCCTCGCAGGCCCGCGAGATAACCCCCTGGGCCACAACTCCGCCGGTCATGGTTCCTGTCAGTCCCCGCAATGCGATACGGGAAATAAAAGACAGCATAACGCCACTAACTACCTTTGAGCCCAGATAAGACGAAAGCGCAAGCTGGGTAGTTGTTCTACTGGTAACGGAAGTTGCGCTGCCTATCAGTTTGTCATAGACCTTTTGTAACGCGGGATCCGGTAAATTGTTTAACGAATCATCAATGATGATTTTCGCAATCCTGGTTATCTCGTTCCTGTCCCGAAAAGCATTGCTGATGGCACGACCTACGCGAACATCGTCTTGCATGTTGCGATACTGGATGCGACGGCCACCGTCGGACAGATTCAGATCCTGGAAGGTACGCTCCAGACCGAGATAGAAGTCCATTGGCACCGATATAACTCCCGACATAACCGATTTAGCTAGCATAGCTGCATTCATCCCCTTCCCCCTTAGGCGTTGCGCACCCCAGAATCGTACAAATAGGGTACATGTTAAAAATTATGGACCATAAGGGCAAGGCTTGATTATGCCTGTTAGCCCGCGCCATGATTGGTTTAACAGGTGAATCATATTTTATGACCTGTATATATAATCATAAAAACCTGGATCAGTTTCTGCCTTAACCGTTTGCTGCTGTTTTAGAGTAAAAACGTCTGACAATCATCGGCACGTTGTGCAGGTATGTTTGACACAAAAGCGTATGGCTTGAGCGTAACAGATCAAATCCGTTGCATAATGCATTGCAACTTACACCACAGGAAGATAGCGTTTCTGATAAAAAACCTCTTATCGTCAGCTCGTAAAGCATTTTTATTTACTTAGCGGAAAAGGTAACGAGCTTTGGCTAAATGCAATTATCAGTAAACGTCGCACCCGTATTAATTAGTAAAAATACTTAATAGCACCATTTAATAAAATACAAATAATGCGCTAATGAAAATGCGTAACAGGTTACATTATTTATTTGAAGCTGATTCCATTTTTAAATTTAAAAGTAAATCAGAGAAAGACAGAGATCAGTTAAAAGATATAATAGCAGGGTAATTTATAGCGCAGGCTGGATGTGCGGGAACACATCCAGCCTGCTAACCACAAAAACTATTGAGGCTAGTTATTATGGCTGGAAAAGATTGTAATGCAGTTGCCGCTGCAAAAGAAGTGACGGAAGCCACGCTGCGCCATTATACGGTAAGTTATGCGAGCACCTTCCCGGATTATGAGCGGATCCCGCTGGTAGCCTTTAAAGGTAAATGGCTGGAAGCGGCAGGTTTTGCGACCGGCACGCCGGTAGATGTGCGCGTAATGCCGGGTTGCCTGGTAGTCACGGCCCGCGAACCAGAACCGCAGGAATCACCGCTGATGCAGTCGCTGCGCAAGGTCTGTAAGTTCTCTGCCAGTAAGCAAAGGCTGGTGATTGATTTTATTGCGGCGATTTCGGGTAAGCGGGGTCTGTAACGACAAAAAAGCTGCCCTGGTTTTAGTTTGGGCTGGGGCGGTTTTTGGCAGATTAAATCAAGTATCTGACTTGCTAATACTATGCTGGGCGTTCTTCAATTTGGTTGATAGCAAAGCCTGGATGCGATGTACAAGCAGAGTGGTAGCGTTGGTCGGGAACAAAGATATGGTTATGCTGATTCAATATATCTCGCTGGATAGCGTGGTGGTTCAGGTTTATTGTAGGACTTATGAGGAGTAAGCGTTTAAAATGATTTAAAATTTTGTCGATAGCGGTAGTAAGTATTGATATATATAAGTTGGGCAAGGCTGGACTCGAACATCGCACTTACCTCATTGGTTTATATGTCATTTTCTGAATGCAATATAATCAATTCCATCATAAATACCATCACGCAACATAGTCATTTAAACGCATAACGCAATTTTTTATTGAAGTAAAGATAAAAATTGAACCAATACCCAAATGATGGTATCCTATAGGATGGTTTTCAATTCTAACATGGGTTTAGGAAGCACTAATGCCTAACTTTGAACAAGTGCTAAACGACATCGAAAATCTTCTTTTTGGCAAACAGCTACAGCCAATTAATCCTGCTACGCCTCCACTATGTATTATAAGCATTGATCGTGAAAACGGTAAATATAAAGTCTCTTCTAATTCTGAATCTAAAACGCGTTCATTATCAGAGCTTGAATCGATTTACAGCAATTTAAATATTAGAGGTTTTTGTAATGTAGAGCAGGTTCTTTACGGTAGTTCTTCGAGCAGGAACCAACCAGAAACGATATTTGCTAACCTACCCTATATTCAACATTTCAAGTATGAAAACAAAAAACATCTGTTATTGCGTAGTCATAATGTCCATGAGGCAGCGATATTATCAGAAGTTCAAGGCTCTGAATTTAGGGTTTTAAGAAAAAAAATTGATAATTTTCTCAATTTGAATCTTGGGAAAATTTATGAGCAGCAGGTTGAATTAGTTCAAAGCCTTGATGATGCTTATCAAATAGTTTTGAAGAAATTCCCATCTGAAATTGCTTCAAAAAAGGTTGAGGTTACTCTTAATAGATTTAAAGAGCTTTCCGCAGATATGGCTAACTCAGTTGTGACTCTTGATTATAATATAGAGGTGCCGACATTAAAAATTAGTAATAATACTACTGTAGAAGAACTTATAGAGTCATCCAATACTTATGGAGTAGATGAGGGTGAAAATGATACAACATCATCACAGTTGAACTTGGAATTAAAAACTCTACAAGCTAAACTTGGTGTTGCAAGAATTACCTCCAAGACTCCGGTTTTATCTCTCATTTTTGATCGGGTTCATTTTGGTGATATTGAACTACAACCTGACTTCCAAAGAAAAGATCGTATTTGGAATAATGAGAAGAAGTCTAAATTAATCGAGTCTATTCTCTTAAAACTCCCACTTCCTGTATTTTATTTTGGTAATCGAATCGCAGAAGATAAGTGGGTCGTTGTTGATGGTTTACAACGGATCACAACAATTTACGATTTTATGAGTGGAGAATTTAAACTTTCTAAACTTGATATCCTTGAGGATTTAAATGGTAAAGAGTTTGGTGAGCTTACTCGCACTGAACAAAGAGCCATAAGAGAATATGAAATCACGGCTTACTTTATAGAAATGAATAAAGATAGCACTGATCTCATAGTTGAATTATTCCACCGTATCAATACATATGGTGTTAAGTTAAGTGATCAAGAAATTCGTTCGGCCCTGAATCAAGGTTCAAGTGTTAAGTTTTTACGGTATCTGGCATCCAAAAACGAATTCAAACAAGCAACGCATGGTAAGGTTAAGCCTGATAGACAAAAGGATATGGAGCTTTGCCTTGCTGCTCTTGCATTTATAAATATTGGCTTTAAAAATTATAATTTTAATTCCTATGATAAGTTTTTATCAAAAGCCATGGAAAACTTAAATCTATATAAACTAAATTTATTTAACGAAAAAGAAATAGATTTAGGAAGTGCGTACATTTCGAATGAATGCAACGAGTATCTTCAAATAGAAAGAAAATATTTGAGGGCTTTAAACCTCGCCTATGATGTTTTCGGTGATTTAGCTTTCATAAAAGAGATTGGCTCTAATACATCACCTATAAGTAAGCAACTTTATGAAGTGATAATTTACTATTTCTATTATGTTACTGAGGAACAAGAAGAATTATTGCTGAAAAATTCTGATAAATTGGTTGATACCCTTTATTCTGCTATTGATAGCAATTCAAAAGAATATGCCACATGGGATTCACAGACTTACATTGAAGCAGAGCGAGGGTTTAAGGACTCTATCTCTACCTCAACAGGAAAGAAAATTACTATATTATATAGATTCAATTCTTTTGCGAAAATTCTTGAACAAAGCACAGGCATTAAGATTGTTAATGCTAATGAGGGTAATTGATAATGCTCCCTATTAAATCGATAAAACTCAAAAATTTTAAATCATACAAAGAGCAATCTTTTGATTTGTCAGGTCTAAATGTATTTTGTGGTAATAACTCTGTCGGTAAGAGTACAGTAATGCAAGCCATAGGTATGGTGTTACAGTCTGATTTTGGTAGTAAAAATGATATAAAGTTAAATGGTGAACTGATAAACATTGGTCGTATTGACGATATTATTAATGACTTTATTTCGGATGATGATCAACTGAAAATCACTCTATCAGTTAAAGAATGTGAAGTCAGTTGGGGGGTTACACAAGAGGACTCAGCAAATCTTCGTAATGAACTTCCATGTATTTCAGGTATGGATAGCATTAAAACAATTAAAGACTTTATAAATGCAAGTAATTTTCAATATATTGAAGCCGAACGTATTGGTCCAAGAGACAATATTTCTTTATCACAACATAATTTTCATAGCGATTGGTTGGGAAAAAAAGGTGAATATGTCATCGAAGTATTAGACAATATTATGAATAGACAAGATAGACTAATACTGAAAGATGGTAATCCAAACAAAGACGACCCAAGAATACATCATAATTATAATAATGTCAGGGTTGCGAATAATATACAGGCATGGATGGATGAAATATCCCCAAATTATAAAATACAGCCAAAATTGGAAGTTAGTGCAAACATTGCTTATAACACTATACAGGCTGAGTCAGGAAAACAAACTAAACCTAAAAACATTGGTTTTGGTTATAGCTATGCTTTGAGTATTGTTTCAGCATTACTTTTAGCAAAACCGGGCGAATTAGTAGTTTTAGAAAACCCGGAAGCCCATTTGCACCCTAGAGGACAAAGCTATATGGGTAGATTAATAGCTTACACTGCTCAAGCGGGAGTACAGGTATTGATAGAAACTCATAGCGATCACCTTCTTAACGGAATCCGTGTCGTAGCAAGAACATCTCCTGACTTTTCACCTGAGCTAACTTCGTTATTTTATATTTCACATGAGAATAATGAATCTACTGCAGAAAAGATATCTATTGGCAAAGATGGAAAACTTTCTAGTTGGCCGAAAGGATTCTTTGACCAGCAATCAATTGATATGTATACCATTATGACAGGATCATTTAATACTCCTGATATTGAAAATTAAGGGGATTTCATGAAAGCAGGTGTTTGCTTGTTCATAGATAGTTTTTCTCTTGAAGAAGAACAAATTAAGATTTTTAACCAGATTAAAGATCTTAAAGCACTTGTAGAGAGAGTGGATTCAGATTTTATAAAGTTTCTTCGCTCCAATGAATTTGATGGCAAATTTGTCACTAAATTATTTTCAACAAACCCTGATTACGGTGGCCTTGTTAATGAGTATTATAATATAGGCCAAATTAGTTTATTGGATGAAATAGGCTGCAATGCACTTCTAAATATTATCAATACATCCCCATCGATACTTGCTGAAAGAAAACTCTGTGCCTATCAATCTCCAGAAATACCTTTAAAAAAGGATAATACAGTTTCTAGTGAAAATGAAATAATTGATCTTTCTAAGAAAATCCTTGATGAATTCCCAGCGGATTGTGATGAATATGCTGACAATATTAAAAACATTTTCAAGAATGTCATTTTTTTGGATAACCCACCACAATCCTTTAATTTTATTAGGAAAATTGAAGGTGGATATGAAAATTTTTTGAAGAGCATCACTGAATTTCTTTATTTTGTTAATAACTATGCAATTATACCTAATGATTCACAACATAACATTAGAATTATGAATTCATCGTTACCTTATCTTGTAACACCAGAAGGTGGAGGCAAAAATAAACGAGCCATAGGGGAATTAAAACGTGATTTTAAAGTAGATGATTGTATCTATAAAGATGTGAATTGTGAATTCCATTATAAACTTGAATACATGGACAATACTAATCGAAAAGGAACTTATTACTATAATAGAATATACTTTGGCTTCTTTAATAGAATGCCTGATAGACCAGCACAAATCGCTATTGCTCACATTGGAGATCATTTATAAGGTAGTGATATCGCGAACCCATTGAAATAAAGCATCATTATCAAGGAGTATAATAATGAAATTGTACGAAACAGTAAATGAAGTTTATGATATCTATGAAAGTGAAGAAAATGGTATACTCACTTACCATATATTTTTGAAAGGCTTAGGCGTGTTTTTAGGATCACCATTTAGCACACCTGTAGAAGCATTATCAGTTATTAATATATTGACTGATAATATCAATCAAATAAATGAAAATATTAAAACTATCATACTTAATGCAGAGCCCCCACAACCTAAGAAAAAAACATTTGGTGGTTAACTAACCTCTGAATATTGACATCCTCCTTTTTTCAATATACATAATGATAAAAGGAGGAAAAATGAACAATAATTTATCTAATATATTCATAGACAATGGTTTAATAAACTTAAAGGATAATTGTGGTCGTACACCATTATTTTATTCTAATGACTATTTACTTACAACATCTCTTTTAGCTGCAGGAGCCGACCTATATCATTTAGATAACTATGCCAGGAAACCTTTATTTTATAACTGGATACATAGCAAAGTAATAATCGATTTGTTTATACAACTTGGTATCGACTTGAATATAATAGATAGTCATGGTTTAACATTCATGTCATATGATATGGCATTGCTCAACCCTCACATTATTATAAACCATAAGCATCTAATTACTAATAAAATAATAAAAATCAAAACAGTTAAGCCAAACTCATTTAGCTACATGAAACTACTGTTGAATAGTGGTTTTATTGTTGAATTTATGTAAATAGACCCGTTTTAGTTCCAAGCATTTTTTGAGATCCTGGCCAAATAATGGTGTTGTCGATATTCTTCCGGCGTCATATTGTTCAGTGATTCATGCGGGCGTTCACCGTTATATTCTGACAACCATTTTTCGGTGATTTCCCGCACTTCATTCAGCGTTCTGAACAGATAAAAATCGAGTATTTCTGTACGGTATGTCCGGTTAAAGCGCTCAATGAAAGCGTTCTGCGTCAGTTTACCCGGCTGGATAAACTCAAGTTTTACTGCATGTTTCTCTGCCCATTCAGCCAGTGCCAGCGAGATAAATTCCGGGCCGTTATCCATACGAAGCATGGCTGGATAGCCTCGGTTTGCCGCGATCCTGTCGAGTACACGAATCACTCGCTGAGCTGGCAAATTCAGATCGATTTCAATCGACAACGCCTCACGGTTAAAGTCATCAACGACATTAAACGTGTGAAAACGACGGCCACAGAGCAGGGCATCATGCATAAAATCGACAGACCAGCTCTGATTCAGCGCTTCTGGCGTGGCCAGTGGCGAGGGATTACGCACCGGCAACCGTTGTTTGCCCTTACGACGAAAATTCAGCTTAAGCAGACAGTAAATACGGTGGATCCTTTTGTGATTCCACGGGTGCCCTTGTCGTCGCAGAACCTGGTAAAGCTTCGGAAAATCGTATCGTGGATATCGTTCAGCCACCGCCTGCAATGCGGCAATAACGGGTTCGTCACGCGAGATATCCGGACGGTAATGGTAAACCGTTCTGCTCAGGTTCAGACTCCGGCAGGCCTGACGGATACTGAGTGCAAATGTCGTTATCAGATGAGTAGCCAGCTCACGCTTAAAGGCTGGTTTTAAAGCTTTTTTTCGATAACGTCTTTCAGCGCCCGGTTCTCAAGGCTCAGGTCGGCAAACATCTGTTTGAGACGCCGATCCTCGTCCTCAAGATCCTTGATCTTTTTAATATCAGAAGCCTCCATGCCGCCGTATCTGGACTTCCAGTTGTACCAGGTAGCTTCAGATACACCGGCCTCCCGGCAGACATCTTTAACGGTTCGTCCGGCTTCAACCGACTTAATTACGGCGATGATCTGATGCTTAGTAAAACGGGCTTTACGCATAGCGATCTCCTTCGTTGGCAGATTGATTATGCCGGAGGATCTCTAAAAGTGAATGGCACGATTATGCGGGATACTTACACCAGCCACATAGATTTGTATCTATGAAGGGAGTACTGATAACTGAAAATTTAGATGAGGGAAGAATGGAGAGAAATTTAGGGGAAGAAAAATATTTTCACCATCCCCTTGACAATTGCATGATGATTTATAGCTAGAGAGATCCGAGTTCTGAAATTGGTATGTTGATGAGATGACTGTTTTTACTAAGAAAGTACTCCAAACTACGAGTTATCTCTCCATTTAAAGCCTTCTCAGCAACGGGCCTATCTGTATCTTTAATGTGATCTTCGCCTCTAATCTCGTGAGTGAAATCAGGATACAACACACGAGACAAGATCATATTTAAGATTTTTGCTTTTTTGAATTGACCAAATTAGTAAGTCCATCATAGGAATAATGTTGTAATCGACAAGTTTTCTTATTTTTGCGAGCCCTATCTTTTCTGTTTTTACTGGATCAATCTCGTATTCTTTCCTTAGATTTGGAAGCATAGTTTGCAGGGCTGATATAATTTCCTCATCACTAGATAACCCCAAATCAAATGATACATACATCTTGCTGCTATTTTTGTTGAAAAAAAAGTCTCTCATGGTTTGTGTTATGGGTTTATTTTTTAATTCTTTCTTGAAATCACCATTCTGTTCAAAGAAATCCATATCAAACATTATTATTTTTTTCTCTAATTTTTCTATATCACCGAAACTTATCTGTACAACATGTTTTTGTCCCTTAACATAGGGATCATAATAATTTTCCTGTCTACTTAAAATGGGATTACCGTCAAGGATTGACTTCAAATTTTGATTTTCATCTTCCCATTCAAAATTTATGCCATCAAAAATCACTTCTCTAAAGACAATTTCTCTATGCAGTCCCTTGATTGTAAACGATTTTATCGGTTCGTAGTTATCAAGATCAAACCAGCTCTTCAATTCTTCAAAGGGGCCAATTACTCTCATAAACCGCTCTTAGAAATAATTAATTAATTTTAATAAAATTACATTTAATATTTATTTATAAAATAAACATCATCATATTTCAATACTAATTTTCAGTTAAACAACCAGAGCAAAGTAATTTGCTCTGGTAACTGATTATGGAGGACTAATGTGTCACACACTTTTCCATGAATGCATCAAGGAAATCGTCTGTAATTCCTTGAGGATTCCTTCTTGCACATAATGAATAGAGTTCCTCTACAGCAGAATAGGGGAAAAATCTAGTATCCAATTCTTTGAACTGTGGCATATTAGAAAATTCTACAACTTTATTTCTATATTCATCAGGTGCCACAACAGTCCAACGTATATTTTTTAGTTGTGGTGCATAATCATAAAACTGTTTCATTCTTACCAAACCACTTTTAATACCGGTGCTATGCTCAATCTCCATAACTGCAGGCATTAATTTCCCATTTCGAAACCAAATGCAATCTATAAGCCGGGCTTCCTTGATAGCTTTATCATATGATTGAAGCACTTGTTCATTTCTTAAATTATCTATGACTCCATCCATTTGGGCTATAGATTTTCCATTGTATTGAAGGCCTCGATCATTTGCTGCAACCCATGTTCGATAACCTAAGTAATGACCTATTTTTACTAATGAAATTTGAATTTGTGCATGACGTCTTTTTTCCTCAATCGTCATTCCTTTAGTAGGTAAGACTGTCTCTATGTCCACTGATTGATGGACAACATCTAAATTCATTTCAGAAATTATTACATTAGTGATATATTCTATTGCTACACCATTTTCATGTGGGTCATTTGGTCTATAAATAAGATGCTTGTGACCTTTTTTAATATTTTTCTGTGTATTCATTACCTCAAGGCGATCAAGCTTACACCAATAAAACTCAGGAGTATGCGCCAAAAGGCTTTCGAGAACAGCACGTGTATTATAGCTTGCACCAAAAATACGATCCAAATTGACAGGGACATCTTCCTGCAAAGCATTAGCTAACCTCCACAACATTTGTGTGGATATGCTCTCCGATTTAGAACTATGTAATGTCTCACCCTTTTTTGGATCGAATCTTTTAAATTCTATTGGGCCTTCGGGAAGTTGAACATTAGTTACAATGATTCTTCCCGAATTTCGCACATTTACATAATTAAACTGCGTGTTTTTTGGTAGATTGGCAATCGCCTGTATTAAGTTCGCCGCAGTTACTCTCATATTCAATTCCTAAATGCTCTATAATAGATTTGGCAATACCGGCCGCCGCTAAGTAAGGTACACCGTTACCGACTGTTTTAAACATGTTAGACAGTGTCATATAAGCAGGTAACTCAAATTCTTTTGGTAAAGACTGAATTGCTAATGCTTCGGCAACAGTAATTCTTCTTGGTTTATAAGGATGTAAATGTACCTCATTATTACCGTAAGCTGCAGTTGGTGAAAATCTCCATCTATGCAACCTTTTATAAGATTTTTTACTATCGTCACCTTCTTCGACGGTCAAAAACCTCGCAAGCCCTGCTCTTGCCGCGAATACATGCTTTGCATTTGGATGATTATCAACTTGGTTTTTCTTGAACCAATGCTCTACTGTTAACTCTTCTGGGATACCCTTTGGTTTTATAACAGAAGTGTTTTCTGAAAATTGGTTTGTCGTCGGCCATTTATATTCAAATGCAGTTCTTTCAGGGTAGACTCTTTGCCCCCAATTGAATTGACTTGCATATTTTTCATCAAGGAAACCAATTAATATGATTCGTTGCCTGTCTTGAGGAGCACCATACTCAATAGAATTTATTAGTTTTTCATGCAAACAATAACCAACCGACTCTAATTGAGTTTTTAAATGGTCAAAAAACTCCCTATGTTTGCTGGTACGGTATAGACCTTTAACATTCTCAAAAAGAAAGAAATCTGGTTTCATTTCAAGAATGATATCAATATAGCTTTGTGAAAGCCGACCATTTTCACCATCTCGTCCTTTATTTTTACCCGCTACGGAGAAATCCGGGCATGGTGGACCACCAATGAATCCAGTCAATCGCCCCTCATTTTTAAGTTGAAGCATAGAAAACTTAATCTTTTCATGTTCTACATCTTCAATACTACACTCAGCATACCCAAAACGAGGTGGTGCTATATTTAATTGTTTCCTCGAATATTTATATGCGTCCATAAACGGAGCATGGTATTCATTCACGAAAACCACTTCATAACCATTTTTTTCAAATCCAAGATCAAGAAATCCTGAACCAGAGAAAAAAGAAAAAATTGCGGGGTTAATTGTGGACATTTTTTACCTATTAAATTTAAATTAGAAATATAGCCATTGTAATCATATCATACGGCTATGCCAGTGGATAGCTAATCGTTAATCAAGCTACTTTCCTGTAAAATCAAAGGGACTGATAAACCTATCTTTCAAGGCATTAAGGTAGTCTGATCCTACCCACGTAATGTGGACACGGCCTTAAGCGAGGTTCTGGTTTTCAAACTGTTCCGGGCTGAGGCCGCCGCAGGCACTGTGACGGCGTCTCCGATTGTAATCGCACCCGATATAATTAAACACTGTCGTTCGCATTATTTCCCGGCTGATAGAGAGTTCACCATGGATACATTCCACCTTCAGCGAGTGGAAGAAGCTTTCCGCACACGCATTATCGTAACAGTTGCCTCTGGCGTTCATGCTCCCGCGCATATTATGCCGTTTCAGCAGCGCCTGATACTCCGCTGAGCAGTACTGCCCGCCACGGTCGGTGTGCATGATTACCCGCTGCGGTTGCCTGCGACGCCACGGTGCCATCTGCAGTGCATCACAGGTCAGTTTTGCCGTCATCCGCGAGAACATCGACCAGCCGATAACCGCTCGCGACCATCGGTCAATCACCACGGCCAGATACAGCCAGCCTTCGGCGTGGTGCAGCTCACGCTGATGATGGTTCTGAGCCAGTTCTCTTTACGGTGCGGGCCAAAGGTGCCGATCGCGGTATAAAATACCCCGTTACGAAAGCTTATAAGCCGGCGAGCCCATCTGCGGCACCATCAGCTTGAGCGTGTCCACGATACCGCCGATACCGATTGCAGAAAATGGTGAGTACTGTCTGGATTGAAGCAGCTATGCCTGAGCGATGCCAGATGAGTGAATAACCTGCATCTTAATTTTAAAGGTTTTTTGGACTTCCTCGGACGAGGATGGACAGGATACTGGTGCCGAAGGCCGGAATCGAACCGGCACGCCTTGCGGCGGTTGATTTTGAATCAACTGCGTCTACCGATTTCGCCACTTCGGCACTGAAGGGTATGCGGAAAACGTTGTGGATTATACCTTTACCCCTTGTTTCCGCAACCCCTATCCACAGGCTTAAGCGCAACTGCTGAAAAAACCGTCTTTTCCACCCGCATTTACGGCGCGGCCATCGATGCATTCACCAACGGCATTGAGATACTTTTCGCGACCAGATACAGGGCAACAACTGGCAAAGGCGACAAAGAAGCCCTCATGCCACCTTGTTTCTGCTTCTGATAAGCACAAAACCAGCATCCTGCTTACCTTGTTGAAATCCACCCGGCACGCCTTTAATCCCAGGACTACTCTTAAAACCGGGTCTGCCGAACCGGGACATCGTCCGGCACGGAACTCCACATAGTTCCCGCAGTCCGACTGTGGAGATCGGCGCGTGTCGGGATTGGGCCGCGCCGGACAATTAATTAAGGGTATAAAAATGAAAGCAGCAACTAAGATAGCTTTGGCATTGACGGTTTCTTCTTCCTTGTTTGCCGGCGTGACTTACGCCGCCAGCTGGCAGGATCAGCTGAACAGCGCGGCCAATGCGCTGACACAGAACAACTCCGGCACCTCGACTTCTGGTAACACGCAAGGCAACGCTACTTCACTTAGCGCGCTGACCGGCCTGCTGAACGGCGGCAACCAGCAGCTCAGCTCTAACAGCATGACCAATGCCGCTGGCGTACTGCAGTATTGCGTGAAGAACAACGTGGTGGATAACAACGTCAGTTCGGTGAAGGATCAGCTGCTGAGCAAGCTGGGCCTGACGGATACCGCCAAAGCGCAGGAAACCACGGACTATAAACAGGGTCTGATGGGCCTGCTGAATACCGGCAGCGATCAGCAGGTGAATCTGAAAAGCCTGGGCAATACCGAGCTGGGCAAGAAGGTGAAAACCAAAGCCTGCGATCTGGTGCTGAAACAGAGCAAACAGTTTATCTCTTAAAGGTCGGACGAGGCTGTCCCCTCGCCTGCCTTCCCGCGCCACGGATGGCGCACCTGCCCAACACTCCGCTAGCCCAAATCCTTTTCTGCGCGATAAGCCAAAGTAGCCCACTGGCTTTTCTTACAGGCAATATCAAAAGGAACACGGGCGGTTTAGTAAAGCGGCCTGCGCCATAGACGACACCTTTTGGGTCTTTACGATTCGATCCTGTTTCCGGCACAGACCCCAGACTCACAGAAGACTTATCCTTTCCCTGCTCTGTTCTCCTGAGCACAGAAGGCTTGCCCTTCCTTACTTCACAATCAGCTTAATCCCCAGCGCGGCCATCACGCTGCCGCCGACCCTGTCGAACGTCGCTTTATAACGCAGATAGGTATTGCGCGGGCCGCTGGACGACAGCGCATAAGCTACGAAGGCGTACCACAGGCCGTCCACCAGCATCGACACTATCGGCAGTGCCACGTACATCGCTGGCGTGATAACTTTCGGCAGCAAAGCCGCGAAGATGCCAGCAAAGACCACTGCCGTTTTCGGGTTGCTGATTTGCGTAATAAAGGCGCTTACGAAAGCGCGACGGAAGCTTTTTCCCGTGCCGCCCTTCTTTTCCATCTGCAGCGGCTCTTTCGCATGGCGGAACATTTTAAACGCCATCCACAGCAGATAGAGGCCGCCGCCGGTTTTCAGCACCAGCCACAGCCACGGCACCGCTGCCAGCAGCGTATGCAGGCCCATCAGCGCTATCAGTGAAATAACAATGGAGCCAATCCCCATGCCCAGCGCCGCGCCCATGCCCGCGCGTCGTGAAGAGGCCACCGCCGTACGCGCTACCAGGATAAAGCTCGGGCCAGGGCTCATCGCGCCCAGCGCCAGCGCGCCGCCAATCGTTGCTACTGCAATAATGCTCGCGTCCATCATTTCCTCGCCGCAAAAATAAATAAACTACAGGATTTTGCGGCGAGCGCCATCTTTGCTGCAATTTGTTATGAGGCTTTCGCCCCGGCTCTGCGGTTTGCATCTTCTCTGGCCAGCCTGCATTATCGTTAGCCGCCGATCCTTCACTTATTCTTAAGAGAACATCATGCAAATGGATTTAACAACGCTGCTGGCCGAACGTGATGCGCAAAAGCATAAAGCGGAGCTGGAGAAGCTGCGCGAGGAGAATCAACGTTTACTGCAGCAGGTCAGCGACCGTATCGATCTGGCGAAAGCGGAAATTACCGAAAGCGCCATTAATAAGACGATGTCGGTGCTGGATAACACCCGTAAATGGGTTCTGGGCATCATTGTGGTGTTTGCGTCTGTTCTTACGCTGGCGGGCGTGATTGGCATTAGCGGCATGAGCAGCAAAATGACCGAAATCGTTACTGATAAGGTTAACAGCTGGCTGCGCTTTGACGATGGCAACAGCGGCAGCCATCAGATTATGGATGAGCTGCGCACAAACGCGCTGCTGGATTCGCTAACTCTGCGCTACGCCAGAGACAATGCCAGAGGCGGCGGCAACCAGCCGCATCTTAATACGGCCGAAAAGCAGCGTCTGATGGCGATCATTCTTAATCCGGCTTCCGATAATTTTCAGTTCAGAGACGCGTTAAGTTTGTTAATCGCCAGTCGGGGCGTATTTGGTCTGGTTTATGAGGATGATACCGGTAAAAAAATCGCCGAGATCCTGAGCCGCAACGACTTTAACGATGCAAAGAAAGCCACCGTATGGGAATTAATGGAGAAAGAACGTTCGCTTTACCCGTTCTCTTTGCAGATGCTGAACGATCGCAGCAAGAGCTATGACGAAAATATCCTGATGGACGCCTTCGCTAACGTGCGGCAGTTCGATGAGAATCGGGCACGGCAGTTCGCACAAGCAAACCTTAATACTTTTAAATCAGCGCACAGTCGCGTCGAGCTGGCGAAGTTTCTGATTAATATTGGCGCCGATGGCAAGGATATCGATGCGTTAATGACAGACCTCAGTCAGCAACAGAAGCTACAACAGCAGACTAGCTTTGTCTGGGATGGCTACTATCAGGCGCTGATTTTTGCCCGCATAAAACATGGATTAGCAGCGGCTTCGCCAGATATTCCGGCTTTAACGCAGCTGATCGCTACCCAAATGGATAAGGGTCTACAGCTGACGATTACCAACTTTGGTATCGGCAAACCCTCGCTCTATTTTTTTCTGGAGAAGAGCAACGATCCCATCTCTCTGCCAGAAAAGCTGCTCGGCAATGCCGCTTTAGTTGATGCCATAGTGAAAGCGCAGCCGCTAACTGCCGATCGCCTGCAAAAAGTCAGTGACTTCTTTCAGACCACAGATCGTGGAACCTGGATTACTACGCTGATGATGACGCCAGCCGCCGAAACCCAACTGACTTTAACCGATGGGCAAAAAGCGCGAGGCGACGAGATCCTTGATTCGGTCTGGCTGCGCGTAGAGGAAAAAGCGGGCCAGCCGACGCTGATGGCAAGCTGGCGCGACAAAACGGGTAAGGTGCACGAAGGGAGTATTGCCGCTATCGCCCATGGTCAACAGGCACGCTTCCACGTCGATTTTGACAGCTGGCAGCTGGATACCTATCGCTGGAAACCCGATCTCACTAACCAACTATACTGAAGCCCCGGCGGAGCGACGCCTCGCGCTATTTAGCTGAAATTGACTGGAAGTAGGCAAGCTTTTATGAACAAAGAAACCGAACTGGCGAGAGCCAAACGTCTGCCGCTGCTGCTGCTGTGCGGCGCGGCGCTGCTGTTTATCGCTACCGTACTCTACCCCATCTGGCGGCCAATGAACCTTTGGGTCGGCGCGCTGAAGGCCATCTCGGAAGCTGCGATGGTCGGCGCGCTGGCGGACTGGTTCGCGGTCAGCGCGCTGTTCCGACGCGTGCCGATCCCGCTGGTTGGCCGCCATACCGCCATCGTGCCGCGCAACAAGGATCGCATCGCCGATAATCTGGCGCTGTTCGTACAGGATAAGTTCCTGAATACCGATTCGCTGCTGGCGCTGATCCGCCGTCACGATCCGGCACAGATTATCGCCCGCTGGCTAAGCGAGCCGGCCAATGCCGCGCGCATCAGCGGCTATCTGCTGAAGGTAGTGCGCGGCTTTCTCGATCTGGCCGACGACTCGCGCATTCAGGCGTTTATGCGGCGCGCTATCCATAAGGCGATCGATAAAGTCGATCTCACACAGTCGGCGGCGCTGATTCTGGAAAGCCTGACCAAAAATAATCGTCATCAGGCGCTGCTGGATGATGCTATTGCTCAGCTACTGCACCTGATCAACAAGCCGACCACGCACGACTTTATCGCCCAGCAGGTAATGCGCTGGCTGAAGCGCGAACATCCGGTAAAGGAGAAAATTCTGCCTACGGAATGGGTCGGCGAGAAGAGCGCCGAGCTGGCGGCCAACGCGGTGAAGTCGATTCTGAACGATATCGAACAGGACGGCACGCACGAGCTGCGCCAGGGTTTTAATCGCGCGGTGCAGAGGTTGATCGAACGTCTGCGCAACGACCCGGAAATGCAGCTGAAAGCGGAAGAGATCAAAAACTACCTTAAGCAGGATGAAGCGCTGAACAGCTATATCGCGCAGCTATGGGGCGATCTGCGCGGCTGGCTGAAACAGGATCTGGATAAAGAGGACTCCGTGCTGCATGGCAAGGTAAGCGCTTCCGCGCAGTGGCTGGGCGAAACCCTGACGCAGGATGCACAGCTTCGCGCGTCGTTGAACCAGCATATGGAAGAAGCGGCGACGAGCGTGGCGCCGGAGTTCTCAGATTTCTTAAGCCGCCATATCAGCGATACGGTGAAAAGCTGGGACGCAAAGGATATGTCGCATCAGGTGGAACTGAATATCGGCAAGGATTTACAGCGTATCCGCATCAACGGCACCGTGGTTGGCGGCGTCATCGGTCTGATCCTCTGGTTATTGTCGCAGCTGCCCGCGCTGCTATAACGTTGTGGATCAAACTAAGGCGTGTGCACAAACTCTGTTTTCACACGCCGGGCCGCCAACACTGAAAACGGTCAGAAATCGGAATTTAAATCAGCGGGCCATGCAGCGTTTACTTTCTGACCTTACGCTGCGTATTATTTCCGCTGAAGAGCAAAGGACAGTAATACAAGGAATGTATCACGATGGCCGCACTACAGTTTCCCTGCACGATATTTAAAACGCAAAACCGGATGGACGACTACAGCGCCAGCGATATGCGCTGCGGCGATCTAACCGAGTCACAGCTGAAAACCCATTACGGGCTGAATTATATTTCTGATCGAGTCGATCCCTGGACAGTGACCCGGCGCTCCGCCTTTGATAGCCCACGATCCCGGTTTTGCTGTAATACGCGTCCCAATGGTGAGAAAATTACCCGCCAGCAATGCGCCGCTATCCTGTTCGATGAGTTCCGGCAGTTATCGCGTGAGTTCTCACTCTACGGCCCGTATCGACTCACGATCGAAAAGATGATTACCCATATGCAAAATGGTGACGGCTCACCTTTCCGGGATATAGCATTGGATCGGGCCTTGAAGGAGCATATTGTTAAAGATAGCTCGGAGAAAAATAGCACACGCATTTTGTTATCGAAAACATTGAGCACAGCAATAGACTGGAAAGGCAAACATTTTCCAGTGGGAAAAAAGGACAGATTAAGAGATGCAATATTAAGTGGTAAATTACCAAAGTTCGACAGACTCCAGGATAACTTTAACGGCATGGGCGTTACTGTTCATGACACCTGGGCAACTCATATTACCTTAAAATCACTGAAGATTAATAATAATAGTTATCGGGCATTGGTGCATTATAAAGTGCAGGATCACTTTGGACTGGACGACAATGATATTTTTAGCGGTAAATTCCGCACCTTTAACTTTTTCCGTATATGTTTTACCCTCCAGCGATACAACAAATTCGGGTTTAAGCCATTTATAACTAATATGGAAGCCACTATTGAGATTACAGGTGAACGTAATGAAATTTAAATATAAAAAGTTACTCCTGGCATCATTGATGGTTTGCTGCGCTCTGCTGGGTTACTTCATCTGGTTGTCGTTACGATCCGTAGAGATCGTAGCCGTTCATCAAAGAAATAACTATAGCGATGTTTTAGTAAAAAACTTTCCATTAACCGAACAAGGAAAAATTGACTGGTGGTTAAAAAATAAAAAAATGCTAAAGGATATATATAATATCCCAAGGCCTGCCCAGGATGGTTTTTTTACCGTCATTTTTTGGGATTTTGGCGAGGGGTATAAACAAACTGATGGTTACGACAGACTCTGTTTTGAAGATATGCCACCGCCAATAAACTGCGTCGATAAAAACTCCCTCATTATGGTAAGCAACAGTAAGAACACCGGAATTTACTTCATAGTAGACAGTGGAACATATCGTATAAACAACCTCGGTAAGATAGTGAGAAACTAGACAGGCACCATTATTGTCGTTTAAAAAAGAAGTAAAATGATTGTCCTTTCTGAATTTGTGCCTGCCACAGGGAGCCAGCATAATGAAAGTTAAAAAAATGAAAAACCTTCTCGCCTTGGTTTTCTTTGCCGTTCTGCTATTGGGCTACGTTCTATGGCTATCCTGGCGTCCGGTAAAAATTGTGGCGGTCCACCAAGACCACCACTTCAGTGATGTGCTGGTAGAAAACTTTCCTTTAACTGATAAAGGTAAAATCAACTGGTGGCTGGAAAATAAAAAAATGCTCAGGGAAAAATATCAGGTTCCCGCTCCGGATAAAGATGGTTACTTTAGTCTGACCTTCTGGTCATTCGGAGAAGGCTACAAAGAAACGGATGGCTATGACAGGCTCTGTTTTGACGACAAGAAACCGCCCTTAAACTGCATTGAAAAAGACGCCCTTTTTACCGTAGATAAAAGCCCTAATCTGGGCACCGTATTCACTGTTTATGAAGGTAGCAACTATCGTTTAGACGATAACGGCAACATCGTCGAAATTAAGCGTAAATAACAGGGTTTTCCTTGCACAGAAACAGCAGCAGGATCTTCTTCTCTGACTTATGCTCAATGCCGCGCGGGAATAAAGCGCTGTTTCTGTTTTCGAAACAGGCTCCCAGGCAATTTGTGATATAGCCCATAAAAAAAACCCGCGCCTTTCGGCACGGGTCTGCATGTCTTCCATTAATGCGTTGTCAGAATCAATGGATTACCACTTTTTATCAACATCGGTCAGCTTGTTCGGCGCCACTTTGTCGTCGGTCAGCTCGTTTTCCCGCAGCGCGTTCTCGTTACGAGTCGCATCGTTTTTCAGGGAATTCGTGCCGGTCAGATCGTTCTGCATACGGTTTTCATTGGTATGCTCAACTTCCACTTCCTGACGGCGCACGCTGTCTTTCACGGTTTCTACGCGAGCGGTCTCTTCGCCACGCAGACCAACTTCTTCTTTGATACGCGCGGTTTTCGACACGGTTGGGATCTCGTGAGACTCCTCAACTTCGATGGTTTTTTCTGACCAGTCCACATCGTTCAGATAGGCTGGCTCATCTACAGCGTGACGGAACACTTCCGCATGCTGGTCGTACAGGGAAATATCTTCCGATACTTCATCCTCTACGGTGAAGCGGCGCAGACGTACGGAACCGTCATTGACCTGACGCTTGCCGATATCCACCTGCTCTTCCGCCAGCTTGAGCGAATCGCGATCGGTTTCTGAAACGGCCAGGTCGGTACGGTCACGGTTAAGCAGAGAATCCTGCTCGTTGCGTAGCGAGTCACGCTCGTTAATCAGCGTATCGTCTGCCAGCGTGCCGTTTTCCATATCCATAGTGGAGCCGGTGTTATTCAGCGGTGCGGTTGTGGTGTTCATTGCGCCGGTCTGGCTGCCGCTCAGCAGGCTGCGGTCATTGGTTTCCCCGGCGTAATTACGATTAATCGGATCGCGGTCCGTATGGCTCAGTGAAGAGTAGTCAGCAGCAAAGGCGCTCAACTCCTGTTCAATGTGGTCAGCTTCATCTTTCGGTGCGCGAACCGTCAGCAGGACGCCGCCTGAGCGGATCGCTTTGCTGTATTCGCTCGCGTAGTCGTCATCAACGTCATCGCCAAACAGGCGCTGCCAGAAGCTTGGGTGACGGATCTCTTTATCTTCCACGCGTAGTCTTTCACCGGAGATGATATCGATGTTTTTCTCTGCAATACCTTCGACGATCAATTTCTGTTTTGCCGCTTCCGCCTGTGAAACTTCGTTAAATGCGGTGACGATTTTTTCATGTGACATAAATAGATCCTCGTTAATAGGTTTAAAGTTTCTGCTTCGTAATTTTAACTTCCTGATTACGCAGAGTGACTTTCTGCTGAAACTCTTCTTTACTGGTATGCTTATGGATATGAATTTCTTCCTTAAGCACCCGCTTAGTGATTATTTCGACCTGCTCTTCAATCACGGGAATAATAAGCACATCCCCTTCCTGACGAATTTCAGCGGAATAATCATCGGCAACCTGATAATTCTTAGCGACGTGTTCGATATCAACATGCTCATGCGTCAGCTCGGTTTCCAGTAACTTCTCCACCTCCCGGGTAGAGCGAGTCAGACTAATCTTACTGTGAACCTCGCGCTGCTTAGAGATGTTAGCCTGCTCTTCAGCAAGCGGCATCGATACGGCCTCTTTGAATTTTTCAGTAAGCGGCGCGTTTTTATTTCCCATAAAGTTGACCTCTGAGATTTAAAGCCCCACAGACTAAAAAATCTTTATATCCGGCGCCACGTTTTGTTGCACACGCCATTAATAGTAGTAGACTGTTGCAGGACTGCCTCCCCAATTAAGCGGCAAAATGTAACAGATTTTGTAAACGCTTTAATTATATATACATTAATTATTTTTTGATCCCGATGGAACTTTTATAAGTTAATATTGCCTTTGGCCGATGAAAGGTAATTTATCTCTGCAACTGTTTAAAAGAAAAAGGAATAAAATCACAGCGAAACGGGTAAGCTTTTTACCGTTTCGCAGTAGCTGATGGCCTTAAAATTTGTCCTGAGAACGTAAAGCGAAACGGGAGCCAGCTCTCTGGCGCTGTATGGCATCACGGTTCACATCGGCTTTGACGCAGAGAGCAGAGAAAGGAACAGCAAGGTGTAGCGGGAATAGCGGCCGCGAGCGAACCCGCGGCCTGGTCTTTAACGGCGCTTCAGCAGCATGTAGACGCTGATCGCCATAAAGGCGGCGCTTGGCAGCAGCGCGCCGAGTACCGGCGGGATATTGTAAACCAGGCTCAGCGGCCCGAAGATCTGATCCAGCACGTAAAACAGGAAGCCGAAGCTGATCCCTGTCACTACGCGCATTCCCATCGAGACGCTACGTAGCGGCCCAAAGATAAACGACAGCGCCATCAGCATCATCACAGCCACCGACAGCGGCTGGAAGATCTTACTCCACATATTCAGCTGGTAGCGGCCGGAAACCTGTCCGCTCTGCTTGAGGTATTTGGTGTAGTTGTAAAGACCGCTAATTGACAGCGCATCCGGGTCCAGCGCCACCACGCCCAGCTTGTCCGGCGTCAGCGAGGTTTTCCACTCGCCGGTCAGCGTCTGGCTGCCTGTCACCTGCTGCGGGTTGGTCAGAATGGACTCGTCCACCTCCGACAGATCCCAAAGCTTTTTCTCGCTGTTGTATTTGGCGGAAGCGGCATAGCGCACCGACTGCAGGCGACGCTCGCCGTTAAAGTTATAGATGCTGATGCCGCCCAGCTCGCTGTTGTCCTTCAGGCGTTCGATAAAGATAAAATTATCGCCATCCTTCGCCCACAGGCCGTTCTGCGTGGAAAGCAGCGAACCGCCTACCAGCTGCTGCGCACGATAGTTACGCGCCATCTGCTCGCCCTGCGGCGCAACAAACTCGCCGATCGCCATCGTCAGCAGCACCAGCGGGATCGCCGTTTTCATTACCGAAGCGGCAATCTGCATACGGGTGAAGCCAGAAGCCTGCATCACCACCAGCTCGCTACGCTGCGCCAGCGCGCCTAAACCCAGCAGCGCCCCCAGCAGCGCCGCCATCGGAAAGAAGATCTCGATATCTTTCGGCACGCTGAGGATGGTGTAAAGGCCGGCGCCGAGCACGGTGTAGTCGCCCTGGCCGGTTTTGCGTAGCTGGTCGACAAACTTGATGATGCCGGAGAGCGACACCAGCATAAACAGCGTCGCCATAATGGTGTTAAAGATCGTTTTACCGATATATCTGTCGAGAACGCCAAACATCAGACCGAGCCTCCCCTGGTGAAACGGGCGCGCAGGCGGCGCATCGGCACCGTATCCCACAGGTTAAGGATAATCGCCAGCGCCAGGTAAGAGAGGTTCACCACCCACATCCAGATAGCCGGATCGAGCCGCCCTTTCGAGCCGCCGGAGCGCAGCGAACTTTGCAGCAGGAAGAACACCAGATAAAGCAGCATCGCCGGCAGCATGGAGAGCACACGGCCCTGACGCGGGTTGACCACGCTGAGCGGTACGACCATCAGCGCCATCAGCAGCACCGAGAAGACCAGCGTAAAGCGCCAGTGCAGCTCGCTGCGAAACTCAGGCCGATCGGAATGACGCAGCGTATTGAAGCTCATCTGTTCGGCGTCGTTAGGGTCCAGCAGCACTTCCTGATGGCCGACGATCGCCTGGTAGTTCTGGAAGTCGGTGATGCGGAAATCACGCAGCAGCGCCGTGCCTTCAAAGCGCGTTCCTTTATCCAGCGTCACCACCTGCGAGCCATCCGCGCGCTGCGTCATATGGCCTTTATCAGCCAGTACCACTGACGGACGCGCATTGCCTTTAGGCCGCAGCTGCGCCAGAAAAACGTTGCCGAAATTATTGCCTTTGACGTTTTCGATAAACAGCACCGACTGGCCGTCCGCCGACTGCTGGAACTGGCCCGCCGCCAGCGCCGCCGCGCCCGGATTCGCCTTGGCGTTCTTAGTCACCTCGTTCTGATAGCGCGCCGACCACGGGCCGAGCCAGGCGACGTTAGCCGCCGCGACCACCGCGGTAAACAGCATCAGCACCATCGCCGCCTTCACCAATACGGCCTTGCTCAGGCCGCAGGCGTGCATCACGGTGATTTCACTCTCGGTGTAAAGACGGCCAAGCGTCATCAAAATGGCTAAAAAGAGACTTAATGGCAGAATCAGCTGCGCCATCTCTGAAACGCCAAGACCCAGCAGGGTCAGAACCAAATTTGTGGGGATTTCGCCATCCGCCGCGGCTCCCAGAATCCTGACTAACTTCTGACAAAAGAAGATCAGCAGCAGAATAAAGAGGATAGCCAGCTGGCTTTTGAGCGTTTCTCTTACCAGATATCTAATGATAATCACGCTGAATACGCCTGTGAAAACT
>Ga0157363_1000134_pt1 | contig 55576 bp, 69 predicted proteins | sample AttsexASBM1_FD_111477 | JGI IMG/M metagenome (GOLD analysis project Ga0157363, IMG submission 111477) | Fungus gardens microbial communities from leaf cutter ant in Ribeirão Preto, State of São Paulo, Brazil - Atta sexdens ASBM1 | ecosystem: Host-associated > Fungi > Mycelium > Unclassified ... | reverse complement strand
CAGTCTTTCCGGCACTCAACTAGGTAGCCCTTGGGACCCGGACAAATGAACCGATTAATTGTGATTAAGATCAAAATGACACGTCAGTTGCTGAGTAGTTTATAAATTCATCAATGATGAGTTTCTTCTTTACCTCCTCCCACAATGCGTTTCTGTTCTCTCACTGCATCCACCTCACTCCTCACCCTGGCTTCTCTCGTCTTTGCCGAGCTTGATTCCGATGTCATCAGCTTGACGGCTAAAAACTTTGAAGAGTCTGTGTGGAAAGAGCCCCTCATGCTTGTCGAGTTCTTCGCTCCATGGTAGGTATTGACGTGTCATTTGGGCACAAGTATAAGATTCTCAGCTTTGCCCAGGTGCGGTCACTGCAAGGCCCTAGCTCCTCACTACGAGGAGGCGGCTACTGCCCTGAAGCAGAAGAACATCAAGCTCGCCAAAGTCGACTGCGTGGAAGAGGGTGAGCTCTGTCAGAGTAATGGGGTACAAGGCTACCCGTGAGTCCGGTTCATCTACACCTTTTTTCAGTTTTCCTCATTAAAATTTACAGAACCCTCAAGGTATACAGGAACGGCGAGGCCACCGACTACAATGGTCCTCGCAAGGCGGACGGGATCATCAGCTATATGGTCAAGTATGTTGATCCATTAGCCTTATATGGGCTGTCCCTAATCACGTTCTGTGCAGGCAATCACTCCCCGCTGTTTCAGAGGTCACCTCGGAGAACCACGAAGATTTCCAAAAGGCCGACAAGGTGGTGGTGGTTGCCTACCTCCCATCCTCCACCTCAGAGTCTGCTCCTGTCTTCAGTGCTGCCGCGGAAAAGCATCGCGATGACTACCTTTTCGGTCTCTCGACCGACAAGGCTCTTGCAGACGCCGCTGGCGTCGAGCCTCCTGCCTTGGTTGTTTACCGCAGTTTTGATGAACCCAAGAGCGAATTCCCCTACCCTGTCTCCAACCTCAAGGTCGATGACATCTCCGACTGGGTGAAGGAGCTCGCCATTCCTATCATTGACGAAGTCAGTGGCGAGAACTATGCCGTCTACGCCACCAGCCCTAAACCTCTTGCCTATCTCTTTATCGACCCTTCTTCCGAGGATAAGGACAAACAAGTTGAATCCATCCGACCTATTGCCAAGAAATTCAAGCCCAAGATGAATTTTGTCACCATTGACGCCATCAAATTCGGTGACCACGGTCGCGCTCTCAATCTCATGGAGGCCAACTGGCCTTCTTTTGTTATCCAGGATCTTTCTAAGCAACTCAAGTACCCTCTTGATCAATCCAAGGAACTTACCCCTGATCTTGTTTTGGCATGGGTTGAGCAATACCTCGCTGGCAACCTTGAGCCTTCGCTCAAGAGTGAGCCAGTTCCCGAATTCCAGGATGAGCCCGTCTACACTGTCGTTGGAAAGACCTTCGAGGAGGTCGTGTTCAATGACAATAAGGACGTCTTTATCGAATTCTATGCTACTTGGTGTGGCCACTGCAAACGCCTGAAGCCAACTTGGGACAGCCTTGGTGAGAAATATGCAGTCCTCAAGGACAAGGTTATCATGTAAGTTCCTCAACAGTGACTCTGGGTCAGATTCTTATTTGTCTATAGTGCCAAGTTCGAGGCTACTGAGAATGATCTGCCCGCAAGTGCTCCCTTCCGCGTTCAAGGATTCCCCACCATCAAGTTCAAGCGCGCCGGTTCCCGCGACTTCATTGATTATGAGGGTGACCGTTCATTCGAGAGTCTGGAAGCTTTCCTCCAGGAGCACGCTCATAACTCACTTGAACTCGCCGAAGTCCCTGTTGAGAAGGTTGAGGAATTACCAGTTGTTGCCGACGAGTCTGCTCAGATGCCCGTCAGCGCGGCTCCTGCTCATGAGACAGAGGTTACCCATGAGGAACTTTGAGGGTGTCTGCAGGAGTTCAAAATGTATCTTAGTTACTGTTTGGTTTTTACTTTTGATAGCACGATTGACGTGGAAATATGAATGTGAGAAATCTAATCTAAAGCACAATAACATTCAGGCCTTGGAGTTCTGCTCCCTTTTGGATCTATAATAATCAGAGAAAGACAGCCTGATACCCAAGAAGCGGCAGTCGGGATCTGGATGTGTTTGGAGATGGGCGACAATTGATTGTGCTCGTTCGGTAAAGAGGATCTGATACTCCTTGAGACGGGTCAAAATTTCCGAAAACGATTCTGTTGACGAGGAAGGAGGTATTGTAATCGTGTGCACTCCCTGGCGGAAATTGATCAAGGTCAAACATGACTCGTTTGAAAAAGGCTTCTTACACGCTGTGCATCAAGCTCTTGATCCTTTTTCGACGACTCGAACAAACAAGAATTATAGAAGTGATCCTGCCGTCGTTGGTAAAAAAAAAAAAACCACTGGTCAATAGTGACAATGAGGGATGGGAAGAATACAAACGATAGCTATGTGAAACTGGAGAATGATTCCAAATATTTCGCGGACTTGATTGAGTAGATTTTCCTATTCAAAGGGATTATGAAAAAAAGAGAGAGAGCTTGTTAGATGACGATGACAACTAAAAGAGAGCTCGAAAAACCTCTTTCCCAACCTTTGGACTTTGTAGGAAGATTTTCTTCATCATTTGGTCAAGATAATGGCGATGGGCCTCAATCAATGCGTCTAAATCCCCCTCTTTCTTGTTGAGAAAGTCAATCAGCTTCATCCAAGAACACTCTACAACTTCAAGTCTAGCATATGCTTGCATTTGACGAATAAAATGGATCATCTCTGCTATTGCGAGACGAATTTTATGCCATTCAAATTCCAGATCTCATGAGAGCACAAAGTATAAATGTTACGGTAGATTCCATTAAAATGGAAGGAACGCACCGGGAACCTTGAGGAATGATCGTACACCACCTGTTGCACGCAACCATCCTTTATTCAGTGCAAGCTCAACACGCTTCTGCTGCCACAGATATCTGAAAAGCTTAAGATATTTCTCCATTGATTCAGGGTCCAAGACTGTGTCAATGGGAGAGTCAACTTTATATTCCAGCGTAAAGACGTCCCATCCAATCTCTCCGTGTGAGTACTCCAGCATCCGAGCATCCAAGCGTCTCAGAACATCCATAGGATCGTGCTGAGCACTCGAGGACCGAATAGCTGTTTCCAAAGTAGCTGTGAGATTGTGCCGATAGAGTGTGTTTGCTGGCTTAGCCAAACTCGGACTTTTTGCCAGATGTTGAGATCAAAGATACTCTAGGCAATGATGAACGCACTCGAGTGTTTCCATGAGCTGATCTGCAAAATCCCCACGTCCCAACATGAGATAATTTCTAAGGGCATCGAGATGATCGAGTAACTTGAACTTATCAATGAATACTTCAAATAATCGTTTACTTGCAATCTTATACGCAGTGTCTATGGACCGTTCAAGTCCTGCAATATCGTTATACTGCAGCTCTAGTAGAAATTTTCAGCTAGGCAGACCACCACGAATCAAGCAAACGACTCACGGCCCTTGAAATTGCTCATCTTCTCCCGCGTTACCACCCAGTCACTATCATGGCAGCTATATCGAATAAAGTTGAGGCTTTTTCCTGTTGAAAAAATCTGGTCGACAGTCGATGAATGATCGGTAGTCACATATCATATACTCCAGAGTTTACCTTCTTTCCAAAAACGTCGCCAACAAATAGGGGCAACATTTCCTGACGGAATCGGTACTTCGCATCCCAAAGCTTGAGGCCATCCTCCCTAGTACCCGACTAATCGTCTCCATCCGTGCCAAATCGCTCCAACCCACCATCACCAGATGATGGGTTTCTCATTTCGTCAGAGGGCAGCCCAGGCATAAAATGAGCTGAGTCAGTGTCAAGGGAAACAAAAAATTCTGCAAATGGATCATAAAGTTCGCCAGAGAAAAGCCACTTGTGCAAGGTCGAGAAGAAAGGCCGGGATACCTGGATAAATATTTGATCCAGGACTGAAAGTAAGACGGGGGTGTACACGAACCTCTTCAAGGAGCTGGTCAGTAAAAGTACGGATGAATGAATCACCGTTGTGGGTATAACTATGTATTAGGTTCACAAGCGCCCCCCCTTGAGCATCTGAGAGATCCTTAACATTCAGTCAGGACAGGAAAAAGGACTAAACATACTCCTTGCTCCTTCAACGCAGATACTCATCATTTTCATCCTCATTCGCCACTCGTTAATCCAGACATCTAGGCGACGGAGTGAAAGGCCCGTGTTGTTTCTGGATTGACCGACGCTTGTAGCTGAATCGTTGTTCTGTAACATTTGGGTTTCAAGGATGGCTATGAGGCGATAATACTCAGTCAATTGTGCTTGAAGGTAATGACATAAACTTTGTTCAATCATGCCAACTTCTGGTGATGATTCTCTTTGGCGCACAAATTTCTCTACGCAGTTATAGAGGGATCCAACTTCTACCAGCCGGTAGATGAGAACCTTAGTGGGTGCTAGTATGATATTTTTCTGTGTAAATCAACACCTTGAGAAGGAAAGCAGGAAAGGATGCACATACTACATCGCCGAGAAAGACAACGTGGTTATCATCTTCTCCATCCGAAGATATTCTTACATGTTTCCCGGAAATTCCTTGCAATAAGTAAAGTGCGTCACGCAGGAGCGATCCTTCTGGGATATGGGCACAACCTTTGGAAACGCGATACTCTTGCAGAAGTTGCGCCTTGGTCGGAGCAGATTGAGCGGGGGACTGAGACGGACTGATGGATGATACAGTATCTCTGGATGGTGGAGGCGCTAGTGAGGGTAAGGTGACGGGGATGAGGGTTGGAGGGGCGACTGCCGAGGCGAGAGAATGCAGGAATGCAATAGATTCTTCCTTCTTTTCCAGTAACGGCTACAGGTCTGTTTGAATGACAGTATGAATACTTATAGATAAAAATTGACCTCATTGAGTAATCGTGATATCAGATTCGTAAACTTCAAAACGTCGCTCCCTCCACCAGACGAACCCTCAGATCTCTGAATTACTGATTCCGCTTAGAACATTTCATAACTTCTGCGGACGAACTCACAAATTTTCTTGATCATGTCGACCGTTTGGGCAAAGTCGTTGTCGCGGCCACGACCAATATGACTGAGACAATTAGCAAGGAACCAATTGATATCAGAAGCACACCAACCTGTGCAGAATGTCTTGGCATTGTAGCAGCAATTCACCATGAAGCCGCTGGTTTGTTCGCGACACAGGAACTAGTAGGTATGCCAATGCTTCGAGACTTGAAGCAAGTGTAATCATTATACAAGAAAGTCATTAAGCCCCAAATAGGTAAGCAACTTATATCACGTGATCCACATTGATTATATGATAGGTGGACTAGTATTTATCAACCTTCAGACCATCTTTCCAGAAAATGAGATAAGCTAGAAGGCGTTTGTTAATGTACCAGTCTGGAAGCTGAGGAAAACTTACGTGTGATGCCATCCTCCTGAGCAGGCAAAAGGTTATCTCGGGTCCATAGGACATAAAACAAAACTTACGCGGTAGTTGAGAAGAGCAACCATCCCATCAGGGTCCATAGATTTTCCGATGAACTATCAGATATTTAATAACTTGAAGTAACTCTGAGATAAAAGTGCCTACAAATTCGTAGTCCTTGAAGTTAGTGCTTACTATTTTGGCAAACGCCGAGGCACCCTTTTCAAACGAGGCAACACGCTCAGGTTCGTTCGTTTGAAGGTATTCTCTGATACCTTTAATGTATCCCTGAACATCTGTGAATCGGGGGTGCTGTGAAATCTGCGAAGATAGATCACGCACTTTAAGTGAAGTAAGATAATCCTTCTTAGCAAAATTGGTCTGTACAAGACCAGACGAATGAACGAGATTGATGACAGTTTTTGAACCGTCTTCTAGACCTTCTTCTTGCTCTTCCGCAGAGGGATTCGCGCCTAGAAGGGAAACTCAACTTGGAGTCAAAGGAACACACATAACAACCAACCGATGTCAACATCCCCTTCTTTAATGACGATCGAGGCACAGTCTACCTCCCAGACAACATCGTGTTGCTCCACACTGTGGACCAGTGTTGAGAGACGCCCTTGTGACAGAGAAAAGCACACACTCACTATTTGTAGGCATCAGTGAACATCTCATCACCGGTATTTCTGTCAGAGAACACCAACATCTTGAGAGGCAGGGATGAATTGATAATTGTTATCGGTGAAAAAATATCGTCAATGATCACACACGTGATTGATCCTCATGATCGTCTCCGCAAAAGGAAGGAGCGCAATGGATTTTTTACCGACCGTCATCAAAAGGCATGCTCGTCCAGTGGGCTCAAAGCATACAGCAGAGTCAAGACACTGGCGCCAATATAAGCATCCGGTTTTTATCAAAGAATATGCGCCTGTGACTTCTGTACATTTCTCTATTACAAAACCACACTGTTATGCAGTGACAGTGGCAACCAGAGTGCAAATTTACGCCCCTCGAACACAAAAAGTCACGAAAACTATTTCTCGATTCAAGGACATTGCTCGTAGTGGTCATATACGTGGTGATGGAAAGCTTGTTGTGGCAGGAGATGATAGTGGGTTGGTGCAGGTGTGTTGTCAATCTGTAGCCGTCGGTCGATATGTTCAAACATTTGAGTCTGGTAGATTTTTGATGTCAACTCAAGAGCAATTCTTCGTACGCTAGACTCCCACAAGCAGCCTGTTCATATTTCCAAATTTTCCTCCCTGAGTCCGACGCAGGTATTGACATGTTCTGACGATACCACTGCCAAAGTCTGGGATATCCCTTCCCAAACTTCAATATGTACGTTCTTCGATCATACCGATTACGTTCGTACTGGACAATTCTCAACCTCTAACCCAAATCTGGTGCTCACCGGCTCATATGACTCTACCGTCCGGTTGTTTGATTCAAGAACGGGCGAATGTGAAATGGCGATGAGGGGAAGTTCATCTAGGAGTGGCCCAGTAGAGCAAGTTCTCATGTTCCCGTCCGGGACCGCTGTTGTATCTTCCGCAGGACCCATCATTCGTGTCTGGGACATTGTTGCTGGTGGAAGGTGTTTGCGGGCTATTTCTAATCACCAAAAGACGGTCACTGCTTTAACCTTCAACTCTGATGCCAGTCGTCTTCTCACTGGTGGACTCGATCATATGGTTAAGGTTTATGACGTGAGCACCTATAACGTAGTCCATACCATGCGATATCCAGCACCAATTTTGTGCTTAGCCATCTCGGTATGAGTTATTGGCCTCCTTTCATATTTCAAGGCTAAATTTCAGTTGGCTAGCCCGATGAAACACACATTGTCGGTGGAATGGCTGATGGTACCTTGTCAGCACGCAGGCGACAGCAGAAGAGCTCCGAAGCTGAAGCCGGGCTGATTGGTTCTGGCAGCGGTTTACTCGATGAACAGATAGCAGCAGTAGGGCAGGGACATGTGAAAGACAGGAGAAAGGCCAAACCTTTGGGTGACGCAAATGAGATCATGGTAGAGGGTCGGAGGAAGAAACGTCTAAGAGATTATGATCGGCTCCTTAAATCTTTCAAATACTCCGCAGCTCTTGATGCCGTGCTTAGGAAGGTAGTTACAACCCTCCCCCCTCGAGTTGATCAGTTTTCTGATATATGGATAGAATGTTCCACCAGCAATAGCCTTCTCCCTAGTACAGGAATTGATACACCGAGATGGCCTGAAGATTGCGCTCTCCGGTCGTGATGATGTGTTGCTCGAACCGATTCTCAGGCTCCTTTTGAAATATGTAGCTGATCCACGGTTCGGAGAATTAGTTTGCGATGTTGCCAGAGTGCTCATTGGCGAGTTCGTATTGATTTCCTACGCCGCTGACTCCGATACGCTCACAGAAATGTATAAGCCGGTGATTGGACAAGCACCTCTGATTGATTCGTTATTCGTACGACTACACAAGAAGGTTACGGTTGAACTTCGGTTTCAAGCTGAGCTCCAGCGCACCTCTGGTGCGCTCAGTATGATAATGTCTTCTTCATTGGCGTCCTTGCCATCATAGGGACCATGCTAGTGTGTATTGTCGCTTTGAATATAAAGTACTAAGAGCCTAATGCTTCGATCAAATTGCTGAGGATTTGCTTTTGCATAGGCTCTTCATTGTCGTGATCACCTCGCTCTTCCGCGTTGTCATGATAGATTTGAAGGGTTTGTACAATGCTTCGAAGATCTTGGTCTTTGCGGTTCAACATTTGTAATGTATGGGTTCGGATCTGGCAGCCTGTTAGCCTAAATCTCTTGAGAGCAGTAGATTGTACCTACTCCATCATCTTCCATTATAATCCAACCCAGGATATAGTCAACAGTCTGGAGTGTGAAAAGTCCACCATCCAATTGGCGCAAATACCAAAGGTCTCGGTCTTCATCTGTGATAATTTCCCCGTTTACCGTTATTTCCTAGAAGGAAGTCGGGTTTACTGTAAAGACCGGATGAGACAAGTACCACCGAACCTTCTTGTCCTCTTCGATTTCTTTATTAGTTACTTTGAACCTTGTATGCGCGGAATCGCGGATATCTAATAGCTTATCCACCTTCTCATAATCATTTTCCACGAACTTCGCCAATAAACGAATACGCTCAGGTGTATCTGAGGGCAGGTTTGTGAGTAAAGAAGAGATAATACCCAGGATGTGCGATAGATCTTCCGATGGAGGAGTCGATACATTCTTCTTTTGTGCCTGTGTCGCATAAGGTAGGCAAAGATATTCTGGATACCATCTATGTACGTACGCTTACCTTACCCATAAAGGCAGAGAATAGTGTCTTCAAGCCCAATGCTTCAACAAAGGCGATGCAAACCGCAGAACCACCTGGACCAGACATGACATAGTCCAGAGTTTTGATTGACCGGGAGCGAGATTGCATTTTTTCTCTGTAGAGAGGCATTGGAACACGTTGAAAAGGACAATCGAGGAACAAACTTCATCATGAGCACCATTAGGTCAGGTCCTTCAGATTCCAGAAAGAGTTTCTTGATCGGTGCTTCACTCGAGGCGGAACAGAGGGCGTCGAAGACGTTCTCCATAAACTCTGTCTCGTCTGCATCGACTGGATCTCGCCGGCGGAATTGCTGATAAACAACAAATGAGGATATCTGAAGTACCCATTTACTTGAACGTACTGAAAGGACCTTGAGTACAGTCTCCACTCCATCTTTCTGGCCAAATTGGAGACGGTTTCCAGAGTTGTTCTGCAACAGGATTGACAGCAACTCAGCAGCATAGCCACGGTTCTCGTCATGGGTCTTCGCTTGTATACGATTGAGGAGCCAAGGTAACAGTCTTGAGTTAGAAGCAAGTACAGTAGCAAGGTCAGGATTGAGACCAACAAGGTTCTCGAAAATGCCTATATTACATGTTCACATCAGGTCAAAATTGGAACATTTCGTTCAGAGCATACCCAGGATGTGGAATAAACCCTGGCGATCTGATTCTTCAGCTTCGTTGACGCGCTTTAGGTTGTCTATAAGCAGGTCCAAGATTGAGTTTTCAACCTTGAAACTGGGGTTAACGCGAGTCAGCTTTAGCCCAGACGATCTTACAAGATTGTCCACCAGAAGCTTGAGAGACTCTTCTGACTTTCCTGTTTCATCCTGTTCTTCATCTGCAGTCGCATCCTCATCTGTCAATTCATGAATGAGCTCAACGACATCAATAACGATGTCCATGTTTTCATGGCTTAGCAAACCAATCAAGTGGTCCACAGTGCCACTCTTGACAAGTTCAGGGTATGCAATGGATAGTATTTGGGATAATGGTAGCAAGCTCTTAATTGCAAGATCTAGGTCCGCTTCAGAGTCAATGAACCTGAGATGTGAGTTTCGCAAAAAAGTTGAAAACTAAGAAAAGATGTACTTGGTAGGATCATCAGGGTATTTGGAGCGTTGTCCCGTGTTCTTATTGACTGCACGTTCAAACCTAAGCAGCAGACGGCGAATGGAAGTGACTGACAATCCCTCTAGCTGGGAGAGCGATTGGGCTGAAGTGGTATGCAAACAGTGGCTTGCTCACCTCTACCGAGGGCTTTTCTCCCACCGCCGAGTCAAATATGTTCAATATTTGCTTTTGTTCTTGTGTTAGACCGCCTCCATAGAACCGCCCTTCCTCGTCTTCATCCACAAAATAGTCAGCGTCGCCTCCCGGCGCAAAATCAGCGCCCTCTTGGAGTTCGTCTTCGACTATCCCTGGATTTCTCTTCTCATTTGAGGCTTGCGGGGCTGGAAAAGTATCCAACTTTATTCGTTTCAACATTTCTGGGGTCGGGTTATCAGGCATTTTACGCTTAAGGCTCCCAACTGGAAAATTTGGTGTCTGCTGCGGATAAGAATACGTAGGATTGTGAGAATAAAGTCGCTCACGCCAAATAATGAGTCTACATTCATTCTTGTGAATTCCTCGAGAGTGGTTTGTTTTGTTAGGGTGTAGGTTGCCTAATCCAGAATATCACGTGAACACAAAGTGTCCATTAAGGCAAGCAAATTCGAAAGTGAGTCTCCCACCCTTGCTGCAATGGCTTTGCCAGGCCCAGCTCCTATGGATATCGTCCAACATCTCTCGTCAACATCAGACCTTGAACAGCGTGTTGCTCGCATTGCTGATCCAAATATCGGTCCGTACTAATTTTTTCTCTCACTTCACTGCCTCACTGTAGCTGCAGATCTCCGTACCAAACACACGGTTGCTTCGGAAATAAGGGAGATTCTTGACACTGTACGAGATACAGAGTCTGCACGCGCATATCCTTATCTTATTCCTGCTCTACTCGAATTGCTTCGCTCTGGGGAGTCAGCGTTTTCGAAAGATACACCAGAATACGCGTTTCGTCGTGTACTGCTGGAGATACTGAGCCGGCTTCCTATGAGTGAAAGCCTTCGACCTCACGCACAAGCCATATACAGTTGTATGCTACACCTCATACGGCATGATAACGAAGAGAATGGTACTACGGCTTGCAAGCTACTCGTCGATATTATTCGGGCGTATCGCATGCTGACAGAAGAAAGTCTCAACGAATTTGTTGCCGTGTTTCTGCAAATTTTTGCGAATATGAAGGTTTTAGTAGAGGAAATACTCTCTGAAGATTCTTCTGTCCTTGATCCTGCAAATGTGCTGTTCAGTATTCGCAGTTTTAAAGTTCTTGGGGAAATGGGCATGGTTATCGTCATTATGTCTCAAATCCACAGACAGCTGGCGTCTCCTGCAATGCAGACGACAATTCCTCACGCAATAGAAGTCTTGGCGTTGGAATCTCCTGCACAACACAGGACCCGTACTGACTTTGAGGCTATGGGAGGAACATGGGCTGGGATGTCACCTACGGTAAAAAATACAGGGGCGTATAGCGAGTTTATCCATTCTCAGATCAAGGCATGTGTGTGCTCCATAGGTCAGTGTCGTATATTAAAAGTGTTATATAGATGTTATCATATCTCGCTTATAACATGCGTTTCTCTGGAGAACAGTCTGAAGCCTATGCTGAAAATCTCATACTGAGTGCATTGCGTTTGCTTCAAGACTGTCCGAGCAATGGCATTGCTCTTAGAAAGGTCTGTAATGCATTCTTATGTAGATTTATGCTCGAAGTTCACCTTACAACAGGAACTTATGGTTGTTTTCCGCCACTTAATGAGCACGAATCATCGTCGTGTGTTGTTTGATCACTTAGACAAGCTCTTTGACGAGCGTGTGTTACTCGGGACCGGCATTGCCAGCAAAGAAATGCTACGGTGAATGCACGCACAATCTTCGTTAATAAGTGATTCATTAATTATCGCCAAACAGTGTCGCTGTCTACAGTTCCGTAACCGATCTAGTCCACCACTTGCGGAATGATCTCACTCCTACCCAGTTAAATGATATTGTGGATTCCTATGCTTGCCTCATCCATAATCCTGCACTCAGCAGCAGCCTTCACACACTTTTTGCCAAGATGATGTTCGGCTTAACAGATGCAATCCTTGCTAAAGAGACACCACAAGGAGCCTCTAAATTACTTACTAACATGTTTGAGTCATGTTTGGAACGCCTTGAAGGGTTGGCAATTGTACAAGAAGAAGTTTCCAGCCTGCTGGATCGCCAAAAGTCCGACACAGTTGTGACAACAGATATTTTTTTGATAGAAAAATCTCGACCTGTTGGTGGAGCTAGTTATGCAGTTGAAAAACCAGAGGATGTAGTTACAGGTATGCTTTCAAGGTGACTCTGGAGATATCTTACTGAGGTTTCTGTAGAATCGCGCGTCATTTTCAGAGCATTGATCCATGGTTTTCGTGTTTGTCTTGCTTCGCTGAAAAAATGCGACGCACCCGTGATTAATGGAGCTTATATCTTCCGTCTATTCGAGGGTTGCATCCGGTGCATGGTCTTACTCGACCCCGAGCCTCGCCCTGATCCCAAGAGTACAAACGATTATTCAGATGCAATGGAGTGGTTTGGCCATGCCCTTCTTGAGATAAATCTCCATGTCTTCCAGGAAGTGTGGACTCACAAGATTGATTTCTTCTTTGATTGCGCTCGGACGCGCATACTCTTACTCAATATTTGTCAATTTCTCTTTGCTCGGGAACAAACATCACCGACCCTGCTTGCCATCGTCCTCAAGTATCTCGTTGATCGATTATCCCTTCTGGGGGAGCAGGACGACATGACCGCCGCAGCTACCATCAGGTTATACAAAATGGCATTTGCCGCTGTTTCCCAATATCCTGTGCTTAATGAACCAATCCTCGCCTCTCATCTTGCCAAGCTGCTGATGGATTGTTTCCCTCTCGCCGCCAGAGCATCGAAACCTACGCATTACTTTCACCTCCTTCGAGCTCTCTTTCGTGCTATCGGTGGGGGTGGTGGGCGCTTCGAACTTCTTTACAAAGAGGTTCTCCCATTGCTTCCCGAAATGCTCGAAAACCTTAATCGTCAGTTGCTTGCATCTGAAGGTATCGCTCGTGACATGATCGTTGAGCTCTGTCTTACTGTGCCTCTGCGATTGACCCATTTGCTTCCCCACCTCACATATCTAATGCAGCCTCTGTCATTGGCGTTACGCGGGGGCCCGGAACTCGTGTCGCAAGGTCTTCGTACTCTTGAGCTGTGCATTGATAATTTAACACCGGATTTCCTCGATCCTACTCTGAGTACGGTGCTCAGAGAGCTTATGGAAGCACTTTTCAACCATCTCAAACCTCAGCCAGCAAGTCATCATGCTGCTCATACGACTATTCGTATTCTGGGAAAACTTGGTGGACGCAACAGACGTTTGCTCACAAAAGAACCTGCGCTTACATATCATCATCATTCTGAATCTGCAAAAATGGTCATTTCCTTTGGCGGGACGAGGGAGAGGATCAACCTTGGTCCTGTCTCTACACTTGTTTCGAAGAGCCTGACGAAACTTACCAGTCCTGATCGTGATCACGCTTTTCACTACCTTCAAAATTGCCTTTCAACAATTTTGTATGAGGTATGTCTCTCTTGACATGTCTTCCATCTCCTAATCTTTCCTAGGGAGTAAAAGGTCGAAATGGAGAAGAAGTTTTCACTCATACGCTGGAGGGAATTTATGATGCTGTCTTCATTCCCGAACTCAGCGAAGAAGCTGAGACATATATCAAGAAACTCTCCAAGTCTATCTTTGAGATTTCCATTCGCAAGCATCAAAGCCGTGACCCCAAAAGTGGTCCTAATCGTTTGTTACACTGCTACCTGGATGCTCTTCCGCACGCTCTGGCGAAGGATCAGCCTGAGCAGGCCCAAGTTATGCAGAAGCTTGTTGCGAAGATAGTGGAAGACCTAGTAGCTATGAAAAACCTACCAAACATTACTCCACAAGAGATCTTGCCCATCCTTCATCATATGACGAATCGTTTTACTGCCCTATGTCTCGATGAACAATGGATACGAAAGAGCGCCGGATGCAGTGGCATCAAACTCATGACCAAAACTCCGGACTTAGCTCAGAGATGGATTAGTGATCGTGAAGGCGAGCTTGTGCGGACCCTACTCCACATTTTCAAAGATCTTCCTCTCGATGTTCCTCGCGATATCGACGACATAATTGATATTCTCCTCGACGTCCTTCGCATTGGCAATTCTCATCTTGATTTCACTGGCGAAGGCGCTCCGATTGCCCGCAACAAGCTTATCAACCTCATGGGCATCTTCTTCCCCGAGATACAAAATTCTAATCCTATTGTTCGCCAAGCCTCACAGAAGTGCATCACTTATCTCGTTTCGCTGAGCGGTCGACCTGCAGTTGATTGGTTAATGCCTCACCGTGATCGCATGCTGACTGGTATATACACAAAGCCACTGCGAGCACTTCCGTTCTCCAAGCAGATTGGGATGATTGAGGCAATTCGCTATTGTGTCAGTCTCGAGCCTCCCCTTGTCGAGCTTAATGAAGAACTTCTACGACTATTACACGAAACACTTGCTCTTGCAGATGCAGAAGATATTCAGCTACTTGGCCGAGGAAGCGTACGCCAAGGAACCATTGAAATTATCAAACTTCGTGTCGCTTGTATAAGATTACTGACAGCAGCTATGCCTATCACCGATTTCTTTTCACGTCAGACCCAAACTAGACAACGGTAAATCCATTTTTTTGCATATATTCAAAATTTACTAACCTTCTTGTAGAGTTACGGGTGTCTATTTCAAGTCGTTATATTCACCTTCGCCTGAAGTTAAGGATGTTGCTCATGAAGGTCTAAGGATGGTGCTTACCCACCAGAGCCGCCTTCCAAAGGAACTTTTGCAGACAGGGCTACGACCCATCCTGATGAACCTTGCTGATCCCAAGCGTCTCTCCGTCCCTGGTCTTGAAGGCCTTGCGCGTCTTCTCGAGTTACTTACAAACTATTTCAAGGTTGAGATCGGGCACAAACTTTTGGACCATTTCAGAAGCGTTGCAGATCCGCAGATGCTTCAGCAATCCTCAAGACTTCCCTTGGCTGATCATGAAGGAATCTCAAAGCTAGTCAAACTTGCCAATATTTTTTACCTCCTTCCTTCCACCGCCAATATCTTCCTTGATAATCTCGTCAATGCCATAGTTCAGACTGAAGCACAGATGCATTTTTCTACACGGAGTCCCTTCTCCGAGCCTCTTGCGAGATATCTCGACCGCTACCCCACTGAAGGTATTGATTTTTTTATGCGACATCTGAGGCTACCTCAATATCTGCGTACTTTGAGAAGCATCCTCCTCGAACGGTATGCTCCGAACCTCGAACGTGAACTAGCCTCGAGGACACTTTTGTTGGTGAATCAGAGCAATGACGCTAGCCTACTCACCCAGTCTCTTCTCTTGTTCCATGATTTGGCAGAGATTTCTCCAACATGGATATCGGATTACGAGATTGCTGTTGATGCCCTTGTCAAGGTGTGGCGCTCTTCCAATTGCCAACCAGGAGCACCAGACCTCGTTCAGCGGCATTCTCTCCTGCTTGGAATCTTTGTGAAGGCTCTCCAGCAATCATCACGTATTGACCTCCTCTTCGATGTCGTGGCCATATTCAGTCGAAATTTGGGCATGGACGTCATCCACGTCTCCCAATTTCTCTATAGACACGTGGCGTTGAGCGAAGATAGCATTTTCCGTCGGAGCGTGCTCCTTCGATTCCCGATTTGGTTTGGTGATTCCAGTATCCCCTGGAACCAAAAGGGAGCATTTCTACGATATATTGTCACACCAACACTGCTTGTACATGCGTCTTCTGAATCCAACAACGAACACCTGATAGACAGTGATTTTATCAGTCAACTTCACCAGCTCATTTGGCAGCCTATTGCCGAGACGGGGGCATTCGTAGATACTGACGACATATTTAAGATTGAGCTACTCCACCTCACCACAATTCTTGTCAAAAGCTATGCGGATCTTCTTGAGGATGTCAAGAAAGACATCATTAAATGTGCCTGGCATTATATCACTAGCAGCGACGACATTATCGTCAAGCAGACCGCATACCTGCTCGCCGCCAGATTTTTCGCCGTCTTCCCTACACCACAAAAATTTATCCTTCGTGCTTGGACAGGTCTATTGCGGTTATCACATTCAGAAGGCAAACCTCTGGTCCGCCAGGAGGCCCTCGCTACTCTTGCTCCCATCCTCCCTCAGTCTGATTCAGCTGAACCAGGTCATCCTCAGTGGGCGAAAACCACCCGCCGTCTGCTCGCTGAAGAAGGCCTTGTTCAAATGATTGCCATCTACCATCTAATCATTAAGCAGCCCCAATTATTTTATCCAGTCCGTTCGCTCTTCGTGCCGCATATGGCAAACTCCTTGACTAAACTCGGCATGTCGGGGTCTTCAACACCGGAAATGCGTTCCCTTTCCATTGAAGTACTTCAAGTTATATTTGATTGGGAAGTCAAAGCTTCAGGAGGAAATAAGAACGAAACTGCTTGGCTCACTCCCATTGCTTTGCGTGAGAACATGATCAGCTACCTGGTTCGACTCGCGACTTTCCCTCATGAGAATGCGGCAAAAACTGCGCTTGTTCCCAGAGCCCTTTCTCTTTTACAATCTATGGTTGGACCTAATGGTTGGACAGAGGTTACAGTTGGGCTACGTTATTTCTCTCGAACTCTTGAACAGGCGCGTCAAACATCTGTCAAACGTCTGAGCATTTCCTGATTTTTTTATAGAATGATTTGTCAGTCGATACTACTCTATCATTAGCTGTCGCGTCCGCAAAGGTTCTCCAGGTTATTACTGCGGAACAAAGTGATGCGTGGTTCACGACCAATGCTACTGCTCTCCAAAATCTCATACGGAAAGGCTTGTTGACAGATGATCATACTCTACAAGATGCACTTTATCCCATCTTTGACCACCTCATTCGGCTTTTCCCTCTGCCCAAGGAGGAAGAAGACCAACAAACAGAACTTTCTGACTTCCACTCCTTTGTGAACACAACGATTGAGGAGGGACTTCGCAATAGTAATACCCCCAGAAACATTTTACTCATGCTGAAGTCTGTCGTCACTGTCATTCCAGAACATGTTGAGGTATTCAGTCAACTGCTCATGAGACTCTTGAGCAAACTAGCTAAAGACCACATCCAATCGCCTCCTGCCAATGGCACCGAAGGGAATGTCCGTCTGATCATCCTTCTCCTCGAAATATGCCAAATCTCTGTAGCATACCTTGCAGATCAACGGCGGTGGCTGCTTAGCACCCTCGTTGTCCTAGTGGAGAAGTCAAAGAGTGTTCAACTATGTCGATATATGTTGGATCTTGCGCGAACTTGGGCAATGCACCGACAGGAAGCTCATCCGACGATGAAGGAGAAGGCCAGTCTCATACAAAAGATGACCTTCTACGAGACGCGTGGAGAGGTTCTCTTTCATCCCTACCTCGAGCTCATCTACGACATTTACACGGAACCATCTCTTCGGAGGAGTGACCTCACCACTAGGCTTGAGCCTGCTTTCCTTCTGGGTTGCCGTACAAAGAATTCGCTGCTGAGGGAACGATTCATGGATTTGCTGGACGTTAGCGTTCCTAGGTCGCTGTTTGGACGTTTGACATACATCCTTGGTGTTCAAGGCTGGGATGTACTTGCCGATCACAATTGGATCTATCTTGCTCTACACCTCATACTCGGAGCTGCCGACCCAGATGCACCTGTGACGACGGATCGTCGCCAGGTTCATAGCGATCCTATTCTTAGCATACCGCGGCCTGGTTCCCGGGACGTCATTCGTCCAATACAACGCCTACTTTTCCTTGACCCACAGACTGCGCACGAGATGTGGTGTTCTGTGTTCCCTGCGGCGTGGTCAAGTCTCTCTCGACGCGAACAAATCGACATCACCAATCACATGATTAACCTCCTGAGTAAGGAATATCACATCAAGCAAGCCCATCTACGTCCAAATGTCGTCCAGACTCTTCTGACTGGGGTTCAAGGATGCTCGCCTCCTCTAGTGCTTCCTCCTCATCTTGTCAAATATCTAGCAAAGACATTTGGTGCTTGGCACATAGCGTTAGAAATTCTTGGGTCATCTCTCGAGCTGGTAAAAGACGATGAAGCCAACATTCAAGATTATGTCTATGACTCCCTTGCTGATGTTTACGCTGAACTTGCAGATGAGGACATGTTTTATGGTGTATGGAGGCGTCGCTGTTTGCACCAGGAGACCAATATTGCTCTAGCGTTTGAACAGCACGGTTTCTGGGAACAAGCTTCTGCTGCATATGAGAACGCTCAATCCAAAGCGAGGGCAGGAAATATCGCATTTTCAGAACCGGAGTATTGTCTATGGGAGGATCATTGGGTTTCTGCAGCCGAGAAACTACAGCAATGGGATATTCTATATGACTTCGCCAAAAGCGAAGGAAACCAGGAACTCATGCTCGAGAGCGCGTGGAGGATCAAGGACTGGGCAGACAATAAGGAAAGTTTAGAGGAGCAGGTTAAACAACTCCCAGATATCGCCACACCTCGCCGTCGTGTTTTCGAGGCTTTCCTGGCACTGCTCAAATTCCCAGGTGCTCTTGATAAAAACATCGAATTCACCAAGGTCCTTGAAGATGCTATGCAGATGTCCTTACGTAAATGGGCTGGGCTTCCGATACACTTGTCAACTGCCCATATCCCCCTTCTTCAGCATTTTCAACAGTTCGTCGAGCTACAGGAAGCTGTGCAGATTTTTGGGTCCCTCTCACAGACAAACGCACAAAATTTGGAGAAGAAATCGTCTGAGCTCAAAATGGTTCTTCAAGCCTGGCGTGAACGTTTACCCAATGTACAAGATGATATCAACTTATGGAGTGATCTTGTTGCGTGGCGTCAGAACGTTTTTCATGCGATCAATAATGCATATATGCCCTTAATCAATAGTCAAAGCAATAACAATGCCAACACGAATACAAACACATATGGTTTTCGCGGATACCACGAAACAGCTTGGATCATTAACCGATTTGCCCATGTTGCCCGAAAACACGACCTTCTTGATGTTTGTTTCACATCGCTGAACAAAATCTATACTCTACCGAACATCGAGATATCCGAAGCGTTTTTGAAATTGCGCGAACAAGCTCGCTGCCATTATCAAAAACCGAATGATTTGCAGGCAGGATTAGATGTTATCAACAATACAAACCTCATGTTCTTCTCAAGTTGCCAGAAGGCCGAATTCTATACGCTCAAAGGGATGTTCCATGCTCGCCTTGGGCGGAATGAAGAAGCAAACCATGCCTTCGGCCAAGCCGTACAGCTCGACACGAGTCAAGCGAAAGCCTGGGCAGAATGGGGTCGTTTCAACGATCGCATGTTCAAGAATGTTGCAACTGAAAATGCAGATCTTACATATGCTTCCAGTGCCGTCAGCAGTTACCTTCAAGCTGCAGGACTCTACAAAAGCGGAAAGAGTAGACCTCTACTCAATCGTATTCTTTGGCTTCTCAGTCTGGATGACAGTGCCCTGACCATCTCAAAAGCATTTGACACTTACAAGGGCGACGCGGCATTTTGGTACTGGATCACACTTACGCCGCAACTTTGCCAATCCTTGAATCATCGAGAAGCCAAACAAGCACGCTATCTACTTCTGAATCTCGCCCGGCATTACCCTCAGGTATACCCTTGAAATTGTAATGCTATCCGAAGGTACTGATTGTTTCATAGGCACTGTTCTATCATCTTCGCACATATCGAGAAGAACTCCAGTTAATGCGAAAGGCTGCCCATGCTCGAGCTATTTCACTCAATCAGCCAATACTCGACACCACCCGCCGACCGGATGAGCAGGTAGCCAAAGAGGGCAACGACGTGAACAATAATGCTACCAACACTCAAACTCAAGGACCCTCTAGTACCACGAGCACATCAAATCAGAATGGACAAATACCTATTGATAACGCTGCTGCCGTTACTGCTACTGCATTACCCCGCCAAGCTCCGGATCTCGTTGATGAAGTCTTACAAGTTCTGAAGACAACGTTCCCGCTGCTTATCCTGAGTCTAGAAACAATGGTGGATCAGATCCATCAAAAATTCAAATCACCCGCTGAAGAGGACATATATCGACATATCTTTCTTCTTCTTGGAGATGCAATCTCGGTTTGTGTTTTCATTCATGTCAATTTACTAACTCAATCGCTATATAGAACTATATATTACGAATGAACGCCCCAGACGACGACGGGTCTCTTTCCGTCCATACCCAACAGACTCTGGCCCGCCTTGCCCCGATTATGGGAGTCGCCGTTAGGGTGAGTAAAGCAGCTGATTAAAATCTTCATCTTCTCAAAAGGCCGATCGTAGAAAGAATTCGAGGAGGATTTTTTGGATTCCAAGCCCAATCATATCGAGTATATCCGCCGACTGCAACAATGGAGGGACAAGTATGAACGATTGCTCGACTCCCGTCCCCGCATCCAGCCTCTCGCTCTAGTCAGCCATTATCTGACGGAGTTTCAGTATAATAAAATTGACGAAATTGAGGTTCCGGGGCAGTACACTGAGGTCAGTTGGTCGGTGCCATTATTGAAGACATATTCCCATACATGCTTCAGGACAAGGACACGAATCAAAGCTTCATGAAAATACAGAAGTTCGCGTCAAAGTTTGAGCTTGGTCGGTCAAATGGTGCTTGCTGGAAGAGATTTACTCTTCATGCCAATGATAACAGCAAAATTTCATTCATGGTACAAATGCCCTGTCATCGCCAGACACGTCGAGAAGACAAGGTTATGCAAGTGCTTCGAACTTTCAATGGGTATGACCTTCATTTCTCGGTTAGGGCGGTTACTCTTGATGAAAGTCTTCAGTGTTTTGCAACGGAAGAAAGAGACACGAAAACGTAACCTTTCCTTCCATTTACCGGCAGCGGTCTCTTGTAGTCCCACTTTGCGTCTTTTCCAAACGGACTCTTCATATGTGACTCTCGGAGATATATATGATTTACACTGCGAAGAGATAGGTATCTCAAGGGAAGAGCCCATTTTGTTTGCAGGAGAGAAAGTCAAGAAGACTTTACGCGAGTTCCGTCAGAACTCGACGAGACAGGTATTTCAACTGTCTTATCACGGTGGCTCACAGCTTTTACCTGGCCAATGCACTCTAGTTGACTAAAACTGAGTATATCAACCTTAAGAAGGACATTTATGAGGAGATAACCATCAAGACAATACCTGACAATGTCCTGACGAATGTACGTTTAGAATTCTGCCTCGTAAAGATCTATTCTAACTCCGTCACTAGTATATGATTCGCACCATGAACGGCCCAAGTGAATTGTGGCGAATGCGCAGACAATTTGCTTCCCAGCTTGCAGCGTGTTCTTTCATGACATATGCTCTTTGTCTCTCTAGTCGCCATCCAAGCCGTTTCCAGATATGCAGGTCCACTGGTCAAATTGCCATGACAGAACTTCTCCCGGGAATATCGAGCAACCTTCCTGTATGCGCAACTAGTGATGTGGTTCCTTTCCGCCTGACTCTGAACATGCAAACCTTCCTTGGCCCCATATTCACTGAAGGAATCCTGACTTCTGGTATCTTAGCTATCGCTCGATCTTTGACCGAGCCTGAGGTACAACGCATTTTTGTGATAGACATTCTGAAGAAGCTAATATCATTACAGTACGCTCTGGAACAACAGCTATGTCTATTTGGAAGAGACGAAGTCATATCCTGGATGACCATGCAAAGGCGACCATGGACAGTTGGTGATGCTGCTTTTCGCCAGGGTGTGACAGCCAACATCGATAATGTGGTCAAACGTACTGAAGTGATGGCCTGCAAGACTGAAAGGGAGAACGTGAGTGCCCAAAGCAGTTGTCTCTTGAGACATGACCAACCTTCTTTCCAGCAACTTCAAAACAATGGTGCCACTGCGACAGTTCCTGTTATCCAGTCGTTGACTAACTTAATCTCCACTGCCACAAATCCTATTCAGCTAGCAAAAATGGGCGAAATATATCACCCATGGTTCTGAGTATACAGTTCTATTGTCCTCGTTCTTTGGCAGGGTTAATTACTTATGTATTGTACATGTAATCTATTTACAAACTTACTACTGTTTTCCGATTATTGATGAACACATTGACTGGTTGGCCTTGTGCCAGAACGGAGCATAGCTTCAGCTAACAACATTCGAGTATTAAGATCGATAGAAGCAGGGTGTAAATTGTTCCGGATGATTTGTTCTGCATTCCCGGAGCGTGAGAACTGACTCGTCCCCTTAGAAGGCGCAAAGAGCTGTACATGGCAACGTGAGCAAGAATTGGATGCAGAATGCGGAACAGAATACTTTTATTGTTGTATCGATGCCACTGACAGCTAGTAGCGGCAAAGACGGATGCCCTTCAATAACGTTGACTATGCTTCCATCCCCTTCATATATACCGTTCCACTCTGCTGTGTATTTGTCCCAGATAAAGAAATTCCCATCATCCGATCCCGATACGACCAGATCGTCACTGGGTCCAAGAAAGTTCACTGGAGTAGACTCATTAGAATCTTCGACGAGGTCATGACTATAAAATCAACCATACCATCCTTGATTGTCTCAACGTTCCGTGCGCCAGAAAACTTTCTCCGAGGTAAGATTATAGGAATACCAGGGCGATACCTCTTTTCCATGTCAAGGGCTTCTTTCTCGTCCTCTTCCTCCTCTGTTCCCTCCCATGACACATCGCTTTCTTCCTCTCGGTCGTTCTCCATATCTTCCATTGTATTTTGACCTTGACCAGAATAGCTTGTATCCAGATTATCATTCGAGCCAGGTCCTGGCTCAGATAAGTCTGGGATATGTTTTGAATCCTTACGAGTCTGACTCAAATCGAGTTGTTTTACTTCTGGTGTTCCAGCACTATTGACGGATGTAGAGGAAAATCCTGATTCTACTGGGTTGTCCAATGTCGAGAAGAGATAGGTAGCGTCTCCGCTGTATGCTGTACGGTGGCGTCATATGTCGTCCTGTAGGTCTAGAGATTATCCATGAATACTTACAAAGAAGGACCTGTGAGTGTCACTTTCAACCTAAAATTGCCGTGGTAACTGGTAAAGAAAACTGACCTCATGCCCATTATAATTTGACATTCTAGCGCCAGTGATATGACTGCCCCAATATCGCCTTTCCTTGTCCATCCCAGGTGGTCGACCAAACCTCCGGACGCAAGTGGTTATTTCGTCTGTAGATGATGGCACTCCCCACTCCTCTGCTATTCTTCGGCCTACGTTTCGTCGGTCAAACAGGTAGCCCTATGTTCATATCCAACCTCTCAGCGGCGAAATAAAGTTTGGAGCATGATTTTATGGGCTCACATAGGGCGCTTCTCCTGCTACTACAAACTGATAAGGCGTAAGCGCTGATAAAGAGGCGGTCGAAACATCATGACTGAGTTTAACCAGAGGCACAGGACAAGTATTCTGTCGACAATTATGTGGCTTTCTAAGATCATGCTGGCGCACGGTTCCGTCCTATATAATATATCGTAAAATTTTGCAACTGGCAGTGATATCTCGCACAAGTTGTAAGCACCTCTGATACCGACAAAAACAGTGCAGGGGAATCCTCATTTATAATCCTCTTGACTCTGCCAGCGTGACATCTCAACACCCTTTTTACGTATTGCTTGGTCGTATGATATGTTTCAAGACCATCCTGCTCGCCGCTATTCAAAGCTCTACTGATGTCTGAAATTCGAATTTGTCTATCTGCCGCGACTGTGACCCTGAGAGAGAGATGAAACATGGTAATACATGAAGGGGTTTCCAAAAGGAGACCCACTCACAGGTTGGAGGAGTAGGGCAAAAGCCGGACATCGAAGATATTGTTGGTATGGCCTGTACTAATGACTGAGTGGCAGACAAATGGATAGTCCTGTTCAGTGTCCGAAGAATCCATTCGCCAGAGACGCACAGTTGTGTCGTCTCCTCCACTCAGTAGTAGTTCTCCATTACTTGCCCAGCTCAATGCATTAACGCACCTGAAAACCAGAGTCAAAAGGATAAGCATAGCTGAAGAGGCCTGGTATACCCCGAGTGACCTTGAACATCGTTGCCGAGGACATTTATCCTGTCAAGAAGCTGGTGCAGGTGCTGAGATAAAAGCAGATCTCGGGTGTGCTCTACACAAGATGTTGAAGGAAGGCTCGATCTCAGGTTGAAAAGTCTAGATAGAAGCGGAGGCATAAGATTGATGATTTGATGACAGCACTGAAGCCGACTCAGTAAATCCTTACGTAACGAGACATCCATTCATCATGTAAGAGGGTATGTACGCAGGAAATGTACCAATCACGAAGAAATATCGAGACACCATCAAAAATCACCGAGCCTCCCATCTAACTCATATACTGTAGCTCCTCAAGTGGACTCAGCAAAGCCGACAGCGTTGCGGCCGAGATCGTAAACGGTAAAGTAGCGGCGGAGGAAAACATCACCTGTAAAGTTGATAATGAGGCATCGTTGAGGAGATATACATGCTCGAAACATACCAATGATCCAAAGACTACCCCATGGAAGATTAATGTCCAGACCAGTGAAGGCAGAGATGCAGCTGCCCTGAACCTGAAGGACATAGTCGGTGCCCTTGAGAGGGAAAGGCTTTCCACCGAACCAAAAGGTGAGCTCCGGAAGGCTAGGGAGTTTGGCACAATCAACAGTGTATTGTCCACTCCAATCCTTTTTAGCGCCAATCTGAGCGTTGAGCATCTCGGCCATATCGGTAGGGAGAGCAATGAGAGAGGTACCTAATAAGTGATAAGCAATTGAACTTCAAACAAGTCATAAGAATTACCAGTGTCAATGGCGGCACCAGTACTCTCGAGCTCAAGCTCGTCGGAACCGAAACTAATCTTGTCGAGGGCGACCTCCCAGTAAGCATTCTTACGAACGGGAACATAAGTGATGTCCCCTCTGTAGGAAGAGGGGTTGATGCCACCAAAGGTGGCTTCACCACCGTCGCTCTCATCCGAGCCGAGGCGGAAAGAGACGATAGGCTCGTCCAAAAGGTTCTGTTGAATCATATTGTAAAAAGGAGGGACAATGCCGTTGACAGAGATAGTATCGTATGCCAACCCGAGGATACCGTCAAACCTGTTCAAAAAAGCAATGAGCGTTGTTCATGGGTCATGGGACGATGGACTCACTTGCCAAAGGCAAAAGCGAGGCCTGGCTCCTTTGTGGCCTCAGCAAAGTCCTGGTTATGGACCGCTAAGTCTCCGATGACAAGTTTGTCACTGGAGACGAAGCCCTCCATAGCCCCTGAGCCATATTGAATGGCGAACTCGGAACCATTGGCCTTGTATGTCGACGAGGAGGAGGAGTCATACTTGGAGTGGAGGAAACATGCAATAGAAATACACTTGGTACTGGGGATCCATAAGTTGCTCGACCTGACAGCATATACATATCAATTACTGCTCAGAAGGCACCGACTATCCTGCTTACCCGGTATCAAGAATAACCTTGAACTAGACAAGAGGATTAGAAAGGTGCGAGATCATCCAGAGAAAATAACTAACAGTCTGAGGAGGGGTTCCAAGACTAATCTCAGTATAATACTGAGCATTCATAAAGTCTGACGATACGTTGAACGGACTAGAGTGTACAGAGTGAAAGATGACAGCTCACTGTTGAGGGGGACACTGTGCCCGCCATCAACTTGTTCCTCCTGTATCCAGAAGAGAGGCTCGCCGTTCTTGGAAATCGGTGGCCGGACGTGGCGTCCAGAGCCTCCAGCACCGATGAGAGGCGTCTGGACAGTCGAGGGTGAACCATATTTCTTAGCAAGCCAGGCGCCCTCGAGGTCAGGGTTTTTTGTGACTGGGGCAAGCTTGTGAAGCCTGAGGGTGTGGGTTTTGGCGTATGTGGTGAAGGGGAGGAGGCCAACAACGAAGGGAACGAGGGAGAACAACATGGTTGTTTGTTGAAAACACACACACAGCTGGTTTCTGGTTTTCCTGCTTACCCTGGTTCTCGGCGGTACTCCGGCCGGACACCGCCAACTCCGAGTTCTGCCTGGCTGCTTCTCTCTCTGTAAAATGACGACACGATCCGGAAGACGCGCTGCTGCTGAACTCAGTCATATCGAGGCGCTTCTGCTGGCCCAAGGGGCTTGGGAGATGGGTGCAGACTCAACTACATGGGTTCCCATTGCCAAAATTCTTTCCAAGCATCCCCTTGTGAGCCGTCCAAAGTCGTTCTTTACTCCCCAGGTCATGCCCGAAGCTTTCTGGCAACTCACACAGCGTACTCATTCGCAGTTTCTCTAGTCATGTCGTACCATGTATAACAGTTTGATGCAAGATGCTGGCTTGGAGGTGTGAGCCTGCAATGCAAACGTGTTTTCCTTTTTTCAGAGTACTGATGTGCTCGGCCCAGGAACGAAGAGTGCATCACTCCAAAATGTATTCACTATCTCGTTTGATGAGTCTATAAAGAATCATTCACGCTCTCCTGTTACAGCGGAAAAGAACCTTGCCCTGGCGCAGAAATATTACCAATTGCGCTACGAAGAACTCCAGCAGCTAATACTTGCCGAGGAGAGTGCTTTCAAGTGTGTCTTTTGTCATGTCGGATACGCGCGTACCCTCATTCATCCTAGGACCATCCTGAGAGAGATAGAGGATATCAAAGCTGGCAAATGGGACAAACAACTTGAGTTCCAACTTATCGGTCAAGTATCAGCCAGCCAGGAAAGTCTCCCTGCCGCCACGGTATCATTTCATTTCGATTCATGTCTACGACTAGCTAAGTCATGTACACAGTCCCGTCTTCCAGCAGAAATTGGCGGTGGCGAAGCATTCAGCGGTTCTCTCAGTGGGGCGTCTTCAAGAGTATGTCGCTTCACATTGGTGTATGCAAGCAAGGTTATTCACAGGGTATGTCAGGAGGTCTCTGAGGCGCCACCTCCGACTGAAATGTGGAGCGCTGTCTCCTTGGGACCACAAACCGATCCCGAATTACCTCAGCTGGTGGCGAATGAAGTGCAGGAATGCGCCGTTCCAAACACAGCTGGAATCATGGGTACCCAAAACGAAGAGGATATATTTAAAGAAGGCATACAAGTGGACCCTACGACTGACAGTTCTGTAATGACGGACACGACTGATCCTCGGACGGATGAGGACAGCACTGGACAATCCCAATCCCCACGAGAGGAGGAGGAGGAGGAAGAAGAAGAAGAAGAACCGGAAAACGAATCTGAAGACGAGAAGTCAGAGCACGATGGTACTGACATTGAACGGGACATCTCTGAGGAGCAAACGGCATCTGGCGAGCACCGACAGGAAGAAGATTTGATCCGAGAGCCTGGCAATGTTACGGAGGACAAACAAATGGTGGAGGGTGGAGCGCCTCCAGTTCTTCCTGAAGACCAAGCTCAAGAGGTTATTGGCGAAATGAGACGGCAGGCTGAAGATGAACCAGTCGAGGAACAGGAACCGGTGCAACTCACTCGTCGTATGTGTTATTTCATGAACTCCACATGGAAGTCCTCACTAGTCTGATTCAGGTTCTACTCGTAATAGACCTTTGGTGCCTGCACCTCCAATCACCCGCAAAACTCGCAGACAAACGCGAGCTTCTGAACCTGGCATTCACTCCGATGCCGAGGGGGATGACGTCGAGGCTGAATCCCATGAGGAGGAGCGTATTTCATCTCCAGTGCCAGTTGAACCTATTAATACTCGCCGTCGTGTGTTGTCTTTTCGTTTAATCTCTTTATTTACTGACGTATATGTTCAAGGAAAGCGTAAATCATCAATTCCGGAGCCTCTGGATTCCCCTCGTGACCGTAAGAAACAACGAGATGAATCCGAACCAATTGATGACGATGAACCTGGTCAGCTTCAATGCTAGTGTTTCTGTCGTTCACTTGTTGATTTATACAGGCCCATCAGCAGGAGTTAGGCGACGCCGTAGTGATCGTTCCGAGGAGCAACTCGCGCTGAAGAAATTTCAGAACATGATCAGCATGCTACATTCACAGATAACGCAACATCGAAATGGCAATATCTTCCACAGTCCTATCAGGACTGTTGAAGCGCCTGACTACCATGACATTGTAAAACGTCCTATGGATCTCAAGACCATCAAGGCACGAGTCAAGGATGGTCTGATCGCAAACTCCCTGGAATACCAGAGGGACTGCTTCCTCATGTTTGCCAACGCGATGATGTACAACCCTCCCGGGTCGGATGTATATCATATGGCTGAAGATGTGAGTCTGATCGTGAGCTTCACATATGTCTATTGAATTTTAGGCGACGATTTTCAGATGATGCATGACAGTGAAGGTTATATTAACGCATTTCGACAAACAGAAGGTCTCGTTCGCAACAGACCTTGAACTCTTTCACATGGATATGAACTTCTTGTTTCTTATGCGCATGTATTGGACGATGGACGAGCGATACATGAGAGTGTGCCTTAAACACGTTTTCAATTGTTTGTGTAGAGCCCAGCCAATATAGTAAATAGTTATGTTTGCTCTTAGGGCTGCCTTTGCCTGGCTCCTGACTCATATCTGCATGTCGGCATTTTTCTTTTTGTCCGGCATCCAGGTGCATTTTCTTACGAGCACGTCCCTGGTGTGTAGTGGGCAGGTTGGGAATCGATGCAGCGAGATATTTGGTATTGGGTCAACATTGGACCACAAACGCTGACACTCGTTCAACAACTTGGTACTAACTTTCAAGTTACCCTGAGTGTTATTTCGTCCACTTCCCATTATTGCTCCCAAAATTTCTTGACCTGTGCCATAGGCTGGTCCCCAAGCCTTTAAAGTGGTCTTGTTGATCCTGTTGCCTGTTGATGCTGATTTGACTGCCTGTAAGCACTGTCCGGGATCTTGTGTCAGATTTACTAATCTCTTTCCTCTGGTTGTCGCTTCCTCAGTTAGCATTTTTCACAGTGTTGTATCGTGTGTGACCTTGCTTTGGAACAGGGACTGTACTATAGAAAGGATTTGGCAGGGTGAGCCCTTGCACTTTTTTTCTCCACACACAATACGTAACATCACGAGCTGAACATTGCTTTCACACTTTCTTCCACCATCTAGCTTGACACCTCACACATGCACTCTCACCATAAACAAACTCGACGAGCACGCGGAAATAAGCCTCAAGATGACGAGCAATATGGACCTCCTCGTGTGGACGAGAGTGATTCATACTCACGCTCTCGCCGTACTTCTCAACGTTCAGACGACCGCAAGACGTCCTCAACGTCGAATAGAGAGTACTATGATGGATACAGGAATCTAGGCTCGCACGCTCGTAGACGACATGATGAGGATCCATGGTATACTGATGGGGGTAGGTATAGGGAGGAAGATGTTTATCGGCGAGAGGGCGATTATGACACTGGCATGAGACGAGATTCTGATTGGGTAACCCGTTCCACGGGGGACCCATCGTACGATACCGTGAGGGATGAGTGGCCGCCACCTCAGCGTTATGACCCTCCGTCGTACCATGACTCGTCCTCATGGGGCGCTGCTACGTCCCGCGATGCGTATGATAGCAGAAATTCCTATTATGATGACTGGTCAACGACCAGTACTCGTGGTCCATCTTCTCACGTCCGTGATGATGGGAGGCATTTGCAGCCTGGTGAGGAGTTTAACCGTGAAGACATGAGTTGGCCTAGGGACCATAGGGGGGAGAAGAGTGGTCAGCAGCCACACTTTCAGAGTGACTCGGGTTGGGATTCACGCCGTCGGGAAAACGGTTGGAATGACAGAACTGTTGAGGATCCACAGGCTTTGGAGGAGAGGGCTTGGGAACCTGCGCCATCGTGGCGGTCAACTCACCGGGATGAAAATAACAATTTACAAAATCGAACCCAAAATCAGAATCAAAGTCACCACAATTCACAGCACAAGAATCAACAGCACTTCAGAGGGAAGCGAAATTACAATCATAAGCAACAGCGTCGAGACTGGAGGAATGATGATTCAAATTTGAACAAGTAGGCCTCTCAGGCAGTTTTTTATTTGATCTACTGATGGTTTCTCTGGAATAGCTGGACTCGTCGTGATTATAACGCTCAGAATTGGAAGCACAGCAAGGCTTACCAAACACAGCAACAAGGACCTCACCAGCGGCGGAAGGAATACCGTTCGCGTTCCCGCTCACGCTCACCAACTGAATCTCACTATTCTCGGCTATCCCCTCGTGGTCGTTCTAGGTCCATATCACGCTCTCCTGCACATAAACGTCGTCGTCGAGGATCTGACCAGTTACCGCACAGCCGGATGCCTAGCGATAGAGACGCTCCGGGCTGGGTAACACGCCAAGATCAAAATACATCTCGGTCACCGAGTCCTCGAAATAACCTTAAACCACCTCGTTCGCGCCGTAAAAGCGTTTCTTCGGCATCATCAACAACATCAGGTCGCACAAGTCGAAGTCCTAGCCCCAGTACGAAGATTAGACCGGTACATCGCTTACCTATCTCAGGTCCTGCAACCCCAATGGATATTGATATTGTGCCCCGAGACCCTCAACGCACTTATCCCCGTCAGTTCTCACGTTCAAATGGAAAACATCAGTCTCAGTATAGAACTGACAAAGCTACCGATGTATGTTTTATCTTGTTTCCTCCTGAGCGGGACCTGGCCTGACCTTGGACGCAGACGGAATGGTTACCAAATAGTTCAGCGATAGCAGCCGAGTTACATTACAAGGAGACTATGCCTCCCCCGTCCATCATTCCTCCCTCTCGTCTCGGTAATCCTCCTTCTGACGTTTCTGCCCCTGAAAAGCTGCATACTCGCGTTAATATATCGTCAAAATTAAGTCGTATGCGATCGTCAAGTTCCAAGCCTAATGTACGCCCTCAAACAACACCAAGCTCGTCCCTTCGTAAATTCTTCCCTGGTGATGATGAAGATACTGAACAACAGCCAGACGTCGACCTGTCGCCGCTTTCTTCCCCTGCTGTCCAGCAGCAGCATCAACAAAAAGGGTGCCTGGTGGCTTCTAGTCAAACTTCCACTGGAAAGGGAGTATGGCCACCACCGGAACAACCAGAAGCACAGACACTAAAAGTATCCGGGCCTCTTCGAACAGAAGAGGTGAATTCTTCTCATGGTGAATCCACTCAAAGTGGACAACATGTAGCAAAGCAAGCCTCGCAGTCCTTCCCGCAGGCCACAACAAGGGATGGAGGTGTACTGGTAACTCAGCAACATAAACAGGCACCCCCCATCCCTACATTGAGCGAGAAGCCCAGAAAATCTCTAGCTACGGTTGTACCACTCCCATCTGAGCCTTCACCGGCATACAGCCTCATTACATCTCCTGCACTAACTGCACCGCCGCCACCATCGTCTTTAGTGCCGAATCCATCAATTGACGAGCCGCATATCGCGAAGTCGACTCACTTAGACAAGTCTCTCAAGGCATTTTACAATATCTTGGCTCAAGTCGGTGAAGGGACTTTTGGGAAGGTATACAAGGCTCGTAACTCGGTGACTGGGGTACTCGTAGCTCTTAAACGGATACGAATGGAAACAGAGAAAGACGGATTTCCTGTCACAGCGATGCGGGAAATTAAGCTTCTGCAGTCGCTGCGGCATGAGAATATTGTCCAGTTGTGTGAGATGATTGTCTCAAATGGTAAGTTGAACGAAAATTGATGTTCTCAGTGATTTATTGATGTGATATCTTTGCAGGTTCTGTTTATATGGTATTCGAGTATAATCATCATGACTTGACAGGGGTCCTATCACAAACTCAGTTTGAGTTTACCACTGCCCATTTGAAGTCATTATGCCATCAAATGCTCGCTGGTCTGGCGTACCTCCATCACAAGGGTGTAATTCACCGTGATATCAAGGGTTCCAATATCCTTATTAATAACCGCGGTGAACTCAAGCTTGCTGATTTTGGTCTTGCACGCTTTTACCAAAAGAGAAGGCGAACGGATTATACAAATCGTGTGATCACCCTGTGGTACCGTCCACCAGAGCTGTTGTTTGGTGCGACTGTTTATGGACCTGAGGTGGATATGTGGAGTGCAGGGTAAGCCTACTGATGGCATTTCATTTTTCGATAGACAAATGATTGGATACCTTCCAGGTGTATCATGCTGGAACTGTTCACCAAAAAGCCCGTCTTTCAGGGCAATGATGAAATTCACCAGCTGGATGTCATCCACAAGATTCTTGGCACACCTACTGTTGAACGATGGCCCACTCTCGCGGACTTGCCGTGGTATGAGTTGACTAGGCCACATGATGAACTACCTAATCGTTTCCGTGACTTTTTCCAAAAGTAAGTTCCTCATTTTAATGCTGTGTCTGCGGATTTTTCAATATTCCTTGAGATGGATGTCCCCTGCAGCTCTTGACCTAGCAGAACAGTTGCTTGCGTATGACCCACTTCGACGCCTAAGCGCTCTGCAGGCCATGGAAGCGCCTTATTTCACGCAAGAAGTGCCGGCTGCTGTACTGCCCGAAGGGTATGTCCAGCCGCACACAGTTTTGTTCAGAAAATTGATTTCCCATACAGACTTATAGCACTTGAGGGTGAATGGCATGAACTTGAAACGAAACGAGAACGAGCCAAAAAGCGGAAGAAAAATGAAGGTAGTGCATAGATTGTTTTTATCGTGCACAATTTATCATTAAAATATGGATTCTGTAATATTACACTGGGCACGACCCCAGATGGACCTCTATGCTAGTGAACTAATCAGGCCTTTTTCTATGAGATGCTGTACAATAGTCTCCGCCTGTGTGGGATTTGGACGTTAGATGAATGGAAAACCGAATGCGTGTATTGAGGCTTACATTGGCTGCTGTCAGCCTAATCTGCGCATCCCAACGTTTCGTAAATGGTGCTCCTGTGTCCTCGACTTCCTCGACTTCACCCAATCCTCCTGCTTTGCCCTGGGCATCGTCCTCTTCACGTTCGTTTTCAAACAAGATCAGTTTGATCACTTGATCGATAGTGCCTCTCAGGCGACCTTGTTCAATCATCTTCCGGGCCATGTTCTCTGCTGCACCAGGGGTTAGGTCAAGAAGCGCACCCAATCCTCGGAACGTAATATTGTTGTAGATCTTTGAGCTAGCTAAAAGATTGTGTTCCATGACTGCTCGATCGAGCACAGTCGAGGGACCTGTTCTTGTGCTTGTAGCGGGCTCATTGTCGTCATCGTAGCTATCGTCATTATTCGCAGATGCCAAACGATCGTTGGATGAAATGGCAACTTTGGCAAGCTGATGATTCTTCAGAGTTTTCTCGAATTCCTTGATTTCAGCCGGCCGGAGAATGTGATCGAGGAACATTTTTGAGAGGATATTATATGTGGGGAGATCGGCGGACCGCTCATCGCGGTAAAGGGATGCCAGGACTCGGGATCGGTTAGGTCCAGCAGGCGCCAAAACGGCACAGGTCACAGCAGCGGTACTAGAATGTCATGGTCATGTTAAGCGAAATTGTATCACAGACGGATTTGAGTATCTACCGTACAGTATCTGGCGACGCTCTTCCTCATCGATCTCTCCAACGTAACTGAGCTCGTGATAACGGCTCGCGGCTTCCAAGAATTTGCGACCATAATCACTGATTCTGGCCTGACAGAGTTTGAATTGGAGTGTGGTTTCACGATCACTTTCAGAGTGTATGAGAAGAGCTGCACGATTGTAGTATGTCTCAGCCTGTACAGATTCTTCATCTTCTAGGAGAAGCCGGACGATTCTGATATAGACACGCAGTTTTTCTGCATCTGACACAGACCTAGGATATGGTGAAAGCAGATCCTACGAAGAAGGGAAGGCAAACACACCTCTGTCCTGACTCAAGGGATGTACTCATCAAGACCCGTGCCGCTTCACTCCATTCCTCCTCAAGCTCAAGCAGGTCAGCAAGTTGAAATTTGAGTCCATTTACCTGCGACGTCTGTGAGCTGAAGACCGGACTGCTATAGCACATACCTGTTCCTCGTAACTAACGATCCGAGGCTGAACGGTTGCCAGAATATCTTTCACAACACATTTTTTGAGTTCATGATTCTTAAAGGTACTTCCACCCAAAATTTTAACGAGTTCTGAAAGGACCTGTCTGCTAACCACAAGACCAATATTATCTTGATTGATCAACGTGTCTACGAGAGTATGAATGTCTTTCGAAATAAGGGCGGGGTCTGGCTGAGCAACAATTTCAAAAATGAGAGAGATGAAAGCTGGTCCTTTGTCCTTTTGTGTAAGTAAGGAGTATTGTGCAAGCTTGCCTTCCATGGCCGAATGGCTGAAGGTGCAAACGCCTGGTCCCTAATGGAACAACTTCCTTTCCTGGCATGATGCGATCGTTGCCAAAATTCAACATTGGCAACGAACTGAGCTGATGACTACACAGGGTGGTAACCGTGGCATCTTGCTTCACTGGCTCTGAACTCAGAAACTGACTACGTAGTTACTCTTCATCAAGCTTTCGAGTTGGGTTCATTCAACATCGCTGCAACGATCATGCTAATAATAGGCTCTAATACCCTGCCCTCCTTATTAAAATGATGCTACACAGCTTCTCAATCATTGACTGCTCTTTCTTTCTCTTTCTCTTTCTCTTATCTCTCTTCAAATGTCTCGCCTAACGGCCTCCTCATTCCGCAGACCATCTCCTTTTGCTTTTCCGAGAGAGCCTGTCGGTCTGCCAGAAATGCTGCTGCCTGACAACGGTTACTCCACTGCAGCAGCAAATCCTCCATTGAGCACTGATCAGTGTGAGCGTGAGCGCAGGTTCGAAGAGTCTGTTCCTCTTATCCAGACTGACACTGTCCCTTCACAATCACGTCCTGTCCGTTCCTCGGTACCATATCAAAACTCGGGCTTTCGGGATATCCCCGGCAGGCCTGTTCACCCCAGTTATAGGTTTTTCGTCGTGGTCATACCTCCCCCACGCCTCATTAATGAACACGGTCAGCTGGGGCACACTTTATCGTCCGGCCCTCCGCATAGGCTTTCCCAGGGAATAATTATGCCCCTGTTCCCTACAGTATGCCTTCAGAAGAATGATGTCCGAAAATAGGAACCTGACTTCCCTCTTAGATGTACAGACAGCTTACTGCTATAGCCAAGGAGTTCAATTTCCCAAGCACTGCAGGGCTCTGCCTTTACCTCCATGTAAACGAGGGTGGTATCGTCATGACGCCCCGGATATCTGACGAATCGTGGCACATGCTCTGGAGTCATCTCTTCGATGTGCCTAGTGGTCATCGTAGTCCCCCGATCGGAGGAAGAATTGAGTTTGATATCGACTTCCAGCAGGCACGCTGGTACTCATCGTGGTTATCAACCATGTTCCGAGATCAAGTTGAACGTCCTTTCTCACATGCTGCACTTTCAATGCCTATACCATCTGAAATCCAGGATTCTGTTGACGGGTTGTTCCTCCGTGATCCGGATCAACTTCCTCCATTAGCTCAGCGCAGTCATAGTCAACATATTCCTCGGAAATTATCACTCGTCGACCGTTTTGATCTACCTCTCAATCGCCAAGAAAGCAGGGCTGAATCAAGAAAAGAACTAGGGCCGCCGAATCATACAGTCTTGGATACGAAATCCCTTTCACCTATCGTTCAGGAAGAAGTACTCCATTCAGCCCGGGAGCAACTTGATAACAGAGTGAAGTCTTGGAGGGCGAGCGCTGCTGTGAAGCCTAGTTCTCGGGAAGCACAAGGACAAACCCGTCTGGGAGCATCTAATAATGTATCCCTTGATAGAGGCGTACCAACTAGTGCCAGTATCGAGTTCAACCTCGACGACTTCACTTGGTCCATTTCTTCTGCTGGTCCCAGTGATTGTGGCATTGTATCCATCGAGTCACCCTCAGAGCGCCTCCCTTCGCCAGACATGGCCAGGCGAATGTTAGATGATTCACCTCTCACTCCATCTACAGCAACTTCTTGGGGTCCACCGTTATCGTATCCCCCGACTCCTTTGAGCGACTACAGGCCCCCTTCTCCAGACCTTGCGTTCCTCTCTGTCTTCAGCCCCACCATGAGCCCCGCCACAGCAACTTCCTGGGGCCCATTATCCACATCCTCGACACTTGATTTTTGTCAAGAAGAATCTAGACCTCGGTCAATTCATCTTGGGGAGCGAGGGGAGTTCAGCTGCCCAGTAACACCGTCAATCGCCACTCCTTGGGATGTGCAACTTTCTAATCCACCTACACCGACCGTTCCCTTCCATGTACAAAACTCTGATCTTGCACGTTTCTTCGACCTTTCACAGGAGCCTAGACTTTCACCCGGGGGTCAACCATGGCACTTTGTTTGGCCGCATTTCGAGCCTGTTCCTACGACAGCAGAAGATCCACGACTTGAAGTACAGCCATGGCCTTTCGTCTGGCCTTGTTTTTTTGATCAAAAGATAGAACCTCCCATAGAGATCATCAAACAGGCTTCAAGATATCCTTTCTTATCGATCTGTAGGCCCTTTCCGAGAAACGGCTCTACTCGGGGTCATCTACTCACATACATTATATAGACTCGCCTGTTTACCCCTACTTCGATATATACCCACCCGTTGTATTGGTGGGCCTGAAGAGTAATAGTCCTCCGCCGGTCAAAGTAACTCTCAGAAGTCGTTACCCCTCTGCGCAGAGCCGTAAGCAGATTTTTGAAAACATGCGATATCACTGATCGCAAACACATTTTCTGGATCCTCTAGCTTGCTCGGCCAATGTTGGGGTTTATCCAGAGGTGCAACAACCGGAAGACAATTATACCCCTATTTTTGTCGCATCATCGCAGTACCCTTCATTCAATATTTGTAAGTTCCCTACACTGGGACGGGCCCTCCAGAGTGTTCACCTCGGAGGTAGATCCTGCTGCATATCAATCAATATTAAAGCCTTCATCCGGTATGTCAAATGGTTTGAGACTGTCGAAATATCGCTGAACGTTTTTCAGCTTCTCCGGAGGCAATAGATTTATTATATCCCAAACTAGTCGTATGTAAGCAATATATTTCTCACTCAACTTGACAGGTACCCTCATCCATGGACTTAGATCCTGCTGTCCATACTACTTATCCCATCAAAGTAGGTGAAGTATCGACAACCAAGACAGCGTCAGTGCGACAACATATCAATGTTTCTCTTTCAGCTCATTATCCCAGCTTCAATTTCTGTAAGCATTGTAACAGTGCGTTGCAGAAAAGAGTTGAATTTCTGATTTAGATCCAGCTGTGTATCCCGACTTTGATATCTATCCAGTCTCCTCAAAATACGATGAGAAGACGGAAATTCTACCGCTAGTCATTGTGTCCAGGTCGCAATATCCCATTTTTGATTTATGCAGGTCTCATTTCATACCTATTGTCCCAGACTTCTGATCGGATTCTTCCAGATCCCGCGACGTACCCCAACTTTAGCATATATCCTCCTAAGGCTGAAAGCTATATGACTCCTACGCAAAACATCCCCAAAGCGACAATCGCCACAAAGAATGATGCCTGTGAGCTCAGTCCTGGTCCTTATATGTGATATCTTACCATTCAATAGATCCTATCCTTCGTCCTTATCCCGTGGTGTATCCATACTTCGATCTATATCTCCCAAAGTCACCTGCGGAGGCGCCACTACAAATCACTGAGCTAATTGTACTACCTCCCTTTAGATCGGCTCATAGAACTTCTGATAATCGTACGTCTTCTCGCTTTAGCTTTTTGTGTGTTTCTCTTAGATATACAGATCACGCGGCTTATCCACATATCTCTCTTTACCCGCCGGTTGCAGGTCAAGTCAACCTGGAAAGACTCAACGTGGCACAAGGGGAATCTGTTTCCCGCTACCCCTACTTGCAGATTTGTGAGATTATGCAACTGGATGTTTGATTGTTGATCTGACTGAGTGATAAGATAAGCCGGTATATCCGAGCCTGAACATATATCCTCCGATTGCTGTAATTGTGTCGATCCCATCGCAATGCAGGACCCAGGACGGCATTCTGACTCCAACTAAACCTCGCGCAGGACCGAGTCAAAAGTCTCATCGTGATCTCCATCAAGAAGTATTCCGCGATTCCCCAATACGCACACCCAGTGGCACAGGGTCGAGTCGTTCTGAGGTTTGTCTGCGACCTCTCAATGTTCTACCTCACTACAGTCACCGACGCATTTCAACGACACGGTCTCCAACCGGACCAGCATTGCACAAACCGGCCACGCCACCCGCTCTCCCAAACAAGTTCTCCATCCCTCCTTCCCCGACGAATGGGATCCTCCGTTCGCCGAACGTCATGGCACAAATGGCCGAGTTGAGAGCTGAAGCCTCAACAACTCACCGATTTTCTTTATCAAGTCAGACGCCACCGAGGGATGTCGTAACGACCACGCGAAGAATGTCCATGATATTACCGTTATGACAAATGTCCGTCCAAGTCAACAGATGCAATACATAAGGGAACCAGAATATCATTGAAATAATTGACTGGTGCCTAATTAGGCAATGCCCAGAGTGCAGTTGTTCGGTACAGGCACTCGATTGGCTATTTGGCAAATACAAGCCTCTAAGTACAATAGTTTACTTGAATGGTGCTGAATAACCGGAGAAATGAATTTGGAAACAGTATGGTAGTTGAAAGGGGGAAAACACTATAGAGGAGGATTATCTGACTGAGATTTAGGCTGAGAACCGTTTTCATTGATCGATACCGATTCAGAAAATGTTGATGGTGATGATGGAGAAGTTCCAGGTGAAATAGAGATTGGTGGATCTGCAGCGTATGACATCCGCCGTTGTTTCTCCATCTCGTCCCTTGTTTCTTTCTGCCGCCGATCATCCATAAATGCCAGTTTCACCTGATGACGGTATCAATGAGAGGACGACCGAGGTAAGGTAAGGTGGATTTCACTCTTTCTGCTGCAGCTGCAGCATCTATCTTCTCGTTTGCTTTAGCTCTGGCAGCTCGCTCTACCTTTTCCATCTCTAGTTCGAGATGATCACGAAGGATTTTCGCCCCGATACGAAGATCATCCATGTAACGAGGTATGAACCTATAGAACGGTTGGAAATTCTCTACCTGCATCGAACAGACGCCACCGTTATCGGCAACCGAACGTTTCTCCTAATTCCAATTGGGATCTGCATACCTCTGGTCTAAAACCCATCTACATCCACCCAATGAACAACACTTATGAACCGTGACGATACTAGAAATCAAGAACATCTTTACCTCAATTGCATATTCGATTGCTCCTTTCGGTTTGATCAGTTCCCGTTGTATAACGACGTTCGTGGACTTAAACTGCTTGAACTTGGGATTCTCTGGGTCCCGCAGCAGGTTCTCAGCAATAGTTAACAGGGTCTGGATGAGAGTCCAACAAAGGGGGTTATGATCAAGGTTCAACTCAAATATCCATTAAAATCTGAAGGGTTCACTTTGAGTGAAGAGCTGGCCTGCTCCTTGGAATTGGGTCGAAGGATCCCTGGATCGATCAAGCGGCGAAAGGCCTGGCGCCGGTCGTGTTCAGCTACGAGTTGTGTGGTTGGCTTTTGTTTGGGGGCTTGATTGGCTCGGGCTAGGGCCGCTGCTGCCGCATTAGCAGATGATTGACAATTCTCAGGTGAACCAGGAAGAGGTGACATTTGCAATTTTTAAGGGCAACGTCGAGTGTTAGTGTTGAGTTGAATGTTGCCGCGGTAGTGATATTGGATCCTGTTATGTATATACCCCTATGGACATGTTTCCTTTTCCATCTCGCATATTACATAATTCACTCCTTTTATTTTTCATCTACCTTAGTCTCGTCCTACAATTCTGAGATGAGCCCATAGTTGTATCCGATGCTAGTATCAAGAATCATGTCGCTACGTCAATATCGCACATTCATTCATACGATAAACCTGTCATCAAGACGATTCATAAAGTGGTCAATATTACAACCACTGAAGCTGAATTGTTCGCCATTTGATGTGGTATTAACCAAGCAGTTGTCATCACAGATTCCCTCCATGCTGCCAAAAGGATCTTTGACTCTTTGCTGCACCCATATCAAATTCAGTCTGCAGCGATTTCTCATGAACTCAGAGACTTCTTAAAGTATGTCAATAATCGCATCGAGTTCTGGGATTGCCCCAGTAAACAAAAATGGCCACCACATGCTTTAGTGGACAAAGACTCCAAGAGCTTCGTCTCTACCCCCATCTTCCCATGCAAATCATGGGATTATTGTAAAAAGTGGGAATGCGACTCCGTCCTCTCTCAATGGAAAATGTCTTTTCAAGTGGCAGATCTTAAAGGAAAATTTTTTCTGGAATTACTGGACAATGATCTCAATCCTATCGAACTGTCGACAACTAAAGGCGGTCCTCGGTTGCAACATTTCGGCCTTTCCAACTCGTTGTGTGCTAGAGCCTTTCGAGCAATTGTTAATCATGCTCCCATCGGCAAATATCGTCTCAAATTCTTCCCTAGAGAAGATTTTTTGTGTCCATGTGGTTTGTATCCTATTGAAACTAGACGACACATCTTGCATGAATGTAAGAGGTTCAACAGATATTGGAATCCTAGAAGGGATACTATTGCTCATTTCGCATTATTCCTCCAATTTAACCCTAGTGCTTTTTCCTTTGTTTAAAGCATCACTCATTTGTAATACGTTTAGCATTACATTTTTCTCTATTTTCTTCTTTTGTTTTCCTTCCTTTTGTTTTCTCTTTCTTCTGTTCTCTTTCTTTTTCTTCCTTCATGGTGTTTCAGTCTGCATGTATGTAGCTACTTTGTAGCTACCACAGTCTGCCCTCACACTTCATATAATAAATTGATGATTTAAAAAAAAAATTCTGAGATGAGCATATTTTATCATTATGAACTAAATAGCTACTTATAGTACCTATAGTGTTTATTATCACTCTAGATCCCTGCCACTTGTTTATCCATCAGTGAGTCACAATCTAGTGACTCAATGACTGACTCAATGACTCAATAGGATCTCTTTGCACCTACAGTTCAATATATCTGGAGAAAAGAGTGGAGAATAAAAGTATTTGCTCAACAGTATGATACATCGGGTGACGGGTCAATGGCATCCAAATACATTCAATTTTCTATTCCTCTTCTGATGATGAATAATCCAGCTTCCTATTAGGATTTGTGAAAGTATCTGAATTTCTCAGGGGTATCCTCCGATGAGGATCCGTTGCTCCAGATGTCGTTCTTGAGGAAGGTTGGCGAGCTAAATCTCGACTCATTCTCCTTTCCAAATGAATGACTTTGATCCCCTTCCGCATCAGATTCCTCAACAGGGCTGAGAAGATCCTGAGTCCACTTTCGGTGCACCTGCATAGAGGACAAAGGATCGTGGCCTGCCTCTTGAACAGGTTCTGTCGTGGCATATTGAGTCCTTTTCTTACGTCCGCGATCATAGGACCATCGAGAGCCATGGGGAAAGGCATCCTCCGGATCAGGATCTACGGATATCGGCTTCTCAGAGCCGCTGGATATCGACAATAAGGTACTTCGTCGTTCTGAGCTTCTCTCCTGGCTCTGGCGCATCAGGCGCGGCTGAAGTGGGATGCTACGTGACTGAGATAGTGCGCGGGTAGCTTGTCGGCCTAGGAGAATCTGCTTTTCTATTCGTGTTCTATTACTAATCATGTGTAGCTGGAGTAAACCTCAGGAAATGCCCATATGTCAGACTCGATTAAATGTTTCCCACCTTTGGCCATGTTACAAGCTGTCCCACTTGCATCATTCGCTGTAGCTCAGGTGGATCAGGATCAGTTAGAATCCGAATGAAATCCTAAAACCATTAATTCAAAATTCGAAAAATTGAACGCTAACATTCACCATAAATCGAGTGCGAGGCCATATTCTAGGGGAAACTGTTGGTGAATAGAGTCTCTCCTAGAAGATATCAAAGGCTCACGTAATTGCACCATCAAAACGCTGCAAAAACACGCTAGACCAATCTGATCCTAAAAGCGTTGGAAGGAGCTCGAGATCTCGTATCACTCTGAAGTTTTTCGTCAATTCGTGCTTCAGCCATTGCTCGGCAGCGGACAGCAGGAAATTGCCTCTCCAACCTTCACTCTAGTCAATATTTATAAATTTATAAGTTTTATAACTGCTTGACCTTTACCCTTCCGATGAGCAACGGGTTTTCCGGCAGAACCACGAGGGGCGAAGAAGAACAAGTGGACATGGGGATTAGCTTGAGATACTACAGGGTTCGTAACTGCAAGGAAGATGGTTGGGTTTCACGATAAGCATGATCAATGATCAACTTCACCATTGAAATACAAGTTTAGTGCCTGTGTCGGGATATCAACCCTTAGTGAGCCATCCTTAAATCGACTTCCCCAACTCCATGGCACTAAACTGCTGTCTTTCAGCTTCTGCATGAGGACCACAGGATTCAGAATGCCAGGGACAGCAGCAGACGCCAACAAGGCGCTCCAAATCACAGTGTCTGGCGCGGTTATATAGTTCAGGACCTTAGTAGGCCTGAAATGCGTTAGAGTATTATGGTGCGACAGCCAAGATGTAAACTCACGAGTATCGGTCATGGGGCACTACAGACACATTGAGAATACGGCCTGTTCTTTCATATGCTTCCTTAAATGTCATGGATCCACGGGTGAAAAAAGTAGACTACATTCAAGTGAGCTCAGTGTTTCCTTGACCACAGATCTCCAAACCTTTTTCGCCCACCTAGACTGAATATTAAGAGACAAGTGGATGACAAAAGAATCACAGACTTACGTGGTGCTATCAAATCGAGCTCCTGTCCTCAAAAATCGATCCATGTACACAGAAAAAGGTTCTTCACACGCTGTGATCTTGTCAGCAAGTCTGGGATCTAGTAAAACCTCAAGTTCTTCATCCGTCCTCGTGCAGGCCAGAGCGGCCACAAGACCTCCTGCACTAGTACCACTGATGACACGAGGGAGTAGTCCCTCCTCTAAAAATGCCTTTATTACGCCAAAATGGTCTGCACGAACCACTGTCAACGGTGATCACATGGACGGAATCTTAATACGGACTCACAGTAGCCCAGAGTCCCCCCTCCGGATAGACAGAGCGCAGTGATACCTGCACCAGCACGTGAACTCAAGGCAGCTGCACTTTGTGCAGGAGAATTCACCAAGATTAGTGTTTGTACTCTTGAAGAATTGTTTCTTCTCCTCCAATGATATCTCAGAAGTCTCCCGAATGAATTCTAAAGATCGTTCCAACTCATCAAAGTATGCTAGAGGTGCATCAAGAAAGGACCAAAGATAGAAAAATTTGGATAGTCACATTCTATCAAATCTTTCGTTCCTAAAAACGTCTAGGATGGCTTCAGTGCCATCAACAAGTTTGACACTAGTGAAACGGACTTCACTGTACAATCTATTTCCAGGATAAGGTCGCTGAGATTTACTCGAGGAACTACGGACCTAGAGGATTCGATAGCAGCAAAATTAGGTCGTGTACAAGTTTCTAGAACTCCGAGACATCCTCTGGCGTCCTTCTTTTCTCGAAGAGCTCGTAATAAATTTTTGACCTGTGAAGGATTCAAGAATAGTAAGCAGGTAGGCAAAACTATTCGAAGGTCGGACCTTCTGAACAAGTTTCCAGTCGTAAAAAGGATCCTCGTCAGTCTTCTTCCATTCATCAGATTGCAAATATTCATCCAATTCTATTGCTACTTCTTTCCATTCCTTGAAGATAGTCAGCAAATTAATTGGATTTACACAGAAGCCTTCACCTCATAGGTTCGCGCAGCTCGCATTTTCTTGCGCAAGTGGCCTTTTTTTCCTCTCCCTGTCGAATGACATCACATTCGTGGTTTTCGATAACTGATCCAGAACGCTCACAGGCAGTAATCCATTCCTTCCCGTTGACTAACTGTCGTACTAGTACATATAAATTGAACTCAGCTGCAATGAACAAAAAAATGAAAATCTGGACAATGAGATAATGAGTCATCAAGTGTAAAGGGAGAACAACAGGTATACTAACCAAGAGCGGCCAGCGAAAAATCAGATACGACCAGTCGTGTCGCTTATGCTTTTTCTTTCCTCTATCGACCAGCAAGTTTACATGGAACAATGAACCTTTAAAGAGGATGCAAAGAGTTATACAGTCATACCTGTCAACTCTAGAGTGAATGGGGGCAAAATCTGACAAAGCCGACACTTTGTGTATGCGAGATGACCCGGTAACAGGTGCAGCTGGGGTTGAGGGTGACGACAGCCCATTGGGATGGTCAAAGTGGTACTCGTCTAGTCGCAATGCACGCTCAAAGGCCTCAATATGACTATACAAGACCAGGTCAGGCTTATCCACCACGAGCAGGGAGGTCTACTGACGATTTTTCCATAAAATCCTCGTTGACGAGCTGTTCAAAGGTATACCGGTGAGTTCGAGACATTTTCATAGATAGAGTCAAGTTTGGTATTGACAATAAATAAATCCTTCGAGACAAATATGATGGGGCACTCTCAGGACATAGGAGGCAGGCAGGGAAGGAGATGCCAGGCCAGGCGTCGTCAGGCCCCCGGAGAACCCCTATTAATTTATCTGGGCTCCTTTTGTACAGTACTGTAGGAAGTTTCCTTAAAGAATCTTTTCCAAATCGACGATTTGGGGTTTTTGAAGCGGTTCGATGAATTCTTACATTGGGCCCTCTGGTGTCTCTGGATGCCTACACTCTGAACGGTTCCGTTCCAAACTGGGGTCCTGACATGACTGCTATCAGATGACATTATGTGATACTGCACTTCTCTTCCTTTCGACATCCCGTCTGACCGCATACAACGGAAGATGTCCAAGATAACTCCAGAGAATGAATCTCACGTTAGATTCTTTGAGTCATTTGGACTGACCACAGCCAAGGCGTTGGAGGCAGCAAAATCTCCCAAGCCAGCCAACATCTTGAAGGAGCTGATAGAACAGAACAACTTGGGTGTGAAAGATTTCGGTCAGGAAACAGGTGTCTTGTTGGTCACCTTAGCTATCGAACTGAGCAAATCGCCGAGTTGCACGAATACCGAAAGGGAGTACGTGCTCAAAAGAATTGTAAATGGGGACCTCAAAACTGTTGACCAAGTAAATGGTATGTCGCATTCCATTTGGTTTTTTTGGCCAGATCCTCAGCACGAAAACTTCTGGTCCCTTCGATGCCTAGCTGCAGTCAAATTTGTCGACATCAACCGCTCGCCGGTCAATGATAAAGAATTCGATGGTGCCTGTGGCGTAGGTAAACTGCATGGTCATGATCTTCAAGAGGTGGTCGATAAAATATTTCTGTTTTAGGGTTCAATATTACGCCCTCGGAACTCTCTGCTAAGGTCAAGGACTGTGTTGCCGAGAACGCGGCAGGATGGGATGATTTGGGCAAGATCTTGAAAATCCTCCTGGGTGGCTCTTGCCTGCGTTGGGCCAAGTTTTCTGACGTGAAGAGCGTGGTCCAGAAAACATTTCTGGAAATTTTTGGTCCTAAAGAAACGGCAAGGTCCAAAGTTAAGGTCTGGCCTCCTGCCTTTTGCTTCCCCTGATAATTTAATAATTTCTAGGAGCCCAAGAAGGACACAAAGAAACCAGTAGTTCAAGAGATAGAAGACGCTGAAAATGCACGAAAGCCAGTTTTCGAAGCAAGGTTCTTTAGCACACTTCATGCACCTGGTGAGAACCCTCAGATTCATCCTCACCTCAAGGAACAGCACCTGGCAGCAACCAAGGGCGCAGTTTGGACGCGATTCCCTCCGGAACCCAATGGCTACTTACATATTGGTCATTCAAAAGCTATATTCGTCAACTTCGGATACGCGGATTACTTCGGAGGAAAATGTTATCTGCGGTATGACGACACCAACCCTGAGAAGGAGGAGGCTCGGTATTTCGAAAATATCTTAGAAATGGTCAGGTGGCTTGGTTTTGAACCGTGGAAGATCACTTACTCTAGTGATTATTTTGATGAGCTCTACTGTTTTGCTGTGGAACTCATTAAGAGAGGAAAGGCTTATGTCTGCCATTGCACTCGTAAGTGATGTTACTTTATGTTTGTCCTCGAATTCATACTGAGTCTACGTAGAGGAGGAAATCAAAGCGGATCGTGGAGAGAAAAAGGCAAAACCTCGACCATGTATTCACCGCGATCGATCGATTGAAGAGTCAGTCACTGAATTCGAAAACATGAAAAATGGGAAATACAAGCCGAAGGATGCTGCTCTTAGAATGAAGCAAGATCTTGAAGATGGGAATCCCCAAATGTGGGATCTGACTGCCTATCGTGTCCTTGAAACACCTCACCATCGGACACACGACAAATGGAAGATCTACCCTACATATGATTTCACTCATTGTCTCGTTGATAGCATGGAAAACATCTCGTGAGTAATTCCATTCTCTAAGTTTGGATACATGCTTCATTCATGTCAGACATTCCCTCTGTACAACGGAGTTCATCGCTTCTCGTCAATCCTATGATTGGCTTTGTGATGCGTTAGATGTCTACAAACCTAGGCAATCTGAGTACGGTCGCCTGAACCTTGAAGGCACTATCATGTCTAAGCGAAAGATTTCGAAGCTCGTCGAGGAGGGTTTGGTTACTGACTGGGACGATCCTCGGCTTTACACTCTTAATGCACTCAGACGTCGGGGTGTCCCACCAGGCGCTATCCTCTCATTTGTCAGCTCTCTTGGTGTCTCCACTGCCACTACCAGCATTGAGATCGCCCGTTTCGAGGAGACTGTCCGCCAGTATCTTGAAGGAACAGCTCCTCGTCTCCTGATGGTCCTATGTCCACTCAAGGTCATCCTTGAGAATGTTCCTGAGGACTATGTTTTAATGATAGAAAAGCCTCTTCATCCCAAAGTACCCGAGCTGGGTACAAGTAGGGTACCGTTCACCCGCATGATTTACATCGATCGCAGCGATTTCCGTCTCGAAGACTCCAGAGATTACTTCCGACTCGCACCAGGGAAGACAGTTGGATTGTTCCAAGCACCTCATCCTATCACCTGCATATCGTATAAGGCAGATTCCGTAACAGGGGTGGTCACCGAGCTGATTTGCAAACTGGAGGATGAAGGACCTCGGAAGAAACCTCAAGCATTTATCCAGTGGATCGCTGAGCATGCACCATCTGGGAGTCCAGTCCAAATTGACGAGACTCGCATTTTCCATCGACTTTTCGAAAGTGACCGCCCCGACTCTGATTTCCGAAACGTCAACCCCGATAGTTTGGAAATCGTCAAGGGAGCCATAATAGAAGTAGGTTTTTGGACTATGGGAATAAAATCTATCTCCGAAACCCGGAAAGAAGCCGAAGAACGGACGAAAAGAGCTCTTGAGGGGAACAAGGACGCTAACATAGCAAAAGATACACCCTGGATCACTAGCGATCAACTAATAGGTAACGAATGCATTAGATTCCAAGGGCTCCGAACAGCCTATTTTGCGCTTGATAAAGATTCTCGGATTACAGCGTTTGATGAAACAGTTTCATCTGGTGTACAGGCTAGGAAAAGACAGGGAGATTACTTAGTCTTGAACCGGATTGTCAGTTTGAAGGACTCTAGGAAATCTACCTGATACTGATGTCCAAGAACATATATGTTAATTTCTGATCCAGGACTATAATTTAAAAGTTTGGGATTCCACCATGACAATGAGGTATACGTACAGAAGATTGTGACAGGACGCGAAAGGTATTTAAAACTCTAGGACCACAAAGACAACCGAAATTTAATACTCAGCTTCCTCAACATCTGCGGAATCGATGCCAACTTCCTCATAATCCTTTTCCAAAGCAGCCAAGTCCTCACGAGCCTCAGAGAATTCACCTTCCTCCATACCTTCGCCAACGTACCAGTGTACGAAAGCGCGTTTGGAATATAGGAGATCAAAGTTATGATCAAGACGGCTCCAAGCAACAGAAATGGCCGTAGTGTTGGACAACATGCACAGGCTGCGGGAGACCTTTGCCAAATCACCACCGGGGACATGAGCAGGGGGCTCATTGCAGATACCGAGTTTGAAACCAGTAGGACACCAATCGACAAATTGGATGGTTTGTTTGGTCTTGATGATGGAGACAGCAGCGTTAACGTCCTTAGGAATAACTTCACCACGATAGAGTAAAGCACAAGCCACTATGATTCCAGATGAATATATAGGTGGACCTGAGAGGCTAACGACTGACTGTATTTGCCCTCACGGGGATCGCACTTGACCATCTGGTTGCCAGGCTCGAAGCAAGAGAAAGTCATATCAGCGACTGAATTTTGCTCATGACTAGCTCTCTCGGCAGAGATGATGGGGGCGAAGGTGGCAAGTGGGAAATGGATACGAGGGAAGCTTTCAAGACACATAATCAGCAGTTCCTTTGACAGCGAGAAAGAAACGATGGGCTTACGGGACCAAGTTGGTTTGGAATTCGTTCAAGTCGACATTCAAAGAGCCATCAAAACGTAACGAGGCAGTGACGGAGGATACGACTTGGGCAATCAGCCTATTGAGATTGGAAAAGGAAGGAGATTGGTTGAAGAAATTTTTCTTGCAAATGCTGTAGATCGATTCATTATCCATCTATTTTTTGAGATTTAGGATTGCATTGTGGGAAGAGGCTGATTTGCACGTCATGTCTCACCATAAAACTACAGTCGGAGTGTTCGAGAGTTGTGTGTGTGGTGAGGACTGAGTTGTAAGGCTCAACAGTAGAAGTTGCCGTTTCAGAACCTGGGTACAAGGCCAATTCCAACCTAGACTTCTTGCCGTAATCCATGGAAAGACGTTCGAGTAGGAGAGCTCCGAAACCAGAGCCAGTACCACCACCGAACGAGTGGAAAACGAAGAAACCCTGAAGACTCGAGCAGTTATCTGTGAGGCGACGAACTCTATCCATCGTTTCCTCCAACATGCCCCTCCCAGTAGTATAGTACCCTCGCGCGTCTATGAGGTGCTATAATGACCCAAATAGGAAATCGCGAACATAGGGATGCGTACAGTTGTTAGCAGCGTCCTCCTTGCCATTGATCAAGGTCTCAGGATGGAAGAGATCCTTGTAAAGGCCGGTCTTAACTTCATCCACAACACCAGGTTCAAGATCCACGTAGAGCGAACGAGGTACATGCTTGCCGGTAGAAGTCTCGGAGAAGAAAGTACGGAGGCCATCGTCCTCAGATGAACAATCCTCTATAAGGCGACCGTCAGGCTGAAAGTGATTAAGTACTAGACAAAACATGCGACAGAAAGAAACCCACGTTAAGCTGATGCTCGATAGTATAGAGCTCCCCTGTGATAATTGGATCAGTATCCTCTTCTTGCGACAGCGAACAAAACGCGTGTCGCCGTGTGTTTTTCCTCGCGACAGAAGTGAGCTATGGATATGCTTACAGGAGGCACCACCAATCTGAATACCACCCTGACCTACGTGTAAAGAGATGATTTCACGCATATTTCGATGTATACTGAAAATTTAGGATGCGTATATGTTCCGTCAGTGCATAGGAAATAATCGAAAGGCACTAACGAGGGAATAGAAAGCCACTGACGAGAAAGCCTTTCACTACCCCAATGGAATTTATACACATAACTATAACTTTCACACGATAACACATTTGGTCTTGAATAACTTATCTACATGTTGACATGCACTCCAATGTATTCAAACATGTCTCACATCCATGGCTGTGGACATGTGAACAATGTAAAAAAATATCAGAAATGGCTTAACCTTTGGTGCTATAGATCTTAGGATGGTCTGGCTACCGGTTAAGTATGATCAACAGTGCGTAGATGTAGCTATGGAATGGAAATAAATATGAGATAAGAATGGACACGAGAACAGTGATGAGATGAAAATAATGTGAGCACAGCTCGCACTTTGACAGTATGGAGCAAAAACAGATCAAGTAGAGGTTACTTATTCAGAGATGGATCAAGTGTTCTCAAACTTATCTGTGGAGTCTAGATGTAGATAATAACCTTAGTTTTAATGCATTGCTTCAACTACATAACATGTAGTTGTTAAGTGCAATTCTCACTTTAGGCAGATATCCACAATTAGTTGCACAGAAGGGATTAGATTAGATCAAGTTGAGTACTTATCTGGGAACAGATGTGATTATCCATGAGGGTGGGTATACTAAGTATATGTCTGGGTTGTGGATCAGGCTGAATGCTTATCTGCAGAAGCTTGTGACTAAATAGCAAACAACATTGGCCTTAAACTTATATGCTGTGCCAACTACCTGTTGCAAAGTTGTAATTTCAGACAAAGTTGGAGTGCAGAGGTGGCAAGAGAGGAAGCAGGTCACTAAGGTTTGATTATTAGACTTAGAGAAGTACAGAGTATCTACTGTCCTGAAATACTAAGTACTATAGTCAGAACTATGGCTAAGACAATAGTAGGGCAGAGAATAGCTAAGAAGACATTATAGAGACAATATCTAGACAGTAGGACAACCTAAAGTCTAGATAATGAGTTACTAAATGATTGTCATATCCCAAACTCCGAAACATGTCCGAAACATGTTTGACTTCAATACGACATCAAATCCCCATAGTTATTTGGCCTTATTTGTGCCCAAAACTCCGTCGGTAGTTTGTTACTTTATAATGGACTTAATTCCACCAAAAGTCCATGGTTATTTCACTTTATTTGAGTCAAAATCCATGGTCATATTCATCTGTATCCATTGCCCAATTATCTCCTTCAAACTCTGCAAATTTACTCGGACTTTATGCAGAGTTTTCCTCTCTCCAAATCTGAACTCCTATGTAGTGTTTCACTAATAAAACACTCACTCGGAGATCTATTTAGTTACTCCTTTTATTATTTTATGTATTTAAGGCTGGTGACCACTTTGTAATAGCTAGCCTGATAATCAACTAAATTTGATGCTAAATCTCTGGTGTCAATGGCAATGTGCTTTACCCCTCTCCTTACAACTCTTTACAAGACCATTCTCTGAAATTGCGACCACATGGCTTGTAAGAGACACAACACATAAGTTGAGGCCAAGGTCATTCTGACAAGTCCATATCACCAAGCTCATCACATAAAGTTTCTACACTCTGTGTATGTCTGAGCCAACTCTATGGACTTCCACCTTCAAATGCGAACTGTGCCTAACAATGATAAAACATGGGAATTTTATAAGAGGACTAGTTTAAAACTCTAACACTCTAATACTGCTGAAGTTCATAGAGTTCTCTTCTTCTTTAGAATACCAAACACTGTTACCAACCTCATAAAGCTTGTTTAGTCAACTGTACTATTTCCCACTACTAATCTTCACTGAGTGTAATCTTGTCTATTATCACTGCCTCTCATCACCCATTACCAATAGTAACTCCCTTTTCTTTCTTGGCTAACATTCTAGAGTTTTCCATCAAAAATACTCTTAGCTATGCTGTTATTATAATTTCTCATGAAGTAAACTGATCTAGGAAGATTAAAATATATAACAGAAGTATATAAGATATCTGTTGTCTCCAAGAACCTTTTGAATATTATAAAACCCCACAAAATCCCAAGGACTTTACTCAGTCACTGTTATAGAAACTAACACAGTTCATGGATTTCACAGACTTTTACAACCTCCAGAAAGTCCTAAGTATATTAATATAACTGATAAGTACAAGTATCACTTATCTCTAGAAAGTTCTAAGAGAACAGAATAAGAAATTTTAGAGGTAGCAACTATATTGCTTCTTTCTTACCACCATCTTATATAGTAGTGTCTATAAGAGAATTAGCAAATAAATTGTTTTCTACTTCAGCTATCAATCAACAACCTCTTCAAATAGCTCAATTCCCATCCAATATGGACATAGACGTTGATATCAACATTATTAGAAGAAGGTCTACTTCTTTTAGCAAAGTCAGCTCAAGAGAGTCATCTACTCATTTAACTGTATCTTCTACTCCATACCACCAAAGAATGGAGATTTAGAATAACTTTTTGGATGAAGATGTTCAAAAACCAATTATTAGCTCTCAGCTATCTTATGCATTGAATAATGAACAAACAGGTAAGTCAGTCAGATTGGCAACTGATAATAGCCTCCAGAAAGGATCTCAACATGTACAAAATGAGGCACTGGCCCTTAACAATACACCTGAACCTTGAGATGAGAGTGTGGCCAACAGCGCTACTAACATATATCCTCTGTAGGAGGCTATCAATATTTAATTATTATATGATATTAATCAGACAACTGAGAAAGACTTATGGGATGGTATTTTTCACCTCATTTCACTACATGGTCTACTTAAACATCTTCTATCAGATTCTAAAAATATCAAAGAATCTCTTTGTCATATCACTAACTATTATCATATGTCAAGTCCACTTATTTGGAAAATACATCTCCATGGTGATACTGCCTTATCAATGTCTAATCTACAAGCCCACCTTCCTTGCAACATGCTCTCACAGCTGTGATGCAACAATCTAGATATTTTGTCTTCCATGACAGGAATACTCCTATTAAACTCAGTCTTCCATGGCAGAGTTATACTCCTGTCAGTATTCTACCACTGAAACCTCTGTTTGGAGCAATAGGGGCTATACCACTGAAACCCCAAGCATCTCCTATAGTTAGTACTTGTATATAAGACTAGTAGTTACGCTGTAATTTGCTAGCCTGATAATTGATAAAGATAATTCTTATTGAACTCAATCTCCAGTATTCAACAACAACATACCAATCAGTACTCACTCCTATCTCAGACTTCTTCCTTCCATCTGAAGTTGCAACCATATGGTAGATAGATGGCATAGCATATAAGCTGAAACCAAGGTCATTCCACAAGTCCACACATCTCTGAGTCTATCTTGCAGACTTTCACTTCCAGTGTGAACCATACCTGACAACTATATCAAACTCAAGGGTATAGATCACACTAAAGTTAACAATATATTGGATCTCAATGGCATAGGTGAAGTAGCCTGGAACTTTATTTTGGCAATATATGAATCAGGGTAGGACACTCTCATCACTAACAAAGATAACAGGACATTTAGATAACAAGTGGCATCCAAATTCATGCTGAAAATCCAGGAAACCAAAAAGCCCTCCAAATGTTATAAACTGAATAACAAACTAGTAAGTTTTGCAAAACTTCTACTGCTGATCCCTGCAAAATCTCCTAAGGAAGTTAAAGAAATTTCCAAATTCTTTAAGAAAAGCACTAAACCAACAGAAAAGAAAGACAGTAGTAAATCATATACTCAAGTCTCAATATCAACAACTAGTAAAATTCTGAAAATCAAGGAGATGTTTTTCTAAATTATAGGCAAGCAAAATTGACAATATTCACAAGATCATCAGTAGTGTGGGGAAATTGAAACCTAAAATGAATATGACAACAAAGAGACCATCCAAAAAACAGGTGATCATTCTAATAAGCAGCAAAAACAAGGCTAGGTTCATAGAATTCTCAAGTAAACACATTGCCAACCTTAACAGAGCATTGAAAACCATCAAATCAGATGTCATGGCTAATATAAGAAATAATCACATTTTCAACAATATTACAATTGCTTCAAGACTAAGGATTATCAAAGTATCGCTGAAATCAGATATGGTGATCATCTGGTTGGATATCTAGGATGTTTAGAGTGGAAGTAAGGCAAAGGGACTAATCAATAGGTGTTCCAACATAGGAAACTACATTACCACTATTTGAGGTATAAATATGAATCCAGATGTCTTGCAATGCAAAAATTGCTAGAAATAAAGTCACACAATATTCTCATGCTGAGTGTAAGAATCAAAGTGCATCAAGTACAACAGTTCCCAAAAAACCAAGCATCATTAGTAATTTACTTGGTATTGTAAGGCCAACTTCAAAACCAATCCACCAAGACTTGAAACAAAATAAGGTGAGCCATACCCTCATACATTCAAATGTCTGAATTGCAAAGGTAAATATCAAGCTAATTCAAACATATGTCCTTTCTGAAAACATTGTTTCAATAGGGAGTGATACTCCAAGAAATATCAAGAACTTTAAAATATTAGAAGACAATCAATTTACTTAAATGTGAGTGGTGGTCAAGCATGATTTATACTAACATCAAAATATTTTTGCAAAATGTTCACAAGAATAACTTGCTTACTAACATTATTCTAGAAATACAGAAAGATTTTGATATAATCTTTATCCAAGAACTGCCATAGTCGATCATTCATTTTATTCCAACTTCATTAAGCAAAAAGGAGAATATTTGGTAGGAGTATTGAGCCATCCTAACTGGCTTACCTTTTCTAGAAATGTATCAAATGATCATGATTCTCCTAGAATCATATCATATATAAATGTTAGACTTTCATATTTCTATTTTTCTCTATAAAAAGATATTTTCAACTATAGGGATATTTTATATATTTTCTTTTTTAACAATGGATCCATTTAATTTTTAATTAACATTTACTCAAACTCATCTCAAACAGCTTTAAAGTATCTAAAAGATACTAAAGTTAACATCAGTAACATTTTGATTATGGCTAGAGATTTTAATATTAGAGACAGTAGTTGGAATCTCTCTTTTCTGCATTACTCTATTTATTGTGATCTTCTTAATGATATTGCAAACTCTATGGATTTATACACGTCCAAAGCTACTGACTATATTCCTACTAGATATTCAGACAACCAAAATGACTCAAACTTAGTAATAGATCTAATGTTTCTTTGTCTAAATTCATCAGAACTCGACAACTATATGATCTACCTAGAATGGAGATTGTTGTTAGATCATGCTCCACTCACTGTTGACATTGCAATTATTGAGAAATATACACAAACTAAGAAATATACAATTATCAAGAATAGCAAAAAAGAAAGGAACTTTATTACTAAACTCATTGAAATTATCAAATACCTAAATATAGAGCAAATTTTGAGCAAGAAGATTCTTGAACGGATAGTTTAACAATTTGCTAACAATATAGAAAGAACTTGGTTTAAACACTCAAGAAACATCAATATTACAAAATACTCAAAATCATAATGGAATAAGGAGTGTCAAAAGGAACTTGAAAATTACAGGATTTCAAGAAATATCAAGAATTGGAGAAAATTCAGAAATATCACCAAAAAGACTAAATATGCATTTTTTTAATGTCAAAATTCAAGAAATCATGGCAAAAAGAGGAGGCTTCTGGGAGCTCATAAATTGGATCAAAAAGTGAAAATTACCAGCTATTGAAGCCATTCAACACAATGGTCGACCTTGTCTAGAGCTTGAAGATCTTTGGCAAGCACTTTATTTGTTATTCAATTTGGCTCAAAGTTATTAAATTAATTTGGAGTTGTTAGACAAAATTCCAAACAAGGCTGTTATAATATAGACTATCAGACTTACAAAGTTTGGACCCAAGTTTCTTTTGACTTTTTATTTTATTTTATTTTTATTTTTATTTTCTCTTCTCTTTTATTTTCTATTCTGGGAACTGGGATTAGAGTTTGGCATAATATTATGGTCATACTGTCACAAGTCACATGGTGTTACGACTTAGGCCCTTAGAGCTGGACAAAAGAGGAACCTTGTATAGGGTTACACAAGAGAACTCGATAGAGAGCTCTGTACAGAATAGTCTACCTTATATACCTAGGACTCATGGTCCGTGCTAGCTATTTCT
>Ga0157363_1000132_pt1 | contig 55665 bp, 47 predicted proteins | sample AttsexASBM1_FD_111477 | JGI IMG/M metagenome (GOLD analysis project Ga0157363, IMG submission 111477) | Fungus gardens microbial communities from leaf cutter ant in Ribeirão Preto, State of São Paulo, Brazil - Atta sexdens ASBM1 | ecosystem: Host-associated > Fungi > Mycelium > Unclassified ... | reverse complement strand
CCTCATAGAACTATTTGGGAGTTGGACCTTGGCTAATATCAAATCAGCTAAGAAACGCGCCGTAACGTCTGAGAAGCGTCGTAAGCACAACGCTAGCCGTCGTTCAATGATGCGTACTTTTATCAAGAAAGTATACGCGGCTATCGCTACTGGCGATAAAGCAGCTGCGCAGAATGCATTTAATGAAATGCAGCCAATCGTGGATCGTCAGGCAGCTAAAGGCCTGATCCACAAAAACAAAGCGGCACGTCATAAAGCAAACCTGACTGCTCAGATCAACAAACTGGCTTAATCGCCTGTCTGTTTATCAGCTTTGATAAAGAAACCTGCTCAGGCAGGTTTTTTTATGCCCGCTATCCGGCCCGGTTTACTGGTCAGAGGCGCGGCGACAGGCAACCTGCCGCCGCCGACCGTTAGCGTAACTTAATACGCAGCAGCGTATAGCCCACCACTGCAGAAACAATCGAACCGGTCAGAATACCCAGCTTCGCCAGCGTCACCATCTCTTCATGCTTCGCGTCGAAAGCCAGCGAGGCGATAAAAATCGACATGGTAAAGCCGATACCGCACAGCACGCCAATAGCTGAAATATCCCGCATACGGGTGCTTTCCGGCAGCGCGGCGATGCGCAGCTTTACGGCCAGCCAGCAGATCAGGGTGATGCCTAACGGCTTACCGATAAACAGCCCCAGAATGATGCCCAGCGGCACGGCGGAAAAAAGTCCGTTGAGCGAAACGCCGCTCAGCGAGACGCCTGCGTTGGCAAAAGCGAACAAAGGCAGGATTAGCCAGCTCACCCAGGGCGACAGGCCGTGCGCCAGATGAATAGCCGGAGAGTGGCCGTTCTGCTTCTCAAGAGGCACAAAGAAGCCGACAATCACGCCTGCCAGCGTAGCGTGCACGCCGGACTTCAGTACGGCAACCCAGAGCACCAGGCCAACCAGCATATAAATGGAGATATTGCGTACGCCCAGCCGGTTCAGCAGCGCCAGCACCACAATCGCGCCTGCCGCCACGCCAAGCGAGGCCAGCGAGAGATCCTGCGTATAAAAGAAGGCGATAATCAGAATGGCGCCCAGATCGTCTATTACCGCCAGCGCCATCAGAAACATTTTCAGTGCCGGCGGCACGCGACTGCCGAGCAGCGCCAGAATCCCTAAGGCAAAAGCGATATCCGTCGCGGTCGGAATCGCCCAGCCGTGAATGGCCAGAGAGTCGTTATGGTTCAGCAAAGCGTAAATGGCGCCGGGCGCGATCATCCCGCCGACGGCCGCTATCAGCGGAAACATAGCGCGTTCGCGCGTGGCCAGCGAACCCGACACCAGTTCGTGCTTAACCTCCAGCCCAATCATTAAAAAGAACAGCGCCATCAGCGCGTCATTGATCCACAGCAGCAGATCTTTGCTGATATCCAGCGCGCCGAAACGAAATTCGACCGGCGTGGCCAGAAGAGACTGGTAGGTTTGTTGAGTACTGGCGTTGTTAGCCAGGAACATGGCGATAGCAGCGGCGACGATCAGAACCATGCCGCCTGTTGCTTCATTATTTAGTAGTCGCTTAAGCGCTGATTTCATCGGAGTCTTTCCTGATACAGAGATGATTGTGCGGCCTGACAGCATACGCGCTTACGGCGGCGAGAAAAACGCTTAAGGGCCGTTTATCGGGCAAAAAGCCGTCGTCGGACAATTCTTTACGAGACGCGCCGCATAGCGGCAATGTCGATCCTGACCATCGGCAATTCTGTGGCAGAGTAGCGAAATAATTTCTCGCTTCAGGAAAGGACGATGAAAGCGATTTCTCCTGTACCTCACGATGGACTGTTTAAAACCTTTTTGACCGATCCCGATACCGCGCGGGATTTCCTGACTTTTCATCTACCCGCGCCGCTGCTGCAAATTTGCGATCTCTCTACGCTCCGGCTTGAATCGGGCAGCTTTATTGAGGAAAATTTACGCACCTATTTCGCCGATGTGCTTTATTCGCTGCGTACGAACAGGGGTACCGGCTATATCTATACGCTGATTGAACACCAGAGTAGCGCGGACAAACATATGGCATTTCGCCTGATGCGCTATGCTGTCGCAGCCATGCAGCAGCATCTTGAAGCGGGACATGAGACACTGCCGCTGGTTATCCCAATGTTATTTTGTCACGGACGCGCCAGCCCGTGGCCCTATACCACCGACTGGACAACATTGTTCACCGATCCTGAGCTTGCACGGCAGCTTTACACCAGCAGTTTTCCCCTGGTCGATACGGGCGCGCTGAACGATAGCGACATTATGCAACACCGGAAAATGGCGATACTGGAACTGCTGCTGAAGCACGCTCAAACCCGTGACCTGGTGGAACTGAGTGAAAAACTGGTAGCCTTATTGCTTGAGGGTTACACTACGGGCGAGCAGTTAGTAACCCTGATGAACTGGATGGTGCAGACCGGCTCAACGATTCATCCTGAGCAGCTTCTGCAGAGTCTGGCCAGTCGCTCATCGTCACAGGAGGATGTGTTAATGACTATTGCCGAATATCTGGAGCAAAAAGGTCTGGAAAAGGGTCTGGAGAAAGGACGCATACAAGGCGAACGCGAAGCTACATTAAAAATCGCTCACGCCATGCTGCAAAACGGCATCGAGCAGGATACGGTGATAAAAATGACCGGCCTCTCAGACCATGAACTTGCCGGGCTACAGCAGGCCAACTGACCCGATCGCGGTCGCTCTTCGCCGTTAATGCAAAAAGGCAGCTTCTCAGCTGCCTTTTTAGTGACTCGCGCTAGCGGGTCAGATCGTCGAAGAACTTCTTCACGCCGTCGAAAAAGCTTTTCGAACGTGGGCTGTTCTTCTCGCCGCCGGCGCCGCCGAAGCTCTCTTCCAGCTCGCGCAGCAGGCTTTTCTGCTTCTCGTTCAGGCTGACCGGCGTTTCCACCACTACGCGACACAGCAGGTCGCCCTGAGCGCCGCCGCGTACGGACTTCACGCCTTTACCGCGCATACGGAACAGCTTGCCGGTCTGCGTCTCCGCAGGCACCTTCAGCTTGACGCGACCGTCCAGCGTTGGCACTTCAATCTCGCCGCCCAGCGCCGCCATCGCAAAGTTAATTGGCACTTCGCAATAGAGGTTGTTTTCTTCACGTTCGAAGATAGGGTGTTTGCGCACCTGCACCTGAACGTACAGATCGCCCGACGGCGCGCCGTGCTCGCCCGCTTCTCCTTCGCCGGAAAGACGAATGCGATCGCCGGTATCCACGCCAGCCGGGATTTTCACCGACAGCGTTTTAGAGCGCTCTACGCGGCCATGTCCGTGACAGGCGTTGCAGGGATCTTTAATGATGGAACCGCGACCGTGACAGGTCGGACACGCCTGCTGCACGGTGAAAAAGCCCTGACGCATCTGAACCTGGCCCTGACCATGACAGGTCGGACAGGTTTGCGGCTGCGTTCCGGCCTTTGCGCCGCTGCCGTGGCAGACGTCGCACTCTTCCAGCGTAGGGATGCGGATCTCTTTGGACACGCCGCGGACGGCTTCTTCAAGCGTCAGCTCCATGTTGTAGCACAAATCGGCGCCGCGTGCGGCACGCTGCTGACGGCGTCCTCCGCCGAAGATATCGCCGAACACGTCGCCAAAGATATCGCTGAAGTCTGCGCCGCCGCCGCCAAAACCGCCGCCGCCGCCCATGCCGCCCTGCTCGAAGGCCGCGTGACCATACTGATCGTAAGCCGCGCGTTTCTGCGCGTCGGTCAGAATTTCGTAGGCTTCCTTGACCTCTTTAAATTTGGCTTCTGATTCTTTATCGCCCGGATTACGATCGGGGTGATGCTTCATCGCCAGGCGTTTATAAGCCTTTTTGATTTCGCGCTCGTCCGCCGATCGCGAAACGCCCAAAATCTCGTAGTAGTCTTGCTTCGCCATTATGGTGATCCTGCCCTCAACATGCGTGAACGGGCGTGGAGAAAACTCCGACGCCCGTAGGTTTCACTGGGGGCCTTTCGGCCCACCGTGCCCGCTCAAGGGCGATTATTTTTTGTCTTTAACTTCTTCGAACTCGGCGTCGACCACGTCGTCGTCTTTCTTCGCGGAAGAGTCGGCCGCGTCAGCTGCGCCGCCAGCGGCCTGCTGCTGCTGAGCAAACTCCATCAGCTTGCTGGAAACTTCCATCAACGCCTGCATCTTCGCTTCGATTTCCGCTTTGTCCTCGCCTTTCAGCGCAGTGTTCAAATCGGTCAGAGCCGCTTCGATCGGCGCTTTGTCGTCTGCAGGCAGCTTGTCGCCCGCTTCGTCCAGCTGCTTACGCGTGCTGTGCGACAGATGGTCAGCCTGGTTACGAATCTGCACCAGCTCTTCGAACTTACGGTCGGCTTCGGCGTTAGCTTCCGCATCGCGCACCATTTTTTCGATTTCATCGTCGTTCAGGCCGGAAGAAGCCTTGATGGTGATTTTCTGCTCTTTACCGCTGTTTTTGTCTTTAGCGGAAACGTGCAGAATACCATCGGCGTCGATATCGAAAGTAACTTCGATCTGCGGCATACCGCGCGGTGCCGGCTGAATGCCGTCCAGGTTGAACTGGCCCAGCGATTTGTTATCCGCCGCGCGTTTACGCTCACCCTGCACCACGTGAATGGTTACCGCGGACTGGTTATCTTCCGCCGTCGAGAACACCTGGCTGTGCTTGGTTGGGATAGTGGTGTTCTTCGCAATCAGCGAAGTCATCACGCCGCCCATGGTTTCGATACCCAGCGACAGTGGAGTCACATCCAGCAGCAGAACGTCTTTCACGTCACCCGCCAGCACGCCGCCCTGTACCGCTGCGCCTACCGCTACCGCTTCATCCGGGTTCACGTCTTTACGCGGCTCTTTGCCAAAGAACTCGGCTACTTTCGCCTGCACCATTGGCATACGAGTCTGACCGCCGACCAGGATCACGTCGTTGATGTCGGACACGGACAGGCCAGCATCCTGCAGAGCAACTTTCAGCGGCTCGATAGAACGGCTTACCAGATCTTCTACCAGCGATTCCAGCTTCGCACGGGTCACCTTGATGTTCAGGTGTTTAGGGCCAGTAGCGTCAGCAGTGATGTACGGCAGATTCACGTCGGTCTGCTGCGCGGAAGAAAGTTCGATTTTCGCTTTCTCTGCGGCTTCTTTCAGACGCTGCATCGCCAGCGGATCGTTGTGCAGATCGATGCCCTGATCTTTCTTAAACTCCGCGACCAGATAGTTGATCATACGGCTGTCGAAGTCTTCGCCGCCCAGGTGAGTATCACCGTTGGTAGCCAGTACTTCGAAGGTTTTTTCGCCGTCGACTTCGTCGATTTCGATAATAGAGATATCGAAAGTACCGCCGCCCAGGTCATAAACCGCGATAGTGCGGTTGCCCTGGCCTTTATCCATACCGTAAGCCAGCGCCGCTGCGGTAGGTTCGTTGATAATACGTTTTACGTCCAGACCCGCGATGCGGCCAGCGTCTTTGGTCGCCTGACGCTGCGCGTCGTTAAAGTAGGCCGGTACGGTGATAACCGCTTCGGTTACCGGCTCGCCCAGGTAATCTTCCGCCGTCTTTTTCATTTTTTTCAGCACTTCGGCAGAAACCTGCGGCGGCGCCATCTTCTGGCCTTTCACGTCCAGCCATGCGTCGCCATTGTCGGCGCCGATGATCTGGTAAGGCATAATTTTGATGTCGCGCTGCACTTCTTCGTCCTGGAAGCGACGGCCAATCAGGCGCTTGATCGCAAACAGGGTATTCTGTGGGTTGGTAACCGCCTGGCGTTTAGCAGGCTGACCAACCAGGGTTTCACCATCCTGGGTATAAGCGATGATGGATGGCGTGGTGCGATCGCCTTCCGCATTCTCCAGTACACGCGCTTTGCCGCCATCCATAATGGCGACACAAGAGTTGGTTGTACCTAAGTCAATACCGATAATCTTGCCCATCTAAACGTCTCCCACTTAAATTCATTTCAAATCAGGTTATGCACACTTAATGCGGGCGGTTTTTGCCGTTTCAACTCCCGGCGCCGCGCTTTTTTTTCGCTACACAGCCTTGGATGCCAAATAAGATGGGGCCTGCGCGCCCGTCATCAAGGGGCGAGTTAAAAAAAATTTCGTTTTTATCCTTCTTCAGATCAATGTGCGCCTTTCGTGCGCTCATTATGATGCCGCGCGCTTTACCGCAAAGCGGCGGTTCGCCGCCCTGCTCGCGCAACACTATTTTAATTTTTCGTTATCGCAGAGGACTTATGCATAACAATAAACTGGCAAATCCGGGCCCGCTGGGCCTGATGGGGTTTGGGATGACCACCATACTGCTGAACCTGCACAACGCAGGCTTTTTCCCGCTGACCTCGGTAGTGATCAGCATGGGCATTTTTTTCGGCGGTCTGGCGCAAATTCTGGCGGGCATGTTGGAATATAAAAAAGGGAACACCTTCGGACTAACCGCTTTTACCGCCTATGGCTGTTTCTGGCTGAGCCTGGTCGGCATCCTGCTGCTGCCGAGGCTGGGGCTTGCAGCGCCGACCGATGCGGTGCTGCTGGGCGTCTGGCTGGCGCTGTGGGGCATTTTTACGCTATTTATGTTCTTCGGCACGCTGAAGGCCAACCGTGCGCTACAGTTCGTCTTCGCCAGCCTGACGCTGCTGTTCGCGTTGCTGGCGATCGGTAATATCACCGGCAGCGCGGCCGTGCTGACCGTTGCCGGCTTCGAAGGCATCCTATGCGGCGCCAGCGCTATCTATCTGGCGATGGCGGAAGTGATTAACGAGCAGCTGGGCCGTCAGGCGCTGCCGACGGGCGTGATCAAAGCCTGAGCATCAAGCCCCGCAACCGGGGCTTAGCGCGCGCTGACCTGCGTTAACAGCGGTCGTTTGCCGCCGCACAGCCAGCCGCCGAGTACGCATCCCATCAAAGCCAGGCTCAACACGTACCACAGCGGCGCCATTGGCGTCAGCTTCATCATAAAAGTCACCGAAATCGGCGTCAGGCCGCCGAAGATGGCGTAGGCGACGTTGTAGGAAAAAGAGATACCGGTAAAACGCACCTCTGCCGGAAAAGCTTTGACCATAATACAGGGCGTGACGCCGACTACGCCCACGCAAAGGCCCGCCAGCGCGTAGCTGGCATACAGATACTGGGGCGCAGCCGCAGCGGCGTAAAAAAAGCAGGTACAGCCAACCGCCAGCAACAGGCTTCCCGCAACCAGCGTTCTGCCCACGCCAAAACGATCCGCTGCTGTTCCCGCCATAACGCAGCCAATTAACAGCATCACCGTTGCCAGACTATTCGCCTGCAGGGTTTGCGCCGCCGGCAATCCATAGGTTTTTTGCAGCAGCGCGGGCGCCATCAGAATCACCACCACAATACAGGCGGAAAGCAGCCAGGTAAGCAACATGGCAACCGCCACGCTCCGACGATGCGCCGTGACGATAGTTTTCAGCGGCAGTTCCTGCGCCAGCGCCTTGCGTGCCTGCATTTCGCTAAAGACCGGCGTTTCATGCAGCCAGCGGCGCAGCCAGAGCGCAATCAAACCAAAGACGCCGCCGAGGAAGAAGGGAATACGCCAGCCAAACTGCGCGATGCTCTGCGCTGAAAGCGTGGTAGTGATTAAAGTGGCGACCAGCGAGCCTAACAAAATACCTGCCGTCAGTCCGGCGGTCAGCGTGCCGCAGGCGAAGCCGATACGCTTTTCCGGCACGTGTTCAGCCACGAAAACCCATGCGCCCGGCACTTCGCCGCCGATAGCAGCGCCCTGCAGAATGCGCAGCAGCAGCAGCAGAATCGGCGCCGCTATGCCAAGCGAGGCGTAAGTTGGCAGCAGTCCCATCGCCAGCGTCGGCAGCGCCATCAGCAAAATACTCAGGCTGAACATTTTCTTACGCCCTTTGCTGTCGCCGAAGTGCGCCATGATAATGCCGCCGAGCGGGCGCGCGAGGTAGCCTGCCGCGAAGATAGCGAAGGTCTGCGCCTGGCGTAGCCAGTCAGGAATATCCGCCGGAAAGAAAAGCTCGCCGATTACCGCAGCGAAAAAAACGAAAATGATAAAATCATAGAACTCCAGCGCGCCGCCCAGCGCGGCCAGAGAAAGCGTTTTATAATCCTGCCGGTTTAACCGGCGAGCGTGGTTGTTATGCATCATCGTCGCGCAGCCAGAGGTCAATGAAAGTGTAAAGTCAGCCTGACTATACCGTTCATTTTCCGCTACACCAGCGGCGCTGAGTTTTATGCCTGAATTGAGCGATCTTTAGCTGTTTGTTTCGCGTCTGGCGCTTTTCGGGCGAAATGCTGCTACTACCGTCTCAAGGGTTTCCACGTAGGGGCCATCCAGTAGTTGAATGCAGTAAGGCACGCTGGCGAAAATGCCGTGCACCTGGGTTTTGCCTTCGCTGTCTTTCAGGCCTTCCAGCGTCTCTTTAATCGATTTCGGCTGTCCCGGCAGATTAATGATCAAGGACTGTTTGCGGATTACGCCGACCTGGCGCGAAAGAATAGCGGTCGGCACAAAGTTGAGGCTGATTTGCCGCATCTGCTCGCCAAAGCCCGGCATTTCACGATCGGCGACGGCCAACGTCGCATCCGGCGTGACGTCACGACGCGCCGGGCCGGTTCCGCCCGTGGTCAGCACCAGATGACAGAACATTTCGTCCACCAGCTCGCAGATCGCATGTTCAATCATCGGCTGCTCGTCGGGCACCAGTCGTTTTTCCACGGTAAAAGGCGTCGCCAGCGCCTGAGAGAGCCAGGCTTCCAGCGCCGGCAATCCCTCGTCCTGATAAATGCCGTTGGCGGCGCGATCGGAAACGGAGATCAGTCCTATGCGTAAAGTATTCATTGTGTCGTCACTGTGATGCCGGCCGCCGTGAGTGCGGACGCGGTTTTAAAAGGGGAATGGAGGAAGGATAAACATTGCCGCGCTTGATGTACAGAACGCGGCCGGCGAACCGGCCGCGCGAGGAAGTTACAGTAGTTCAGCCAGCATTTTATCCAGCTTGGCCTGATCCAGCGCGAAGTTGCGGATGCCCTGCGCCAGCTTGTCGACCGCCATCGGGTCCTGGTTGTGCTCCCACAGGAACTCGGCTTCGGTCATTTTGGCCGGACGCGCTTTCACTTCGCCGGTATAAGAGAGCTTACGCTCCAGCGTGCCTTCGCTTTCCGCCAGCTCTTTCAGCAGCGCCGGAGAAATGGTCAGACGGTCGCAGCCGGCCAGCTCGATGATCTCGCCAACGTTACGGAAGCTGGCGCCCATTACCACGGTTTCGTAACCGTGCTGCTTGTAGTACTGGTAAATTTCGGAAACGGAAATCACGCCCGGATCTTCATGCGCCGCGTACTCTTTTTTGTCGGTATTGGCTTTGTACCAGTCCAGAATACGGCCAACGAACGGCGAAATCAGGTAAACGCCCGCTTCGGCGCAGGCGCGAGCCTGGGCGAAGGAGAACAGCAGCGTCAGGTTACAGTTGATGCCTTCTTTTTCCAGCTGCTCGGCGGCGCGAATGCCCTGCCAGGTAGAGGCCAGCTTGATCAGGATGCGATCGTTGCTGATGCCGGCGTCGTTATAGAGTTTGATCAGCGCGCGCGCTTTATTGATGCTGCCTTCGGTATCGTAAGAGAGACGCGCATCCACTTCTGTAGAGATACGGCCAGGCACCAGCTTCAGGATCTCCAGACCGATCTTCACGTTCAGCATATCGGCCGCGTACTGGATCTGCTCTTCTTTCTTGCTGCTCTGCTCGCGCGCCCACGTCACAGCTTCGTCGATCAGCTTGCGGTATTCCGGGATGCCGGCGGCATTGAGGATCAGCGAAGGGTTGGTGGTGGCGTCTTGCGGCTGGTACAGCTTCATCGCTGCGATGTCGCCGGTATCGGCAACAACGGTGGTGAGCTGGCGCAGGGAAGTCAGTTTATCCGTCATGATTGTCATTCTCTCAGAAGAGTTATCGGGTTCTTGAAACTGTCTGTCACGGATAATATCACGCGAGACCGCCCATGCAAGGTAAGCTTGCGGCAAGGCCACTGAGTGCTAAATCGTGCCGATTTTTAGTAATTTCGTCCCGCTCAATAGCAGCGATTTGTCGAATTGATACGCTTTTTTGCTACACTGCCCGCGCTTCTTTTTTGCCTTCCGACGGCTCTTTACACAAGGACTCTGCGATGTTGATGGTGATCTCCCCGGCCAAAACGCTGGATTTTACAAGCCCGCTGGCGACCACCAGCTTTACGCAACCCGCGCTGCTGGATGATGCCCAAAAGCTGATAGCGGTGGCGCGCGATTTAACACCGGCGCAAATTGCTTCGCTGATGGACATTAGCGACAAGCTGGCCGATTTAAACGCCGGCCGTTTCCAGAACTGGCAAACGCCTTTTACGCCGGACAACGCACGCCAGGCGATGCTGGCTTTTAAGGGCGACGTCTATACCGGGCTGGCGGCGGAAACGCTCAAGGAAGAGGATTTCGCTTTTGCCCAGCGCCATCTGCGTATGCTTTCCGGCCTTTACGGCCTGCTGCGCCCGCTGGATTTGATGCAGCCCTATCGGCTTGAGATGGGCACGAAGCTATCGAATCCCGCCGGAAAAGATCTTTACGCCTTCTGGGGCGATAAGTTGACCGAAGCGCTGAATGCGGCACTGGCCGAACAGGGTGATGACGTGCTGATCAACCTCGCTTCCGACGAATACTTTAAAGCGGTAAAGCCTGCAAAATTGCAGGGCCGCGTCGTCAAGCCGGTATTCCTGGACGAGAAAAACGGCAAATTTAAAATCATCAGCTTCTATGCCAAAAAAGCCCGCGGTTTGATGAGCCGTTACATTATTGAAAACCGCCTGACGCAGCCGGAACAGCTGAAAGCTTTCACGGTCGACGGCTACTTTTTCGCTGCCGATGAAAGCAGCGAACGCGAACTGGTGTTTAAACGTCGCGAAATCGCTTAATGCTCTCAGGCGGCCTTTTTCAGACCGCCTGCCCTCTTCTGCCATAGCATTTTGTTATACCTTCCCCGATGACAGAACCATGACAGCTTCCGCACCACCAAGGCTTAAATACTTAGCCGCGAGGTGGATATGGATCGGCAAGCGCTTCTCAAAAACGTGGCGGAACGGGCCTGGCAGGCCTCGCATCCGTCAGTGGAACCTTCTGCAGTTTCTTCCCTGCAAAATCCGCTGCCGGCCGTCTCGCACGCCTGGCTAAAGGCGGCGGCCGCGCAGTTTGGCGTGGATGAACAGACGCAGCGGCAGTTTGCCCAAACGGGCTTATTACAGCTCGATGCGCTGCATGTGGTGATGATCTGCCAGAGCGAGGCGCCCGTGCCGCTATGGCTGGCCGTCGGCTATTTGCGCACGCCAGCGGAGATTTATCCTGAAAGCTGGCAGCAGGTGCTGCTGTGCGCCAACGGCGTCGCTATGGCGATGAACGGCATCAGCCTCTCGCTGGACGAATCGGGCGCAACGCTGCTGAGCAGACGTCTGGCCGTCGATACGGTTGATGATGCCGTAGCGCTGGCTGAAATACTCAACGATCTCGACGCGCTGGCCGCCAGCCTGATCGATCTGCTGTTTTCTCTGGGCCAGCAAGATGCGGCGCAGGAAGAGAATGAAATACCCGCGCTGCCGGGCTGGATAACGGGCTGGCAGCGGCAAACGGCAACGGCAGTCGACGCGCTGGCGGAACAGGCGCTGGCCTCAGAATGGCACCATCCGCTGGTGCGGCAGGCGATTAAGTCGCTGCGGCTGCCCGCGACGCAATACGATCTGAACGGCTGCTTCTGTTCGCTGCGCTTTCCCGAGCGTGATATTGCTCTTACTGCCGACGGCGACCAGCGTCATCTTTTTCTCTCTACGCCGCTGGCATTGAGCAAAGAGTCGGCGCGGCAGATTCTGCTCGCTAACGGCGACTTAAAGACGCTGACCAACTGCTCGCTGGGTTTATACGATGAACAGGTCAGTTTGCTCTCGCGCTGGGACACTCTGGCGCTGGACGGCAATGATTTGGCGGAATGGCTGGCGACCCTGATGACGCTGACAATGGCTTTCAGCGATGATAACCAGAGAGGCAACTTATGAACGATTCCATCCAGCGCGCGCCCGTTTTTCAGCCAATGACCGTACAAAATAGCCGGGGCGATATTGAAAGCGGCCCGATGCCCGACGCGAATCCGGGGCGCGCGGCCAGGGCCAGCCGCAACGCGGGACAGTTTTTATCCGACCTCGCCGGCGGCGCGAAGCAAGGGATGAAGACAGCTTCCGGCGGCCTGCAAAGCGCAGGCAACCTTGCGTGGGACGGCCTGAAAACCGGCGGCAGCTATACCGCCGATAAAATGACGGTGGTTGGCAAAGCGGGCTGGCAGGGCACGAAATATGTCGGCAATAAGAGCTGGCAAGGCGCTAAAGTGGCGGGCAAAGCGGGCTGGGAAGAAACCAAACACTCCGCCGTCACCCTGGGCAAGTTCGCCTCCGCGCCGCTGCAAAACAAAGCCTGGGGTGCGCTGGGCGGCCACGCGCTGCAGCAGATGGTCACCTGCGGACTGCCGACGCTGATGCGCGAAGAAGCTTTTATCGAAGCCTACAATATGATGCTGCCCCATCTGGCAGAGAAACATCCTGCCGCCGCCGTAGGTCTGCAGGTGGCGGTTTCGCTGGCCAATATCGCCGCCCACAGCCGCATCAGGGAACCCAGACTCGCCCGCGATCCGCAGAACAATGCCGTCGCCGTGCGCGGCCAGTTCGGACTGAGCCCGGATCAGGCCGCCGTAATGCAGCGCGATAAGCCGCAGCAGTGGCAAAGCATGGTGGATAAACACCAGCGGGATTCACAACGCGTAACCGGCCAGCAGGTAGCGGCAGAGCTAATGAATATCGGCATGTCGGCCGCTGGCGCGCTGACCGGCAACTCAGGCCTGACGGCTCGGGTTCTCAGCACCCAGCTGCGCAACGTGCTTTACGCCGTGACTCGCGAGTCTCTGCAGGCTACCGGCAGCATGGTGGCGTCGCGCGACGGCAAGCCCAGCCACGGCGTCAGCGATGACCATATGCGCACCAACGGCGCCTGGTACACGCTGAACACGCTGGCGATGGGGATGCTGCAGGACGGCCTGATTCAAAAAGCGCTGCCGCAAGGCTATAGCGTTTCCGGGCCGGAAATCCGCGATGCGGCGGGACAGCGGCTGAGCGGCAAAGAGCTGCACCAGATGGGCGCGCTGGTTTCCGCTATTCGTGCCGCCTGCAACACCGTCATTGAAACCGGCGACGCGTTTCTCGGCAAGCACTATGACGCCAAACGCGCAGGCGACTCGCAAAAATTCTCGCCTTCCCTGCCGATGAAGGATTATGGCCGTTTGCTGGACCACTCCATCGCCCGCCTGAGCTGGAACAATATCGCTAACGCCAGCACGCTGGCGGCGCAACAGGTACTGAATGCGGCGACCAAAGGCAATATTTCGCCGCTGCTCTCCAGCCTGTTTAACAATGGCGGCACTGCGGCCGCTTTCGGCCTGACTTATAAAATGGTGAACCAGATCTATCAGGCGCACAGCAAAGTACGAGGCGCCGTAGCCGCTGCGGAAAACGGGCCAGCGAACATCACCGCCGCCGGGCAACCTAATCCGGCAGCGGACGTGCGGGGTCAGCAAACCATTAGCGCGCCGCCGCAAAGCCAGCAGCCTTCCGGTTCATCAGCAGCAGGAAATTCAGGCCAGCAGCCAGCCAGCGGAACGGTTTGAGGGCAATCAGCAAAGCGCTATGAAAACGGCCCTTAAAGAATAAGGGCCGGAAGCGTTATTTATAGAGCAGGAAGTCGCGCAGTTCGGCGAAGTCGGCAGCCATCTTGTGCGACAGCAGCGGCAGCTCCGCCCGATCCGCCAGCTCTTTCGGCAGCGGCAGCGGCTGGCCCAGAATCTCCTCCACGCTCTCTTTGAACTTGGCCGGATGCGCCGTGCCCAGGAACAGGCCGAACTCGCCTTCCTGCAGCTGATCGCGCAGCAGACGGTAAGCGATGGCGGCGTGCGGCTCGGAGATATAGCCCAGGTCAGCCAGCTCGCGCATAGTGGCGCGGGTAGTCTCGTCATCCACCGCGCCGTAGCCCAGATCGGTCAGGCGCCAGGTTTTGCGGCGGAACAGCTCTTCCACGCGCGGCCAGTTATTCGGCTGGCTGACGTCCATCGCGTTGGACAGCGTCGAAACGGTGGCGGCAGGCAGCCACTCGCCGGCCTTCAGGAAGCGCGGCACGGTGTCGTTGGCGTTGGTGGCGGCGATAAAGCGCTTCACCGGCAGGCCCAGCGATTTCGCCAGCAGGCCCGCAGTCAGATCGCCAAAGTTGCCGCTGGGCACGGAAACCACCAGCTGATTACGCTTCTCCTGCGGCAGCTGCGCTACAGCCTCGAAGTAGTAGCAAATCTGCGCCAGCAGGCGGCTGATATTAATCGAGTTCGCCGAGTTCAGGCCGATCGCCTTCTTCAACGGCTCGTCGTCGAACGCCTGTTTGACCAGCGACTGACAGGTGTCGAAATCGCCATCGATAGCGATGGTCTGAATGTTGCCGCCCAGCGTACAGAAGAGTTTTTCCTGCAGCGGGCTGATTTTGCCTTGTGGATAGAGGATCACCACGCGCACGTTATCCATGCCGTAAAAGGCGTGGGCTACGGCCGCGCCGGTATCCCCAGAGGTGGCGGTCAGAATGGTGATCTTTTCATCCGCGCCGCTGACGTAAGAGAGCATCTGCGCCATAAAACGGCCGCCGAAGTCTTTAAACGCCAGCGTTGGGCCATGAAACAGCTCCAGCGCGGAAATATTGTCAGTCACCTTCGCTACCGGCGCCGGGAACGCAAAAGCGTTTTTCACGCGCTCATGCAGATGGTGTGCGTCGATTTCATCGCCGATAAAAGCGGAAAGAATTTTGCTGCTGCGGCTGACGAAATCCATCTCCAGCATGGCGTCGATATCGGTCAGCTCAAACTCCGGCAGCTCCAGCGGAAAAAAGAGTCCCTGCTGTTTGCCCAGACCCTGCTTAACCGCCTGTGAAAAGCTGACCTGTTCGTTGTGATCTTTCAGATTATAAAGTTTCATGCATTATCCCAGTTTACGTGCGCCAGCCGTGTCTAAGCGGCAAATATGGACGAAGCCTTCTTCGTTTTGCAGGTAGTGCTGGCGGAGCCAGTCCGCCATGCGCTGCGCCGTGTCGGCCTGATTGCAGACGGCGAACAGCGTCGGGCCGGAGCCGGAAATGCCGCAGGCCAGCGCGCCGATATCCTGGGCGGCCTGGCGGGCATTGGCGAAGCCCGGTAATAGTTTTGTGCGGTAAGGTTCCGCCACCACGTCGCGCATCAGCTTCGCTGCCAGTTCCGGCTGCTGAGTATGGCAGGCGTGAATAAAGCCGCCCAGATAGCGACCATGTCTGATGATATCTTCCTTGCGATACTGCGCGGGCAGGATCGCTCTCGCTTCGGCGGTAGACACCTTGATGCCCGGATAAGCCATTACCCATAGCCAGTCGTCAAAATTTGGCACCGGCTGGCTGATAATGTCGTTCTCCTCCAGCATCAGCTGCAGGCCGCCGAGAAAACAGGGCGCGACGTTATCGAAGTGAACGCTGCCGGACACGCGGCCTTCCAGCTCGCCCATCAGCGTCAGCAGTTCGTTATCGTTTAACGGCCTGTCGCAATACTCATTCATCGCCATCAGCCCGGCGACCACCGAGCAGGCGCTCGATCCCAGGCCAGAGCCGATCGGCATATTTTTTTCCAGCGTCATCGCGACCGGTACGCGTTCGCCAATCGCCTCGCAGAAGCGATCCCAGCACTGCCAGACGATATTTTCCTGCGGGTTTGCCGGCAGCTTGCTGACAAAGCGCCCTTCATTGCGCAGGCTGAATTCGCTGGCCGCTTCCACCGTTACGCAGTCGCCCAGCAGCGTGCCGTCAACCGGCGATACCGCCGCGCCCAGCACATCAAAACCCACGCTAACGTTGCCGATTGAGGCGGGCGCATAGATCTTAACCATGTTTAAACTCCCAACTTCCATGACAAAGTGCGTAACAGATCGGCGAACACGCCTGCGGCGGTCACATCGTTGCCGGCGCCGTAGCCGCGCAGCACCAGCGGAATCGGCTGATAGTAGCGGCTGTAAAACGCCAGGGCGTTCTCGCCGTTTTTCACTTTATACAGCGGATCGTTGCCGTCAACGGCATCAATCTTCACGCGGCAGCGGCCGCCCTCTTCGATTGCGCCGACAAAGCGCAAGACTTTGCCCTCTTCGGCCGCCTGAGCGACGCGGGCGGCAAAGTGCTCGTCCAGCTCCGGCAGACGCTGCATAAAGGTTTCCACATCCAGCGCGTTAAAGGCTTCCGGCAGCACCGCTTCGATTTCTATATCGCTTAGCTCCAGCTGGTAGCCCGCTTCACGCGCCAGGATCAGCAGTTTGCGCGCCACATCCATGCCGGAAAGATCGTCGCGCGGATCCGGTTCGGTAAAGCCCAGCTCGCGCGCTGTACGGGTCGCTTCCGACAGCGAAACGCCTTCATCCAGCTTGCCGAAAATAAACGACAGCGAGCCGGAAAGAATGCCGGAAAAACGCAGCAGCTCGTCGCCCGCGTTCAGCAGATTCTGCAGATTTTCAATAACCGGCAGGCCAGCGCCGACGTTAGTATCGTACAGGAACTTACGACGCGATTTCGCCGCCGCCGCGCGCATCTGCTGGTAATAGTGCCAGGAAGAGGTATTGGCCTTTTTATTCGGCGTCACCACATGGAAGCCATCCGCCAGAAAATCGGCATACTGGTCGGCCACGGCCTGGCTGGAGGTACAGTCGACAATCACCGGGTTAAGCAGATGATACTCTTTCACCAGCCGGTTCAGGCGCGCCAGGTTGAAAGGTTCTTTCGCTTCCTGCAGCGCGGCCTGCCAGTTGTCCAGCGGAATGCCGTGAACGTTGGTCAACAGCGCTCTGGAGTTGGCGATACCGCAGACGCGCAGATCGATATGTTTTTTCTTCAGCCAGGCCTGCTGGCGGGAAAGCTGATCGATCAGCGCCGCGCCGACGCCGCCGACGCCAATGACGAAAACTTCGATAACCTGATCGGTGGCGAACAGCATCTGATGCACCACACGCACGCCGGTAGTGGCGTCGTCATTGTGCACCACTACTGAAATAGAGCGCTCGGAAGAGCCCTGGGCGATAGCGACAATATTGATATTGGCTCGCGCCAGCGCCGAGAAAAACTTCGCGGAAATGCCGCGCAGCGTGCGCATACCGTCGCCGACAACCGAGATCACCGCCAGGTTCTCCATCACGTCCAGCGGCTCCAGCAAACCATCCTTCAGCTCCAGGAAAAACGCCTCTTCCAGCACGCGCCGCGCGCGCAGCTGATCGCTCTGCGGCACGCAGAAGCTGATACTGTATTCGGAAGAAGATTGCGTAATCAGCACCACGGAGATGCCGCTGCGGGACATGGCTGCAAACACTCGCGCCGCCATGCCGACCATGCCTTTCATGCCTGGCCCGGAGACGTTGAACATCGCCATATTGTTCAGGTTGGTGATGCCTTTGACCGGATTGTCCTCGTCGGTGCTGTCACCGCCGATCAGCGTGCCGGGCGCCTGGGGATTGGCGGTGTTTTTGATAAGACAGGGAATCTGAAACTGGGCGATTGGCGTAATGGTGCGCGGATGCAGCACCTTGGCGCCAAAGTAGGAAAGCTCCATCGCCTCCTGATAGGACATGGTTTTCAGCAGGCGCGCATCAGGCACCTGGCGCGGGTCGCAGGTATAAACGCCGTCAACGTCGGTCCAGATCTCACAGCAGTCGGCGCGCAGACAGGCGGCCAGCACGGCAGCGGAATAGTCGGAGCCGTTGCGGCCCAGCACTACCAGCTCGCCCTTGTCGTTTCCGGCGGTAAAGCCCGCCATCAGGATCATATTTTCCGCCGGGATCTGGCCTGCAGCGATACGGCGAGTGGATTCAGGAATATCTACGGTGGATTCAAGATAGTGGCCGACGGCCAGCAGCTTCTCAACAGGATCGATTACGCTGACGCCGTAGCCGCGAGCCTGCAGCAGCCCTTCCATAATGGCGATCGACAGTTTCTCGCCCCGGCAAATAATGGCGGCGTTAACGCTGTCCGGACACTGCCCGAGCAGGCTGATACCGTGCAGCACCTGCTTTAGCTGAGCGAATTCGGCATCGACTACGGCTTTCAGGCGAGCATGATCGAAATTCGGCTCCGCCGCCGCCAGGCCTTTCAGCAGCGCGTCGAAAATCGCTTCGGCGTCCAGCAGGTTGGCCTGGGCATCCTGCCCGCTGATGGTTTTTTCAATCATCGCCACCAGATGGTTGGTGATTTTCGCTGGCGCGGACAATACGGTAGCGACCTGTCCCTGCTTAGCATTACTCTCCAGAATATCCGCCACGCGCAAAAACCTTTCCGCGTTGGCGACTGAGGTTCCACCGAATTTCAGCACTCGCATAATCATCTCCTGAATTTTTGCCGAAAAAAAAGCCCGCACTGTTTAAGGTGCGGGCTTTTTTTATTTTTCCTGTATGCGTCAGCCCGCACCGTTACCTGTGGTAATGGTGATGGTGGTAATAATGATTGTTGTCATCAGGCTGTGAGTACGCATTTTAGATTTTACTGTCTGTCTTGAATTTGTCCGCTTCCAGAAGTAAAGCAAACCTCCAGCTAAGTCAATTTTTTTATCCGCAGGCAGAAAAACGCTGACAAAACACCCGCCAGGGTTTTGCGCTGAAAACAGATCTTAATCAGGGCGAAACCGCGATACCATCAGCATGGTTCACTGTCTGCAGAAAATTACTCAGACTTTTTATCTATAAGTTTTTTTTCTATGTCGTGCAGCAGGCGATGCAGCATAGCGGTATCGCGCTGTTGCAGCAGGCCCAGTCGCTGATCCAGCCAGTCGACCAGCTTATGGTCATCGCCGACCGCCAGATGCTCGATCAGCAGATCGACCCGCTGCCGCAGCGCGTGAAGCTGCCGTCCGTCGGCAGCATCGGCCTGCGCGGCAGAAACCTGACGCAGAGCCGAAAGCTGATAACAGTAAACCATTACCGCCTGGCCCAGGTTGAGCGAGGGATAGTCCGCCGCCATCGGGATCCCGGTCAGCAGATCGGCCAGCTCAAGTTCATCGTTGGTCAGGCCGGTATCCTCGCGGCCAAATATCAGCGCCGCGCTGCCGATCCACTGCTGCTTTTCCGCCAGCTGGCTTTCCACCTGCTGCGGCGTCGCGTAGTAGCGAAATTTCGCCCGGCTGCGCGCGGTGGTGGCGACACTGAAATCAATATCCGCCAGCGCGGCGGCCAGCGATGGCCAGTGCGTGGCTTTCTCCAGGATATCGTTGGCGCCATGAGCGACACGCCGCGCTGCGGGATCCTGATGCGCCTGGCTGTTGACGATGCGCAATTCATCAAACCCCATGGTTTTCATCGCGCGGGCTGCCGCCCCGACATTCTCGGGGCGCGCAGGTGAAACAAGTATCAGAGAAAAACGCATGCCGGCCTTCTTAAGTTCATTTTGGACATATTTTAACAATAACTAAGAGATAGGGTGGACGTGAAAGGTTCACCATGCTTTTAACAAATCAACAACATAATTACAGCCGGTCTGACCAGCTATAATCGAAAGTCAGCAGACTTTTATGCAAATTTTACTGATAAAAACATTTATCTACAGATAAACTCATTTACTTCAGTGAATTAAGAAATGTTAAAAATTAGCTATACTCTTTTATCACAAAGCGTGAATTTTTTTCGTCTGAAAGCGTACTTTGTGCGCTAAACCTCCCTTCTGTGAGGCATTTTTCAACCGCACCTCAACGTGCTACAATTGGTTTGATATAAGTCAATTAAGCTTTATTTATTGGCTGTTGGCCGTGGCTTGTGCTGTTATGTTGCTGTTAATGAGGTTAGGATATACGCCATTTTTGACCTTGCCGAGACAGGGACTATGCCCTTTTTACCTGGGATGTTCCGGTCCATGAATGGCTTGTGAACATATTCCGTACAGCCCGCGCAAAGCGTTAGTTAACGCTTGCGTATTACCTGAACAGGGTAACCGCTGTATGCCCATATCGTTTTTTGGCAATTTTAGGTAGCGAACACATGCAGACCCCGCACATACTTATCGTTGAAGACGAATTAGTTACTCGTAATACTCTCAAAAGTATTTTTGAGGCCGAAGGCTACATGGTTTATGAAGCTACGGACGGTGCAGAAATGCATCAGGTTTTGACCGAGAACGACGTCAACCTGGTCATCATGGACATTAACCTTCCCGGCAAAAACGGCCTGTTGCTGGCACGCGAGTTACGCGAGCAGGCCAATGTAGCGCTTATGTTCCTGACCGGCAGGGACAACGAGGTCGATAAAATCCTCGGTCTGGAAATCGGCGCCGACGACTATATCACCAAGCCTTTCAATCCGCGCGAGCTGACTATCCGTGCCCGCAACCTGCTGTCGCGTACCATGAACCTGGCGCCGCACAGCGAAGAGCGTAAGCTGGTTGAGAGCTATCGCTTCAACGGCTGGGAGCTGGATATCAACAGCCGTTCCCTGATCAGCCCGCAGGGCGAGCAGTACAAGCTGCCGCGCAGCGAGTTCCGCGCCATGCTGCACTTCTGCGAAAATCCGGGCAAGATTCAAACCCGCGCCGATCTGCTGAAGAAAATGACCGGCCGCGAGCTGAAGCCGCATGACCGTACCGTTGACGTCACTATCCGCCGTATTCGTAAGCATTTCGAGTCTACGCCGGATACGCCGGAAATCATCGCCACCATTCACGGCGAAGGTTACCGTTTCTGCGGCGACCTGCAGGAATAACCGGTGTCGCGCTAAAGGGCCGTTTCACACGGCCCTGGTCTTGTTCTCTTAGCGGCTCCACGGCATGATGGGCACGGCGCTCAGCGCGTTCTTGGGCGAACCCTCTACGACTTTGTCGGAATAGCTGAGATAGATAAGCGCGTTACGTTTGCGGTCGTAAAAACGTACCACCTGCAGCTTTTTAAAGACCAGTGATGTGCGTTTACGAAAAACCACTTCACCTTCCGCTTTTCCCTGGGCGATCTTCTCGCTGAGCGTTATCGGCCCCACCTGCTGGCAGGAGATAGCGGCGTCTGAAGTATCCTCCGCCAGGCCTAGACCGCCTTTGATTCCGCCCGTTTTCGCGCGGCTGAGGTAGCAGGTCACGTTCTGAACGTCGGGATCGTCAAACGCTTCCACCACGATTTTATGATCGGGTCCGAACACTTTAAACGTGGTATCGACAGAGCCGACCACTTCAGCGCGTGCGATAAAAGGCGCGAAAATCACAGCAGTGACTATTAACAATTTTCTCATTGTCATAACGTTACCATTGCATAGAAAATAGATGACATTGTAGGTTAACCCGTTTAGCTTATTTGCGCTGGCGGATCTGGCGCGCGACGGTATAGCATACCGCACTGAGAACCCCCTGTGCGCCATCAGTAATTTTTGGAACTGCGATTGCGCCAATTTTAACCAGGATGAGGACGATTTATGGATCAAGCCGGTATCATTCGCGATTTGCTCGTCTGGCTTGAAAGCCATCTTGACCAGCCGCTCTCTTTGGATCACGTTGCCGCCAGAGCCGGTTATTCAAAATGGCATTTGCAGAGAATGTTCAAGGAAGTCACCGGTAACGCTATTGGCGCCTATATCCGTGCGCGTCGGCTCTCTAAAGCGGCGGTCGCGCTTCGCCTGACCAGCCGCCCTATTCTGGATATCGCCCTGCAGTACCGCTTTGACTCGCAGCAGACTTTTACCCGCGCGTTTAAAAAACAGTTCAACCAGACGCCGGCCTGGTATCGCCGCGCCTCTGACTGGCACTCTTTTGGCCTGCGTCCGCCGATTCGTCTGGACGACTTTCAGCTGCCTGAAGCTACCTGGGTCACCCTGCCGGAAACGGTGCTGGTGGGACAAACGCAAAGCTATACCTGCACGCTGGAGCAAATCTCCAGCTATCGCGATGAGATGCGCCTGCATTTCTGGCGGCAGTTCCTGACGGAAACGGATACGATCCCGCCCGTGCTGTACGGTCTGCATCAGTCACGCCCCAGCCTGGAAAAAGATGACGAGCAGGAGATCCTCTACACGACCGCCGTGCCGTCCGATAAGCTTTTTCAACCGGTACCGGCCACGCAAACCGTGCTGCTGGAAGGCGGAGAATATGTGCAGTTCACCTATGAAGGGCCAAGAACCAGCCTGCAGGAGTTTATCCTGCTGGTTTACGGCACCTGTATGCCGACGCTGCAGCTAACGCGTCGGCATGGTCAGGATATCGAGCGTTTTTACACGCACGGCGGAAAAAGGCTGCCGGAGCCGCCAAAAGATATTCGCTGCGAATACCTGATTCCTATCCGCCGCCAGCCCGCTTAACCGGCCGCTAGCGCTGCAGCTCATCCAGCGCCGGTTCGTCCAGATGCGAGACGTCACCGGCCGTTTCCACGACCCAGCCGGAGGCCAGCCAGGCGCTCTGCTGATAATCGACACGGGAAAGGGAGCAGTTGCGCAGCCGCAGCCGGCGCTCGGCATGAGCAGGCAGGCCCAGCAGCGTGCTGACCAGCACGCCCAGCGCCATGCCGTGACTGACCAACAGCGGACGGCTACCGGCCGGCAGCTGCAGACAGGCGTTCAGCGCCTCGTGCATACGAACCGCCATTTCCGTCATCGACTCGCCGTTCGGGATACGACCATTTTCCGTGCCGTTGACCAGCGTGGCGCGCCAGCTTTCTTCTTCCGGCGTCAGCGAATCCAGTGGCCGCTGCTCCAGCACGCCCATATTGAGCTCGCGCAGGCGAGGATCCAACGTAACGTCGCAGCCGCAGGCGTCCGCGATGATCTCTGCGGTGCGTTTGGTGCGGCCCAAATCGCTGGCGATAACATGGGTGATGCCCAGATGTTTCATCCGCTCTCCCACCTGACGTGCCTGCTGCTCTCCTTTAGCTGTCAGCGCGCTGTCCGACTGTCCCTGAATGCGTCTCGCTGCATTCCAAAGCGTTTCTCCGTGGCGAACAAGATAGACCTGTAACATTGCTGTTTTCCGTTATACTGCGGCAAATTTGCGTAAGGGGTTCAAACAATTATGTACCATGTTGTCGCTGCAACCATTAATCCGGCAAAAATTAAGGCAATTTCTCAGGCTTTCAGCGATATTTTCGGTGAAGGATCCTGCCATACGGAAGGCGTCGAGGTCGACAGCGGCGTTGCTCTGCAGCCCCTTACCGATGCGGAAACGAGAACTGGCGCACGTCAGCGCGTACAGAATGCGCGTCGTCTTCGCCCCGATGCGGATTTTTGGGTGGCGATCGAGGCGGGTATTGAAGGAGAAAGCGCTTTTGCCTGGATGGTGATTGAAAACCAGCAGCAGCGCGGTGAGTCTCGCTCCGCCAGCTTTACGCTGCCGCCGGTGGTGGTAAAAGGCATTGCTGAGGGACGCGAACTGGGCGAGGTGATGGCGAGCCTGACCGGCATTGAAAACATCAAGCATAAAGGCGGCGCTATCGGCGCCTTTACCGCCGGACAGCTGAGCCGCACCAGCGTCTATCACCAGGCGCTGATCCTGGCGCTTTGCCCTTTTCACAACGCCGTTTATCAGCAAAATCCCGACGAATCAGATCTTATCTGAACGGTTCAGCAGCTGCGCCTCCAGCCAGTCTTTCAGCGCTGGCGGCGCGCTTTTCAGGCTGTTGGAACCTCGGGTAATAGTGGCGATGCCCACGCCCAGATCGTTTTTCAGCTCGCGCTGGCTCATCTCGCCGCGCATCAGCTCTTCAATAATACGCAGGCGCGTGCCCAGCGCCTCGCGCTCGTCCGGCGTCATCATCAGCTGCAGCAGCGGCAGGTGTAGCCCGCTGTTAAAGGCGTGCTGCAGCAGCGCCACAAAGCGCTGCCACTCTTCGTTGTGGGGTTCCATGGTTACAGGAACGGAAGATTCGGTCATAGGTGGCCCATACTCTTTAACTAGTACAGCAGCATAGCACAGGCCGTGCGGGATCAATAGCGTCGCTGCCACTCGCTGTCGGTAAGAATATTGTCCGATTTATCCATAAAGTGACGATAGTAAGCGTCATAAGCCAGCACGTTTTTCACATAGTTGCGCGTTTCCGAAAAAGGAATGGTTTCAATAAAGGCGACCGCGTCCAGCCGTCCGGCACTGTTCCCCAGCCAGGTTTTAACCCGCGACGGCCCGGCGTTGTAAGCGGCCGATGAGAAAATGCGATTCTGGCCGAACTGCTGATAAACCGATTCAAGATATTGCGTACCGATCTGAATATTGGTTTCCGGATCCAGCAGCTGGCTGCTGTTGCTGTAGCCAGGCAGGCTGTAAACCTTCACCGTATGCTGCGCGGTCGCGGGCATTACCTGCATCAGACCGGATGCGCCGACCGGCGAACGGGCTTTCGGATTCCAGGCGCTCTCCTGGCGGGCGATCGCCATCGCGTAGCTGACAGGGATCGCTTTCCCCTGGCTGTAGCGTTTAAACTGCTCCTGGTAAGCCAGCGGGAAGCGCTCTCTCAGGCTGTTCCACAGCTTGCCCGAAATGGTCGCCTGCACGCTGAGTACCCACCAGTTCTGCTCATAAGCGTAGCGCGCCAGCTGCTGCTGCTGGCTGCGGCTTTTGCTGCCAACCAGATAGCTCCATTCGGTTCTAGCCAGGTTATCCATGTTCCAGTACATCAGCTCGCGCACGCGGGCGATTTCCGGCCCCTGTGTCAGGCCGCGTTCCACTGCCGGCGCCTCGTCAACCTGTAAAGGGTAGGCGACGCCAAGCCGCTGCGCAGCGACCATCGGATAGAAGCCGCGCTCCTGCATCAGGCCGCGCAGAATTTTATCCGCTTCTTCTTTCCGGCCTTGCTCCAACAGCAGATCCGCCTGCCAGTATTGCCACTCATCTTTCTGTTTGCTTTCAACAGGCAGCCGCGCAATCCAGGTATTTAGCCCGCGCCGATCGTTATTGCCCAAAGACATTCTGACGCGACGCTCAATCAGCGAATCAGAATCGCTGCGCATCACCACGTCATCGCGCCAGCGGGCCTGCTCTGATGTCACGTCGCTGCCCATCAGCCGCCAAGCGACCGCTTCTTTCAGCGCCTGCTCCTCCTGCTCGTTCATCTTCTGCAGCCGCACCAGCGACGGGATCATCGCTCGGGCATTTTCGGCATCTTCACGCGCCACGCGCGCGAAAGCGATAGAGGTCGCCTGACGGGTAAAATCGGTCGGGCCAGCCACGCGGGCAAACGCCTCGACGTTCTGCGGGTTGTTCTGTAAATCCATTATCGCGTTAGCGATGGTCTGATAATCCTCAGGCAGCTGTTTCGCCAGGAAAGTCACCAGACTGCTGTTACCGGCCACCATCGCCAGACGGATACGCTCCAGCGTGGTAATCGGCGTCTGCTCGCCTGCCGCCTGCCAGACGCTGAACAGCTTATCGCAGGTAGCAGGCAATGAAGTGCCGCGCAGCCAGATGGTTTTGGCGCCTTTCCAGGCCACCTGCTGTTCGCCGGTCGCCCATTTGGCGTAGTACCAGTTACAGCGCGCAGCGACTGGTTTTGGCTCGGTTGGACTGAACACCAGCAGCCCGCGCCAGTCTTCACGTCGCGCCAGCTCGTTGATAAAACGTGAGGAAAGCGTGCGTACCGGCGGCAGCGTAGGATATTTTTGAATAAAGTCGTTGATGACGAAGCCGCTCTGCTGATCGAGGTTTTGCGCCAGCTGACGATACTCAAGGTAAGGATAAAGCGGGTAATCGCGCAGCGTGGGCATCAGCTGCGCCACCTGATCCATCTGTTTATTGTCCCAGGCCTGCTTGATCTCCAGATAGCGCGCACGCTGCGCATCCAGCGAATCGGCCTGCGCCGTGCCCGCAACCAGCGCCATGCAGGCGCCCGCTATCCAAAACTGCCACTTGTCCGCCATGACTTTTCCCACGTTAACGCCTCTCTTTGTCCTGTTCTTACCATTCCGGCTCTTAACATGCTAACCAGGCTTGGCCGCTCCCGCTATGTCGCATCGGCAAATTTACGCAACCTGACCTCTTTAAACAGCGGGTCAATCAGACGCCGTTTGGCGCTTTTTGCCGGTTAAAGGTTAATTGCGATCAACAATCGTTCTGCTTTTTTACTTCAGCATAGCTTGCCCTGCGCGCATCAACCAGATCCGCCTCTTCTCTTTATCCGGCGGAAAACAGCCAGTTACGACGATTTTATGCGCTTCGCAGAGCGTTTCCGTGATCAACATTCCCGCAAGGATTACCCGTGAAGCAAAAATTAAAACCGGCGCCGGCCTGGTCTCGCTATGATGCCGCTGGCGTAATAAGAAGAATGCACAGCCATGAATCCGGCTTGAGTGCAGAAGAGGCGCAAAAGCGTCTGGTCGGCATCGGCCCTAACAAGCTGCCGACAGGCGATAGCCCGCATCCGGCAATACGCTTACTGGCTCACTGCACCGACGCCCTGACCTGCATTCTGCTGGTCGCCGCGTTTTTAACGGCCGTAACGGGACGCTGGCTGGATACCGGCGCTATACTCGCCGCGATCGCGCTTAACGTGTTGGTCGGCTGGCTGCAGCAGAGCGATGAGGAAAAGGCGTTAAAAAGCCTTGAGAAGATGCTGCCCGATCGGGCGCTGGTCAAACGCGACGGCAATGTTTTGCAGATTAATGCCAGCGAGCTGGTGCCTGGCGATATCGTCATGCTGAAAACGGGCGATAAAGTGCCTGCCGATCTACGTCTGATCGACGCGCTTAATCTGCGCGTGGATGAAACTGCGCTGACTGGCGAAACGGCCATCGTCAGCAGACAGGCTACCGTAGCCCAGGGCGAGGAGCCGGCGAGCCGTCGTGAAACAATGCTTTTTTCCGGCTCAATCATCGTCTCGGGCAGCGCGACCGGTGTCGTGATCGCTACCGGAGAAAAAACGGAGCTGGGTAAAATCCAGCAAACGCTGACGGCCATTAAACCCCGACAAATCCCGCTGTTAAGGCAGCTTGAGAGATTCGGCAACGGCTTTTTGCTGCTGGTGATAACGCTAATCGCTTTCCTGTTTATCTTTTCACTGCTGCGGCACGGCCTGCCAATAGCCGAGCTGACGCCGAAACTCGCGGGTCTGGCTCTCTCCGCCGTGCCGGAAGGCTTACCGGCGATTATCGCCCTGACGCTTATGCTGGGCGCACGCACAATGGCGAGGAAAAAAATCGTTGTGCGCAGACTGCCTGGCGCGGAAACCCTGGGCGCGATGACCGTCATCTGCAGCGATAAAACCGGCGTGCTCACCACAAATGAAATGACGGTAAAAGCGCTGATACTGCACAACGAAACGATCCGCGTCGAAGGTAACGGCCATCGGCCGGAAGGCCGTTTTCTGCAGGAAAAAGTCTATCAGGTGGTGGAGCCCGCCGCGCATCCCCTTCTCAACCGCCTGCTGCAAAATATGGATCTCTGCAACGACAGCGAGCTGTTGAAAAACGAGCAGGGAGAATGGCGCGTTGTCGGCGAGCCGATACCAGGCGCGCTCAAGGTAGCGGCGGCCAAAGCGCGTTTGCCCGAAGCGGAAACGCAGCTGCTGGAAAAGCTGCCGTTCGATCCCGCCAGAAAGTATCAGGCTACTCACCATCAGATTAACGGCATCGGTTATCTTCTGGCGATCGGCGACCCGGAAGCGCTTTTGCGGTTATGCGATTTTCAGCAAACCGAGCAGGGTCTTGCGCCGCTGGATAGTGGCTACTGGCAGCAGCAGATAGCGCAGTATGCCGGTGAAGGACTGCATCTGGTCGCCAGCGCCTGTCGCCTGGCCAATAAAGACCAGGCCGCTCTCGGCCACGAAGAGCTACAAAACGGCCTGATATTCTGCGGCGTGGCGGCCATCATGGATCCACCGCGGCCTGAGGCGGCAGAAGCGATAGCCCGCTGCCATCGTGCCGGGCTCCGGGTGAAAATGATGGCTGACGATCGTCCGGAAACGGCGCTGGCTATTGGCCGGATGCTGGGCATCGGCGACAGCCGCAACGTGTTGAGCGGCGCCCGGCTTGAGCGTATGACCGATGCCGAACTGGCGCTGGCCGCCAGCCGCTACGATATTTTCGTCGATCTGGAGCCACAGCATAAGCTGCGCCTGATCGCCGCGCTGCAGAGCGAGGGTGAAGTAGTCGGCATCACCGGCAACGGCGTTTACCACGCGCCGGCGCTGAAGCAGGCCGATGTCGGGATAGCCACAGGCGCCAACAGTGCCGCGATAGCGCAGGAAGTCGCCGATCTGACGGCGACCGACAGCAGCTTCGCCACTATCGCCAGCGCAATGCAGGAAGGGCGGCGCGTTCGCGACAGGCTGAAAAAAACCGTGCGGTTCGTGCTGCCGGTTTGCCTTGCGCAGACGCTGCTGTTTATCGTCGCCATGCTGGCGGGAAAAATGATGCCGCTGACGCCGCTGCAGATTTTATGGATCAATATCACGGCATCGATCGCGCTGGCTCTTAGTCTGGCTTTCGAAAAGGGCGACTCGTCCGGTTCGCAGAAAGCGGAGAGCAGGCTGTTCTGGCGCATCGGCTTTGTCGGCGTCCTGATTATGCTGAGCGCTTTCGTGATGGAGATCTGGCTGCAGTCGCGCGGCTACGAGCCAGCCTTTATTCGTACCGTGCTGCTGCAAACCCTGGTAACGGCGCAGTGCGCTTATTTGTTGAACTGCCGTGAGCCGGAGCGTTTCTCGCTGAACAGTAATCTGCTGAAAAGCCGCGGCGTCTGGCTGGCTGGCTGCCTTATGGCGCTGCTCCAGCTGGCGCTAATCACCTGGCCTGCCATGAATGCACTTTTCGACACCGTGCCGCTGCCGCTGGACTCCTGGCTGATTACCCTGGCCGTCGGCGCGCTGCTGTTTGCGGCGTTTGAACTGACAAAGTCGCTTATGCGCCGCTGGGTTAAAGGATAAGCGGACGCAAGAGCCTGTTCCGCGCGGGCTATAAAGCCCGCAAGGAATCCCCGCTTTTTGGCGCCGTTTGCGGCGCTTTCCCGATACGGGTAAGATAGCCTCTCCGCCTGATTCCTGGTGCAACTCGTTAAAATAACGGAACTTTATGCCAGAAGACGGTTTCCGATATTCTTATGCAGGAACAATCCGTTATGGAAAGCCGTAGCAGCGAGCGGGTAAAAAGACTGGCGCATGCGCTGAAGCGTACCGACAAAATCCATCTGAAAGAGGCGGCGGCGCTGCTGGGCGTCTCCGAAATGACTATTCGCCGCGATCTTGGCGAACAGCCCTCTTCCGTGGTGCTGCTTGGCGGCTATATCGTCAGCGACCCTAAAGCGACCCAGCGCCACTACTTCGTCTCCGATCAGCAGACGCATAACGTAGAGAAAAAGCGTCGGCTGGGCCAGCTGGCGGCCACGCTTATCCAGCCCGGCGAAACGGTGTTTTTCGACTGCGGCACCACCATGCCCTGGATTATCGAGGCTATCGACAACGAGCTGGAATTTATCGCCGTCTGCTGCGCGGTCAACACCTTTTTGGCGCTGAAGGAGAAGCCGGGCTGTAAAGTGATCCTTAACGGCGGCGAGTTTCACGCCGATAACGCGATATTCACGCCGCTCGGCCAGGGATCGGCCATCGATAATCTTTGTCCCGCCAAAGCCTTTATTTCGGCGGCCGGTATCGATGTGGATCAGGGCGTGACCTGCTTTAATCTCAACGAGTTGCCGATGAAGCATCAGGCTTTGCAGCGCGCCAGCCATAAATTTCTGGTGGCGGACAGCAGCAAATTTGGCAAAGTGCTGCCGGCTCGCATTGGCGATCTTTCTTTATTCGATACGCTGATCAGCGACGACGTGGCACCGCCAAAGCTGGCCCGGCAGCTGGAACTGGCGGGCGTGACGCAATATCGCTCCTCACTCCCGGGATAATCTGCCGCCTGCGGCTGTGATTGCGGGGTGAAACCAGCTAAACTTCGCTATCTGAGCGGGCAGCGACTGCCCCGATTATTACACAGACACCAAGAGGCTCATCCTACGTGGCTCAATTCGTCTATAGCATGCATCGCGTCGGCAAAGTGGTACCGCCGAAGCGTCATATTCTGAAAAACATCTCCCTGAGCTTTTTCCCCGGCGCCAAAATCGGCGTGCTGGGTCTGAACGGCGCGGGTAAATCAACGCTGCTGCGCATTATGGCCGGCATCGATAAAGATATCGAAGGGGAAGCTCGTCCGCAGCCCGGCATCAAGATCGGCTATCTGCCGCAGGAGCCGCAGCTCAATCTGGAGCACACCGTTCGCGAATCGGTGGAAGAGGCGCTGGCCGAGGTCGTTGGCGCGCTGAAGCGTCTGGACGAAGTCTACGCGCTCTACGCGGAAGAAGACGCGGACTTCGACAAGCTGGCCGCAGAACAGGGCCGTCTGGAAGAGATTATCCAGGCGCACGATGGCCACAACCTGAACACCCAGCTGGAACGCGCCGCCGATGCGCTGCGCCTGCCGGACTGGGATGCGAAAATCGCTAATCTTTCCGGTGGTGAGCGTCGTCGCGTCGCGCTGTGCCGTCTGCTGCTGGAAAAGCCGGACATGCTGCTGCTGGACGAACCGACCAACCACCTGGACGCCGAATCCGTGGCCTGGCTGGAACGCTTCCTGCACGACTTCGAAGGCACCGTGGTTGCAATTACCCACGACCGCTACTTCCTGGACAACGTAGCTGGCTGGATCCTGGAGCTGGACCGCGGCGAGGGTATTCCGTGGGAAGGCAACTACTCGTCGTGGCTGGAGCAGAAAGATGCCCGCCTGGCGCAGGAAGCCTCAAGCGAAGCGGCCCGCCGTAAATCGATCGAGAAAGAGCTGGAGTGGGTGCGCGCTGGCACTAAAGGTCGTCAGTCCAAAGGCAAGGCCCGTCTGGCCCGCTTTGAAGAGCTGAACAGCACCGAATACCAGAAGCGTAATGAAACCAACGAACTCTTTATTCCGCCAGGCGCTCGCCTGGGCGATAAAGTGTTGGAAGTCAGCAATCTGCGTAAATCCTACGGCGATCGCGTACTGATTGACGATCTCTCCTTCTCCGTGCCAAAAGGCGCGATTGTCGGCATCATCGGTCCGAACGGCGCGGGTAAATCGACGCTGTTCCGCATGATGTCCGGTCAGGAGCAGCCGGATTCCGGCAGCATCGTACTGGGCGATACCGTGAAGCTGGCCTCGGTCGATCAGTTCCGCGACAGCATGGACAATTCGAAAACCGTCTGGGAAGAAGTTTCCGGCGGCCAGGATATCATGCGCATCGGTAACATTGAGATGCCAAGCCGCGCCTACGTCGGCCGCTTTAACTTTAAGGGCGTCGACCAGGGTAAACGCGTGGGCGAACTCTCCGGCGGCGAACGCGGTCGTCTGCATCTGGCCAAGCTGCTGCAGGTTGGCGGCAACATGCTGCTGCTCGATGAGCCAACCAACGACCTGGATATCGAAACCCTGCGCGCGCTGGAAAACGCCCTGCTGGAGTTCCCGGGCTGCGCGATGGTAATCTCGCATGACCGCTGGTTCCTGGACCGTATCGCCACCCATATCCTGGACTATCAGGACGAGGGCAAAATCGAATTCTTCGAAGGTAACTTCACCGAATACGAAGAGTACAAGAAGCGTACCCTGGGCGCCGAAGCGCTGGAGCCTAAGCGCATCAAGTACAAGCGTATGACCAAGTAAACCGGCTATATCGCCGCGTCCGGCTGTTTGCGGACGCGGCGTTTTTTCTAGCGATAAAACTCCTGAAAAATTTCTGACTCCAGCGCGAAATCCACAAAGCGCACCAGCGCGGGCGAATTCAGCTTGCGGCTTTGATAAACCAGCCACAGCTCGCTGCCTAACGCTTTCCACTCCTGCAACACCTCCACCAGCTTTCCTGCGGCCAGCATCTCTTTTGCCAGCATTTCCGGCAGCAGCGTAATACCGGCGCCCGCCAGCGCGCACTCTCGTGCGTAGAGCAGGTTATCGGTGGTATGTACCGGCGGCAGCTGCCAGCGGTAATACTCGTCCCCTTTTCTTAGCGCCCACTCGTTCCATACCTGATGTGCGATGCAGCGGTGTTCCGCCAGCTGCAGAGGGTGCGTTAACGCTTCATAACCCGCCAGATAGCCAGGCGAAGCGACCAGCAAGCGCTGAGTGTAGCCAACCCGGCGGCCAATCAGCGAAGAGTCCTGCGGCTGTCCGGTACGCAGCGCGATATCGTAGCCTTCCTGCACAATATCGCGAACCTCATCCGACACTGACACCTCCAGCATCACATCCGGCCAGGCCTTCTGGAAGGCGGCGTTAAAGCGAGCCAGCAGCGTGGCGCCAATGCCCGCTGGCGAAGTGATACGCAGCCGTCCGCTGGGATTGTCCCGCAGGCGATCGATGGTCATGGCGGCCCTTTCGCTGGCCTGCAGCATCTCCCGGCAGTGCACCAGATAACGCTCGCCGGCGAAAGTCAGGTTGAGCTGACGCGTAGTCCGGTTGATCAGACGCAGCCCCAATGCCTGTTCAAGCTGGCTGATACGCTGGCTGACGCTTGATTTGGGCAACCCCGCGCGCTTCGCCGCCCCGGTAAAACTGCCGCACTCGGCCACCATTGCAAAGAGAGCCATATCCTGCAGCTGTTTAAACATTATTGTTCACCTGAAACGAACACTGAGTTCTTGATTGTACGACTTATCATTAGTCTGCTTAGCTTCTACACTCAATAACACAACTTAAAGGAGATACGCTATGACAATCAGAGCAATTGCTGTTAATCCAGAAAAAACGGATCAATTTATTGAAATACAAACAGATAAGCGTGGCCCTGAAGGCTACGATCTGCTGGTTGAGGTGAAAGCCGCCTCGGTCAATCCGGTCGATACCAAGGTGCATAAAGGCGCGCAGAAAAACGGCCTTGCTGAACCGCGTATTCTGGGTTGGGACGCCAGCGGCGTCGTGCTGGAAGTGGGCGACAAGGTGAGCAACCTGAAACCAGGCGACGAAGTTTACTATGCAGGCGACCTCACTCGTCCGGGCAGCAACGCGACGCAGCAGCTGGTCGACTCCCGGATCGTCGGCCGCAAGCCCGCTTCGCTAAACTGGGCCGAAGCCGCCGCTATTCCGCTGACCGCGCTGACCGCGTGGGAAGGTCTGTTCGATCGTCTGCTGATCGATAAAGCCGAAGAAGGTAAAACGCTGCTGATTGTCGGCGGCGCGGGCGGCGTGGGTTCGCTGGCGATTCCATTCGCGAAGCTGCACAGCAAGGTCAAAATCATCGCCACCGCTTCGCGTCCCGATTCGGCGCAGTGGTGTAAAGATCGCGGCGCGGATCTGGTGATTGATTATAAAGATATGCCAGCCGAACTGGAAAAACAGGGCCTGAAGCAGGTGGATTATATTTTCTGCCTGAACGACACCGACGGCCACTGGGATACGCTGGCGCAGCTGATTGCGCCGCAGGGCCAGATCTGCACCATTGTGGAAAACGAAAAACCGCTGAATATGGATCAGCTCAAGCTGAAAAGCGCCGCGCTGCACTGGGAATTTATGTATACGCGCAGCATGTATAACACGCCGGACATCGCCCGTCAGGGAGAGATTCTGGATGCCACCGCCAAATTGCTGGATGAAGGCAAGGTCACGACCTCGCTCAGTAAAACGCTACAGGGCTTAAGCGTGGAAACGCTCAACGAAGCGCATCGTCTGGTACTGGAAGGCCATATGCGCGGCAAAGTAGTGATGGTTTACTGATCCCCGAGACGGCTCGCAAACGCAAAAATAGAGCGGGATTATAATGGCGCCGGCGCTTGAGGCTTTTTGCCTCTGGCCGTCGGTTGTAACGCTGAGGTGTCGTGAGGCAGAAAGAAGAAAGCCCCGAAGGTAATTTTCCAATTACCAACGAGGCCATCTGCATGCTCAAACATCATCAGAGTAGCCTCTTGCCAGCCGCAAGGCAAGGAGAAGCAGGCCATGAAACTGCCGCAAAACGCCCTTTTCTGGTGCATAGCCATCGTCTGTTTGACGCTGCTGCTGTTCACCGTCCTGATACGGAAATCGCTCTGCGAAGTTCGCTACAGGGATGAGCAAAGGGAGGTAACGGCGTTTCTGGCTTACGAATCCGGCAAGTAACCGCAGGCGGGGATAATCCCCGCCTTTTCAGGCTGATAGTGTGAGCGTGACCGCGAGCGCCTTTTACAGGGCTGCCGGTTTTCCGGCAGCTCTTTTTTTATGGTTATCGCGGCTTCTGTGACCCATCCCGCAGCCGCTTAGCCAGATGCCAAAATTTGACTTATCTTCCCCCGCCATCCTTGTGCGGCTGTACGATGCCCCAGCCTGAGCGCCTTTTTATACTGAAGCGGCAGCATGCTTATCCTGTACGGTCAGCGGCGCTCTACTCTCTAATTACAAGCCGCCGACTCTCTTACCAATGAGGTCTATGGCATGAAAATCAGTCACATTGAGGTGATTCGCCTCGCTATTCCTTTTGAAAGCGATCGTAGCGAGCTGGCGGCGGAAACTGCCTGGAACGCCGCTTCGCCCGCGTTAAAAAAGATGGAAACGCTGCTGGTGCGCGTTACGACAGACGAGGGTCGCCAGGGCTGGGGAGAAGGCTTCGGCCATCTGTGCAATCCGGTTACGGCGCAGGCGCTGCAATCGCTGGTGAGTCCGCTCTTTCTGGGCAAAGCCGTACCGCAAAGCCGCGAGGCGTTAACGGCGCTGGTCTGCGAGGCGGAGCAGGCGCTACACGCCTTTGGCCGCAGCGGGCCGGTGCGCTATGCGCTGTCGGCGATAGATATTGCGCTCTGGGATCTGCTGGGTCAGCGCCAGGAACAGCCGCTGTGGCAGCTGCTGGGAGCAAAACGTCGCGAAATCGGCCTTTACGCCAGCCTGGTCAGCTACAACAACCAGCCTGAAGAGGTCGCCCGCCAGGTGCGACGCGCGTGGCAGGCAGGGTTCCGCACGCTCAAACTGCATGAAACCGACTACGCCGCCATCGCCGCCGCCAGAGCCGCGTTGCCGCCGGAAGCGACGCTGATGGTGGACGTCAACTGTCCGTGGACGGTAGCCGAAGCCAGCCATCGCGCGCAGCAGCTGGCTGAGCTGAAGCTGGGCTGGCTGGAAGAGCCGATCTGGCCGCCGGACGATATCGCCGGGCTGGCGGAAGTGCGCCGCGCGGGCACGCCGATAGCGGCGGGCGAAAACGCTTCCGGCGAATGGGGTTTCGAGCCTTTCTATGGCGCGCAGGCCGTCGATGTGTTGCAGCCAAGCGTGGCGAAAGTGGGCGGTATCACGGCATCGCTGCGCGTCTTCGAGCGCGCCGCTCAGCACGGTATCAAAGTCGTTCCACACTGCTTTTACTATGGCGCCGGGCTGCTGGCGACGGCGCATCTGGTCGCGGCGCTGCCCGACGATATCCAGCTGGAAGTGCCCTGGATCCGCTTCTCGCCGCTGCTTTATCCCCAGTTAGATTTCAAACCCATGATGCGGTTGCCCGACGCGCCCGGCCTGGGCTTCAGACCAGACGCCGAGGTGTTGAAAGAGCATACCCTCAGCCATATCACCTTAACCGCGGAGGCCAGTCATGTTTAAAAACTATCGCAGCGTCGTGGCGCTGCTGCTGTTCTTCGCCGGTATCCTGAACTATCTGGATCGCGCCGCGCTGTCGGTGATGGCGCCGCTGGTGAAAAAGGATCTGCAGATTGACGACGCGCAGATGGGCATTCTGTTCAGCTGTTTTTTTATCGGCTACTGCCTGTTCTGCTTTTTGGGCGGCTGGGCCGCGGATCGCTATGGCCCGCGTAAAGTGTTCGGCTGGGCGGCCGCGATCTGGTCGCTGTTCTGCGGCGCCACGGCGCTGGCGGGCAGCTTCGCGCATCTACTGATTGTGCGCGTGCTGTTTGGTATCGGCGAAGGCCCGATGGGCACCACCACCAACAAATCGATCTCCAACTGGTTTCCCCGTAAGGAAGTCGGCCGCGCGGTTGGCTTCACCAACGCCGGCCAACCGCTGGGCGCCGCTATTGCCGCGCCCGTGGTTGGACTGGTCGGGCTGCATTTTGGCTGGCGCGTCTCTTTCGTCGTGATCGCCGCGCTGGGCTTTGTCTGGCTGGCCTTCTGGCTGTGGCTGTTTCGCGACAGGCCGGAACAGCATCCGCGCGTCAGCCAACCTGAAAGGCAGATGATTACCGCCCAGCGTCCCGCCACGCGCGTAACCAAAACCGGCGATACCCGCCAGACGCCGCTCTGGCATTACGTACTGTCGCTGCCGGTACTTGGCGTCGCGGCCGCCTTTTTCTGTTTCAACTATATCCAGTTTTTCTTTTTGTCCTGGCTGCCCAGTTACCTCACTGACTTTCAGCATCTGGATATCAAAAGCATGAGCCTGATCGGCATTCTGCCGTGGCTGGGCGCTACCGTCGGCTTTATCGGCGGCGGGGTGATTTCCGATGCGCTGTTCCGCCGTACCGGTAATTTTCTGCTGTCGCGCAAGCTGGTGATTTTCTTTGGGCTGGCGGTCGCCGCGGTTTGCGTCATGCTCACGGCCTGGGCCAGCAGCGTAACAATCGCCGTTTCGCTGATTACGCTGGCCAGCGTCTTCGCTTATATGACGCCGCAGGCGTGCTGGTCGCTACTGCAGGATATCGTGCCGGCAGAACGCATCGGCACCGCCGGCGGCTTCGTGCATCTGCTGGCGAATCTGGCGGGAATTTTATCACCGGGCATTACCGGCTTTCTGATCCAGTACGGCGGCGGCTACTCGTCGGCCTTCCTGCTGGCCAGCGTGCTGGCGTTGACCGGCATGGCGATGTTGGGGCTGTTTGTACGCCAGCGTAGCGTAAACGCGCTGCGGGCGCTGGCCTGACTCGCTAAAAAGGAGCGCCGAAGCGCTCCTGTTATTCGCCAAGCATCTCCTGCACCAGCTCCACGCAGCGCAGGAAGCGCTCGTCGTAGCTGTCCTGCTCGACATGAACAAACTCAATATTGTTCGCCTTCAGCATTGAAACCAGCAGCGCCTGGAACTCTTTGCGATCCACCGAGCTGCCGAGACTGCGCAAACCATCCGCGACCCAGGGCACGTTGTTTTCCACCAGAATGACCAGGTCGAAGCGATACTCATCAATCATCGCCTGCACAAAAGGGTGCTCGCGCCCTTCGTACTTTTTGCAAAACGCCTGAGTAGTGACGAAATCCGTATCGATAAAGGCGACCTTGTTGGCGTATTTGACGGCGAAATCGATGTACTGCGCCTGGCCCAGCGCGATCTTGTCATAGTCGGAATACTGCAGCGCCATCTCGTCGCCGCCCAGATGCGAGAAAACGTAGTCGCGGCCAAATTCCCAGGCGCTGGTGGTGTTAAAAATATTTGCCAGCTTGTTAACCAGCGTCGACTTGCCGCTGGACTCGCCGCCCAGAATCGCCACGGTGCGTACAAAGAACGGCTTCACCTCCGTCGGAATATATTCCCAGTAGCGAAAAGGATCCTGGCGGATCTGCGCGCCGCTGATGTTCATAAAAGATCGTTTAGGATCGATCAGCACCGCCTCAATCCCCAGATGCTGCTGATACTGCGGCGCATCCGGCTCTTCGCTGGTGTAAACCCGGTTCGGGATAATGCCGTGGTTTTCCATAAAGTCGTTGATACCGCGGCTCCAGACGTCCCAGCCGTGCGGATAAGGCTCCATACCCTCTTCGTTAAACGAATGGATACGGATATTTTTCTGGTACTTAAAGGTTTGCAGCAGCCAGCGCAGACGATCGCTGACGGTCGGCTGCTGCGACATGGCGCTGGCCTCGAACAGCTCGCGGTCGCGCGGCTCATCATAGCCCATGATGATATGCAGTTCGTCGACCTGACTGCAGGCGCGCTGGATCAGATAAATATGGCCGGTATGCAGCGGATAGAATTTGCCGAAAACCACGCCGACGGTTTTTTCGCGGCGCGGAAATTCCAGCCCAAGATAGCGATGCAGCGCCTCCAGCTTCTGCGCGCTGGGGCTTTTGATCTTGGCGTTGAGCAGCTGGCTGAGATAGCCTTTGGTCATGCCGCTGGCTTCCGCCACCTGCTGTAGCGTACAGCCCTGCTGGCGAATAGCCGTTTTCAGATAATTAAATGACGACACCGGGTGCCTCCTGCATAACGGGCGTGCTTTCCGCCGCTTTGAAGTGCGGAGCGCGTCACGCTCCGCTTTTAAGTTAGAGCTCGTCGAGGATCGCCAGCGCGTCGGCCAGCTTCTTCACGCCGTACACTTTCATATTCTCCGGCGTTTTCTTCGGCACGTTGGCGATGGGCACGATCGCGCGGCGGAAGCCATGCTTCGCCGCTTCGGAAATACGTTCCTGCCCGCTCGGCACCGGACGGATCTCGCCAGCCAGGCCGACCTCGCCAAACACCACCAGATCCTGCGGCAAAGGCCGGTCGCGCAGGCTGGAAACCATCGACAGCATCAGCGCCAGATCCGCGCTGGTTTCCGTGACCTTAACGCCGCCGACGACGTTGACGAACACGTCCTGATCGGCCATCTGCAGGCCGCCGTGGCGGTGCAGCACCGCCAGCAGGATCGCCAGACGGTTCTGCTCCAGGCCGACCGCCACGCGTCTGGGATTGCCCAGCATCGAGTGATCCACCAGCGCCTGAATCTCTACCAGCAGCGGCCGCGTGCCTTCCCACAGCACCATTACCGAACTGCCGGAGGTGATCTCATCGCCGCGGCTAAGGAAGATAGCGGATGGATTGCTGACTTCACGCAGGCCCTGCTCGGTCATGGCGAACACGCCCAGCTCGTTAACCGCGCCGAAGCGGTTTTTATGGCTGCGCAGCGTGCGGAAACGGGAGTCCGCATCGCCGTCCAGCAGCACCGAGCAGTCGATACAGTGCTCCAGCACTTTCGGCCCCGCCAGCGAGCCATCTTTGGTGACGTGGCCGACCATCACGATCGCCACGCCGCGCGTTTTGGCGAAGCGGGTAAGATAAGCGGCGGTTTCCCTGACCTGCGCCACGCTACCGGGCGAAGACTGGATATCCGCCATATGCATCACCTGGATGGAGTCAATCACCATCAGCTTCGGCTCTTCCTGTTCGGCGATCAGGCAGATCTGCTCGATGCTGGTTTCTGAAAGCATATTCAGGTTGGCGGTCGGCAGACCAAGACGGTGCGCGCGCATCGCCACCTGCTGCAGAGATTCTTCGCCGGTGACGTAGAGCGTCTTCATGTTTTCAGAGAGCTTACAAAGCGTCTGCAGCAGCAGCGTACTTTTCCCCGCGCCGGGATTACCGCCGATCAGAATGGCGCTGCCCGGCACCACGCCGCCGCCCAGCACGCGGTCAAACTCCTTAAAGCCGGTAGAGAAACGCGGCAGCGCTTCCAGGCTGATTTCCGACAGCTTTTGCACACGGCTTGGGCCGGCGCTGCCCGCGTAGCCGGTCAGACGTTCGTTGCGAGCCACCGTTGGCGACGCCGCCAGGCGCACCTCGGTGATGGTGTTCCAGGCGTGACAGGCGCTGCATTGCCCCTGCCAGCGTGGATAATCTGCGCCGCATTCGTTACAAACAAAGGCGCGTTTTACCGCTTTGGCCAAATCTACCCCTTAGCGTTCTTCGTGGATCAGGCTGCCGGTCAGGATGCAGAACACCCCCATCAGGTCAGCATGACGAATGGTCACTTCTGTTTTTTCGTTTACTTTTGGCTTGGCGTGATAGGCGATGCCCAGCGCCGAAGCCTGAATCATCAGCAGATCGTTAGCGCCGTCGCCAATCGCCACCGTTTGTTCCGGCGCGATCTCAAACCGTTTCGCCAGTTTGCGCAGCGTCTCCGCTTTATATTTCGCATCGACGATATCGCCCAGCACTTCGCCGGTCAGCTTGCCGTCGCGAATTTCCAGCTGGTTGGCGACAATGGCGGAAAGGTGCAGCGTATCGCGCAGGTATTCCGCAAAGTAAGTAAAGCCGCCGGAAGCGATAGCCACGTGCCAGCCCAACGCCTGCAGCTTATGCACCAGCGAGCTTAACCCCGGCATCAGCGGCAGTTCGTTGCGTACCTTTTGCAGAATATTGGCATCGGCATCTTTAAGTGTAGCCACACGCTGGCGCAGGCTGGCGGTAAAATCCAGCTCGCCGCGCATCGCGCGTTCGGTTACTTCCGCCACCAGCTCGCCGCTGCCCGCCAGTTTGGCGATCTCGTCGATGCATTCAATCTCGATCGCGGTGGAATCCATATCCATCACCAGCAGGCCTGGCGTTTTCAGATGCGGAATGCGGCCCAGCGGCGCGACGTCCAGCCCGGCGTCGTGCGCCAGTTTGGTCGCGCGCGGCGTCAGCGATCCCGCCAGGCGGATCACCTGATAATCCTCCACCGTCCAGGCGCTGACAATCACTATCGCCGCGCCCAGCTTATGCTGCAGCGCCGTCAGCCGATCCTTATTCAGATTGCGCCCATACAGAAGCCAGCCGGTACGGCCAGCGCGATAATCCAGCGGCATCACTTCATCGCCGCTAAGGGAAAGAGGCAAACCCGGCCAGAGAGAGACATCGGAAGGCAGGTCGCACCAGGTCAGACTATTTGGCATTACAGCTCCTGTAGGGGACAGATTAATCACGCAAGAGGCTACCCTGTCTCGCCCGCTTCTGGCAACATAAATGCGGTTCCGTTTCCGGACAAAGCGTGAAGGGTAAAAATGGCTAAAGCCAAACTAACATTCCGGCTGCACCGTACGGCGATCGTCCTGATTTGCCTGGCGCTGCTGGTGGTGCTGATGCAGGGCGCGTCCTGGTTCAGCATGGGCCATCAGGTGGCCCGCTCGGAGCAGGTTGAGGAGCTGGCGCGCACGCTGACCCGCCAGGTCGCCTTCAGCCTGACGCCGCTGATGGAGAGCAGCGATGACAACCATCAGAAAATCGTCGATATCCTGTCGCAGCTGACCAAAGAGAGCCGTGTTCTGGACGCGTCGGTGTATGACGACAGCGGCGCGCTGCTGGCGCGCAGCGGCGAAGCCATTAACGTGCGCGATCGGCTGGCGCTGGACGGCCAGCGGGCCGGCAGCTACTTCAACCATCAGCTGGTCGAGCCGCTAATCAGTGAGGACGGGCCGCGCGGCTTTCTGCGCGTCACTCTGGATACGCATGTGCTGGTAACAGATTCGCGTCAGGTCGACAACACCACCAATATCCTGCGGCTGATGATGCTGCTGGCGCTGGCTATCGGCATTATTCTGACGCGAACATTGCTCAGGGATCGCCGCACGCGCTGGCAGCAATCACCGTTTTTGCTGACGGCTAATCGTCCGGTAAAAGAATTTACCGAACAGCCGGAAAAAAAGGATACGGAATAGCGAAACAGGCGAGCTGTATAGCGCAGTTCGCCAGTCGAGTATAAGGTTTCGCCTGAAAAATTCAGACGAGAGAGTTATTTACGGTTTTTGGATTGCTCTGATAATAAGACTTCGCCGCTTATACTTATAAAACCATACGTTTTAACCACTCTGACTGACAAATATCACCCTATTTTTAATCTGTAATAAAATACAGAGAGGTGAGAAAAACGCGGCGATTTATGAAGAGATACTTTAAAACGCTGACCGCGCGAGGCGGCCAGCGGGATTTACCCTTTTGTCATGGCTGACGAAAGGATCAGGCCTTATCGCCCAGCAGCACGGATTCCAGCGCGATTTCGACCATGTCGTTGAACGTGGTCTGACGCTCTGCCGCCGTGGTCTGCTCGTGCGTGCGAATATGATCGGAAACGGTGCAGATCGCCAGCGCTTTCGCGCCGAACTCCGCCGCCACGCCGTAGATGCCGGCCGCTTCCATTTCCACGCCCAGGATGCCGTACTTTTCCATTACGTCAAACATCTGCGGATCAGGGGTATAGAACAGATCGGCAGAGAAGATGTTGCCGACGCGTGCTTCCACGCCCAGGTTTTTCGCCGCATCTACCGCGTCACGCACCATATCGAAATCCGCAATCGCTGCGAAATCATGGTCTTTAAAACGCATACGGTTCACTTTGGAGTCGGTGCTCGCGCCCATACCGATCACGATGTCGCGCAGCTTAACGTCCGCACGAACCGCGCCGCAGGAGCCTACGCGGATAATCTTCTTCACGCCGAACTCGGTGATCAGCTCTTTAGCGTAGATCGAGCAGGACGGAATGCCCATACCGTGGCCCATCACGGAGATTTTGCGGCCTTTGTAGGTGCCGGTATAGCCCAGCATCCCGCGCACGTTGTTGACTTCCACGGCATCCTGCAAAAAGGTTTCCGCAATATGCTTCGCGCGCAGCGGATCGCCCGGCATCAGCACTACGTCAGCGAAATCGCCCATTTCTGCGTTAATATGAGGGGTAGCCATCTTTTATCCTTATTGCTTAGCCGACCTGCGTCGGCATGTTACGTTGCGCTGATTACAGCATACTCTTGCCATATTCCATTGCGGACAGGCCAAAATAGGTCGCGACAGTCTGACCGATATCGGCGAAGGTGTCACGATATCCCAGCGAGCCGGGCTTGACGTTCGGGCCGTAAATCAGAATCGGGATATGCTCGCGCGTGTGTTCCGTGCCTTGCCAGGTCGGATCGCAGCCGTGATCGGCGGTGAGGATCAGAATATCGCCCTCTTCCACCAGCGCCATCAGCTCCGGCAAACGGCGGTCGAACAGCTCCAGACCGCCAGCATAGCCAGCCACGTCGCGTCGATGACCCCAGGTAGAGTCGAAATCCACAAAGTTAGTAAAGACGATGCTGTTGTCCGGCGCCGTTTTCATCTCCTGCACGGTAGCGTCAAACAGCGCGTCCAACCCGGTCGCCTTCACTTTTTTGGTGATGCCGACGTGCGCGTAGATATCCGCAATCTTGCCTACGGAAACCACTTCGCCGCCCTTCTCCTCCACCAGCTTTTTCAGGATGGTCGGCGATGGCGGCTCAACGGCCAGATCGTGACGGTTGCCGGTACGCTCGAAGTGGCCCGCTTTATCGCCAACAAAAGGACGCGCGATCACGCGGCCGATGTTGTAGCCGCCTTCGGTCAGCGCTTCACGGGCGATTTCGCACAGGTCGTACAGGCGCTGCAGCCCGAACGTTTCCTCGTGGCAGGCAATCTGGAACACCGAGTCGGCCGAGGTATAAAAAATCGGCTTGCCGGTTTTCATATGCTCTTCGCCCAGCTGGTCGAGGATTACCGTGCCGGATGAGTGACAGTTGCCCAGATAGCCCGGCAGGCCGGCTTTTTCCACCAGCTCGTCCAGCAGCGCCTGCGGGAAGCTGTTTTCTTTCTCGGTGAAGTAGCCCCAGTCGAACAGTACCGGCACGCCGGCGATCTCCCAGTGACCGGAAGGCGTATCCTTGCCGGAAGAGAGTTCACTGGCGTAAGCGTAAGCGCCAATGATTTCCGCGTCTTTATCCAATCCCAACGGGAATTTGCCGGTGGATGCTTCCGCCGCTTTCCCCAGACCCAGCGCGGTAAGGTTAGGCAGGTGCAGCGGCCCTTTACGGCCGATATCCGCTTCGCCTTTAAAACAGGCTTCGGCGATATGCCCCAGCGTATCGGAACCTTCATCGCCAAACTTGTGAGCGTCTTTGCTTGACCCAATGCCGAAAGAGTCGAGCACCATAATAAATGCACGTTTCATCGTGGTCTCCTGCGTTGTTAACGCGATGAGCTAAATTTTATCGATCAGAACAGTATGCCGCTTATCCGGCGATTCTGCGATAAATAACTGGCGTCGGCGGCGGCGATTTTTCCGTCAGCGTAATCGCCTCTCTTACCGCTGCGGCGGCTTCCTGCCAGCCCGCTTCGCTGGCGGCGTGGATCACAGCAAGCGGCCGCTGGTTATCTACACTGTCGCCCAGCTGCGCCATATCGCTCAGCCCTACGCTGTAGTCAATGGTATCGCTGGCGCGACGGCGGCCGCCGCCCATCGCCACCACGGCCATGCCCAACGCGCGGGTATCCATGGCGCTGACGATGCCGGGTTTCTCCGCGTAAACCGCTTTGCTGAGCATCGGCGCGGGCAGATAGCGATCCAGATTTTCGATAAAGTCCGTCGGGCCTTTTTGCGCGGCCACCATATGCGAGAACACTTCCGCCGCGCGACCGTTGTCCAGCACCGCCTGCAGCTTGCCCATCGCCTCGTCGCTGTCGGCCGCCAGCCCGCCGGAAATCAGCATTTCGGCGCTCAGCGCCATTGTCACTTCCAGCAGGCGCGGATTGCGATACTCACCCGTCAGGAAACGCACCGCCTCACGAACTTCCAGCGCGTTGCCTGCGCTGGAGGCGAGTACCTGATTCATATCGGTCAGCAGCGCGGTGGTTTTGCAGCCCGCGCCGTTCGCTACGCCAACAATGGCCTGCGCCAGCAGATCGGACTGCTCGAAAGTCGGCATAAAGGCGCCGGAGCCAACTTTGACATCCATCACCAGCGCGTCCAGGCCTTCAGCCAGCTTTTTCGCCAGGATAGAAGCGGTGATCAGCGGAATGGAATCCACCGTCGCCGTAATATCGCGCGTGGCGTAGAAACGCTTGTCGGCGGGCGCCAGCGAGTTCGTCTGGCCAATAATCGCCACGCCGACCTCTTTAATAATGTTGCGGAAAATCTGGTCGTCCGGAAAAATATCGAAGCCGGGGATCGCCTCCAGCTTATCCAGCGTGCCGCCGGTATGCCCAAGCCCGCGCCCGGAGATCATCGGCACATAGCCGCCGCAGGCAGCCACCATAGGGCCAAGCATCAGCGACGTTACGTCGCCCACGCCGCCGGTGGAGTGCTTATCCACGACCGGCCCGTTCAGCCCCAGGCTTTGCCAGTTCAACACCGAGCCGGAATCGCGCATCGCCATCGTCAGCGCCACGCGCTCCGGCAGCGTCATATCGTGAAACCAGATGGTCATCGCCAGCGCGGCAATCTGCCCTTCCGACACCGCGTTATCGCGTATGCCGTTAATAAAAAAGCGGATCTCCTCTTCGCTCAGCGCCTGGCCATCTCTTTTTTTACGGATAATTTCCTGTGGCAGAAACACGTTACCCCCTGGTGAGGTTAGCTGGCCCGGGCATCGCGTCCGGGCGAATGGATCAGGTGCCCGCTTTTTAGCTGCGGGCTGGCCTGGTCATAAAGCGGTATCAGTAAGCGGAATCACTTTTAGCGGATGAGTGACCTGCCGCGTTCAGCAAGCTGGCGAGCAGGCTGGAAGCGCCAAAGCGGAAGTGACGCGCGTCGGCCCACTCTTCACCCAGAATATCGTCCGCCAGCTTCAGATAAAGCGCCGCGTCTTCCGCGGTTTTCACGCCGCCCGCCGGTTTAAAGCCGACCTGATGTTTAACGCCTTTTTCGGCGATCGTCCGCAGCATAATCTCCGCCGATTCCGGCGTGGCGTTAACCGCGACTTTGCCGGTCGAGGTTTTGATAAAGTCCGCGCCGGCATCGATAGCGATTTCCGAAGCTTTACGGATCAGCTCCTCGGTTTTTAGCTCGCCGGTTTCGATGATGACTTTCAGCAGCACGCCCGCATCCGCGCACGCCTCTTTGCAGGCGTACACCATGTCGTAGCCGACTTCCTCATTACCGGCCATCAGCGCGCGGTACGGGAACACCACATCCACTTCGTCAGCGCCGTAGGCGATAGCCGCATGGGTTTCCGCCAGCGCGATTTCAATATCATCGTTACCGTGCGGGAAGTTGGTGACGGTAGCGATGCGAATATCCGGCGTTTCCTGCTCGCGCAGCGTTTTGCGGGCGATCGGAATAAAGCGCGGATAGATGCAGATGGCCGCCGTGTTGCCAACCGGCGATTTGGCCTGCTGGCACAGCGCGATCACTTTCGCTTCCGTATCGTCATCATTTAGCGTGGTTAAATCCATCAGCTTTAGTGCGCGAACGGCAGCTGCGGTTAAATCGGTCATAGTCTTCTCCGGAAAAGAGGCTGGTTTTGCCCAAACGTGAGCAGGCAAAGACGAATGTTAAAATAATAACATCCATCACGGCGGTTATCCGTGATGGTTTTCACACTGATCTAGATTCTGTTGCAGCAATTGTATAAAAATAGTGAGATGAGTCACTTATTTCAGCGCTGAAACCCGCCACAGGCGAAGCTGGCGTCATGTTATGATAATCACATTTGCTGACGGCGTAACCTGTTCATACTGATAGTATGGACAGGAGCGGTAACAGAAGAAGCGGCGGAAAGGTTTTTCAGGATTTTGCCTGGCTAAGCCTTTGGCAAAGCGCGGACGGGGTTAAATACCAAACAGCCTGCGGGTATTTTCCCGAATGGTTTCGGCGATCTCCTGCGGCGACTCCTCGCGGATTTCACACAGGCTTCGCCAGACGTTTGCGATTCTTTCAGGACGGTTCGGCTGGCCCTGAAATCCCTGCACCGGCATATCCGGCGAGTCGGTTTCCAGCAGCAGCGAAGTCAGCGGCAGACGAGCGATAGCGTTACGCGTTTTACTGGCCCGCTCGTAGGTAATGGTGCCGCCGACGCCAATCGCGAACCCTTCGCGGATAAAAGCCAGCGCCTGCTGCTCGCTACCGGCAAAGCCGTGCACCACGCCGCAGGCAGGCAAATCGAGTTTGCGCAGATGCATCGCCAGCTTATCGTGGGTACGGCGCGAATGCAGAATAACCGGCAGATCGTAGTCGCGAGCCAGCCGCAGCTGCGCATCCAGCACCGCCTGTTGCTTATCGAACTGCGGATCCTCAATAAAAAGATCCAGACCGATCTCGCCGATCGCTACCAGTTTTGGCGAGCGCTGGCGCAGATGCGCTTCCAGCTGCTGCAGATGTGCTTCCTGATGTTGACCAATCGCCATCGGATGCGTGCCCAGCGCCGCGTATAAAGGCGCGTGCTTTTCCGCCAGCGCCATTACGCCAGCAAAACGATCCGCTGAAACGCCGACGACAATGATCTTCTCCACGCCAGCTTCCGCCGTCCGTTGCAGGCTTTCCGCTTCGTTACCGCAGAAAGGTTCGAAATCAAAGTGACAGTGCGTATCAACAAAACGGGTCATGCCAGCGATCCCTCCGGAAAATCATCATTGCCTGCCGCCGGAACGACAGACGGTTCGTTGGCGGCTGGCGCTGCCAGCGCTTCGCCATGCAGCCACTGCCCTAGTGTAGCCAGGAAATAGCGGCCGCAGCGGCGACCCAGATGATAATCCTGATTCAGCGAGGCGATGCGGCTGCCCAGCGCCATACTTGCCAGCGCGTGCGGCGGAAAGATTTCGATAACAGTGAGATCGCCCGGCGGCTCGTTAATAAACGCCTGCGTCTGGCGATAGCTTTCTTCATGCAGGTGCATGATATTGACCAGCGGCTGTAATGCTCCCTTATCCAGCCAGCGTTCGATACGCTTTAACCACTGCGGCGTATAGGTCATCTGCGACGGCACGGTACGGATCACCACAATGGTGTCGGCGCCGCGTCGCGCCGCTTCACGAACAGGAATAGCATCGCTGATACCGCCATCAAGATAGCTGACGCCATCCAGATCGACGCCGGGCCGATACATGCCCGGAATGGCGCTGGAAGCTTTGATAATGTTCAGCCAGTTAGCCGCCGTAGGCGCGAAGTAGCCGGGCGAGTAGTCATCGCTGCGGCAGGCGCACATATAAAACTCTCGTCCTTCAGCAAACGCCTGCTCGCCCGCCGCCATCGCCAGCGGAAACTCTTGCGCGGTAATACCCGTCAGCCAATCCAAATCGATAAGGTGGCCGCCGCGCACGAAACGCAGCGGATCAAAAAAGAGTTTGCTGGTGGTGTAACGCGTAATGACACGTCGCGCGTAGCCTTGCTGTCCGCAGATAAAAGCGGAAAGGTTTTGCGCACCGGCGGAAGTGCCAATCAGTAAATTGAAAGGGTTATATCCGGCTCGCTGGAACTCATCCAGCACGCCAGCGGTAAAGATGCCGCGCTGACCGCCGCCTTCACAAACCAAAGCGAGCCTGCCGGGATGGAAAGGCTTCAGCGCCAGCGGCGCGATATTGCCGAGCGTAATCGGAATGCGTTGGCCCACCGTTCTCTTCTCCCGAATTTATCGTGCAGTGAGCATACGTCTACGCTGTCGCCAGCATTTGGCGCTTATTGCTATGAATGCTAATACAGAGGGGAAAAAGAGTGACGAAATGTGGCGAAAAACGATGCGGGTAATAAAGAGGAAATAAGAGGGTAATTGCAGGCGGGCTTTTCAGCCCGCTGCGGCCTTCCAGCGGCAGCACGTCCGCTGCCGGGAGAGCATCAAACTAAAGTTTCTTCCGACCGGTGAACAGGCTGATCAGGAAGATAATGATACCCACTACGAAGACGATTTTCGCCGCCCATGCAGCTGTACCAGCCAGACCACCGAAGCCTAAGGCAGCGGCGATCAGTGCGATAACCAGAAAGATAATACCCCAACGAAACATAAGCTTCTCCTTACCCTATATTAAAATCGAACATCATCTGTTATTGATTTCTGCCTGAATTCAGCATGACTACGCTGTTACTGCGCTAGCGCTGTCACGGGCCAGCTGGCCCGCGCCGGTATTACGATTTCACCGCCAGATCGTTTTTGACGCTCTTCACGCCTTCAATCGCTTTGGCGATGCCCTCAGCACGCTCGGACTGTGCTTTGGTTTTTACCGTACCGGAGAGCTGAACCACGCCATTGGTGGTTTCAACCTTCACGTTACGAGACGGCACAATGTCGTCTGCTAACAGTTTAGCTTTGATTTCGCTGGTTGTTGCCGCATCACCGGCATAGCCGCTGACGCTACTTTTGGTGCTGTCTTTTACGTGCAGTTTATCACTGACGGATTTTACGCCCTCAATTTTTTTCGCTTCGGCCACGGCCAGTTCAGCCTGATCCTGTGAAGCGACAAAACCACTCAGCGTTACCACGCCTTCGTGAGTTTTTACTGAGATATCCGTACTTTTAATAGCGTCGTTATCAACCAGGGCTGCTTTAACCTTGGCGGTCACGCCGCTGTCATCCATGTATCCACCGACTTTTTTCATAGAGCTATCGATCTTAGAACTCGCGCTGTCAGTAGTAGACTGTACTTTCGGCGTCGTGGTGTCTTCTGCCATCGCAGCGCCACTAACCAGTGCAGAACCTACCAGAGCAGCCATCAGAGTTTTAGCAATCTTAGTCTTGTTCATCGATCTCTTCCTTCTTAGGTTGATGCACCCACAACTGTGAGTTTTCAGTCACAAACGGCGTGACTGCAGTAATCAGGCTTTGTAGCAACCGCGCCACATATTTTGCGTCCTGTTGAAATAAATATAGACGCTGATCTGAATTTTGCTGCCCTTTGTGGTTGATATGGCGGATAAATGGGCAAAAGCGGAATTTTTTAAGATGAGTCTGTAGGAAAGGATTACGGCGATAGCGGGCGCCGAAACGACAAAAAAAAGCGGCGCCCGAAGCGCCGCCTTAGCGAGAGCAGCGCGCGTACGGCAGCGCTGCGGCTTATTGCAATCAGTGCTCGCGCGTTTTGCGGAACACGACATCAGGATAACGTTCCTGAGTAATGTTCAGGTTCACCATAGTCGGCGCGATATAGGTCAGGTTATCACCGCCATCCAGCGCCAGGTTTACCTCGTTCTTACGCTGAAATTCATCGAACTTCTTCACGTCGCTGCATTCTACCCAGCGCGCGGTAGCCACGTTGACCGATTCATAGATAGCTTCGACGTTGTATTCGCTTTTCAGGCGAGCGACCACCACGTCAAACTGCAGTACGCCGACCGCGCCCACAATCAGATCGTTGTTGTGTACGGGACGAAACACCTGTACCGCGCCCTCTTCCGACAGCTGTACTAGCCCTTTCAGCAGCTGCTTCTGCTTGAGCGGATCGCGCAGGCGAATACGACGGAACAGCTCCGGCGCGAAGTTCGGAATGCCGGTGAACTTCATGTTTTCGCCCTGGGTAAAGGTATCGCCAATCTGAATGGTGCCATGGTTATGCAGGCCGATGATATCGCCCGGATAAGCTTCTTCCACATGGGAGCGGTCGCCGGCCATAAAGGTCAGCGCGTCGGCAATCACCACGTCTTTGCCCAGGCGAACCTGACGCAGCTTCATGCCTTTCTCGTACTTACCGGAAACCACGCGCAGAAACGCCACGCGGTCGCGGTGTTTCGGATCCATGTTCGCCTGAATTTTAAACACGAAGCCGGTAAATTTCTCGTCCGCGGCGGTAACGGTGCGGGTATCGGTTTCACGCGGCATCGGCGACGGCGCCCATTCCACTAACCCATCCAGCATATGATCCACGCCGAAGTTGCCCAGCGCCGTACCGAAGAAGACCGGGGAAAGCTGACCGGCCAGGAAAGCTTCTTTATCGAACTCGTGAGACGCGCCCTGCACCAGCTCCAGCTCTTCGCGCAGCTGACCCGCCAGCTCTTCGCCGATGGCCGCATCCAGATCCGGATTATCCAGCCCTTTCACCACGCGTACTTCCTGGATGGTGTGGCCTTTACCGGACTGATAAAGATAGGTTTCGTTTTTATAAAGGTGATAGACGCCTTTAAACAGCTTGCCGCAGCCGATTGGCCAGGTGATCGGCGCGCAGGCGATTTTCAGCTCGCTTTCAACTTCGTCCAGCACTTCCATCGGATCGCGGATATCGCGGTCCAGCTTGTTCATAAAGGTCAGGATCGGCGTATCGCGCAGACGCGTTACTTCCATCAGCTTGCGGGTACGATCCTCAACGCCTTTTGCGGCGTCGATCACCATCAGGCAGCAGTCGACCGCCGTCAGCGTGCGGTAGGTATCTTCCGAGAAGTCTTCGTGTCCCGGCGTATCCAGCAGGTTAACCAGGCTGTCCCGATAGGGAAACTGCATCACGGAAGTGGTAATGGAGATCCCACGCTGCTTTTCCATCTCCATCCAGTCGGATTTCGCGTGCTGGCTGGAACCACGACCTTTAACCGTACCGGCGGTCTGAATCGCCTGTCCGAACAGCAGTACCTTTTCGGTGATGGTGGTTTTACCGGCATCCGGGTGCGAGATAATGGCAAAAGTGCGGCGACGAGCCACCTCTTGCATAAAAGGTGCATTTGACATGAAAAAACTCTGTTTGGTGCTGTGCCGCCGCTGCGCGATTTGCTCAGGAAGACACTGGCGATTAATCATCAATGGCCGGCATTTTCGCCGATTCGGACGCTATACACAATCCACAACGGCGCTTGCCTGACGGAAATGGCAGAAAGGCCGCAAAGCATGACACATCACGACCATTTTTTGCAGACGGTATGCGGCGCGGATTCCATTTCTGCGCCAGCCAGGGGGAAAGCGACGTTGCTATAGAGCAAACGTCAGAGACAAAAAAACCGCCGTAATGGCGGTTCTTTTGTGCTGGTCCGGTTAGCGGCCTTTCCAGCAGGCTTCGTTATAAATCTAACGCAAGCGCATCCCGAGGCTCATATTTTGAGCGGCTCATCATGACGTGTCAAGTAGCCATTCAGTTTATATAGCGTACAATTTCGGCGGACCTTTTCGCCGTATAGCAGCGGGCACCGGATTCAGAAAGGGATTTCCAACGGCCGTAAACGCAAGCGCATCCCGGTACTTGCATTCACGGCAATATCTCCGGTGGTGTCGCCGTGAAGCGGTCTGTGCAAGGACCGCACAATGAAGCGGTATTGTTGTCGTTGTTACTGGTGCATTGTTCTCCACCGTAAGCGGGAAATGGAATATCTCCCATAACTCAATTGCGGTGACCATCAATGTAGCAGGCAAGTAAGCTCAAAACCGTCCCGCAAGGGGCGGTTTTCTTCAGGCGTTTCGCTCTTCTTCCCGCTTCTCACGACACTCACAGCCGGTCAGATGATCGTTGACCAGACCCAGCGCCTGCATCAGCGAATAAGCGGTGACCGGCCCAACCCATGTCCAGCCGCGCTTTTTCAGCGCCTTCGACATTTTTATCGCCTCTGGCGAGGTTTTGGTCTGCTGCCAGTACGCCAGATCGATGACGGCCGGGCGATCTTCCGCTGATGGCGCGAACTGCCAAAACCATTCCGCCAGCGAGCCTGTCTCTTCAGTCAGCTCGATAGCCCGCTGCGCGTTATTGATAGTGGAAAGGATTTTTGCCCGATTGCGCACGATGCTTTTATCAGCCATCAGCCTGGCTATCTCTTCTTCCCCAAACGTCGCGACCTTATAGAAATCGAAATCAGCGAAGGCGCGCCGAAAGTTCTCGCGCTTGTTATAGATAAGCTGCCACGACATGCCGGAATGAAAACCTTCAAGACAGACTTTTTCAAACAGACGACGATCGTCAAATACCGGTTTGCCCCATTCATTATCGTGATAGTCCGGCATCGTGGGCTGCCAATAACAGCAAACGCGGCCGTCAGCCGTTAAGGTCAATCCGGCCCGTTGCAGTGCGGCTTTATCATGCTTATCCATTGTTTTTCTCCTGCGGAACTCTCTGAATTAGCGGCGGGATAGCTCTTTCCAGATAAACGCTCGTGCGGTGGCAGTGCTATATCTGACATCAGATGTAACATCCGCTTTTGGTGACAGGCGGCAATCGACGCTATTTTTAGTCCATTAACGGCGAAAAGTCAGTTCCGCTACGCCATCCAACCGTGAAAAGGGAAAATTCTATGAGCAACGATTACCAGCCAGCTAAAGTCTGGTCAGAGAACAAAAACGCCGGCGGCACCTGGGGCAGCATCAACCGCCCGACCGCCGGCGCGCGCCATGAAGCGATCCTGCCGGTCGGCAAACACCCTTTGCAGCTCTATTCAATGGGCACGCCTAACGGCCAGAAGGTCACTATTTTACTGGAAGAACTGCTGGCGCTAAACGTCAACGATGCCGAATATGATGCGCACCTGATCCGTATTGGCGACAGCGATCAGTTCTCTTCCGGCTTTGTGGAAGTAAACCCGAACTCTAAAATTCCTGCGCTGTTGGACACTTCCACCACGCCGCCGACCCGCGTGTTTGAGTCCGGCGCCATCCTGCTTTACCTGGCGGAGAAATATGGTCATTTCCTGCCGAAGGATCCGGCAGGCCGCACAGAAACGCTGAACTGGCTGTTCTGGCTGCAGGGTTCCGCGCCTTACCTGGGCGGCGGCTTCGGCCACTTCTATAACTATGCGCCGGTAAAAATTGAGTACGCTATCGACCGCTTTACCATGGAAGCCAAGCGCCAGCTTGATCTGCTGGATCGTCAGCTGGCGGACAACCGCTATATTGCTGGCGATGATTACACCATTGCCGATATCGCCATCTGGCCGTGGTACGGCGCACTGGTTAAAGGGCAGCTGTATAACGCCGCCGAGTTCCTGGACGCTGGCTCCTACAAAAATCTGCAGCGTTGGGCCGATGAGATCGCACAGCGTCCTGCCGTAAAGCGCGGCCGTATCGTCAACCGCACCTGGGGCGAACCCGCCGAACAGCTGCACGAGCGTCACGACGCCTCTGACTTTGAGCTGCGCACTGAAGACAAGCTGGCGAAGTAACCTCTTACCGCACCTGTTGGCAGCGGAAGCGCTGGTTTAGCGTTGCATCCTGAATGTCAGGAACGACGCACCGGCGCTTGTGCGTTAAACCACGTTAATATTCAGCTCAGGGCAGACAGGTGAAGGGTTAAGCGCGATTCGCAAACCAGACTTATCCCGCCGTCTGGCTCCTTAAAAGGAGCCGCAGGGATTGAAGGCAAATATAGGATCCGGGAACATGCGTCGTTCGTAAAGACGTAAAAACGTTCTTCCTGACAGAGCAGCACAGGCTATCCATGACCAGTGCTGCTTTGCTTCTGGCGCGTGTTCTCATCGCTTCAGATTTTTCAGCCGTCTGCGTTTTTTTTGCGCGAGTCATGGCGGACGAGAACCTGAAACCGTTGCGTTACGCTTTCTTCTACGCTGCGCGATTTTCAGCCTGGCTACCGGGATTGTTTTACACAGCCTGTTTTTTCAGAAGTACGTTAACAGTTTTGTTAAATTTGATTACCGGAACGCTGACCTTTTATCATTTTCGCTACAGCCTGGCTGACCCGGATAAAATTTAGTGCAGATGTAACATCCAGTTGTACTTTCCCAGGTTCTTAACTGGCGCTGGTGTCGGCTAAAGCGCTGCCGCCAGCACAGGAAATGATGGCGGCCAGTACCACTTTTTTAAGCGGTGGGCATAGGAGATCTAAGTATTGAGAATATTAGACTGTAACAAAGGTTCTATATCGTGAATTTTTTCATCTACTCTCTTCAAATGAAAAGTGGGTATTGGATAATCATTGTCACTTTGAGAAAGGGCGCTTTTTATATATAGTTTCATAAGGACATAATCACCACTACCATTTAATTTTATAAGTGGCCAATCTTTCTTTTTACAATTATTCCAGTCCCGTAGCTCATTGCCAGGAATAACACTGTATTTTCCTGATGAGTTTCTAAAATTATAAAAGCCATAATAACCAGTATATTCACCCATCAAAATATCTATATCTGCAAACTCACTAGAATTAATATAATAAACCCACGGCGTATGTCCCCAGCTTAGAATCATCAACCCTTCATCGAATAGCTCATTTGCTATCTCAGTAGTTGTAAACTCTTCAATTAGATCGTTAGAGTTAATCTTTGGAGTTATGAATTCATCAAACTTATCAATATCTACAATCGCGAAGCCTAACGTACCATATGCATCAAAAACCTGAAATCCTCCATCTTCAAATAAAATTTCATTTTCATTTGAAATAACTATATATAAATTCAATATTTTTGAATTTTCCACATAATTTTTTTTAGAGTCAGGGACATGGCCCGTAGCGACATAAGGAGTATCAACAGAGCTAAAAACGAACACCTTTTTCTCGTTGAGGAAACTTATAGATATGCTTTCGTTATAGCAATTATTTATTTTATTATCATTTGTTTTTAAGCTGAAATTAAAATCAGAGAGTAGTTTCTCCTCCATAATCAATGAGCTTTCTCCTTTCATAGCGGCAAAGCTTTCTTTCAAATTTTCTATCTGCTCAAAGTTTATTATAACCTTCCCTTTAAATTCCTGTGGAAGAAACGGTTTTAAGTTAATAATTTTATTATCAACCCTTAAATCTATCTGGGTAACTGAAACCGTACTATCTACTGCGTAAACTTCCTTTCTTTCCATTATTTACCTCCACATCTAATTTCTTTAGCCCAATTTTTTGTAACATCCCAAGCCTGAGCTGCCGTCACGTTTTTTGCCAGAAGCTGTCCTTTTTTTCCGGAGCTCGTAATTAAATGAACGTCACCTCGAATGTTTTTTAGCTCCGGATTATTATAATGTCTTTCAAGAGAGTTTAGCCATTCCTCCTTCGTCAAACCTGATTTTATCACAGCAGCTGGTTTAACTAACGGCTTCGTAGTTGTTCCAATACCATTGTAGCCGTGCATTGCGCTATGCTCTATACTCGACCATTGAGAGTCATCCCAGTACATAGCAGGTACATTAGTTTGAGAGTTAAATGGGGTAATATCCAGGTGAGTTGCTACTTCATGTGGCACCATATGGTGGCCTTGATTTATTGGATTGCTCAATGGCATTAATCCTAGTGGATCAATTATTGCTATTGGAGCTATAACATACGCATAAGTATTAACCCCACCCGCCAGCCCAATAGGGTCAACCTGCGTAAACCGTCCGCCAACCGGATCGTAATACCGGAACAAATTGTAATGAAGGCCCGTCTCTCTGTCCAGGTACTGTCCCTGGAACCGCAGGTTCTGCTGCACGGCCTGGAAACCGGTTGCGCTT
>Ga0157363_1000131_pt1 | contig 55788 bp, 45 predicted proteins | sample AttsexASBM1_FD_111477 | JGI IMG/M metagenome (GOLD analysis project Ga0157363, IMG submission 111477) | Fungus gardens microbial communities from leaf cutter ant in Ribeirão Preto, State of São Paulo, Brazil - Atta sexdens ASBM1 | ecosystem: Host-associated > Fungi > Mycelium > Unclassified ... | reverse complement strand
GCGCTGACGGCGGTGATCGACTCGCAGCAGGAGCTTGGCTATCTGCTGCACGGCGGCATCTTGCCCTTTGTTATTCAGCAAACCCTGAAAGGCTGACTATGCGTTACGATCTGGTCTCGTTATCTCTCTTTGTCGCCGTGGCGGAAACGCAAAACCTGACCCACGCAGCACGGCGCAAGCATACTGCGGTTTCGGCGGTAAGTAAGCGCATCGCCGAACTGGAGCAGCAGGTGGGCACGCAGCTAATGCTGCGCCTGCCGCGCGGCATCGAGCTGACGCCAGCAGGCCATTCGCTGCTCTATCACGCGCGTCAGATATTCCGCAATCTGGAGCAGATGGAAGAGGAGCTGAACGATTACGCCGCAGGGATCCGCGGCCATATCCGCATCTTCACGATTTCCGCGGCGCTGATGCACTGTCTGCCGCGCGCCATCAGCCAGTTTCTGACGCACTATCCGCAAACCGATATCGATATTGAAGAGCAGACCGGCGTCGGCGTAGTGCAGGGGCTACTGGAGGGCAACGCCGATGTCGGCATCTTCTCCAGCTGGACGCCCGCGTCCGGCATCGACGTCTGGCCGTGGCAGCAGGATCAGCTCTCCGTACTGGTATGGCACGGCCATGCGCTGGCGGCGCGCCCGTCGCTGCGGCTGGCCGATCTGTTGGAGGAACGGATCATCGGACCGCATCGCGACAGCGCCGTCAGCCATATTCTGGAACGCGAGGCGCGCAGGCTGGGCAGAACGCTCAGTATTGGGCTGCGCGTAAGCAGCTTCGTCTCGATGGCGGAGCTGGTGAGCCAGCAGCTTGGTATCGCCATCCTGCCGGTGAATGAGATCGCGCCCGCCTCGCTACACCGCGACGTGCGAGCCATTCCGCTGGCGGAACCCTGGGCGAAGCGGGAGCTGCTGCTGGGCGTCAAGGCGCATGCGCTGGCGTCGCCCTCGGTAAAAACCCTGATTGAAAGCCTGACCGCCGCCAACAAACGTGGTCAGGAGGAGGAGGGGTCATGCAGCGTTGTTACGTTGCGCTAGCGAAGCAGAGACAGGTTGGGCTGGCCGTGGCTATCGTCTGTCCACGCCTGCGCAGCAGGCCGGTTTGCTCATCGACGTCAAACACCTCAATGGTGTCGGACTCCTCATTGGCGCTAAAGAAGCGGCGCCCGTCCGGGGAAAGCGTGGTAAAGCGGGGCGTTTTGCCGCCACAGTCCACCCAGTTAATCACGCTGAGCGTACCCTCCTGCACATCCACCGCAAACACGCCGATGCTGTCATGACCGCGATTCGCCGCGTAGACAAAACGGCCGCTGGGATGCACCTCAATCTCGCTGGCGTCGCTGCGTGTCAGATAGCCCTCCGGCAGCGCGCTCAGCGTCTGTTTTAGCCTCAGCGCGCCGCGCTGAGCATCAACCTCCAGTACCGTCAGCGTGCTGCTCAGCTCGCTCAGGCCGTAAAGCCATTTTCCGCTGGGATGAAAGTCGACGTGGCGCGGCCAGCTGCCGGGCGCGAGCCTGATTTCATCCAGCAGCCGCGCTTCACCCTGATGCCAGCGATAAAGCCGGATCATATCGATGCCGTTGCCCGCCGCGCGTCCCTGTATCGGCACGGCGAACAGATCGCTGCCGGGCGCAAAGACAATTTCATGGGGTCGGGACAGACTTTCCGGCGCCTCCTGCGTGGCAGGGTGGCCGGGAATGTGTGCCAGCGAGTGGGGCGGCTGCAATCCTTGTTGATCAATAGCGAGCGCCGCAATATTGCCCGCTTCATGGTTGGCGATCAGCAGATACTGGCCATCAGGCGTCAACGCCGCGCCGACCGGGTTATTGCGTCGCTGCGGATCGAGATCGGGATGTGCATGACGCGGACCAGTAGTCTGTTGTGTTAGCAGGCTTAGCAGGCCGCTCTCCTGATTGCGCTTCCAGACCGCAACAACATCCCCGTCGCCGTGCAGCGCGTAAAGACGATCGCGAAGCGGATCCAGCGTCAGCCATGAGGGGTTCTCCTGCACCGATTCGACGCACTGAATAAGCCGCCACTCGCCATCTGGCAGCACCTGATAGACTTCGATTCCTTTTCCACGCGCGCCGCGCCAGGCGGACGTTCGGCAACCCACATAGGCAAATGTCATGCAACCTCCCAAATTAATGCATTTATATTAATACAAATGCATTGGTTATCTTGTGATGAACCTCACGGCATTAACTAAAATCACTAAATAAAAGCGACACTAAGCGGATTTTAAGCGCTGATAAAACTGCGGAATCCCTAAAAGCACTTTTATCGGCCATATTGCATTATTGCATTTACATATCTTTAAAAGCATAAATTAACCGATCCTGTTCACATTTTCGACGCAGGCAGATTGCAGAAAAATCGGGCACGCCGCTTACTGTTAATGCGAAGTAAACAAATGTTAAAAAAATGCATCTGGGAGTAAGGGTATGACCCAACGTATCGCGTATGTCACCTCTGGAATGGGCAGTCTCGGCACGGCGATTTGTCGTCGGCTGGCAAAAGACGGCTTTAAAGTCATTGCCGGTTGCGGTCCTGATTCAAAAAGAAAACAGGCCTGGCTGGATGATAATAAAAAACTGGGCTTCGACTTTATCGCCTCGGAAGGTAATGTCGCTGACTGGGACTCTACCGTTAAAACCTTTGAAAAGATCCGGCGTGAGATTGGCGAAGTAGACGTGCTAATCAATAATGCCGGCACCGCGCGTAATGCGTTATTCCGTGATATGCAGCCGCAGGAGTGGCAAGCGGTTATTGATACCAATATGAATTCGCTTTTTAACGTCACGCGCCAGGTGATCGATGGCATGATGTCGCGCGGCTGGGGACGTATTATCAATATCTCTTCGCTTAATGCGCAAATCGGCACCGTCGGCCAGGTGAACTACTCCACGGCAAAATATGCGGTACGCGGTTTTACCCGCGCGCTGGCGCGCGAAGTCTCCGCGCGCGGCGTCACCGTGAATACCGTGTCGCCGGGCTATCTCGCCACCAGCAAGCTGAAAACTGTCACGCCGGTGCAGGTGATCGACAAGATCGTGCAGGAGATCCCAGTGCGTCGACTGGGATCGCCGTCGGAAGTCGCCTCAATCTGCGCCTGGCTCGCCTCCGATGAATCGGGCTACGCCACCGGCGCGAATTTCTCCGTCAACGGCGGTATGCATATGAGCTAATTTTCCCGCGCTGTAAAAAATATAACGACGACAACTTTACTCGCGCCTTTATTTATAAGGGTGCCGGAGGCTCTTATGCTCTCTTTGCTGGGTTACGGCATGATCGTGGTCTTTATGATCCTGATTATGACTAAAAAGCTTTCTGCTCTGGTCGCACTGACGATTATTCCCATTATCTTCGCGTTAATTGCCGGTTTTGGCGGCGAGATGGGCGAGATGATGATAGAGGGATTAAAGAAAGTCGCGCCGACCGCCATTATGGTGATCTTCGCCATTCTTTATTTCAGCACCATGTTCGATACCGGTTTATTCGATCCCATTATTCGCTTTTTCCTGCGAATTATTAATGGCGATCCGGTTAAAGCGGTTATGTGCAGCGCGGTGCTGGCGGCGATGGTTTCGCTGGATGGCGACGGCTCCACCACCTATATGATTTGCGTTACCGCGATGCTGCCGCTGTTCAAACGTATCCGCCTGGATCCACTCTCATTAACCTGTGTGGTGTTCCTCGCCGGCAGCATTACCAATCTGCTGCCGTGGGGCGGGCCGCTGGCGCGCGTAGCGGCCTCGCTGAAGGTAGAGTCGAGCGATCTCTTTATTCCGCTCATCCCATCGATGGTGTGCGGCTTTGTCGGTGTGCTGGTGCTGGCATGGTATATAGGTATTCGCGAGCGCCGCCGCCTGGGAAAACTGAGCATTCAGACCCGCGCCGACGGTTCGGTGGTGGAAGAGGACGCGGAGAGTTATCTGCCCGCGATTAATGAGGTAAACGAAGAGCTGCGTCGGCCGAAACTCTTCTGGCTGAACGCTGGTCTGACGCTAATACTGATGGCGTCACTGGTGATGGAGCTGCTGCCGCTGTCGGTGCTGTTTATGGTCGCCTTCGCGCTGGCGCTGCTGATCAACTATCCCCATCTGGATGCGCAGCGTCAGCGTATCGCCGCGCATGCGCCGGCGGCGCTTAATCAGACCTCGATCTTCCTTGCTGCGGGCATCTTCGCCGGGATCCTGTCCGGTACAGGCATGGTGACGGCGATGTCCGGTTCGCTGCTGGCTATTCTACCGCAGTCGTGGGGGCCCTATCTGGCGCCGATCACCGCGCTGATCAGCCTGCCGGGCACCTTTTTCATGTCGAACGATGCCTTTTACTATGGCGTGCTACCGGTGCTGGCGGAAGCGGCGAAAGTGTACGGCATCGAGCCGATTGAAATTGGCCGCGCCTCGTTGGTTGGGCAGCCGGTGCACCTGCTCAGTCCGCTTGTGGCGTCAACCTATCTGCTGGTGGGGCTGGCAGGCGTCGAATTTAGTGACCATCAGAAATACACCTTTAAGTGGGCATTTCTGCTCTGTATGATTTTTCTGGCTTCGGGCCTGCTGCTGGGGCTTTATCCCATCTATTCCACCGCGGCATAAAAACAGACGGCTCAGGGAATGAGTCGTTTACCTTTCAGGCTTCCGCGCTGATACGGCGCATTTTTTTATTTTCCAGCGCCACCGCCAGATGCTGCTTCATCATGTAAGAGGCTTCGATACGCTGTCCCGACTCAATCAGCGCCAGCAGGCGCATATGATCTTTGACCTCAGCGTAGTAGCGGCTGCGATCGTCCATGATGCGGTAATCCATCAGCATACGCATGCGGTTGACGTTGCGCAGCGAGATTTCAAAGAAGGGGTTGTTGGAGAAGCCGATGACCGTCTCGTGAAAGCGATAGCCAGCCAGCTGCAGCTGTTTTGGCGACAGGCGTGCGATGCCGTTGTCGAGCAGCATCTCCAGCTCTCGACGGAGCTCGTCGATTTTCTCTTGAGGAGCGTTGAAGGTGGGCTCCAGAATCGCCATCGGCTCAATTACCATACGAAAACTAAAGATGTTTTCCAGCGCCGCTTTGGTTTTCGCCACCGGCAGAAAACGCCAGCCGTAACCCTGCTTGCGCTCCACCCAACCCTCGCTGATGCCGCGCGCCAGCAGCGTCGAAAGCTGGCTTTTGGTCAGGTTGTAGCGCTTCATCAGATAAAGTTCGGTGACTTCCGCGTCGATATTGTCCTGGAGCCAGTCTTCCGCCAGCTGGTAATACTCCGGCAGGTCGCTGCCGTCGGCAGGCGCCGCTTCGTCATGCTGCTGCGGCGCATAATCCTCTTTAACAAAAAAACCGCGATTGAGCTTTTGCTGCAGAACGCCTTTCTGCTCGAGATAGACCAGCGCCTCCCGCACCGGCGAGCGCGAGACGTCAAAGGTTTCGGCCAGTTTAGGCACGCTCAGGTGCGCGCCCGGTGCAATGTTGCCGGTATCGATGAGGCCAACGATTTTCTGCGAGAGTCGCTCAGTCAGGGCGCTAATTTTCATACTTTACGCTCGGCAATCGGGATATAAATGCAAAATTAACGCTGATTATTGCATTTTACATCCCCCAAAAGCAATGTTGCAGCGTGGTATTCGTGAACGCTGATTGAAGAATAAATGAAGAAGTCGTTAAAGGTCTTCTTGTTAATTTCCAGGTTATGCCTGGTCACAAAGCAACCTTGTTGGCACTGCCAACAAAATCGGGAAATAACTGCTGTTTGGCCGAGTGAGAGCAAAGCGGTCGAGTTTGAGATCGGGCCCAACGACTTATCGAAGAGTACATATGTGTTTCTGTTGCGGCAGTTGACGCCATGGATATCAGAAAAACCGTTGAGCTGCTTTTTGCATCAAAAATAAGGGGGCACGGCCTGGTGTTGGGAGAAGCAGATCTTACCAGTCCAGACAGTAGAATGATAATGCAGGTTATCTCTGCCTAAGTTGAGTTTGGGGGGTTAAGGAAGCCCGCCAGAACCTGACCTACCTAATCCAGAAACCTCTCTGAGGGCGCTGAAGCTGAGCGCTCTGCTGACTTTTACGGGAACTGAGCACTATTATCAGGCGTGACTTTTCGGGCAGATCGCCGAATATAATCTGTGCTGATTTTTTAGTTATATCATGAAAAGTCTTATTAGCTTTAAAAGCGGTAATTTTTCTGCTGACATAATGTTGATTTTTCATTGACTAAATATTGATTATTTCGCGCTAAAATAGCTGGCGTGAAGAAGTAACTTTTACGTCATTAATTCTGCCTGGCGGAATTATCTTAACTGATGCCGCATTTTTTAGCAGAGTTGATGAATCAGAAGGTCAGCCAGTTTCGGAATATTATTATGTCTCTTTTTTTAAACAATAATCCCGTGGTTTCACTTCCTGAAACACCGCTCGGGCTTTACATGGCCCTTTCAAAAGGAAAGATTCGGCCGCATAAATTTTGGAACTCCTCTCATTTTCGGCTTAAGTTTTTTATTCGCTCTTTCCTGACGCCGGTTAAAACTTATCAGTTGCTGAACCTTATTACGAGTCACCCGGCCTCTTATGAACTGCTTCAAAATCAGCCTCGCCTGCCTTGTCGGGTCCATCGTCCGTATCTGAGTGCTGCTCTTTCTGTCAGAGAAAGAGCCGAGGCAATTCGTTTCCACTACAGGACAGTAACTACCTTTCTGGGTGACGAAGGCTTCAGGCAGCACATCAGGCCTGACGGGATCTGCCTGAGCCGGTTTGCAGGAAAAGATGGGCACCCTTTTACCCTGGAATTTGTTTCAACATACAGGCTTGATAAGGAAGGCGAAGCCAGTGTTATACTGCGAAACAGCGATGGCCAGATGCTGGCAGAGATAACATTCGTGCTTTGCATCCGGGGAGCTCAACGCTCACTAATTATTGGCGGTTTGCAGGGCCCAAACGGCGAAAATACGCAGGCGCTTATTCAGCAGGCGACAAAAAATTTATATGGCCTGTTTCCCAAACGACTGGTTCTGGAATCGCTGACACAAATTGCATATCTGCTCAGCGTTGAGCGCATATCCGCCGTATCTAACAGGCTGCACGTTTATCAGTCTGTCAGGTATAAAGACAGAATCAAACATCTGCACGCGGATTACAATTCATTCTGGGAAATGTCCGGTGGTAAGCTTGAACAGGACGGTTTTTATTCGATTCCCCTTGAGGTAGCCAGGAAAAAGCTGGAGGAAGTGCCCAGTAAAAAGCGTGCCGAATACAGGCGTCGTTACGAACTCGCCGATGTCGTCAGTGCGCAGACGCATCTGACGCTCACCCGGTTGACATCCAGTCTAAACCTCCCTGAGAGGCCCTGGTCAGACGTATGAGCTGCCCCCGCCGCCTGAAAAAAGCGGCGGGTCGTCCGGCGATTTAAGCAGTGCTTTGCCGTACAGCAAGCTGAGAGCTGGCGCCGCTAATCCTTTCATCCCAGCTCCCGCGACGAGCTATTGCAGTCAGAAACGCTACGGACATTTCACTACCTTTAACCCTTTCTCTAAGTAGCATTCGTCTGGCTTTTTCCGGCCAGCTCTTTTTAATCGCCGTACGAAAAAATGCCGTATCATGACTAAAGGTTTTATCTTCGATCCGGTATGTTGAAAAAAAGTCCGCTATCATCAGCCATAGCTGATGTTCCTCCAGATTCAGCTTATAAACCGGATAAGGGCCTTCCTGAACTTTGTGATAAATTCCAAGCCAGTCAGGCCGGTTATGATACTCAAGAAACTGCACTATATCTTTATCAGTGAGATTTTCCCTGTTCATTGCGCATCCTCAAGACTCAGTTTTACAGCCCTAAAAACTGTCTCAGGTAAAATACCCTGCATGGGGTGAACATCCTTATTAGCCGGCGGTTGATGAATGACTCTGTGCAGCTCAGGATCCTGATAGGGACCCGTATGCAGCGGATTTGCCTTAGCGAACAGGCTGACGGTTCGGGTTCCTGCTGCTACGGCAATATGCATCGGCCCCGTGTCTCCGGTTACCAGGAGATCGAGGCTCATGATTAGGTTCGTCAGTTCGTCAAGGTTTGTTCTGCCAGCATAAGGCCGGATGCGCTGGCGAACTTCTGCCGGAACTGCATTACAAAAATCCGCCTCCAGCGCCTGCTCAGCCTTCGACCCGGTAACGAAAATCTCCATATCCTGATACTGTTCTGTCAGAGCGATGGCCAGCTGGCAGAAATTGGCCGTGGGCCATCGACGCGCTTCTCTCGATGCCCCTAACTGAAACCCTATTCTCAATGGCCTGCATGCAGTCTTCGGCTTCTGGTATCGTGGCGGCAAATGCATTCTGGTCAGGCTGGCATCAGCGCCAAGTGTCTCAATAAGTTTGAGCTTTCTGGCAATAGTATGCCCAGTAAACTCTTCGGACCAGGCATGTAGGAACTGATTAAGGTCAGCGGGAGCTTTTCCATAGTTATCCCGCAAAATGACTCTTGCCTTTGAAGTTAACGCGGCCAACACATCATAGGGATAATGAGCATGAAGAATGACACACAAGTCAGGCCTTATGCGGCGAAGCTTCCTAATTAGCGGGAAAATACGCATGACTTTATTGTCCCACAGGAAAATATTATCAAACCAGTCGTACTGTTTTACCAGTGACATGTTTTTTTCGCTGCTTACCAGAGTAAAGGAAGCGTCAGGATATCTGGATTTCAGAGAATATATTGCCGGAGTGTTCATAAGAAAATCCCCGAGTGCGGTTGTTGAAAAAATAACAACTGTATGGGGCGCAATAATATCAAGATCTTTTCTTACTGGTTTTGAACGGCGTGAGAAAAAGACATACGTATTTACGAAAAGCGTGGTGATTTTTCTTCTTAAAACTTTCATGGTCAGTCAGAACCTGCCTAAATATAAAATTTAATGCCTGATGGCTTACAGAATTAATCCTGCTAATTTAATTAACGGTATTGCCAGCGTGCGCTGTCCGGCATCAACATGGCTGTTGTAAGCACTTTAAGCATGCCGTCAGTTTTTCGTGCCGGAATGCTAAACGCCACAGCAGGCAGAGCCACAGCGGCGTATAGCACTTACTGGCTCAGGAGCGTTTTCGTTTATCTTCCCACCTGAGAAGGTAGGTCATCATCGCCGGGAGTAGCGTCAGCGTAAAAGCGGTAGCAGCAACCAGACCTCCGATGATGGCATAGGCCATCGGACCCCAAAAAACCTGGCGGGCGATTGGGATCATACCGAATATAGCCGCGCAGGCGGTTAACATAATCGGCCGGGCGCGGTGGACAGCAGCGTGGCTGACGGCTTCATCAATGCTCATCTGCAGGCGGATGTTATTATCTACCTCGCTTATCATAATGATGGCATTCCTGATTATCATTCCACTCAAGGCAATCACGCCTAATATGGCGACAAACCCCATAGGTGTCCCTGACGGCACCAGCGCGACAACCACACCAATAAATCCAAAGGGCGCCATAAGGGTGGCGAGTATGACCCGCGAATAGCTCTGGAGCTGCAGCATCATGACACCCAGCATGCAGGCCAGCGTGACTGGCAGCACGTTAAAGAGTGAGCTGTTACCTTTATCCGCGTCCTCTGACGCTCCTCCTTCAAAAATATGATAATTGTCAGGCAATCTCTGATTCATGGCCGCAATTGCCGAGGATAGACTGGCAGAAATATCATCAGCATTCTGTCCTGATGCCACATCTGCCTGTACGGTGATAAGCGAAGCCCGGTTACGTCGTTCGATCACTGGTGTATCCAGGCCCCAGCGAATAGTTGCCACCTGAGCAAGAGGCACGGCTACGCCGGCGTTGTTACGGATAAGCATGCTGGCAAGATTCATAGTTTCCTGCTGCTCAGCTTTTTCCGGACGAAGCACGAGATCTGTCAGGCGTTCGGCGCTGCGCACCTGAGTTATCACCGCGCCAGCGTAGTAAGTCCGCAACGCTTGCGCAATCTGTTCTGCTGATAGCCCTGCCAGACGAGCCTGTGTCTGGTTTACCTCAATGCTTATCGCACGCTGAGGCTCACCTGAGGTCAGGTTGATATTTCGTATTTCACTATGGCTACCCAGTTCCTGCGACAGGTTCAACGCAATCTCCCGAACCTTTGTACTGTCCGGACCCTGCACGCGGTATTTAATTGGCCAGCCTACCGGGGGGCCCAGTTCCAGCGGCGTAATGCGGGTAACATAAGCGCTGTAGTGCTTGTCCAGTAATAATGTCAGTCGGGCCTGAAGAGTGTGACGCGCTTCGAGGCTACTGGCGACCAGGACCAGCTGGGCTCTGTTTTCTGCATCAGACTGAACGTCCATAGGCAGATAAAAACGTATTGCGCCAGTTCCTATGTAAGAGGAATAACGACTCAACCCATTTTCTTTATCCAGCTCTTTTTCAAAGCTCTCTATCACGCGTCTCGTTTCCTGCTGCGTCGTGCCTTCGGGCAGGGTGAAGCTGACCAGCAGTTCAGGTCTGTCTGAGGACGGGAAAAATTCCGACTTCATCCACTGGGATAACCAGAATGAAATCAGCAGCAGGAGCACTGAGCCGACTATAACAGGTAGTCGGTGATGCAGAACGTGATGAAGTACTGAGGCATATCCGCGCGCGAGCCGCCCCTGTTTGCGATTGTGATGCCTGAGCTGTTTTGGCAGGATCCATACTCCGCTAAGCGGCGAAAAGAGTATGGCTACTATCCATGAGCTCAGCAGAGAGATAAGCACGACGACGAAAAGTGAATAGCAATATTCACCTGCAGCTGACTTTGCAAAGCCTACAGGGATAAAGCCTGCGATCATGACCAGTGTTCCGGTCAGCATCGGAAAAGCCGTCGTGGTAAAAGCACTGGCGGCGGCCTTCTTAAGCGGCTCACCTCGCTCAAGGCTGGATACCATCGATTCGATTGTTATCATGGCATCGTCAACGAGCAGTCCCAATGCAATAATAAGGGCACCCAATGAGATCCTCTGCAGTCCAATACCCGTCAGATACATGCCAGCAAACGTCATAGCCAGTACTACTGGTATAGCAACGGCAACTACAAGACCAGCACGCAGGCCGAGAGAAACGAATGATACTGCCAGTACAATGATGATCGCTTCGGCCAGCACGTGAATAAAGCCGGTTACTGCTTCTTCTACTACAACCGACTGGTCAGCAACGTTCGTGATTGTAACGCCAAGCGGCAGCCGGCTGCGGATCTGCTCAATTTTCTCATTAAGGGCTTTGCCAAACTCAAGCATGTTGCCGCCAGCGGCCATTGCTATACCAATGCCTACGGCAGGTTTCCCATTGACATGGAACACAGGTCGCGGTTGCTGCGAGGGTTCAGTACGAATGCTAACGACGGATGTCAGAGGAAAGGTTTTGCCTTCAATAGTCAGCACTTCCCTGTGCAGGCTGTCAGCGGATGTCAGCGCGTCGTCTACTGCGACGTCAATAATGTCTTTACCGGTGCGCAGGGCGCCCGCATCAGTTACCGCGTTCTGCGCGCGCAGCGCGTCAGTCAGCGCTTCGGGCGTAATGCCCATCTGCGCCAGATGACGTGGGGAATAGCGGAGGACAATCTGTTCATCCTGCGTGCCCAGTAGCTGAGTCAAGCCAATTCCGGGTACGGTTAGCAGCGTTTTCTGGATCTCTTCTGCCTTGGCGGAAAGTTGTCTGTCGCTGTATCCCTCGGCCATAACGCCCAGCACCGTGCCAAAGGTCGCATCATATTCGTCATTAACCAGAGGCTCACTGACGCCGTCCGGCAGTTGCACTGACAGGTCGTGCATTTTTTTACGCAGAAGTGCCCAGGTAGGCTTTACCTGATCAGGGGGCGTTTCATCTCTAAGGTTCACGGTGATTTCGGTGCTTCCGCGCCGGGTCTGACTTTCGATGCTGTCAATATATGGCAGCTCCTGAACCGTTTTTTCAATTTTATCTGTGACGTGATTGACCATGTCTTCGGGTGAGGCGCCTGACCATCCTGCACTGACGATTGCCGTTTTGATGGTGAACGCCGGATCCTCTTCCCTTGGCAGGGCCTGATAACAGATATAGCCAATCGACATGATAAGGAGCAGCAGAAAGCTGACGATTTGCTGATGTTCAATCGCCCAGGTGGACAGGTTAAATTTTCCGGCTTTCATTTACTGAGTTCCATCCTGCACGGTAATTTTCATGCCCGGCGTCAGCCTGCTGACGCCGGCTGTGGCAATCTGTTCACCGGCTGACAGCCCATCGGACACCGCAGCGGTGTCACCGCGGTAATAACGGATCGAAACCGGGCGAAGCTCAAGCGTGCTTGTTTTGGGTAAAACAACGTAGACTGCCGGGCTGTCGCCTTTACGCGTCAGTGCGGCTGCCGGGATCACGCTCACGCGGTCGCTGTCCTGAATAACTGAACCTGTAAGAACAGATCCGAGCGGAACGCTAACGTCCTTTTCATCTAACGCCGCTTTCACCGCTATGAGTAATGTCTGGGGATCGCTCTGTGGGCTGACAGTTAGCACAGTGGCGCGGGCGTATGTGCCGTTGTCGAACTCAACACGCAGTTTGTCTTCCTGGCGTAGTGAGTTAGCGAACGCCTGCGGAAGGTTCAAAATGAGTTTTTTATCTTTATCACTGGCAAACTGCATGATTTCCTGTCCCTGAGACAGGGCCTGTCCTGGTTCAGCCGAAACCGCAGTAACTACCCCATCAAAAGGTGCCTGAAGAAGGTTGAAGTCAGAACCATTTGAGGCCTCGGAAAGTTGTGCAGCAGCCTGATCACGCCGCGCCTGAGCGGCTGCCAGTGAAGATGTCGCTTCCTGAAGTCTGGCGCGGGGCGCCGTGCCTATCTCAACCAGCCTTCGTATACGTTCCGCGTCCTGCTGTGACTTGCGTAGCTGCGCATCCGCTTCACTGAGTGCTGCGCGCGCAGACATAACCTGTTCCCTGCTCTGCGTGGCATCCAGCCGGGCAAGTACAGTATCCCGGCTTACGCGTGCGCCAACGTCAACACGTCGTTCAGCAAGACGCCCCGCAGTGCGAAAGCCCAGGGAAACCTCCCGTCCCGCAATGAGTTTGCCAGACCAGTTAATCTGCGCGGATGGTACGGCTGCTGGCACGGCGATTGTTCTTACCAGAGGCGGGGCGGGGGGAGCAGCATGCCGTGGTTCATCACAGCCACTCATTAGCAGCGTTATCACCAGTCCGGCAATCAGACGTGGCAAACGCGCTGAAACAGGCTGATGTGAAATAATGAAACGTTTTATTTGTGTATTCATCTGAATTATTTAAACAGCAGTTCGCGATGTGAATTAAAATATCGAGCAAGTTTAAATCCGGCTGTTCAAGGAACGCTGAAGGTAGCATCAAGGATTGGTCAAGATTCGTTAGCAATAAGCGTAAATATACGGTCTTGTTTAATCCTTGATATTCTCTTGGCGTCTCGTTGATAAAGCAGTTGCATAATAGGCCGACTGAAAAGCCAAGGCTTATTTATGTAACTGCACTCTTTAACCGGGATTTAATCTGCAAAATGATCATAAGCGCGCATAAAAGTTACGTCATGCTGCTGATGGCATGTAGCCTGCTGGCTGGCTGTCAGATGCAGCCTGACTATAAAAGACCTGATGTCAGTCTTCCTGATGTATGGAACAGCCAGTACAGCGGACAGGTTTACAGGCAGAGAGAAGAGAAGAAAGCCTTTTACTCTGATGCGAATCTGCGGGTAATCATTAATCTTGCGCTCAAACATAACCTGGATCTTAAAGAAGCCGTGCTTAACCTGAAAAAGGCTCAGGAATTGTACGGCATCCAGAAGCTGGCGCTTTTACCTGCGGTGAATGCGTCCTTCTCCCAGACATCTGCACATGAACCTGACGGTCTGCTGGATACTACAGATACAGGTGCGCTGACCTATCACCAGTATGATGCCAAACTCGTATCCGCTTCCTGGGAACTCGATTTCTGGGGACGGCTGCGTAGCCTGAAAGATTCCGCACTGAATGACTATCTGGCTACGAAGGCCACAGCTCGCGCGTTGAAACTGACTGTGATTTCACAGGCTGCCTCGTCATATCTAACGTTTCTGGCTGGCAAGGCGAATCTCAGGCTGGCAGAGCAGAAGGTTAGTAATCTGCGGACCATGCTGAGTATGCAGGTGTCTGCGTGGCAGCTTGGCGATATCAGCCGCGAAACGTTACTCGATTATGAAGTTGCGCTGCGCCAGCAGGAGCAGGAAATGGCCAGCCTGCGTACATCAGTACAAAAAGAATACGATGCGCTGCAGCTGCTTCTTGGCGGCAAGGCTCCTGACAGGCAGATGAACAGCGTAACTTTTACGGATATAACTGATTTACGCAACCTGCAGCCAGCGCTGCCTGCATCGGTACTTTTGCAGCGGCCTGACGTCATAGCCGCCGAGTTTCGGATGAAACAGGCTAACGCAGATATCGGCGCGGCGCGGGCCGCATTCTTCCCCTCCATCTCATTGACGGCCTCTGGGGGCAGTGCTTCAGCCGAACTCAAAGACCTTTTTTCGGCCGGTACCGCGGCGTGGAGTTTTTCCCCCAGTGTTACTCTGCCAATATTTAACAATGGCAGGAATAAGGCAAACCTCCGCGCAGCCGAAACCACGCAGCAGGTTGCTGCGGCTGATTATGAAAAAGTTATTCAGCAGTCTTTCAGGGACACATCTGATGCTCTCGCAGGGCGGCAGTCTCAGCAGGTGCGTTACGCGCAGTCCGAAGGCCTGTTTGCAGTCAGAGATAAGGCATTCACTATGGCTCAGCTGAGCGTCCGGGCGGGTGATCGGTCACGGTTCGACTGCCTGCAGGCAAAAAATGCTCTTCTGGATGCAAAGAAAGAGCTGACAGAAAGCCGACTGCAGCTGCTGCTTCAGGAAATACAGCTTCATCAGTCCCTCGGCGGTAACGGCAATCCAATTTGACAGCTGCTTTCTCCCGTTATTAAACAGACTACAATCAGGTTTAATGTATACACTATGAGTTATCTAAAAAGAACCCTTTACGGCTGGAAGAAGTCAGATGCCAATATTTATGAATACTGCTTTAAATGCTTCGGAGGTAGCGTAAATATGCACCCGGAGGTCATCAATTTCTTTGCATCACATAATAAAGAAGCCGTGACATACTTTCATAAAGAGAAAAGCGGTCAATATATTGCAGCCTATGCTTTGCTGAACAAGAACAGTATAGGCGTTGAGCAGTGGAAAAATTTCCCGCTCTCTTATGATGAGGTCATGATACCGGTCGCAAAAGAAGCTACGATATTATTCCCGGAAAAGATAAATAAAATATCCCATTTCAACAAGCATAATTTCTTAAATGTTAATTTTAGCATCGCCAGAAAAAACAAGATCTGCTTCGTAAAAGACAGCTTTTCCGCCAAAACGGAAAAAAACAGGCGAAATGAATATAACCGCTTTCTCAAGACCGGAGGGCGCTGCTGTGACCTGAATCAGTTTAGTCCTCAGGAACTGGCGGATTACTATATATTCCTCTTCAAGTCTCGCTTTACTGATAAACTGGAATGTTACTCCAGAGATAGCCTTATAACCATTATCGGTGCCATGAAGCGAATGATCGTTGGTCACATACTTTTTATTAAAGATGAACCCTGCGCGATGGATTTGATGTTTATGGCTGAGAGCGACCATATTATTTATTTTGATGTGCCTAATGGCGGCGTCAACATGAAGTATACGGATCTGAGTCCGGGCAGCCTGTTGATGTGGAAAAACATCAGTTCTGCGCGAGAGTATTGTGAACAGGCGGGTAAAGAGATGCGGCTGTCAATTGGCTCAGTAGGTAAACACTGGTCATACAAGCTTCGCTGGGCGGACGCCCATGCAACCGGTAAAGTGCTATTCTGACATTCGCGATCACACTTAATCAGTTACTGTGAAATATCTTTATTATACAGAATGAAATATTCTGATTGTGACAAAGTTGATTTCCGCCGATGTAACCTGATAGCTCTAAAACTGGCGGGTTATTGTTTTAATGCATGGCTGTGTTCCCTGGCACCATGCATTAAAAAACCAGATATTGTTAAGAGTTCATCAAGCATCATTTGATAAGCACTCTCGTCTGGTCAGGCAGGGATAATAATTTCAAACGTCAGCCCGCCAGACCGATTTTTATGTGCAGTCAGACTGCCTCCGTGTGCCTGACATATTGCTACTGCAATAGACAGGCCAAGGCCCGAACCGCCTGAGTGGCGCGAGCGTGAGGCATCAGCCCGTGAAAAGCGCACAAAAAGGTTCTGCATAAAGTCATCGCTTACGCCCGGCCCACGATCGCTGCACGTAATATGTACCTTTGTGTCTTCCAGCCGGTAATCTATCTCGACCGTTTTACCGTCGGCGGCGTATCTGAGCGCATTATCGAGTAGAATTGACAACACCTGGCCCAGACGAAAAGCATCAGCGTGACAGTGCGTCTCGGATTGTCTCAGAACGGTGACGTCCATGCCTGATATCAGTAAACGTGGCTTAACCCAGGCAATTTTTTCACGTACCAGTTCAGCAACGTTGCAGTCTGTTTTATTCAGGTGGAGCTGCCCCGCATCTGCCAGTGACAGAAGGTGAAGATCGTCAACCAGCCGGTTCAGGTTCTGGAGCTGACGCATTACCATATTCAGCTGCATCTGCGAGGGTTCGAACACGCCATCCAACATTCCCTGTAAACGGCCAATAGACGCGGTCAGCGGTGAACGAAGTTCATGAGCCAGCGCAACGTTTGAATCCTTGAGCTCTTTTTCATAACGCAATAGCTGTCCTGACATGACATTAATATCTTCTGTAAGCCGCTTCAGCTCATCCGGTAACCGCGTAGGAATAACCGCGTTAACGCCAAAGCTGCCCCGGGTCACCGCCCTTGCAACAGCAGCCAGCCTGCTGATATGGACAGAAATTGGTCGTACGGAGCGTAGCGTTATAATAAATATAATCGGTGCCGCCACCGCCACCAGTGCAAACAACAGCACCCAGTCTGACGTTGCTATAGAAGGATCGGAATAGCTGAGGCCATACCAGGTATCAATGATTTGATGATAACGCGCAGGGTCTTTTTCAGGATGCTTCTGTAGGAGTGTAAACTCGGCTCTGACAGCTTCCGGCATTTCATGGGAAATCCAGACATTAGTGATGAAATAACGCAGCCACATGCAGAAAGCGATTACCGCGATGCAACCGATAACCAGAGACAGTAGTCGCCTGTATATCCATCCCCACAGGGAGTTGTCTTTGCCTCTGTCAGCCTCTTGATCTGCCGACGCCCCCGGTTCGCGCGTCATAGAGCAGCCATCCTGTATCCAATACCCCGCACGTTGACCAGGACATTCGACTGACCTGCCGCTTCAAGTTTTTTTCTCAAATTGTAGATATGGGTATCAACTACGCGCTCAAGGGCGTCGCTGTCAGGAAGGCAGGCATCCAGCAAAGCCTGACGCGTAAATGCCTTTTGCGGTGCGCCCATGAAAGTTATCAGAAGTGTAAGTTCGGTAGGTGTCAGATCCAGTGCAATCAGGGCCCCTACGTCTTCAACACCTGCATGCATCGCTTCCAGATCGACAAAGATTTTGTCGTATCGCAGCGATTTTTTCGCGGGAGTAGCGTGGGAGCGACGAAGAACAGCATGTACCCTGGCCACAACCTCTCCTGGATTATAAGGCTTGACCACATAATCATCAGCGCCGTAACGAAGCGCACTGATTTTATCGGATCCATCGCCAATGGCGGTTACCATAATAACCGGCACGTCAGAGCGGCGGCGTAGGGAAAGCAGCACGTCCGTACCGCTCATGCCCGGCAGCATGACATCCAGCAGTATCAGATCTGGCCTCTCGCTCGTGGCCATATCCAGCCCCGTTTGCCCGTCATGAGCAATAGCGGTCAGAAAATGGTCCCGTTTTAGGTATGCTTCCAGCACATTGGCTGCATCCATATCGTCTTCAACGATTAATATTTTTTTCATTTTGTGCCTTGACGAAATCTTGACTATAACTGGACTGTAAATTGACGTAAAGAAGGCATAATTGCCTCTCGTTTAGTCATATTACAGAAAAACCTAACCATGAAGATACATAAAAAATTTATTCCAGGTGTTATTTTTTTTCCTGCCGCGATCATGTCATTAAATACCTATGCCGGTAATGATAATGCTACGGATATCACTGTCGGGGTTGGTGTGCAGGAATCGGCTAAATATAGCGGCTCTGATGAAGAAACCTATAGCGTACTACCCTACTTGAGAATTCAGAACGGAAGTCTTTATCTGGATTCAGAAAAAGGAATTGGTTACGAATATTCCTGGGGTAATGGCATCTATGCAGGCGAGGCATTAGGCTATTCGACCGGAAGGAATGACAGTGACTCTGACTGGAAATCGGGCTCTGACAAGCTCAAAGGAATGGGGAAAATCAAAGCAGCTATTAACTCCACATCGACTTTGGGATGGAAAGTTAATCCCTATCTTACGTTCGAAGGTAATGTAATAGCGCCTTTAACAGACAGTCAGGGTATGCAATATAATGCAGGGCTTAAATTTAAAATCCTCGAGACACAATCTGATTCGCTTGAGTTTTCATCAAAAGCGAATTTTGGCGACGCCCGATTTATGAATATATTCTACGGAGTTAATGCTATGCAAAGTGAAAATTCAGGATTCAGAAAATATAATGCCGGTAGCGGCATGTATAGCTACGATACCGGCTTGTCATGGACACATGCGTTTAACGATAACTGGTGGTCCTACGCTAATGTGACCTATACACAATTAACATCAAAAGTAAAAAATAGCCCTATAGTGAAAAGGAATGACAACACAGATGTTACTCTGGGTGTATTTTACTCTTTCTAGGGCTGGCGCCTCAGTCTCAAAGCTACCTGACCGCATTATTGTATATTAAGTCCTCTATTCAGATAGCGGACTTAAGAATGGTTGCGTCCCCGGATGCCCATAGTAAATGTCTGGTAGGAGTAATCCTTATTTTCTGCTTTACCTCATTAATGAAAAATGGAACGTCATTTGGACCTTTATTGCAGGGATGCTGAGCATAAGGCCATAAGAAGTAAAGAAACAATACCGTTCTTACTGTAAAGCCGTGGTTAAATTAACTTGACCATTACAGTTAATACTAAATGCTATGATTGGTTGTAAAGTGAGCTTGTTGGCACTGCCAATAAGCTCAAGAAATGAGCATTTATTGTTTCCCCAGGTCTTCTTTCTACAAACCAGAAAGAGTTTTGAATTGCTGCGTTATGCCCCTGCCGAGACTATTTCAAGCCAAACATATTCTCCATAGTCAGAAGGGTGATCAAATGGCAGATGCGGTAGACAAAACACAAAGCAAACCCACACCGGCGAGAGCGGGGGCGCTGAAATCAACGCTATCCGTTCAGTTGCATACACAGTACGCGATCCTGTTATGGGGCGGCCGTCAGCAAGAAAAAGAGACCGATAAACCGCAAATAGTCAGCATGCCGCAGGTCATTGCCCGAGCGGGGTGATTCAAATAGTGATAACCCGTATGCCGATAGCGCCATGCTGTTGCTGGAACAGGCGATTGAACGCAGCACTATGCGGTTGCAAAACGCAGTGACGGAGCTTGATAAAATCTTGTCCAGCTTGCCAGATCAGCTCACGATTTCTGAGATTTCCTCTGTTTCCCCGCTGAATATTGGCGCTTTCAGCTGAACGCCTCTGGGGTATGGCTGTGTCTGGTTACTTATCGGGTTTGATCAGCCGGCGAAGCCTGTTTGCTCGTTCTTCTTCCGGCTAATAAAGGGGCGGCTTTAAGGCTAATCCACATCGCTTCCGTCATACTCTGGCAACAGAAATGATGGGATCACGGATCGTCACCTGGCAATGGTGAAAGGATTACCAGGACATCGGCGCGTCAGTACAACCATTGAATATATGAAGTTAGAATTAAAGGTGACAAGGCAGGATTTAGAAGATGAATTGTCGTTGTATATCGACATACTCTTTGCCAACCGGGGAGAGGTTAGACATTTTAACCAGCGGTGGGAATAATTAACGATATAAAAAAAGGACGCCTGCGCGAACAGGTGTCCTTTTTTAGAGGAATCTGGCTATCAACATCGAGTGTACAAATTCGTAAAACACTGCGATGCCGACTTACCATCTCCTTTGTTCCGCCCGTTAAAGGATAACCTCTAACCAGCGTACTTTAATAGATGGTGCCCGGACTCGGAATCGAACCAAGGACACGGGGATTTTCAATCCCCTGCTCTACCGACTGAGCTATCCGGGCAACGGGGCGCATTAAACCGTAAAGGGCGTCCGCCGTCAACGGCTTTGTCATAAAAAAGCGATAAAGCGTGACTGACTGCCTGCTTTTCAGACAGTCAGCCCGAAAGTTATGCAAAACCTCCCGGCCTGCGTAGCGGAGCGGGCCGTCGGCCTGGCTTGCCACGGCCGCTGTCAGGTCAGCGCGCCATTCTTACGGCACAGCGCGATGCTCAGCACATCTTCCGCCAGCGAGCGGGCTGTAACCACCTCCTGCACGTTACGCTTCACCAGCAGGCGGCTCAGGCAGCCTTCCAGGATCAGCTCCATCTGATGAGCAAGCAGCTCAGGATTATCGGTTTCAAGCTGCGTCAGCAGCTGGTGGGTGTATTGCCAGGACGCGCGTTTCTGCTGCTCGGCGACCTGATGGATAGGGTGATCCGGCTGCGGATAGAAGCTGCATGCCGCAACAAACAGACAGCCGGGATAGCGGTTGTTGTTCACCGCCTCTTCGAGTACCTGATAGCGCGCCAGCAGCTTTTTCGCCGGGCTTAAGGTTTCATCCAGCAGCAGCTTGCGCCGCCAGATATCTACCTGCTGGCTGTGATAGCGCAAGGCGTCATATAGCAGCGCCTCGCGATCGGGCCAGTAACGCTGGAGATCTTCCTGTCGACAGGCCGCCGCCTCCGCCATCATGGCGAAGGACGTTGAGGCGGCCAGCCCGTTTTGCTCGAGTACGTTCAGTGCATGCTCGAGTACCTGTTCACGTTGCAAGCGACTCTCCTCTTGAATGCATTATTTACGGTCACCGTAAAATTCCCCACCAGTGTCGTTTACTGCGCGACTTTCTGCAAATGCTGACGAAATGCCGTCGCATCCATAAAACCGGTTACGCGCGAGCCAGGGATCTCCTGGCCGCTGGCGTCGAAAAACAGAATTGTAGGCAGTCCCAGCACGTTCAGCTTCGACAACAGCGCTCTCTCTTCGGCACCGTTGGTGGTGACGTTGGCCTGCAGCAGCTGCGCGTTATTCAGCGCATTCTGTACAGCGGGCTGGCTGAACGTATACTTTTCGAACTCTTTGCAGGCGACGCACCAGTCGGCGTAGAGATCGAGCATGGTGATGCCGTTATGCTGCTGCAATGCCCGATCGAGCTGGTCCACGTTGTGGATACGCGTAAAATTCAGCGCCGCATGGCTTTGCGCGGCGGGCGCGCCAAATGCCCAGTCCTGCAGCGGACGGGCGGAGACCAGCGCGGCCGCCAGCATGACGATTTGTCCTAAACGTAGCCAGCCGTTAGCGGCTTTGAGGCTGGTAAAAGCCCAGCCGAAAAAGGCCACGGCCAGCATACTCCACAGACGCATTCCCCATACTTCGCCGACCACGCGCTCCAGCAGGAACACCGGCAGCGCCAGAATCACAAAGCCGAAACCTTCTTTCACCGTCTGCATCCACGCGCCGCTTTTCGGCAGCAGGCGATTGCCGAACAGCGTAACGATAATCAGCGGCAATCCCATACCTACTGCGTAAAGCCAGAGCGTTCCTGCGCCAGCCAGCATATTGCCGCTCTGGGCGATATAAAGCAGGATGGCGCTGAGCGGCGCGGTAGTGCAGGGCGAGCAGATTAATCCCGCCAGCGCGCCCATCAGAAAGACGCCGGGCAGCGAGCCGCCCTGCTGACGGTTGCTGAGCAGCGTCAGCCGGGTTTGCAGCGAGGAAGGAAGCTGCAGGGTGAACAATCCGAACATCGACAGCGCCAGCAGAATAAACAGCGCGGAAAGACCGATCAGCACCGCAGGCGACTGCAGCGCGGCCTGGAAGCGCAGCCCGGCGGCGGCGACAATGACGCCTAGCGCCGTATAGGTCAGCGCCATGCCCTGGACATACACCACAGAGAGCGCAAAAAGTCGCTTCAGCGAATAGCGGCGATTGCCGCCAAGAATAATGCCGGAGATCAGCGGATACATCGGCAGCACGCAGGGCGTAAAGGCAACGCCGATCCCGATCAGCAAAGCCCACAGCGGCGAGAAGGGCAGTTTGTTTTCAACTGGTGCAGCGGTCGCTGAGCTTTGGGCTGGTTGCGCTGCGACGACATGGCTGGCGGCGGCAACTTCGTTTAGCGGCACGCTGCGGGTTTCCGGCGGATAGCAAAAACCTGCGGCAGCGCAGCCCTGATAAGTAACGCTCAGCGTCGCGCCCTTATCCGCCTGCGTAATCGTCAGCGGCAGCGTCAGGCTGTCGGGATAAATTTGCGTCTTGCCGTAAAACTCATCTTCATGCGGTTTGCCTGCGGGCAGCGTCCAGTCGGCCAGCTTCGCGCCGTGCGCGGTCAGGGTAATCTGCTGGCGATAAAGGTAGTAGCCGGGGGAAATCCGCCAGCTGAGCGTCAGCCGATCGGCCCGCTGGGTGAAGTCAAAGCTGAAAGCCTGATCGACGGTGCCAAAATGGCTGCTGGCGCTCTGGCCGAACAGCGAGGCGCTGGCGCCGACGCTGAAAAGGACGGCCAGCGTCAGCAACAGGCTGGTAAAGATGCGCTTAATCATGACAGGAATCACTTTCCACTAACGACATAAACCAAACGGCGATCCCCGGTTCTGGCTGAGGCGGGGATCTCGTGCAAGGCGCAAACTATACCACGGCCTCACGATGGCTGCTTTTGCAGGATGTAACCGGCTGCGGCGGGAAGCGCTATTCTGCGCGATGTTAACGGAAGGTTTAACGAAGCGGGCCGTTGAGGCGGCCCGCCGGCGACATTACAGGAAGAGATTCGCGAACACAAAACCGAAGGCGACAGAAAGCGCAATCGCCAGCGTGCCCGGCACAATAAAAGAGTGATTAAACACAAATTTGCCGATGCGGGTAGAGCCGGTGTCGTCCATCTCTACGGCGGCCAGCAGCGTAGGGTAGGTCGGCAGCACGAACAGCGCCGAAACGGCGGCGAAAGAGGCGATAGCGGTATGCGGCGATACGCCCAGCAGCAGCGCCGCAGGCATCAGCGCTTTGGTGGTAGCGGCCTGCGAATAGAGCAGCGTCGAGGCGAAAAAGAGGATCACCGCCAGCATCCACGGATAGTCGCGCAGCAGGCTGCCGGCGAAATCCTGAATCTCGCCGATATGCGCTTTTACAAAGGTATCGCCCAGCCAGGCGACGCCCATCACGCAGATACAGGCGCTCATACCGGAGCGGAACGTGCTGGCCGTAAGAATCTTCGCGGTATCCACTTTGCAGGTCAGGCAGATCAGCGCCGCGATGGTCAGCATAAAGACCACGATCGCTTCGTTACGCGGCAGTACAGGATTGTTAATCAGGCCGACGGTATCGCTGATCGCCGTGGCGTACAACACCACGGCGATAATACCTGTCAGAAAAAGCAGCACCGAACGCTTCGCGCCCGGCTTCTCCTCAAAGCGGGTTTCGCCGCGCAGCGTGACCTCGCCTTTCGCCAGTCGCTGTTGATAAATCTCATCTTCATGCAGCTCTTTTCCCAGGAAATTGGTGATCATTGCGGCAATAAAGATCGCCACCATCGTGGAAGGGATCGCGACGGCCAGCAGGCCCAGATAGCTGACGCCTTTCGGTTCCAGAATGCCGGAAAGGAAAACCACGGCGGCAGAGATAGGCGAAGCGGTAATCGCAATCTGCGAAGCGACCACCGCGATAGAGAGCGGCCGGGAAGGGCGAACGCCCTGTTCCTTCGCCACTTCGGCAATCACCGGCAGCGTGGAGAACGCCGTGTGGCCAGTACCCGCCAGCAGCGTCATCAGGTAGGTCACCAGCGGCGCCAGAAAAGTGACGTAGCGCGGATGCCTGCGCAGCAGACGCTCGGCCAGGCTGACCAGATAGTCCATGCCGCCTGCGACCTGCATCGCTGCGATGGCGGCGATCACGCCCATAATGATTTCAATGACGTCGAACGGAATCGTTCCTGGCTTGATTTGAAAACCCAGCGTTAAAATCAGCATACCCACGCCGCCGGCGAAGCCGATGCCGATGCCGCCCAGTCGCGCCCCCAGATAGATCGCCGCCAGCACGACAATAAGCTCTGGTAAAATCATGGTTTGCTCCCGTGGTGTTTTTGGTTAGAAATTAGTTGATAGCATGTAACTTCGCGCATAAAAAAAGGCACGTAGTTCTGCGAACCAACGTGCCTTTTCTGCCTATAGCGGACAGTTACTCTTCATCGGTGTAGCGTTTAGCTTTATAGACCGGATACATCAGGTTTTGCGTCGAGAAGATGTCGTCCAGTTCGGTTTCGGTCAGCAGGCCGCGCTCCAGCACCACTTCCCGCACGCTTTTCCCGGTTTCGGCGCAGATTTTGCCGACGATATCGCCGTTATGATGGCCGATATAGGGGTTCAGATAGGTGACGATGCCGATTGAGTTAAAGACGTAGGCTTCGCAAACCGCTCTGTTGGCGGTGATGCCGTCGACGCATTTTTCCAGCAGGTTGGCGCAGGCATTGGTCAGGATATCCACCGACTCAAACAGCGCCTGGCCGATGACCGGCTCCATAACGTTCAGCTGCAGCTGGCCAGCTTCCGACGCCATCGTTACCGTGACGTCGTTGCCGATAACCTTAAAGCAGACCTGATTCACGACTTCCGGCACCACCGGGTTGACCTTCGCCGGCATAATAGAAGAACCCGCCTGCAGTTCCGGCAGGTTGATTTCGTTCAGGCCGGCGCGCGGGCCGGAAGAGAGCAGGCGCAAATCGTTGCAGATCTTCGACAGTTTTACCGCCAGGCGCTTCAGCGAGCTGTGTACCATCACATAGGCGCCGCAGTCTGAGGTCGCCTCGATCAGATCTTCCGCCGGCACGCAGGGCAGATTGCTGACTTCGGCCAGCTTCTGCACCGCCAGCTGCTGATAGCCGTCCGGCGTATTCAGGCGAGTACCGATGGCCGTGGCGCCCAGGTTGACCTCCAGCAGCAATTCAGCCGTGCGCAGGATGTTTTTGATCTCTTCTTTCAGCAGCACGTTAAACGCATGGAACTCCTGGCCCAGCGTCATCGGCACGGCGTCCTGCAGCTGGGTGCGGCCCATTTTCAGGATGGTATTGAACTCCACGGCTTTACGCTCGAAACCCTCGCTCAGCTTGCCGATAGATTCCAGTAATTGCAGGATGGAGCTGTAAACCGCGATGCGGAAACCGGTTGGGTAGGCGTCGTTGGTGGACTGACATTTGTTAACGTGATCGTTGGGGTTCAGGTACTGATATTCCCCTTTCTGATGGCCCATCAGCTCCAGGCCGATGTTGGCCAGTACTTCATTGGTGTTCATGTTGACCGAGGTACCGGCGCCGCCCTGGTAAACATCGACCGGGAACTGGTCCATGCATTTGCCGTTCTCCAGCACTTCATCGCAGGCTTTAACGATCGCGTTGGCGATATTGCGCGGGATGGTCTGCAGCTCTTTATTGGCCAGCGCGGCCGCTTTTTTTACCATTACCATGCCGCGCACAAAGGCGGGAATGTCGCTGATTTTGCTGTTGCTGATATAGAAATTTTCGATCGCGCGCAGCGTATGAATGCCGTAATAGGCCTCCGCCGGCACCTCACGCATACCTAACAGGTCTTCTTCGATACGAATGTCATTAGCCATGAGCACCTTCTTGTTATTGCTGCCGGTTATACTCTTTATAGTCCGTGTCAGAGTGATTCGTTAGTCGCCATCAGTCCGGGTCGATATGTTAACGTTTTGCACCAGCGGGAGCACGACTATATTCGGTAAAATATTGACGGGTTTCACTTTCAGCGACATTTTTTTCAGCGCCATATCGCTTGCGTTTAGCTGGCGCCGCGCCAGGGAATTTTCCGTCCGCGGTTGAAAAGCGGTTGCGGCGTGCCCATCTTTAACTGATACCCTTTTTCTGCCGCTGCGCCTGGCGCGCGGCGGCTCTAACCGACAGGAGACTGTGGTGCGCTGGTTACCGTTTCTGGTACTTTTTATTCTCGCCTGGATTGAGATCTCCCTCTTTATTCAGGTCGCTCATGTCTTAGGCGTGCTGGTGACGCTGCTGCTGGTGATCTTCAGCTCCGCTATCGGCATCTCGCTGGTGAAAAATCAGGGCATGAAGAACTTTATGCTGATGCAGCAGAAGCTGGCGGCAGGCGAAAGCCCGGCGGCGGAGATGCTGAAGAGCGTCTCGCTGATCCTGGCCGGTTTCCTGCTGCTGCTGCCCGGCTTCTTCACCGATTTCCTGGGCCTGCTGCTGCTGCTGCCGCCGGTGCAGAAACACCTGACGCTGAAGCTGATGCCGCACCTGCGCACCTGGCGCGGGCCTGGCGCCGGCCCGGACAGCGGCTATACCGTGGACGGCGAGTATGAGCGTAAAGAGACGACGCTGATTGAGCATGATGACAAACGCGACGAGCGTTAATCCCTGAAGGCGGGCCTCCCGCCTTTTCTTTTTTCCTCCTTTCTGCTGGCTGTTATTTGTGCAGTCGTAACGCAGAAGCAAAATTTTTATTTTTTTACCCCTTGAAAGGGTGGAAGCCTGTCCCTATCTCTTCCGTCACGAGGCCGGCGCCAGTGAAGCCCGGCATTCATCCCAAAATGACTGATTGGACTTCTCAAAGGAGAGCTATCAATGAAAATTCGTCCATTGCACGACCGTGTTATCGTCAAGCGTAAAGAAGTGGAATCTAAATCAGCTGGCGGCATCGTTCTGACCGGCTCCGCAGCAGGTAAATCTACCCGTGGCGAAGTGCTGGCTGTTGGCAATGGCCGTATCCTGGAAAATGGCGAAGTGAAGCCGCTGGACGTGAAAGTCGGCGACGTCGTGATTTTCAACGAAGGCTATGGTGCGAAAACTGAGAAAATCGACAACCAGGAAGTGCTGATCATTTCTGAAAGCGACATTCTGGCAATTGTTGAAGCGTAATTTACGTAACTCATTGAACGAAACGAATTTAAGGGATATTGATAATGGCAGCTAAAGACGTAAAATTCGGCAACGACGCACGTGTAAAAATGCTCCGTGGCGTTAACGTACTGGCAGATGCGGTAAAAGTGACCCTGGGCCCGAAAGGCCGCAACGTGGTGCTGGATAAATCCTTCGGCGCACCAACCATCACCAAAGACGGCGTTTCCGTCGCGCGTGAAATCGAGCTGGACGACAAGTTCGAAAACATGGGCGCGCAGATGGTGAAAGAAGTCGCCTCTAAAGCGAACGACGCGGCAGGCGACGGCACCACCACCGCAACCGTACTGGCGCAGTCCATCATCACCGAAGGCCTGAAAGCCGTCGCTGCGGGCATGAACCCGATGGATCTGAAGCGCGGCATCGATCAGGCGGTTATCGCTGCGGTTGATGAGCTGAAAAAACTCTCCGTTCCTTGCTCCGACTCCAAAGCCATTGCTCAGGTTGGTACTATCTCCGCTAACTCCGACGAGAGCGTGGGTACGCTGATCGCTCAGGCGATGGAAAAAGTAGGCAAAGAAGGCGTTATCACCGTTGAAGAAGGCACCGGCCTGCAGGACGAGCTGGACGTGGTTGAAGGTATGCAGTTCGATCGCGGCTACCTCTCTCCTTACTTCATCAACAAGCCGGAAACCGGCGCGGTTGAGCTGGAATCCCCTTTCATCCTGCTGGCTGACAAGAAAATCTCCAACATCCGCGAAATGCTGCCAGTCCTGGAAGCCGTTGCGAAAGCGAGCAAGCCGCTGCTGATCATCGCAGAAGATGTTGAAGGCGAAGCGCTGGCTACGCTGGTGGTTAACACCATGCGCGGCATCGTGAAAGTGGCTGCGGTTAAAGCGCCAGGCTTCGGCGATCGTCGTAAAGCCATGCTGCAGGACATCGCTGTTCTGACCGGCGGTACCGTGATCTCTGAAGAGATCGGTATGGAGCTGGAGAAAGCGACGCTGGAAGACCTGGGCCAGGCAAAACGCGTTGTGATCAACAAAGACACCACCACCATCATCGATGGCGTGGGCGAAGAGTCTGTGATCTCCGGCCGCGTTACCCAGATCCGTCAGCAGATCGAAGAAGCAACTTCCGACTACGATCGTGAAAAACTGCAGGAGCGCGTGGCTAAACTGGCAGGCGGCGTAGCCGTTCTGAAAGTTGGCGCGGCAACTGAAGTTGAGATGAAAGAGAAGAAAGCACGCGTTGAAGATGCCCTGCACGCTACCCGCGCAGCAGTGGAAGAAGGCGTGGTTGCCGGTGGTGGCGTAGCGCTGGTACGCGTTGCGGCTCTGCTGTCCGAGCTGAAAGGCCAGAACGAAGATCAGAACGTGGGTATCAAAGTTGCGCTGCGCGCAATGGAATCACCGCTGCGTCAGATCGTTTCCAACGCAGGCGAAGAGCCATCTGTGGTTGCTAACAACGTGAAAGCGGGCGACGGCAACTACGGCTACAACGCACAGACCGAAGAGTACGGCAATATGATCGACTTCGGTATCCTGGACCCAACCAAAGTGACCCGTTCTGCGCTGCAGTACGCGGCTTCCGTTGCGGGCCTGATGATCACCACCGAGTGCATGGTCACCGACCTGCCGAAAGCTGACGCGCCAGACCTGGGCGCAGGCGGCGGCATGGGTGGAATGGGCGGCATGGGCGGCATGATGTAAGACGACGCCCGTCGTTCATAAGCGAAAAAACCTGCCAGCGATGGCAGGTTTTTTTTATGCCTTAAAAATTCAGGCGGAAACCGAGGTTGGCCGTCACCGGCGATTCAATCGTACGGCCTTTCTGGTAATCGACTTCGGTAAACAGCGAAGCATCTTTCGTCAGCCGGATATCGATGCCCGCGCCATAGCGTCCGCTGGTCGCTGCCGCGCCCTCATTGAAATCCCAACTGTCGTTGAGCCGGACTTTGCCGGTTTTCACGAATTCATGCGCCACGCTGGCTTTCAGATAAGGATTCAGCGAGGCTTTTTCCAGCTGGATGCGCTTGCCGAACTGCAGCCCCGTTTCCGCCTGCAGTGAGGATGGCTGCCGGATTTGCGCCTTCATGCCGTTGCTGAGCGTTACGCTTTTCCCGCCGGCCCGAAAAGCGCTGAGCCTGGCGAAGGGTTCCACCCAGTAATCATCTGCCAGCGCGATGTGCCAGCCGCTCTCCAGCGCGCCGCCCAGGCCGTTCTGGTTGTAGCCGCCGCTAACCGCCGTTCCGTCACTCATCTGCGTATGTAGCCGGTTATTGAACCGGTTTGCTTTGACTACGGCGTCAATATAAAGGCCGCTATCCGCGAACCAGCTGGCGTAAGCGCCGGCGCTGTAGCTGTCAATCTGGCTGTTGCCGCCGCGATCGTCCCTGACGCTGTTGTTGGTGATGGAGGCCATTACGCCGACGAAGAGATCGCCTTCGCGCACCGCAACCGCCTTGTCGCCGCCCAGTTCAAAGCCGTTCTGTCCCAGCCGCCAGCTGCTGACTCCACTGGTAATCCGGGCGTTCTGGTGAATATAACGGCCCCAAACGCCGCCTTCTTCGCCGCTTTTACCGTCGCCTCTACGCTGGCGTAAATTCTGCAGCTCGTTATTAAAAATAGTGACCGGTGCGGCGGCCATATTCAGCACGGCGTTGGCGGAAGGCGTAAGCGAAGGCGTCGTTCCGCCGTTATCCGGCATATCAGGGCGGTTGCTGTTCGCCAGATACCAGTCATTGCCTTTCTGTATCAGCTCATACTGCCAGACGCCCGCGTCCACTTTGCCGCCTTCCAGCGCAAAAAGCGCTGTATTGCCGGGAGCCTGTACTACCTGAAGCAGGGCGTCAGCATCGTCAGGCTCTGTGCCGCTGTTGGTTATCGACAGCAAAAAGTTGCCGTAAAGATCCTGAGTAATATGCAATTTGTCGCCCTGCATTGTTTGTAAATTGGTATTGAGGGCAAAGCGGCCCACGCCGTTCAGGCTGGTAATGGTCAGCGTGTGGAATTGATTATCCGCACCAACATCGGGCAGAGAAATGGCCCCCCCCATCAGCAACAAATCGTTAATGTGATTATTTGCGGCCATTTTCCAGAGGGCATGACGGCCTATTTCCAGCGAATTTGCGCCGACAATATTGCCTTCCAGTCGAGTATCGCCGCCCAGAGAAATATTAAGTATGCTACTCTCATCCGCAAAGATATTATTTCGGGTAGACACATTGTACAGAGAGAGATCGACGTTACTGTTGTTGGTCGCTTCCAGCAGCATACCGCTTCCGCTAATCACGGATGAAGTACCGGGTCGAATAGCGTAATTATGGTAAAGGTTTATCCTGCTGTTACCTTCGTTGATACTGAATGCTGCTTTTTCTGAGTAGATTGTAGAGTTGTTGATATCAAGCTGGGCTTGTTTTTCTCCGGTAATAAAGACGCCGACATTATCGCTAACTATCTCTGACGACTGATTGACTATTACATTCGCACCCTCCAAATTTAGCGAGCCACATCCATTAAGCGCTTTTGAGTTGTTATAGCAGGCATTGTCATCACTGTCATAGCTGGTTTCCAGCTTCATATCATAAATATGAATATTGCTGTTAGACGCCTCCAGCGCTGCACCGGCTTTTCCAGTCAGCGTAGAGCTGCTGATAAAAAGATTATCTGGCGTGCCTTTGTCGTCGTTGCGCATTCTGACGGCGGTGCCTTCGCTGGTGATGGTTGAGTTCATAATATCAACGTTGCGAGAATCCTGAATCAGGATGCCAGAAATGCCACTCAGCAGGTTGCCCTGGTGATCGCTGGTGCTGTTAATCTTCACATCTTTTAAAATGGCCGAATGAGCGTTTCTGATATCTATAACGGAGAAATTATGATTTTTCAGGGTACTATTTTCGATAATCATACTGCCGCTGTAGATAGCCAGCGGCGTGAGGATACCCTGGCCGTTAATGACGCTGTCTTTGATCGTGAGCGTTTGCCCGCCGTTGTGCGTTCCGGTACGAATGCTGCCGTTAACTACCGAGGCATTGATATAGACATCGCCCAGCGCGGCGGACGCGTCGGCCCGAATAGTCCCGATATAAGTGCTTTCTGAAAAAATAATGTGGCTGTTGGCGCTGGTGATATCACCCTGGAAAATGGCCTGATTACCCAGGTAGAGCGTCGACTCCTGCAGCTGATGGGCATAGCCTTTTTGCTCCTTCGAAGAGAATCCCCATTCTGCATTGTTGATAGTCAGACTGCCATTGTTGGTGATATTAAAAAGCGTTTCTCTATCCTGCTGTTCGTTAATATAAATATGGTCGCCGTCAATATTGACTGTTTGTAGCGCGCCAGCTGCAAAAGGCGAGCCGGCAGAAAGTAAAACCAACATGCAGGCCGGGCCTGAACGAAGTAAGCTGATATCCATTAATTTTAAAAGCATAAAAATCCCTTGAAGATAAAGAAGAGATTATCTCGAATGAATAAAGTCGAGGTTCTTGCTTCTGTAGCAGAGATTATGCTAACAGCTGATCCAGTCTTAAGTTAAATGCTGTATAAACCGCAAAGATAAACGTTATGTTATTTTTTGCTTTTCTTTAATGGTTATATTTCGGTGAGGTGTTTTTTTATAAGGTGGCGTAAGGGTTAAGGGATTAAGGTTAAAATATATGACGCCGGGTAAATAAAACACATGTTTATTTTATTAATGATTTTTTCCGCTAAAAATACAGAAAAATAAAGTAATCCGCGTGTGCGGACGCCGACCGGCTGACGGCCGCCGCTTCAGGCTTTCTCACCCCTTCATCAGAAGTACAGGCGCGTCGGCGATTTTATGTTAACCTGCGGGGGAGTCTGTTAATAATAATGGAGATTAAAATGCGGATTAACGTCTTGCTGGGGCTCTCTGTCGCGGCGCTGCTGCTGGCGGGCTGTAGCAGCTCTACCCAACTGAGTTCTGCCGGCGAACGCGTCACCTTCACCGATCAACAGCCGGCAAGCAGCTGCCAGCTACTGGGCAATCTGACCGGTACGCAAAGCAACTGGCTGAGCGGCGCGGGCGGCGGCGAAAGCAGTTCGCTGCGCGGCGCGGCTAACGACCTGCGCAATCGCGCGGCGGAAATGGGCGGCAATGTGATTTACGGCGCCACCAGCCCGACCCAGAATATCTGGTCGAGCTTTGCGCCGCTGGACAGCAAGATGAGCGGCCAGGTTTACAAGTGTCCCTGAGCCTTTAACGGCACCAGAGCTATACAGACAGGAGAGAAGCGCTTCTCTCCTTTTTTATTGCTGCCGCAGCTGCAGATCGAGCGGCGTTTTGCTCGGCTCGCCGCCAATCTCTCTCGCCAGCTTCGGCACCATATAGCCGGAAACCTGGCCCAGCAGTTCCCGCATGATTTCTCTCGCCCGCTCGTCCGACACGTAGAAGTGCGCCGCGCCCTGAACTTTATCCAGCACGTGAAGATAGTAAGGCAGGATGCCGACATCAAACAGCGCGTTGCTCAGCTCGGCCAGCGCGGCGGCGCTGTCGTTGATGCCGCGCAGCAGCACGCTCTGATTCAACAGCGTCACGCCAGCGCGCTTTAGCTGATGCATCGCTTCCCGCAGCTCGTCGTCGATTTCGCGCGCGTGGTTGATATGGCTCACCAGCAACGTCTGCAGCCGCGATTCCGCCAGCCGCTGGCAGAGCGCCGGAGTGATCCGCGCCGGGATAACCACAGGCAAACGGCTGTGGATACGTAACCTTTTCAGGTGCGGAATGCGCTCCAGTTCGCTAATCAGCCAGTCCAGCTCGCCGTCTTTGGCCATCAAGGGATCGCCGCCGGAAAAAATAATTTCATCCAGTTGCGGCTGCTGTCGGATATACTCCAGCGCCTGCTGCCAGTTGCGCTTGTTGCCCTGGTTGTCCGCGTAGGGGAAATGCCGCCGGAAGCAGTAGCGGCAGTTAACGGCGCAGCCGCCTTTGACCAACAGCAGCGCGCGATTATGATATTTATGTAACAGACCCGGCACCACGCTGCTTTGCTCGTCGAGCGGATCGGTGCTGTAACCCGGCGCATCAATAAATTCCTGGCTTTGGGTGATCACCTGAAGCAGCAGCGGATCCTGCGGATCGCCTTTGCGCATTCTCGCCGCGAAGGCGCGCGGGACACGCAGCGCGAAAAGACGGCGCGCGTCGCCGCCGTTCCGTAGCTCAGGATGCGAATCAAGGCCTAAAAACTGGAGTAATTCATCAGGGTCAGTGATTACATCTGCAAGTTGATGCAACCATTCTTCTCGCGAAGGGGTATTTAGGGTTACAATGTGTGCCATTTTTTTGGCTAAGTACCAGTATTAAATTGTAGAGGGCCTTTATGGCGACTTATTCTAGCAACGATTTCCGTCCCGGTCTTAAAATCATGTTCGAAGGCGAACCTTATGCCGTCGAAGCCAGCGAGTTTGTTAAACCAGGTAAAGGCCAGGCTTTCGCACGCGTTAAAATGCGTCGCCTGCTGACCGGCACTCGCGTTGAGAAGACCTTTAAATCTACCGACTCCGCCGAAGGCGCAGACGTAGTAGATACCAACCTGAACTACCTGTACAACGACGGTGAGTTCTACCACTTTATGCACCCGGAAACCTTCGAGCAGCATCCTGTGGAAGCGAAAACCGTTGGCGACGCGGCGAAATGGCTGCTGGACAACGCAGAGTGTATCGTGACGCTGTGGAACGGCAAGCCAATTCAGGTGCTGCCGCCAAACTTCGTTGAGCTGGAGATCGTGGATACCGATCCAGGCCTGAAAGGCGATACCGCGGGTACCGGCGGCAAGCCAGCTAAACTCTCTACCGGCGCAGTGGTAAAAGTTCCGCTGTTCGTGCAGATTGGCGAAGTGATTAAAGTAGACACCCGTTCGGGCGAATACGTCTCTCGCGTAAAATAAGTCGTATGGGCCTGCTCAGTCAGGCCCTTATTTTTTAACGAGCCCACCCTGATCTTCTCCCGGTTTATCGCCGTCGCCCTGTTAATAATTTGCGCTTAGCGCCTGCAACACCTTTCGCGATTTAAGCGAGAATATCCGGCATTCTGACAGGATTCTCTCTCACGCCGCCAGCTAAGTATTTCTCTTTTTCGCCTTGCCAGACGCATTCGCAAAATTACGACTATGCTTAACACGCTGTACTTTTACTTCTAATTAAAAGGATCTGGTTATGTTAAAGAAAAGTATTGTCGCGATCTTTTCCGTTCTGGTGCTCTCTTCTGCGCTGACCGCCTGTAACACCACTCGTGGTGTCGGCGAAGACGTTTCCGCAGGCGGACGGGCGATTCAGCGAAGCGCGCAGTAAAACAGAGGCCGGTGTTTGCGCACCGGCCTTGTTGTTTCTACGCCAGGATAAATTACTCCTGCTTCACCCAGATCAGCTTGCTGACGTCAAAACCGGCCTGGCGCGCTTTCGCAGTCAGCTCCTCTTTTACCTTGCCGTCAAGCTGCGGCGTGCGCGATAAAATCCACAGGTAGTTCCGGTTTGGCCCGCAGACCAGCGCATGCTGATAAGCGTTGTCCAGCGCGATAACGTTATAGCCGCCATAGAAGGGGCCGAAGAAAGAGACTTTCAGCGCCGCCTGGCTTGGCGAACCGGTAAAGTACGCTTTACCGATACTTTCCTGCCAGCGCTGTTTCTTCACGTTATAGCCGCGGTTAACGACTTTCAGGCCGCCATCGTCGCGTTTGCTGTAGGTGGCGGTAACGTGATCCAGTCCGCGCTCAAAGCGGTGATCCAGGCGGGCGATCTCATACCAGCTACCCAGATAAAGATTGGCATTAAAGCCCTCGACGGGCGTAACGCCTTTTGGCGGCGTGGTGGTGCAGGCGACAGAGAGAAGGGCGCCGGCGCCTGCCGCCAGCATTTTCCACAGAGACATAAGCGATTCCTTTGCGTTTTAACCGCTTAAGTATAGGCGAGTTTTGTGCGGGCGGCCCGTCGCCGCCCGACGGTCAGAGCGTCAGAACGCCGATGGCGGTGACGATGGTCAGAATGGCGGCCAGCCCGTAGAAAAGCCATTTGCTGGCGGGAAGGTGGATCTTCAGGTCGTGCATCATATGGTGCAGCCGGTGCAGCGCGCACCAGAGCGGCATCGCAATAGCCAGCAAAAGAAACACACGGCCAGGCCAGCTCTGCGCGAAGCTCAGGATGCGCTCGAAGCTGAAGGCCGACGGCGAGGCCAGCCCCAGCGGCATGATCACGCCAGCCAGCAGCACCACGACGGGCGACACCAGCGCGGCCCACATGCCGCCAGCGCCAAACAGCCCCCAAAACAGCGGTTCGTCGGAACGATCTTTTTTCATACTCCCTCCCGCGCCAGCAGAACGATAGCCAGAATCACCAGGCTAATCAGTGCCATCGCCACCCACAGGCCTTTTACGATCGGGCCAGGCGACAGCTTTTTATCGCCGATAATGATTATCGAAGCCTTCGGCGCCAGCTCAAACCAGGTTTTGCTGTGCAGCAGCGCGGCCGCCAGCGCGATCATATTCAGCAGCAACACCACGGGATGCTGCAGAAAATCCATAAAGGCGGCCCAGCTCTCTGCGCCGCGCTTTAACGCGTACAGCCCGAAAATCATCTCAATGCTGAACCACAGCGCCGGCAGCGCCGTGCCTTCGCGCAGCATATAGAAACGATAAAAGCCCACTTTACGCCACCAGTCGGCCGTAACCGGACGGTGGTAAGCCTTGCGTTTGGAACTCATCTGGCGACTCCTTATTGTGGTCTGAGGGTGGCGATCAGATAGTCTTTGGCGCTTTCCACCTTGCTCTGCTGGATAGCCGCTGCCGGATCGACATGTTTTGGACAAACCTCTGAACAGAAGCCGACGAAGGTGCAGGGCCAGACGCCGTTATCGCCGTTTAACTGCGGCATCCGCGCCCGTTTGCCTTTATCGCGGCTGTCGAGGTTGTAGCGGTGCGCCAGCGTAATGGCGGCAGGGCCGATGAACTCTGGATTAAGGCCGAACTGCGGGCAGGCGGCGTAGCAGAGGCCGCAGTTGATACAGCCGGAGAACTGGTGGTAGCGCGCCATCTGCGCCGGCGTCTGCAGGTTGGGGCCGCTTTGCGCCGGCTGCTCATCGCCAATTATCCAGGGCTTAATCGCCGCCAGGCTTTCGATAAAGCGGCTCATATCCACAATCAGATCGCGCTCGATGGGGAAGTTCGCTAGCGGCTCCACGCGCATCCCTTGCGGATAGTGGCGAAGAAAGATTTTGCAGGCGAGTTTGGGCACGCCATCCACCATCATGCCGCAGGAGCCGCAGATCGCCATGCGGCACGACCAGCGGAAAGAGAGGTCGCCGGCCAGGTTGTCTTTGATATAGCCCAGCGCGTCCAGCAGCGAAGTCTGCTCATCCCAGGGCACGCTATAGGTTTCAAAGTGCGGCGCCGAATCCGTCTCCGGGTTATAGCGTTGGATGGCAATCTTACAGTCAGCCATGCTGCGTCTCCTTATGTTCCGATTCCGCGCCGTAAACGCGTCTGGCCGGCGGCAAACGAGTGATCGTCACTTTGTCCCAGGCGATGGTTGGCGCGCCCTGCGCGTTGTAATAGCTCAGCGAATGCTGCAGAAAACGTTCGTCGTCCCTTTCGCGGCAGCCTTCATCCAGACGCTGGTGCGCGCCGCGCGACTCTTTGCGTTCAAAAGCGGCGTGCGCCATGCATTCCGCCACGTTTAGCCCATGCTCCAGCTCGATGGCGTAAAGCAGCTCGGTATTGAATACGCTGGAGCTGTCGCGAATGCGTACGCGGGCAAAACGCGCTTTCAGCTCCGCCAGCTTGTCGATGGTCTGCTGCATCAGCTCTGGCGTACGGTAGATGCCGCAGCCTTCTTCCATCGACGTGCCCATTTCGTCGCGCAGCGTCGACCAGCGCTCATCGCCCGGCTGATTGACCAGCGCCTTCAGCCGCTGCTCGCAGTCGCGGCTCTGCGCGTCCAGCGCGGCGGTGGCGAAGTTGCGGCTTTCCAGCGCTCTGGTGGCCGCGTTTTCCCCGGCCAGGCGACCGAACACCACCAGCTCCGCCAGCGAATTCGATCCCAGTCGGTTAGCGCCGTGCAGGCCGACCGAGGAGCACTCGCCGACGGCGAACAGCCCGCGCACAGTGGTTTCACAACTGGCGTCCGTGGCGATGCCGCCCATGGTGTAGTGCGCCGTCGGCCGGATTGGGATCGGGCTGGTGACGGGATCGACGCCGACATAGGCTTTGCTCAGCTCGCAGATAAAGGGCAGCCGCTCCTGCAGCTTTTTCTCGCCGAGATGACGCAGATCGAGATGCACCACTTCGCCGCGCGGCGTATGGATAGTGCGGCCCTTTTGCGACTCGTGCCAGAAAGCCTGCGAAACCTTGTCGCGCGGGCCCAGCTCCATATATTTGTTTTTGGGTTCGCCGAGCGGGGTTTCCGGCCCCAGGCCGTAATCCTGCAGATAGCGATAGCCGTCTTTATTCACCAGGATGCCGCCTTCGCCGCGGCAGCCTTCCGTCATCAAAATGCCGGAGCCGGGCAGGCCGGTTGGGTGATACTGCACAAACTCCATATCGCGCAGCGCCACGCCGTGACGCAGCGCCATACCCATACCGTCGCCGGTGACGATGCCGCCGTTGGTGTTGTAGCGATAGACGCGGCCCGCGCCGCCGGTCGCCAGCACCACCGATTTGGCCAGAATTTTTATCAGCGCGCCTTCCATCATATTCATCGCCACCACGCCGCGCGCCTCGCCGTTATCCACCAGCAGGTCGAGCACGAAATGTTCGTCGAAGCGAACGATTTGCGGATATTTCAGCGAGGTCTGAAATAGTGTGTGCAGCATATGGAAGCCGGTTTTATCGGCGGCGAACCAGGTGCGTTCGATCTTCATGCCGCCGAAGCGCCGCACGTTGACAGAGCCATCCTGACGGCGGCTCCACGGACAGCCCCAGCGTTCCAGCCGGGCCATCTCCTGCGGACAGTGGCGCACAAAATAATCCACCACGTCCTGTTCGCACAGCCAGTCGCCGCCGGAGACGGTGTCCTGAAAATGCAGGTCGAAGCTGTCATGCTCCTGGGTTACGGCGGCGGAACCGCCTTCGGCGGCCACGGTGTGGCTGCGCATCGGATAGACTTTTGAAACCAGCGCGATAGTCAGCGTGGGATGGGCTTCGGCAGCGGCGATAGCCGCCCGCAGCCCGGCACCGCCCGCGCCGACAATCACCAGATCGGCAGTAAAGGTTTGCACGATATTCTCCCTGTCAGGCCGTTATGGGATGGATGAGGGATTGGCCCCCGGTTAACGGAAGGCCCAGTATAAAAGCGGCAGTAGCGGGCAAAATTGATGTGTTCAGGCATTAAGGTGAAAAAACGTCGGCAATAGTGTTAAGGCGCTAACGCTTTTGGCGACGAAGAATTTTTTAGCGGCGCGGGTTTGTTTGTCCGTGGCGCCTCGGGTAGACTGCTTCACCCTGATCCCTGAGGAGTACAAACTATGAGCGATACGGCCAGCTGGCAGCCGAGCGCGCCCGTTACTAATTTATTAAAACGGGCGGCGATAATGGCTGAGATCCGGCGTTTCTTTGCCGATCGTGGGGTGCTGGAAGTGGAAACCCCGGCGATGAGCCAGGCGACCGTAACCGATATCCATCTGTTTCCTTTTCAGACGCGTTTTGTCGGGCCGGGCGCCGCGCAGGGCCTGGATCTCTATCTGATGACCAGCCCGGAATACCATATGAAGCGGCTGCTGGTGGCAGGCAGCGGGCCGATTTTTCAGCTCTGCCGCTGCTTCCGCAACGAGGAAGCGGGTCGTCACCACAATCCCGAATTCACCATGCTGGAGTGGTATCGTCCGCACTACGATATGTACCGGCTGATGAACGAGGTAGACGATCTGTTGCAGCAGGTGCTGGAGTGCGCGCCTGCGGAGACGCTCTCCTACCAGCAGGCGTTTATTCGCCATCTGGAGATGGATCCGCTGTCGGCGGACAAAGCGCAGATGCGTGAGGTCGCCGAAAAGCTGGGCGTGGGCGATTTAGCCAACCGCGAGGAAGATCGCGATACGCTGCTGCAGCTGCTGTTTGTCACCGGCGTGGAGCCGCAGATTGGCAAAGAGAAGCCGGCTTTTGTCTACCATTTCCCGGCCAGCCAGGCGGCGCTGGCGGAGATCAGCACCGAGGATCACCGCGTGGCGGAACGTTTCGAAGTCTATTTCAAAGGCATTGAGCTGGCCAACGGCTTCCGCGAGCTGACCGACAGCCGCGAGCAGCGGCAGCGTTTCGAACAGGATAACCGCAAGCGCGCGGCGATGGGCCTGCCGCAGCAGCCGATCGACAACAATCTGCTGGCTGCGCTGGCGCACGGTATGCCGGAGTGTTCCGGCGTGGCGCTGGGCGTGGATCGTATCGTGATGCTGGCGCTGAAGGCGTCGCAGCTGAGCGAAGTGATCGCTTTCTCCGTCGACCGCTGCTGATTGTCGCCGCAAAAAAAAAGGCCCGGAAGCGATTCCGGGCCTTTTTTTATAGTCCGCCAGATTTATAGGTTCTGGCGGCCGGGACGCCGTTGTTGACCGGCGTTTTGCGACCAATGGTTTCCATACGCACCTGGAAAGGCGGGAAGGGCATCTCCAGCCCGTGCTCGTGATAGCCCTGCAGGATCAGCTGGTGCAGCTCATGGCGCAACGGCATCCTGTGTCCCATCTCCGCCGCGTGAATACGCAGTTCAAACAGCTGAATACCCTGTTGCAGATCCACCAGAAAAGCTTCCGGCGGCGGCGTCTCCAGCACGTACTGGCAGCGCTGCGCGGCGGTCAGCAGCACATTGGTGACCTCCTCGCTGTTGGCTTCCGCCGCAGCCGGGATGGTCAGCACCACACGCGTCACCGAGTCAGAGAGCGACCAGTTGATAAACTGCTCGGTGATAAAGGCCTTGTTCGGCACGATAATCTCTTTGCGATCCCAGTCGGTAATCGTAGTGGCGCGCGTGTTGATACGCGTGATGCTGCCGGTCAGATCGCGGATAGTGACCGTATCGCCGATGCGAATCGGCTTTTCAAACAGGATAATCAGGCCGGAAATAAAGTTGGCGAAGATCTCCTGCAGGCCGAATCCCAGCCCCACACCCAGCGCGGCGACCAGCCACTGCAGCTTCGACCAGTCGATGCCGATCATCGAGAAGCCCGCCAGGCCGCCGATCAGGATCAGCGTATACTTGGTCAGCGTGGTGATGGCATAGCCAGTGCCGGGCGTCAGGTTGAGATGCTGCAACAGCGCCAGCTCCAGCAGCGCCGGCATATTGCGCACCAGCTGCGTGGTAATAATCAGCACCAGAATAGCAATCAGCACCGAGCCCAGCGTAATCGGCTCAAGGCTTTCCACACCCTGCACCGTGGTGCTGGCGTCCCACAGCCGGATATTCTCCAGAAAGCCGAACGCCGAGTGAATTTCCGACCAGAGCACAATCACCGACACCAGCGCAATCAGCGTCAGGATCGAGCGCACCAGCCGCAGCGACTGGGCGCTGATGGCATCCAGATCGATGACCGGCTCGTCCACTTCCGCTTCCGTGCTTTGCGTGGCGGTCGTTTCCTCTTCGCCTTTGGCGCGCTGGGCCAGGATCTCCGCACGACGATTGCGCGCGCGATCGAAGGCGATGCGCCGTCGCTGGATCAGCATCCAGCGGCGAATGATGTGATAGATAATCAGCAGCAGGAACCAGATAGCCAGCGAGGTTTCCACTCTGGCCAGCAGCGCCTGCGCGGTCGCCAGATAGCCGATGCAGGAAGCGAAGGCGGCAATCATCGGAATGCAGATCATCACGTTCCACAGCACGTTGCTGATAAAGTTTTCGCCGTTGCCTTCTTTATCCAGATAGAGCGGAATGCCCGCGCGCTTCAGGCTGATGGTCACCAGGCTGAGCGCGCCGCAGATCAGGATAAAGCAAACGCGGCCCAGCGTAGCGGAGAAGTGGCGCTCGTCCAGATTATCGAAGCCGATCAGCAGCATAATCAGCGGCACCACAAACCCGATGCAGAGCGTATAGAAGCGCATTGCGCGCGCCACCCGATTCTGCTGCCAGCGGAAGTGAACGATAAACAGGCCCTTAGGCCGGGCAAAGGCCGCGCTGATCATAAAGGCCCAGAGCAGCGGCACGGTCGCCGTGATGCCGTCGCCGATCGCCACGGCCACGGGATAAGGCCAGGCGTGTTGTAAGCCGTAGCCCAGCGCCATCCACAGCACCGGCAGCGGCAGGGCAACCAGAATCGACCAGAACACGGTGCGCATGGTCAGGCCGAAGCGATCCTGCGTCACCTTGCCGACCTTGCTGGCGGAGCGGTCAAGAAAATCGCGGTAGTGGCGACGGGAGCTGAGGCTAAAGCCGACCAGCAGGATCGCGCCGAGGATCGGCAGCACCGTTTCGCGGTTGGTGAACATCATTACCAGCGCGCCGCCCAGCTGGCCCAGCGTGTTGAGCGACAGCAGATTACGCAGATCGCGCATCAGCAGCAGCGGAAAATCCAGGTGCAGCGCGCTGACGTCGGCCGTCCAGAACAGATAGCGATGGGTCGCCTCTTTGACTTCCCGCAGCGCGTCCTCCAGCTGGCCGTTCGCCACCTTGAGTTTAGTCACTTCCAGGATCAGGTTGTCGCTACCGGAGAGCAGCGAGCCGATCAGCTCACGCTGCGTTTTCAGCTGCGCGTCGAGGATTTTGCGCTGCTCGCTGGTTAGCGGCGTGCCGTCGTCCTGTTTAAGCTGACGCAGCTGCTGCTGGCGCTCCAGCAGATCTTCGTAATGCAGGCGCTGAACGCGCAGCTGCGCCATATCGTTATCCAGCTGCTGGGGCTTGGGCATTTCCGGCAGACGCGCCACCTGCGCGCGCAGCGCTTCGCCCAGCACATTGGAGACGCCGAGCCACTGCGACTGCTCGCGGATAGTGCTCAGCGCCTGACGAACCTGGATGGTTTGATTGACGGCGGTGCGCTGCTGCGAGGCGACAAGATCCATACGCTGCGCCTGCTGATTCAGCGCGGCGGAAAGCTCGCGGTTAACGCGAAACTGTTCGCTGAGCTTTTTCGGCAGTTCGCCGCTGTTTTCCGCCAGCTGTTCGGTTTTCTCCAGCGCGATTTCCGCTTCGCGCTGGCGGCGGCTGTTCAGCTGGTTGCGCAGTTCCTGCAGATAGTTATCAAGCTGGGTGGCCTTGCGCTGATGAAGCTCGCCGCGCATACGCGCCAGCTCCTGACGATTGTTGGCCGACAGCTGCGCCAGCTCCAGTTCATCGACTCGCGCTTTGCGCGCTGCGGACTCCGCCTGACGCGCGAAGAGCTGCGCCTGGGCGAGCGGCGTGACCGGCGTCGGCTGTCCCTGCAGGCGACGTTCGATCTCATTGAGCGCGCGGCGGGCATCGGTCTGCTGCTGCGGCAGCTGGGCGAGGGAATCGCTGATTTCCCGGGCGCGATCCTGCTCCTGCTGCGCCTGGCGACCCTCTTCCAACAGCTGGCTGCTGACCTGCAAAATCTCCTGATCCAGCTCCGCCGCCGTCATGGTGGCGCGCACCGTTTTATTGCTGTCGGCGAGCGCCACCAGCTGCTGGCGCAGCTCGCGGGAGAGTCGGGGGAAATCGTCGATGACCTGCTGGTAGTCGCTGGCGTTGGCCTGCGATTTCTGCTGATCCTCCAGCCAGTTCAGCGTGGATTGCAGCGCCTCCACCGTCTCCGCCTGATTCGGCGTATCCTGGTTGGATTTCGCCTCCTCAAGGGCCTGCTTGATCTGCGCGGCGTCGGGCGCGCTGGCGGCCCAGGCGGGCTGGAGCAGCGCCCAGCCCAGCAAAAGAGTAACTATCAGGCGTAACATGCTTCTCTGCTATGGGTGATGTAAGACTTCTTCGGCGCTGGTTTTCTGCAGGGCGATAGCCAGCGGCTGACCCAGACGCGTTTTGGTTTCCGGCGTCAGGCTTTCCGCCAGCTTCACTTTGCCCTGTGCGAACAGGTTGATAACGGTGGAGCCCAGCTTGAATCGGCCCATCTCCTGGCCTTTCAACAGCACCACGGAACCTTCTTCATCCGCGCCCGGCCAGCGCCAGCGTTTGATTACGCCTTCGCGCGGCGGCGTCACGGTGCCTGCCCAAGCGGTTTCGATGCTGCCTACGATAGTGGCGCCGACCAGAATCTGTGCCATCGGGCCAAACTCGGTATCGAAGAGGCAAATCACGCGTTCGTTGCGGGCAAAAAGGTTAGGGATGTTCTGCGCCGTCAAAGGATTAACAGAGTAGAGATCGCCGGGCACGTAGATCATCTCGCGCAGAATGCCGTTGCAGGGCATATGTACGCGGTGGTAGTCGCGCGGCGCTAAGTAAGTAGTTACAAACTCGCCGTCGCGGAACATTTCCGTCATGGCGACATCGCCAGCCAGCAGCGCTTCCAGCGTATAGGTATGACCCTTCGCCTGGAAGATCTGGTCGCCTTCGATATGGCCCAGCTGGCTGATTGCGCCGTCGCACGGCAGCACCAGCAGGTTAGGGTCGGTTTCGATCGGGCGCGCCTCGTCGCGCAGCGGACGCACAAAAAAGTCGTTAAAGGTGCGATAGCTGGCGGTATCCGGCTTCTGTGCCTCGCTCATATCGACTTTATAGAACCAGACAAAAACATCGATAACTGCTTTGGTCAGCCAGCCAGCGCGCTTGCCTGCGCCCCAGCCGGCAAGTTCAGTAAGGCCTTTCTTGGGCAAAACGGCATTCAGGCCGAGCTTCAGACGATCCAACACAATAGCCTCCTGGCTTTCTGCAATAATTAAGGGTGCGGATTGTAACAGCGTCCGGCTCTCCCGGCTACGACGCCCGCCGCGCGGATTCAGTCGCTGTTTTCTGAGAAACTGCGCCGCGTTTTCTGCTGCATTTCGGACATGCTTTCCAGAATGCGGTGGTAGTTTTCAAAACGCGACTCGTCTATTTCACCTTTTTCCACTGCTTCGCGGATCGCGCAGCCCGGATCGGTATCGTGCTTGCAGTCGCGAAATTTGCAGTGACCTAAAAACTCACGGAATTCGACAAATCCGCGGGTGATTTGTTCCGGCTCCAGATGCCATAAACCGAATTCGCGCACGCCTGGCGAGTCGATAACGTCGCCGCCGTGCGGAAAGTGGTAAAGGCGAGCGGCGGTGGTGGTGTGCTGGCCCAGACCGGAGACGTCGGAAACGTCGTTGGTGAGGATCTCAGCCTCCAGCTCCAGCCCCAGCAGCGCGTTGAGCAGGCTGGATTTGCCGACGCCCGACTGACCGGCGAAAATGCTTACCCGGCCAACCAGCGCCGCTTCCAGCTCGCTGAGGCCCTGCTTACGGTGGCTGGAAACCATAATCACGCGGTAGCCGATAGCACGGTAGATAGCCATTTGCTCTTCCACAAAAGCCATGCCGTCGGCATCCAGCAGATCCGTTTTGTTCAACACCAGCAGCGGTTCGATATCCAGCGTTTCGCTCGCCACCAGGTAGCGGTCGATAATATTCAGCGACAGTTCAGGCAGAATAGCCGAGACGATAACGATCTGATTGATGTTGGCGGCAATAGGTTTTACGCCGTCGTAAAAGTCAGGGCGGGTCAGCACCGAGGTACGTTCATGCACGGCTTCCACAATGCCCTTGGCGCTCTGTACGCCCGGACGCCAGAGCACGCGATCGCCGGTCACCAGCGAACGAAGGGTGCGGCGGATATTGCAGCGGTGGACGCTGCCGTCCGCGTCCTCTACGTCGGCGTGCATACCGAAACGGCTGATCACCACGCCGTCACGCGCCTCACCAAACAGGCTATCGTCCGGCTCGGGCTTGTCGGCGCGCTGCTTCAGGCGGCGTTCATGGTTGGCGCTGACGCGACGTTGCTGACCTTTAGACAGTTTGTTCTTGCTCACTCTTCCTCACACGGCTTAGCTTCGCCCTGACAGGGCAAAACGTTTATGATACACCCTAACGTATGATGATATAAGCCACGGCGAGAAACCCTATGACAGTAAATGCCAGTAATCTGATCTGGATTGACCTTGAAATGACCGGCCTTGACCCGGAACAGGATCGTATTATCGAAATCGCCACGCTGGTGACCGATGCCGATCTGAATATTCTTGCTGAAGGGCCGGTGTTTGCCGTCCATCAGTCCGATGCGCAGCTGGCGCTGATGGATGAGTGGAACGTCAACACCCATACCAGCAGCGGCCTGGTCGACAGAGTGAAAGCGAGCCGCTACGACGATCGCGCGGCCGAGCTGGCGACGCTGGAATTTTTGCAAAAGTGGGTGCCGCAAAACTGCTCGCCTATCTGCGGCAACAGCATCGCTCAGGATCGTCGTTTTCTGTTTAAGTATATGCCGGAGCTGGAAGCGTACTTCCACTACCGCTACCTGGACGTCAGCACGCTGAAAGAGCTGGCGCGCCGCTGGAAGCCGGAAATTCTGACCGGCTTTAAAAAGCAGGGCACGCACCAGGCGATGGACGATATTCGTGAATCGGTCGCCGAGCTGGCGTACTACCGCGAAAACTTTATCCGCCTGTAACGGCAGGGCGGGTTTTGCTGACAAAATTAGCGTTATGCTGGTTTTGTCAGCAGTTAAGCCTGTAAAGCGAAAAAAAGTCGCTTTGCAGGCTTGCGGCGAATTTGATTTCTCGTATAATGCGCTCCCCGTACAGGAGAGTTTTTACCTGATACGTCGGGCGGGAATAGCTCAGTTGGTAGAGCACGACCTTGCCAAGGTCGGGGTCGCGAGTTCGAGTCTCGTTTCCCGCTCCAAAATTTAATGCACCACCCAAGCGGGAATAGCTCAGTTGGTAGAGCACGACCTTGCCAAGGTCGGGGTCGCGAGTTCGAGTCTCGTTTCCCGCTCCAAAAGTTACTGCACCACCCTAAGCGGGAATAGCTCAGTTGGTAGAGCACGACCTTGCCAAGGTCGGGGTCGCGAGTTCGAGTCTCGTTTCCCGCTCCAAAAAGTTACTGCACCACCCAAGCGGGAATAGCTCAGTTGGTAGAGCACGACCTTGCCAAGGTCGGGGTCGCGAGTTCGAGTCTCGTTTCCCGCTCCAGATTTTCTTCGGTTTCAACCTCCATTTTTATCATGATAAAGCTGCGCTGGCTTTGCCGCTGCGCCAGGCTCCTGCTGTTCTTTTACGCCCGCCAGAGTCACCCATTGCTTTAGCGCTAAAAGAGATTGCACCAGCCGCAAACGAGCGGTCAAAGTCACTACCCTGCTGCGTCCGCGAGCAAGCATCCTTTTGCAGAAGTTATTGTGGCTATCCGGCTGCTGCAGAGGTTTCGCCTGCCTGTCCACTACCGTATCCGCCTGTAATTTCTTGATAACCGCTCTGTCGCTGAGTGTCCATCCCTGGCGCGGCGTAGTCTGAATGATCTCTTCGGAAAGTCCTGCTTCCTGCAGCTGTTTGCGCAGTCTGGAGATGGTCTGATAGAGCGTGTTGGGCGTGACGATTTTGCCATGTTTTTCCCAGCCTGTTTCATACAGCGCCTGGTGGGAAACCTTCTGGCCCTGCTGTTTTATCAGCAGGCAAAAACAGCGTGCGGCAGTCACGTAAAGCGTGAATTCCTGACCGGTTTTGCAGGAAATCAGCTTGCTGGCGTGCGGTAAAAATATGACCTGATCGTTGACAGAATAGGCAAGCGGGGCATGACTTTCCATGGTGAAATTTATCCTTTTAGCTATCAGCAAATAATTAACATTTACGTGTTTTTTATGGCTTTTATAAAATCTTTTTTCACGCCGCGAAGAATACTATGAAAAAATCGGTGTGAAAATATGGCATGCAGCCACAAATTTTCTGTCAATGTCAGGTGAGTAAAGGTAACTTCAATTATTGATATCAAGCGTCAGGATAGGTATGGAAAATTTTATTTTCCTTATCTTAAGGTGCCTGTTTTTATAGTAATAAAAAATAGCTTTAGCTGGGTAATTCGCGAGTGAGTAATATAATATTTTCATAACTCATTGAAATTTATGTCTTTAATGAAAGTTGCAGATGTAGAAGAGAAAGGCGACGGTTTCTAAACAACGTTATCCGTGGATAAGCTTTAACGCTCCACTTAAGCGCTGATGAAATATTAATGGAGGATTAATAAATCCTTTTGCGGTAGAAAAACGTTATTCGCTTAAGAAAATGAAAAATTCAACGGCCGAAGAATTTTCATCCGCATAAGAAAAGTTCTCGGCGAGCGATCGTTGCCTTGCTGTTTACCCTCCCGAGCGCGACAAATAAGAAGTGCGCAGATTAAGTAGCGGCGGCGCGTTACTGACACGGGCAAGGTCTTAACGTCGGCTTAATTCCGGCTAAGCCTTTGCCATCGCTTAAGCGGTTAACAGCGCCACCGCTGCATGACGGTCGCCGTGCAGGAAAAAGCTTGTTTTTCCCGTTCGATACGGTCATAATCGCACCCGTTCAGAGGTTACGTAAAAATAAAACCTTTAAAATCAACAAGATAGATTTTAAGGCACGTTGAACCACGCTAAAGCGGTTCCTTACGTAAACCGTCCGGCAGCCGCAGAGCAGTTTTACCGACTCTTTTCGCGCGCTCACAGTACCGATTTTCCGCTTCAGGCAGAACTTCCTTATAAGTTATCCACAAAGCTGCTCCGGCTCCGTTTCGCTTTTTTCTCGCGTTCGGAGAACATCTTCAACAGAGTTATCCACAGGTTGTCGCTGCGCCAGGACCGGCAGGAAGAAAGAAAAACCGCCGTGCGGGTTGAGTAACGTATTGATTTAACACGTCATAATAATATTTCAAATTGCTACATCGATCGCTTGCGCTTTCTGTGGCAGTTGAATGTCAACGGCTTTTTATTTTTATGCACAGGATGTGGAAAACCGATCTCTTCGGCGGATTACCCCTGCGCGGTCATTTATGCATCGCGCGGCAAACCCTTTTCGATAACGCGCACCAGCCGTTTTTGCTGCCCGCTCTGTACCTCGACAGCGTTTTCCGCGCGCCTTGCCAACTGGCGAGCCAGCGCCCACTCAATATGTTCGTCCAGCATGGCGTTTTCGCCCAGACGGCTCTGCAGCGACAATACGTTTTCCGGCGTCCAGGGCGCATTGCCCAGCGCCACCGCGATATTGCGCAGCCAGCGCAGATGACCGATACGCCTGATCGCGGAGCCTTCCGTCACGCGCAAAAATTTCGCTTCGTCCCAGGCGAAAAGCTCGGTTAACGGCGGCGCGTGCAGCACCGCGCGCGGGCTGAAATCCTCCTCATCCGTTAGCTGACCGTAGCGGTTCCACGGACAGATCAGCTGGCAGTCGTCGCAGCCGTAAATCCGGTTGCCGATTAGCGGCCTGAACGCTTCCGGGATGGCGCCTTCCAGTTCGATAGTCAGATAGGAGATGCAGCGTCTGGCGTCCACGACGTAAGGTTCGACGATGGCGCCGGTCGGGCAGGTGGTCAGACAGGCGACGCAGCGGCCGCACTGCTCCTGCTGCGGTTGATCAACCGGTAAAGGCAGGTTGATTAGCAGCTCGCCCAGAAAAAACCATGAGCCGGCTTCGCGATTTAAAATCAGCGAATGTTTTCCTGTCCAGCCCAGACCGGCTTTGGCCGCCAGCGGCCTTTCCAGCAGCGGCGCGGAATCGACAAAGGGACGAAACTCCGCCTCTTCGCAGCGCGCCCGAATACGATCGCCGAGCTTTTTCAGGCGATTACGCAATACTTTGTGGTAATCACGCCCCAGCGCGTAGCGGCTGACATAACCCAACTGTGGATTTTTCAGGGTACTGGCGAAAGCCGCTTTAGCGGGAAGATAGTTCATACGCACGCTGATCACGCGCAACGTGCCGGGCAGCAGTTCGTGTGGACGGGCGCGCATCATGTCGTGTCGGGCCATCCAGTCCATTTCGCCATGATATTGTTTGTCCAGCCAGGCCTGCAGACGCGGCTCTTCCAGACTAAGATCGGTATCGCAGATGCCGACCTGCTGAAAGCCGAGCTCCAGCCCCCATTGTTTGATTTCAAGGGCGAATTGAGAAAGATCGAGAGGATGCGACATGAGTAACCTGAACCAGCTAAATAACCCGACCAGTTTACCCTATTCCGTCTGGCCTGTAGAGACGATAGCGCAACTGGAGCGCGAAGGCGCGGACGCCTTGGGGATCACGCTGTTTGAGCTGATGCAGCGAGCGGGCGAGGCGGCTTTTACCAAAATACGCACGCTCTGGCCGGACAGGCAGCACTGGTTGATCCTGTGCGGTCATGGCAACAACGGCGGCGACGGTTATATCGTCGCTCGTCTCGCTAAGTCTGCCGGGCTGAGCGTAACGCTAATCGCCTGCGAAGGCGCAAAGCCGCTGCCGGAAGAGGCACAGCAGGCGCAGGAAGCCTGGCTGAGCGCCGGGGGTGAAATTCATGGGCCGGCAGCGCTTTGGCCTGAACAGATTGACCTTATCGTAGACGCGCTGCTGGGCACGGGACTGAATCGCGCGCCTGGCGAACATTATGCACACTTAATCGAGAAGGCTAACTCGGCGAGCGCGCCGATATTCGCCGTGGATATTCCTTCAGGGTTAGTGGCGGCTAACGGTACGACGCCAGGCGCAGTGATTAACGCCGTTCACACTTTGACCTTTATCGCGCTGAAACCGGGCTTGCTGACCGGCAAAGCGCGCGATCATGTGGGCCAGCTGCATTTTCACGCGCTCAGCCTTGATGCCTGGCTGGCCGGGCAAACGGCGCCGATGGCCCGTTACGACGCTTCCGCACTGGCGCGCTGGCTGCCGCCGCGCAAGCCGACATCGCATAAGGGCGATCACGGCAAACTGGTGATTATCGGTGGCGATCATGGCACGGCTGGCGCTATCCGCATGACGGGCGAAGCTGCGCTGCGCGCGGGAGCAGGCCTTGTGCGAGTACTCACTCACAAAGATAATCTTTCGCCGCTGCTGACGGCGCGGCCCGAACTGATGGTGCAGGAGCTTAGCGCGCAGGCGATTGAGGAAGCGCTGGAGTGGGCCGATGTGGTGGTGATTGGGCCCGGCCTTGGCCAGCGCGACTGGGGGAAAGAGGCGCTGGAAAAAGTGAAAAAATCCGCCAAACCGATGCTTTGGGACGCCGACGCGCTTAACCTGCTGGCAATCGCGGGCGATAAACGTCAAAATCGCGTTATTACGCCTCATCCGGGCGAAGCGGCCCGGCTGCTGAACATCAAGACCAGCGAAGTAGAAAGTGACCGCTTACTTGCCGCCCGCAAACTGGTTAAACGCTATGGCGGTGTGGTTGTCCTGAAAGGCGCCGGTACGCTTATCGCCAGTGAAACGGGCGAGATCGCCTTTGCCGACGTCGGTAATGCCGGCATGGCGACCGGCGGCATGGGTGACGTGCTTTCCGGCATCATCGGCAGTTTGGCAGGCCAAAAGCTCTCGCTGTATGATGCAGCCTGCGCTGGCTGCGTGGCTCACGGCGCGGCGGCGGAAGCCGTATCGCAACGGCTTGGCACGCGCGGCATGTTGGCGACCGATCTGTTTTCCGAGCTGCACCTGTTTGTTAACCCAGAGATCCTGAACAGAAAAGAATGAAGACCGTAATCGCACTGTCCGACGAGGCTGCCACTCTCGCACTGGGAGCCAGCCTGGCCCGCGCCTGTCACGGCGCGGCAACCCTCTATTTGTATGGCGATTTGGGCGCGGGGAAAACCACTTTCAGCCGCGGTTTTTTACAGGCGCTGGGGCACCAGGGCAACGTGAAAAGCCCGACCTACACGCTGGTGGAACCTTACGTTTTGCCGGATCGCCGGGTTTATCACTTCGATCTCTATCGGCTGGCCGATCCCGAAGAGCTGGAGTTTATGGGGATCCGCGACTATTTCAGCGGCGACAGCCTTTGCCTGGTGGAGTGGCCGCAGCAGGGCGCAGGCTTTTTGCCAGAACCGGATATCCGACTCTGGCTCAGCTATCAGGGCGATGCCCGCCAGGCGGAGCTTGAGGCCTGCTCGCCAGCGGGTGAGACAATGCTGGCCCGTATGGAGAAGAGTGGACAATGAGGAAGCTGGGTTTACTGCTGGCTGTTTTACTGAGTACGTTTTCCACTCTGGCCGCTAATTTATCGGATATACAGGTTTCGAACGGTAGCGACAGGGCTACGGTCACGCTGAGCTTCAGCGGCCAGCCGGTTTATGGCTTCTTTCCGCTGCATAACCCTGAGCGCGTGGTGCTGGATATCCGTCAGAGCGGCGTGATAAAGGGACTGCCGCTGAACTTCAGCGGCGACAACATGGTGAAGCGTATTCGCGCCAGCACGCCAAAAGATAAGCAGAGCATTCGGCTGGTCTTCGAGCTGACGCAGCCGGGAAAAACGCGCGCCGTCACTCAGCGTAACGGCAATGATTACAATGTCGTCTTTACTATTAATGGCAGTCGACCGGCGCAGCGATCCGCTCCGGCCGTCAGCAGCGCTACGCGTTCGGCGCCGGCGGAAAACCCGTTTAAAGGCAATACCGTGACGGCGGTGAGCAACGGTAACGAAGTGGCGGTGCCGGGCAAAGCAGTCCGCGCCGCTGACGAAGCGATTATTGTTGCGATAGACGCGGGACACGGCGGCCAGGATCCGGGCGCCATCGGCGCAAACGGGCTGAAAGAGAAAAACGTCACTATCGCCATCGCGCGCAAGCTCAAGGCGCTGCTGAATAGCGACCCAATGTTTAAAGGGGTAATGACCCGCGACGGCGACTACTTTATTTCCGTGATGGGCCGTTCGGACGTGGCGCGTAAACAGAACGCCAATCTGCTGGTGTCAATCCACGCGGACGCCGCGCCGAACCGCAGCGCTTCCGGCGCTTCCGTTTGGGTGCTTTCCAATCGTCGCGCCAACAGCGAAATGGCCGGCTGGCTGGAGCAGCATGAGAAACAGTCGGAGCTGCTGGGCGGCGCGGGCGATCTGCTGGCCAACAGCCAGGCCGATCCCTATCTCAGCCAGGCGGTGCTCGATCTGCAGTTCGGCCATTCGCAACGCGTTGGCTATGACGTCGCCGTAAAAGTTATCGCGCAGCTGCAGCGCGTCGGATCGCTGCATAAACGCCGTCCGGAACATGCCAGCCTGGGCGTATTGCGCTCGCCGGATATTCCGTCACTGCTGGTGGAAACCGGTTTTATCAGTAACCCTTCGGAGGAGCGACTGCTCGGCAGTAGCGCTTACCAGCAGAAGATTGCCGAGGCGATTTATAAAGGCCTGCGCAACTACTTCCTGGCGCACCCGCTGCAATCCGTCCCAAAGGAGGAAAACCGACCGTTGCAGTCCGCAACGGCGGTTGATGTGCAGCCTAACCCGGCGCCGACCGGCACGCGTTATACCGGCGCGGTGACGCGCCATGTGGTAAAAAGAGGCGAAACGCTTTCCGGTATCGCCGCCCACTATGGCGTAAGTATGGCGACGCTGCGTTCGATGAATAGGTTGAAAAAGGATGTGGTCTGGGTCGGGCAGCGGCTGAAGGTTCCTGCTTCGGGCGCGAGCATCAGCGCTAACCGACCGCAGCGGCACAAGGTGGTTCGCGGCGACTCGCTGACCGCTATCGCCGCGCATTACGGCGTCAGCCCAAAAGCCATACAGCAGGCTAATAACATGAAAACGCAGAATGTTATGCTGGGACAGACGTTAACTATTCCAACCTCGTAGACAAGGATTTTTTATGCCGATTCAGGTACTGCCGCCGCAGCTTGCCAACCAGATCGCCGCGGGCGAAGTGGTAGAGCGTCCGGCGTCGGTGGTGAAGGAACTGGTGGAGAACAGCCTGGATGCTGGCGCGACAAGGATAGATATCGAGATAGACAAGGGCGGCGCCAAACTGATCCGCATTCGCGATAACGGCTGCGGCATCAACAAAGCGGAGCTGGCGATGGCGCTGGCTCGCCATGCGACCAGTAAAATCACCACCCTCGACGATCTGGAAGCCATTATGACAATGGGCTTTCGCGGCGAGGCACTGGCCAGTATCAGCTCCGTTTCCCGCCTGACGTTGACCTCGCGCACCGCTGACCAGGCTGAAGCCTGGCAGGCCTACGCGGAAGGGCGCGATATGGACGTCACCATCAAACCCGCCGCGCATCCGGTCGGCACCACGCTGGAAGTGTTGGATCTCTTCTATAACACGCCGGCCCGCCGTAAATTTATGCGCACGGAGAAAACCGAGTTTGCGCATATTGATGAAGTGATCCGCCGTATTGCGCTGGCAAGATTTGACGTGGCCTTCTCCCTGACCCACAACGGCAAGCTGATTCGCCAGTATCGCGGCGTCAGCGACAGCAAACAGCGCGAGCGCCGTCTGGGCGCTATCTGCGGCACCGCTTTCCTTAGCCACGCGCTGGCGATCGAGTGGCAACATGGCGATCTTGCACTGCAGGGCTGGGTGGCGGATCCGGCCGGCTCGCGCGCCGTCACCGAGCTGCAGTATTGCTATGTCAACGGACGTATGATGCGCGATCGCCTGATCAATCACGCGATCCGCCAGGCCTATCAGGATAAGCTGGGCGATCATCAGCCGGCCTATGTGCTCTATCTGACCATAGATCCGCATCAGGTGGATGTTAACGTGCATCCCGCCAAGCATGAGGTTCGTTTCCATCAGTCGCGGCTGGTGCACGACTTTATCTATCAGGGCGTGATTAGCGTGCTGCAGGAAACCGGCGGCGAAACGCTGCCGGGCATCGCCGCAGAAGAGCCAGCCGCACGCTGGCAGCCAGAGAACCGTCAGGCCGCTGGCGGCAACCATTTTTCCGCGCCCGCGCCGGGCAGAAGCGCTGGCGGCGGCAGAGAGAGCAGCGGAGAAAAAACGGCGAGCGGACGATATCAGGAACCCGGCCAGCAGAAATCAAGCGGCTGGCAGCAGCGGGAGTCGGGGCAGCAGAAATCAGGCAGCTGGCAACATCAGGAGCCGGGCTACCAGAAAAAAGAGGGCGAGCTTTATCGTCAGCTGCTGCAAACGCCCGATCTACCTGCCGCGCAGGAAGCTCAGCCGCGCCCGACAGAGAAAAAACCGTCTCGCGAGCAATCTGGCACTGAAGCTTCGCTCAGCGCCCATAGCGAAAGTTTCGGCCGCGTGCTTACCGTGTTGCACAATGAATTCGCGCTGGTGGAATCCCGCGAGCGTCTGGCGTTGATTTCGCTGTGCGTCGCCGAGCGCTGGCTGAAACAGGCGCAGCTGGCGCCGGGCGAAGAGGGGCTGAAACCGCAGCCGCTGCTGATTCCGGTCAGAATGAAAGTCGCGAAACCCGAACGCGAAGCGTCGGGCCATCATGCGGCTTTATTAAAAAGAATGGGCGTAGAACTGGAAGCAGAAGGGCAGCACATCACGCTGCGCGCCGTACCTTTACCATTGCGCCAACAAAATTTACAAATCTTGATTCCAGAACTGTTAGGCTATCTTGCCGAACAGCCGGAGGTCTCTGTTACGCAGGTAGCGCAATGGTTAGCGCGTCATGCCGTAACCGATCGTCCGCACTGGAATCACTCGCAGGCGATTGCGCTGCTGGCCGAAGTCGAAAGGCTCTGTCCGCAGCTGATTAAAGCGCCGCCTTCCGGATTATTACAGTACGTTGAGACTGAACTGGCGATGAATGCCCTGAAGCATGAGTGACTTATCCACGGCTGGCCGGCCTAAGGCTATATTTTTGATGGGGCCTACGGCCTCCGGCAAGACGGCGCTGGCGATTGCCCTGCGTCAGCAGCTGCCGGTTGAGCTGATTAGCGTTGATTCCGCCCTGATTTATCGCGGCATGGATATCGGCACCGCCAAGCCCTCGGCAGAGGAGCTGCGGCTTGCGCCCCATCGTTTGCTGGACATTCGCGATCCCTCGGAAGCCTACTCGGCGGCGGAGTTCCGTCGCGATGCGCTGGCGGAAATGGCGGAGATTACCCAAAGCGGAAGGATTCCGCTGCTTGTTGGTGGCACCATGCTCTATTACAAGGCGTTGCTGGAAGGATTATCGCCGCTGCCCCCGGCCGATCCCGAGGTGCGCCAGCGTATAGAGCAAAGGGCGAGTGAAGAGGGCTGGGAAGCGCTTCACCGTCAATTATGTGAAATAGATCCCGTTGCCGGGAATCGTATTCATCCGAATGATCCCCAGAGACTCTCGCGAGCACTGGAAGTTTTTTTTATTTCAGGTAAAACTTTAACAGAACTGACGAAAACCGCTGGCGAAGCGTTGCCGTACGAGGTCGTGCAGTTCGCGATCGCCCCGCGGGAGCGCGAACTGATTCATCAGCGTATCGCGCTGCGCTTTCAGCAGATGTTGGCGTCAGGCTTTGAAGCGGAGGCTCGGGCACTTTTTGCACGAGGTGATTTGCATACGGACATGCCTTCCATTCGTTGTGTCGGTTATCGCCAGATGTGGTCATATCTGCAGGGCGAGATCGATTACGATGAAATGGTTTATCGGGGAATTTGCGCGACGCGGCAGTTGGCCAAGCGCCAGATAACCTGGCTGCGCGGCTGGAAGGATGTTCACTGGCTGGATAGCGAACAACCCGAGGCGGCGCTGGCGAACGTATTACAGGTTATTAGTGCGAAGGCCGGGTGATTGTGTACAATTGGTGCGTTATCGTGCGCAAATTTTTACGCAGTATTTCAGAGCGCAGGCTCTTAAGTAGTAAACAACAAGCATATAAGGAAAAGATAGAATGGCTAAGGGGCAATCATTGCAAGATCCGTTCTTGAACGCACTGCGTCGCGAACGTGTTCCGGTTTCGATTTATTTGGTGAATGG
>Ga0157363_1000130_pt1 | contig 56435 bp, 52 predicted proteins | sample AttsexASBM1_FD_111477 | JGI IMG/M metagenome (GOLD analysis project Ga0157363, IMG submission 111477) | Fungus gardens microbial communities from leaf cutter ant in Ribeirão Preto, State of São Paulo, Brazil - Atta sexdens ASBM1 | ecosystem: Host-associated > Fungi > Mycelium > Unclassified ... | reverse complement strand
GGCATAACGCAGCGTGAGTGGATCGCGGATGCCGGACAGCGCAGACTGCTGGAGGATTTTGATATAGGCGGTGCCGATCTCAATATTCCTGGCGGGATCGCGTAACTCAGCGGTGGTCGGTTGCCCCCGGCGCCCCTGGGTGCGGTAGACTTCGCGTCCGGCCGTTGCCGCTTTGATTTGCATCAGCCCGACAGCATTTGAACGGCTGACCACGCCTGGATTTCCTCCGGATTCCACATTAATAATCGCGCTAATCAGTTTCTCATCCACCCCGTACTGGCTGGCCGCGCTTTCGGTAAAGAGTGACCATGTGCCCGAAATACGCGACGGCGGTGCCTGCGTCAGCGGTGTATTCTTCTCTTTAACATACGTATGCGGCGGTTCACTGGCACAGCCTGTCAGCAATAATGCTGAAATGACAAAGTAGCGAATTTTAAGCAATTTTTTATCTCGTCGCAGAAGTGGCGGAAGCTATCATACCTGGCAGGGTAAATTGCAAAATTACCGTTTATCCTAATTACAGTAGTCGGATGACTTATTGGCACTTTTTCGTCATTATCGTGACGTCTGTCACTGACTAATTTCAGGAATTTACTATGACGTCACGTTCAATCCGTCTTATCGCCCCTTCAGGTTATTGCCACAATCAGCCTGCAGCCCATCTGGGGGTTGAACGCCTGCGCGCAGCGGGGCACCAGGTTGAAAATACGGGGGCAATCGCACGGCGTTTTCAACGTTTTGCCGGTACGGATTCGGAACGCTTAGACGATATCAATGCGCTGGCCGATCTGGCGACCTTACCTGATATTGTGCTGGCAGTGCGCGGCGGCTACGGTGCCACGCGCCTGCTGCCCTCAATCAACTATGCCGCGTTACAGCGCCGCTTAGCGGACCAGCCGCTGGCACTGTGTGGCCACAGCGACTTCACCGTGATTCAACTGGCCTTACTGCAACACGCCGGAATAATCAGCTTCAGTGGGCCGATGCTGGCGGGCAACTTTGGCGCTGCGGTTTTATCCGAATTTACCCTGCAGCACTTTTGGCAGGCGCTGACATCACCTACAGTCAGTGTGAACTGGAAAAGTGACACGCCCGATAACGGTACCTGGCACGGTACGTTATGGGGAGGAAACCTGGCGATGATCAGCTCGCTTATCGGTACGCCGTGGATGCCGGCCATCACAGACGGCATTCTGGTGATTGAGGATGTGAATGAGCATCCGTTCCGGATTGAACGTATGCTGCTGCAGCTCCACCAGTGTGGGATTCTGGCGCAGCAACGGGCGATTATCACCGGCAGTTTCACCAGCACCGCCTTGTCCGACTACGATAACGGGTTTGACTTCGCCACGGTCTGGCAGTACCTCCGCGATCTGAGCGGTCTGCCCGTTATCAGCGATCTGGATTTCGGTCACGGCCCTGACACCGTGACCCTGCCGTTGGGTGCCAGGGCGACCTTAGCGGTACATCAGGGACAGGTCAGTTTACAGGCAAGCGGGCATCCCGTATTGCGCACATAACTGGAGTTGCAGGAGATCGACATTGAAGCCGCTGTATGACGATTTGTGGATCTCTACGCCGGAGTTTCCGGAAGACGATGCCGTCGATATCATGATGCATGGGTTTTTACTGCGCCATCCGCGCGGTAATTTACTGATTGGCCGGGTGGAAAATCCGCTCGATCATGAAGTGCTGGCCGATGAGAACGGCGTGATTCGCCATTATCTGACTCACTGGCATGAGTCTGCACCGGGCGCAGCGGTAATCCAGAAGCGTTTTAGCAGCGCGCTGTACTGTCACAGCCGCTCGCTCGGGCAAATCAGCCGCTTTGTGGAGCCGGACGATACTTTTACCCAGCAGGAAACCCATTTCGGTGATTTTCATCTGTTGCCCACGCCCGGCCATACGCCCGGCAGCTGCAGCTACCTCTACCATTCGCCGCAGGGGCCGACCTATTTATTTGTCGGGGATACGCTGACGCGTGATCATGACCGCTGGGTAACGGTGTTGGTACCCGACAGCAATCCTGCCGAACTGGCGGCGTCGCTGGAGCTTTACCGTAGCCTGCGTCCCGATGTGGTGCTGATGAGCACCACGCGTGGTCATCTGTCCTGGCAAAAGGTTACACTGCCCTGCTGGCTGGCCGCGATTGATGAGGCTGAGCAGCACCCGCTGGATTTGCGGCAGCAGGCGCTGCCCTCAGCATAGCGTTTTCGTCAGATAGTGACGCTGATGATGCATAATGTACTCGCCCAGCGTCAGCCGGACACGGTAACCCAGCTTTTCGTAAAACGGCTTTGCCTGAAAGCTGCCGGTATCCACCTGTGCAAAACGGCAGCCGCGCTGGCGGGCTTCCTGCTCAGCCGCCAGCACCAACTGGCGACCGGTGCCTTGCCCACGCAGCGCCTGTGCGACCCAGAGTAAATCAATGCGTAGCCAGTTGCCGGTGGTCGTGCCGGTCAATCCGGCCAGTTTCCTGCCCTGCGCATCGCAGATGAACAGCCCAAGGGGTTTAATCAGGTCAGCATCGTAAAACTGACTGTTCCAGGCATTCAGGCCCAGCCGGATTTCATCCAGATCCTTACTGCTCACCGTGTCAGTCAGGGTAATCTGCATTTATCTTCCTTATCGCTGCGGGTCAGGAGTCGTTGCGCTGGCGATCATCGTAGCGCTCAAGGCTCAGCGCATCGACCTCACGCGTCGTGGTACGGCGGCACGGGATCAGATCGTCGCTGTCATGGTAGACAAAGAAGGTGTCGAGATTGCTTTTGTTCACAATCAACTGATCGCCGTTGCGAAAGCGTGTAATCGCGACCTTGTCGCCGTTATCCGTGCGGGTTTGCAGCTGGCCTGCGGCAATCTGGAAATGCTGTTTCGGCCAGTAGAGCGTGCTGAGCCCATATTGCGCCCGCGAGACGGTCATAACGGGACGTCCGGGACACTGGATCTGAAACTCACTTTCGCTCCATGCGGATGCGCTGAAACCGGCGATCAGGCACAGGGCAAGACGGGCTGCTTTCATCTGATTCCTCCACTGAAAATAAGGGCGGCCACATGTCAGGTGGCGCTAAGACGCTGTAAGCAGGGGTAAAGCATCGCGCGGTGAGCGCGACCGCGCAATAAAAAACGGCACATCAGGCCGTAAGAGACGCGTGACTGGCTGCCGCCAGCGGGATGACACTCGCGCATGCGGATACCAGGCGCGACGGATGAAACTTACTCTGCCGCAACCTCCGCCGCGACCAGCATCAAGGCCAGACCGGCAGGTTCGTTGTCGAAACTGCTCATGACATCGCGGATTTCTGCCGCACAGGCAATCACCTGCTGCCTTTTCTCTGCGTCCAGCGCATCGATGGCATGGCGAATAATCATTAGACTGGCTTCTTCTTCTTTCATCTTTTATCCCTGAATTTGCTTAAGCGACGCGCAAAGATGGCAAGAATAACGTTTATTTGCACCGAAAGTCATCTTTTACATTCCCACTGCTTAACGATTGAACAAACGGCAAATTAACCCGGCGCGCGTAAACGCTATGATCATGTTATTTGTCGCGTTTCAGGCTAAAATCGATCATTCATTCTATGGACCGGGGCAGGAGCAGGCTATGTTGCGACCAGGATTTTTCATTTTTATGGCACTGCTCTCAGGCTGTTCCTCTTCGCCGAAAGGCGTGGAGTGTCCGGGCGACGTCAGCACAATTTACGGTCAGTCACTGGGGCAAACGCAGGGAACGGTATTCGATCTGGTCACCGCGTTCAGTGTCAGTCGGGATGGCGTAAACGTGCAGAGCGGGCCGCTTCAGTCGCTGGATCGCTTTCAGTATGTCCCCTCTGCGGTGACGTCTGAAGGTTACTACGCCCAGCGCCTGTCCGATAAACAGTTTCGTCTGATCAACCCTTATCAGGACACCATGATTACCTGGACATGTCCGTAAAGCGGGCAATCCTGACACTGCGTGATATAGTGTCAGGAAACGTCAAGCGACAGGTCAGGCTCATCATGGAAAAACGGCTGGATAACAACGGTTATATTGATTTCCCGTTCCCTGCTACCCGCAATGCAGATGGCTCTGTTAATCCCTGCGGTATCGACCTGACCCTGGAGACAGAACGGCTGGACGAGATCGCCGTGATTCGTCACTCCCCTAACCTGCAACGTTTACTGGAAGAGGTGAATTTGCAGGAAGGCCTGTTTATGACCCTGGCCTGCGACTGGCAGCAGCAGGAAAACGCGGTATGCGGATTCATTGATATCGCCTTTCGGCCCGAACTCCTTCACTGTTCTCACAAGGAGGCACTTCAGCTTGAAGCCGCCTTTTATGACTATCTGAAGGAACAAGAGCAGCAGCACGCGCTGGCAGCCGACACGCTGGTGAACTTTGCCCGTTGTGTACTTGACTGGGGCTGGTCACCGCTACAGCAACGCCAGCGCCATTATGAAAAAATCACGATTCAGTATTACTGCCAGCAGGCCGAGGATGCCGAGTGGTGCTTTGACCATCTGCGGCATTTTCTGGTGAGCTGGTATCCCAACACGCGATCCCATCCACGTCATCCTGTCAGGTGAAACAGCTGGTAATAATTTTCCTCGCCGGGCCCTTCGCGTGGTGGCGTTAACGCGCCCTGTCCGCTTCATGCCCGTTTCTCCGCGCCTTCCGCCAGTCCGATGGCCATCACCAGGCGGAGTTTTCATCTGGTCAATTCCCCCCTGACAGACGATTAATGCGTCTAAACGCAGCACAGTGGCGAAGGTTTGCTACGCTTTAAATGACTGTGATAACCAAGGAGATGAAGCATGTCAGGAAAAATTGAAGATGCCGTAAAAGAAGTCGCCGGTGCCGCAGAGCAACAATGGGGTGAAGTCACCGATTCGCCGCGTCACCGCGCCCGTGGTGCAGCCCGCCGCTACACCAATCAGGCATCCTATGCCGCACGCGATGCCGCCGATTGCATCAAAGATCAGATGCAGTCTAACCCGTTTGCGGGTCTGGCGGTCGCGGCCGGTGTGGGCGTCGTACTGGGCTTCCTGCTCGGTCGTAAGTAAGTTCAAAACGGGGGCGTTTGCTCCCGTTTTTCCTTTATGTCAGCTCCCGCGTGTGGTCGTCTTTATTGAGTGTCATCAGGGCCGGGATGGAAACCAGTGCCGTTGCCATCATATACCAGGCCGGAATATCCAGATTGCCCGTCTGCTTAATCAACCCTGTAATAATTAAACCCGCACAGCCGGAAAACACCGCATTGGATAACGCATAGGCGACACCCAGCCCGGTATAACGTACTGTTGTTGGAAACATTTCCGCCAGCATTGCAGGCCCCGGCCCGGCGAGCAAACCAACCAGTCCCCCCGCTATCAGCACCACCAGCGCTTTTAGCAGCAAACTCACGCCATCCGCCTGCACTATTTTCAATAGCGGCATCGCCATAAGCAGCAGGAGTACGCTGGCGCTAACCATGACACGACGCCGACCAACGCGATCACTGACGATGCCCGCCGGGATAATTGTCAATGCGAAGCCCACATTGGCGATCACGGCAATCAGCAGCGCCTGATTCATACCGGTATGTAGCGCCGACTGCAAATAGCCGGGCATGATCACCAGACAGGTATAGCCTGCGGAGGACCACAGCATGACGCGCGCGATCGCCAGGAAAATAATTTTTATCGTCTGGCGCGGTGCAGCCCTGACGCGCTGCTGTTGCTGGCGTACAAAGTCCGGCGTTTCTGTGATTGCCAGACGCAACCATAGCGCAACCAGGCCCAGCGGTAACGCCAGCCCAAACGGAATGCGCCAGCCCCATGCCAGCATCGCCTGCGGGCTGAGCAGCCAGGACAGCAGCGCCACCAGCCCCACGCCGGCCAACAGGCCAAACGCCACGGTCAGCGACTGCCAGGCACCATAGCGTCCACGTTGACCGCGCGGCGCAAATTCGGTCATCAGCGCCACCGCCCCGCCATATTCGCCGCCGGCAAATAACCCTTGCAGGATACGCAGTGCCGTAAGCAGCACGGGCGCGAGAATGCCCGCCGTCGCATAGGTAGGAATTAACCCGATAGCGGTGGTCGCCAGCGTCATCAATATCAGGACGGTAATCAGGACAGGCTTGCGGCCCAGGCGGTCGCCCAGTCGGCCAAACACCAGGGCGCCAAGGGGGCGAAAAAAGAACGCAATGGCAAAGGACGCCCAGGTCAGGATCAGGCCACTCAGCGCTGACTCGCCCTGAAGCTGAAAAAAATTGTGCGCAATAATTGTGGCGAAGAAACCGTAGATGGCAAATTCATACCATTCGATAAAGTTGCCTACCGCACCCGCGATCAGTGCGCGTTTTGAGTGTTTTACGGGTGAAAGAGGCGTTTCCATTCAGGGTTCCTCCGGGATTTATGCAAAATCAGTACGGCGTTGACAGTGAGAGTATAGAATTTCAGCCGATACGATTTTGTCTCCCGGACGAAAATAATCACATCACACCCTGGCGCCCTGCCCTGCGCGCAGTGCCGACAGCAATATACCGCTGGACACTGTACGTAAAGAGTTGCTGCGTCATCAGGACATTCGGCCAGCCGGGCATGAAGTTTCTTACCCGTTGAATATTTTACGCATCACAGTACGTAAAGCGATGAATGCCTGACAGGACGGGAGCATTCGCGCGGCTGAGGCACGTACACTGGAATAGTCGCTAAACGCGCCGCAGGGCTTTACATAGCAGATCGTGTCAGGGGGAAAAACCGGATACCGCGTGGCAGCAAAACGCCGGATGCAAAAACCCACCAGACAGCAGACACAGCCTGGCTGTCTGTTATAGCCTGGGGCTATGGCTCGCGGGTATAACGTTGCGCATCTTCCGCCATGCGGCCCGACGGCTCAGCCTTTAGCGCCGACTGTTCACGTCAGGCAGACAGCGAGCTGTCAACGGCATTCCCTCGGCCTTTCCGTTCTGAATCCTAAACCAATAAGCCGGCCAAATACGAAGCGCAGAAACGGGAATTTACGCATCATGGCGGGCATCTTACTTTGCCCACTGGCACGTGGCTTGTTGCTGCTCATTTTAATTTGCAGGAACTGGGTCGCCACGGTAGGAAACTGACGGCGTTTCTGGACCTTATGGAGATCGCTTAACTTCAGCGTTCCCCTGCGCAGTGGTCGCGTTAACAGGTTCGCCGCCGCCACCGCATCCTGAATCGCCAGGTTAACCCCAACCCCGCCGATCGGTGACATAGCATGCGCCGCATCGCCAATGCACAGCACGCCCGGTTTTGCCCACTGATCCAGACGGTCTATCCGGATAGACAACAGTTTGAGTTTTTCCCAACTGTCGACCTCCGCCAGACGTGAAGCGGCAAAGGGCGAAACCGCCGCAATAGTGTCTTTAAGCGCATCCAGCCCCTGCGCCTGTAAGGCCTCAAACTGGCCTTTGGGAATGGTAAGACCACACTGCCAGTAATCCCCTCGATCAATGACGATAAAATTGTTGCGCGGGCCGGTATGGCCCATGCCGGTCAGCGGATCGTCGGGCTGTTTATTGAGGTGGAACCAGAGAACGTCGCGCGGCGCGCCGAAATGCTGGCTGCTGAGCCCGGCCTGGGCACGAATAACGGAATCCCGTCCGTCCGCTCCCACCACCAGACGGGCGCGAATTTCCATTGGCTGGCCTGCCTGCTCCGCCAGTACGCCGCACACCTGACCATTCTCGGTGATCAACTGACGACAAACGGTCGATTTAAGCAGTGTAAAACCTGAAAACTGCGCGCTTTTCTCCGCCAGAAAATTCAGAAAGTCCCACTGCGGCATAAAGGCAATAAAGCGGCAACGCACCGGCAGGCGGGAGAAGTCGGCCATCGTGACCTCTTCACCGCCCATTTCTGCCTGCAGTTTTTCGACACGCTGATGCGGCAGCGTGAGCAGCGCATCAAGTAAGCCCAGATGGTGCATGATTTGAAGGGTGGAGGGATGAATGGTATCGCCACGAAAGTCGCGCAGAAAATCAGCGTGCTTCTCCAGCACTACCACCTGCAACCCTGCGCGGGCCAGGAGATAAGCCAGCATTAACCCTGCCGGACCGCCGCCAATGATACAACAGTCGGCGCTGTCGTGTTTTGAAGATGACATAGTGACTCCCTCATACTGTATCTGGTGAGTCTAAGCCAGTATCGACGATATTCGTACCGAAGGAATGTGGGGCTATTCAGATCGCCGTCGGAAAAAGCTGCATACGCTGGCCGATCAGGTTTCAGGTTCTGACTGTTTTATCTCAACCAGCACCAGCGGGCATTTTTTGACCTGACAGGCATGATGGTAAGCCAGCGAACAGACCGCACAGTAATCGGCCGAGTCGGAAGAGTATTCGTACTCCTGAAAGTAACGGAATCCGCCTCTGTCATCATTGGCACGCGCACTATAGAACGCGTGGTCGGCAAGCTGCGCATCCAGTTGTCTGAATGTCAGCGCGTTAGGATTGTGGTAACCCACTTTAATACGATATGTCGTCATGCAGACATCATCATCGCCAGCGCACCTTCTCGCAAATTGTTATCGTTGTTGATTGTGATAGATGGAGGTTATCGAAACAGCGCCTGCAAACGATACGGTACTCCGGTGTTTACACCGCTTGCGTTTCACAAAACAGGGAGAACAGTTGCTCTCCCGATTTACGGACTGGATTGACAGGCAGCTATACACTAAATGCAACCTTCCATTTACATCCCACCCTTAACTTCATAATAAAAAAGCCAAGACATCATTACATTGTCAAGCTTAATAAATAAATGCCATCTGTCTGTAAGTAGACACAACAGGACAAAAAATTCCTGACTAATTCGTGCATTATTGCGCAAATATTAAATACAACAACAAAAAGCTAGCATTTTAAAAACAACAAACACAGAGCCTTATCATATCCATATTGATTTTTTATAAAATTAAAATCACAGCAAACTACGTGTAGAGTGAGATAAAAGTCATACGCACCACATTTTTATCTTAAAGTGCGATAGTTTTTTTGATCGCGCCGGGGGAATTAACCGAAAATTCCTGGAGAAAACAAAATCGTCTTAACTTGCTACAAGTCACGTGCTTCTTTAGTTCAAAATAAATTGCACAACTGTGGGAGGAATCGCGTTTTTGTAGACACAGAAATGAAAGAGCCCATCTTCGGAATATTCCCTGCATAAAACGCGAGTCATCTGGCCAACACATTGAATCAGAAGATTTAATGATGATATGGTTATCACACCTTCCTAAACGAGCAGCAGGACCGGCTTATGCGAAGGATTACGCGAGAAAGCATTTATTGCTTTAGTTGTCGATACCGATGTGAATTGGCCAGCGAGCTAACAGAAGAAATTAAACGTTGCCCGATCCAGAAAGTGTCCATTTGGCCCGCAAAGAATTACTTCTTAATGAATGGCGTTTTATCCCTGGTGTCGGGACGATATGAAAGTTTATTTATTAAAGGCTGCATGTTTGTTGATTTTTCATCACATAACATCCGTTTTTTCACCAACCATAACTGGCTGGACTATTTAAAATCACCGGGGTTAATCATCATCCTGGTTTGCGATCGCCGACTGGCGTCCCTCGCAGCCTTCTGGAAAAAACAGGACAAAAGCATCAATACGGTGATCTATCCGGGAACGGGGATTACCGAGATGAAAAAATCAATAAACGCATGTTATTACGGTTTAAAAGGAGGTGAAAAAAAAGGTGTTAATCCGTTAACCAGCGATGAGGTTAATTTTCTGGAACTGGTGAGTCATGGATTATCTCTGGGTGAAATTTCAGAAAAAATGCGCCTTGGCGTAAAAAAGATTTATTGCATAAAAGATTCAGTGCGCCGCAAGACGGGAACCAGCCTGAATCAGTTGTTCTCCAGTTAATAATGTAAAAGGAAAATACAATCATGTTAAATACTAAGGCTATGATCTTACCTCTGTTAATCAGCACGGCTCTGGTATCAGGACAGGCACTGGCAAATTCTGCTAACACTATTAACTTTCAGGGCGAAGTGAGTGATGAAACCTGTTCAGTAAGTGTGAATGGTAATGAAAGCGCCCCGCTTGTACTCATGCCAACCGTGGCCGTGAATGAATTAGATACGAGCGGAAAAGTTGCCGGTAAGACGGACTTCTCCGTGTCCATCAGCGGCTGTACCGGGTCCACAAATTCCACCCGTGTATCCACCGTGTTTGTGGGTAACAATGTGAGTGCTGCCGGTAACCTGAAAAACAGTGGCAATGCCGAAAACGTCGAAATCCAGTTGCTGGATCCGGCAGGTAAAGAAATTAATTTAACCAGCACCTATACCGGTGACGGTGATTTGACCCTGAGTTCAGGCGAAACCGAAAAATCAGCGACCTATTCTGCCCAGTATCTGGCTACTGATGTGGCCACTGCGGGTACCATCAGCGCTTCACTTCAGTATGCCGTGACTTATCAGTAATCCTTACCCGGTGCACTCCCATAAAGCGGAGTGCACAATAAATGATTGAGAACCTGTCTATGTTTATTCGCCAACACTTATTTGCTTTAAAAGTTTCGCTGGCATTAGTTCCGGCATTATTACTTCCCATTTGTGCTAATGCCAGCGTGACGATTATGGGCAGTAGGATTATTTATCCTGAACAGGCGCGCTCAGTAGATGTGCAGTTTAAAAATAATGATGCTATTCCTTATGTTATTCAGAGCTGGTTTGATAACGGCAATAAAGATTCCCAGCCGGACGGCCAGGTAAACACGCCTTTTATCATAACGCCGCCGGTATTTCGCATTCAGCCTAAAGCCGGACAAATTGCCAAGATAATATTAAACAATGCCGTCTCACAAGTCCAGGATCGTGAATCCGTTTACTGGTTCAACACACTTCAGATTCCGCCTTCTAATATCGCCAAAGATAACGCGCAAAATGCAATGCTGGTGGTATTACGTAACCGCATGAAGGTGTTTTATCGCCCTAAAAGCATTGGCGCGCCTAAAAATATCCTTAAAGGTATAAAGGTCACATCCTTCTATCAGGCGAATAAGGGTATGGGTATTGAAATTGATAACCCCCAACCCTGGCACGCTTCATTAGTAGACGTTGTATTAAAAGTGGGTAATCAGTCTTTAAAGCGAGATGCGGATATGGTTTCACCCTTTTCGCGGCAAACTTACTGGTTCAATAACAGTAAACGCCTTAAGGGCTCAGGGGTGATTACAGTCTCGGCAGTTAATGATCAGGGAGCTAAAATCAGTGAAAACTTTACGGTTGAAGTTAATTAGTCCGAAACTCATAGCTTTTACCGTGTCGGCCTGTTTCTCTTACGGTGTATGCAGCGAAGAATATTATTTTGACTCCTCGCTTTTTCAAGGGGCGACATTTGGGAAAAACCTCGAACAATTCAATCAAAATGAAATTGCGCAGGGAAATTACCTGGTTGATATTTACCTCAATAGTAAAATGATTAAATCTGGGGTAAAAATAAACTTCAGGAAATTTAACGACCAGGGCGGAGTAGAACCTTGTCTGTCTGAAGAAATCGTAACGCTATTGCAAATAAAAACCCTGCGCACCGGACAACCGACAGCATCTTGTCGGCCTTTATCCGGCTGGACAGAAGCGGGCAGTTGGCGTTTCGATCAGGCATCGCTTCGTTTGCACTTTACATTACCTATGGCAAGCCTGAACCGGACTCCGCGTGGCTACATCCCCGTATCGGAATGGGATGAGGGCGTTACGGCATTATTTTTGCGCCACAACACCAATTTCACCTGGTCAGAAAATCGCTCGTCAAATTACCGATATGAATATTTGTGGAGCGGAATAACGGCAGGCACCAATCTGGAAAAATGGCAGTTCCGTCATCAGGGCAATATGCGCTATTTGCGTAACAGCAGAACCGGAAGCCGTTACCAGTACAACCAGGTCAGAAGCTGGGTCCAGCGGCCTTTAGAGGGGATAAACAGTCAGCTTGCTTTAGGTGATAACTACACCAGTAACTCCCTCTTCGGTAGCCTTGCATTCAACGGTATCAAACTCGCCTCTGATGAACGCATGTGGCCACAGGGCAAACGGGGTTATGCACCAGAAGTTCAGGGTGTTGCCACTTCCGATGCCCGCGTTATCGTGCGTCAGCTTAATAACGTGATCTATGAGACAAGCGTTCCCCCCGGCCCTTTTGTCATCGACGACCTGTATAACACCAGCGGTCAGGGAGACCTTGAGGTTGAGGTCATCGAAGCTAACGGTAAGCGTTCCACCTTTACGGTGCCCTACTCTTCTGTACCGGATTCTGTTCGTCCAGGAAACTGGACATACGGTCTGGCGCTGGGACGTGTACGTCAGTATTACAGCGTAGAAAACACGTTTTTTGAAGGGGTCTTACAGCGCGGCATCAGTAACCGCTTCACGGCGACGGCCGGTTCACGCCTCGCAAAAGATTATCAGGCATGGCTGGCAGGCGGTGTATGGGGTTCACCGGTCGGTGCTGTAGGTATGAACACCATTTTTTCACAAGCACGCGTTGAGCAAAACAAAAAAACGACCGGCTGGCGTGCCGAACTGAGCTACAGCAAAACCTTTGAAACCGGGACAAATCTGGTTTTAGCCGCTTACCGTTATTCCACCAGCGGTTTTCGCGATCTGCAGGACGTTTTGGGCGTCAGAAGGCAGAATGACACAGGTATCAGCTACTACTCCGATTCGATGAACCAGCGTAACCGGTTATCCGCAACCCTGGGGCAGTCATTTGATGACCTCGGTATGTTTACCCTGAGCGCCAGCACAGCCGATTACTACAACAATAAATCCCGCATCACTCAGTTGCAGCTTGGCTATAACAACAACTGGAAAAAGATCAGTTACGGCTTCAACGTCGCACGTCAGCGCACGACCTGGAATACAACGCGATCCGATCTGGATCTCTTCAATCGCCAGGACGACACTCGCGCGCAACGTTATACCGAAAACACCTTTTCCTTTAATATCTCAATGCCTCTTGCCTGGAACAACACCTCTTCTGTTTCCTATTACTATAACCAGTCAAAACAAACACGTAGCTCATCGCTGTCCCTGTCAGGATCGGCGGGTGACAACAATGATATTTCTTATTCTGTCTATGGCGGCAGTGAACATTATCGCAATGGCAATAGTGGACAGGCACTGAACTTCGGCGGAAACGTTCAGCAAAATACGCGTCTGGGCGCTGTTCGCGCCAACTATGGTCAGGGCGAAAACTATCGTCAGGCTGGGCTGGGGGCATCTGGCACCGTGGTGCTTCACCGGGGCGGCATTACACTTGGCCCATACAGCAGTGAGACATTCGCTCTGGTTCAGGCCGATGGCGCACAGGGCGCGCTGGTACGAAATGGTCAGGGAGCTGTCATCGATCGCTTTGGCTATGCCATTTTGCCCTCACTCAGTGCCTATCGCGAAAATAACATTAGTCTGGACACGCTGGACATGAATGCCGATGCCGAACTGAGCGGCGGTAGTCAACGTGTGGTCCCCTATGCGGGGGCTGTTGTACGGATAAATTTCGCCACCATCAAAGGCAAAGCTGTCTTGATCTCGCTCACCAGTAATGCGGGGGAAACGCCCCCTATGGGCGCTGAAGTTCGTGATGCCGACAACACGGTTATTGGTGTCGTCGGCCAGGGTGGTCAGCTTTATGCACGTGTCCCCCACGACTCCGGCACACTTAAAGTCAGTTGGGATAACGATGGTCAACAAACCTGCCTGGTGAATTATCAAATTACCGGAAAGCAAGACGATCACCTGATCCAGCTTACCGGCTTATGTAATAAGGAGTAGCGCGTGTTCACAAGAATCCTGCTTTTGTTAATCACTACCGTACTGGTACCGCTTCCACTTCTGGCGAATTGCACAAAGGTCACGAGTCAGGGCCAGCTTTCCCAGGCCGCTAAAGATGCCGGCTATACCGCAAAGGGATGGGAAGGTGCCTGTGATGAGTGCACAGGGCGGCTGGCATTGCCTGCAATCATCAATATCAATTCGGGCAAGCTGTTTCAGCCCTCGGGGACGTTGCTGGCCAGTGCGGTCGGCCATCCGCTCAACAACCCGATGAGGGATGCGTTTACGCCGAATCAGATTCTGTACCGCTGCGACATGGGTGATGCGGATAAACTCTTTGAAATGTATTCCACGAATGGCGACAGAGAGGAAGCCGGTAAATATGCCACCAGCGAGGTTGACGGCGCTTATTTTGATAAGTTCAAAAATGTGGCGGTCAGACTGACCAACCTTACCACGGGTGAATATTACAGCCGCTACTGGAAAGCACGGCAGCTTAGTGCCAGCGACTGGTATACCGACGGGCAAAAAATCTACATCCCGGCCAGTATATTTAGCAGTGTGCTCTACGAAATATTTAAAATCGATGAAGGTAAACATTACGTCAATAGTGACAACTATTATTTTGAGACAAACAATCAACCCCGCGGATATATTGCATTTAAAGGTCCTGGACTGGAAAGTAATAATCTTTACCCCGGTGCGGATCATTCCACGGTGTGGAATGGCTGGCACTATGACTGGCCTGTTGGCTGGAGTTCGTGGAAGACAGTCACCTATGTTCGCGGCGCAGCCTGCGAGGTGTACGATTACCCCGCGGTCGTCTCTCTGCCATTAACCAGCGTGGGTGTTTTAGCCGCTGGAGGCAACAGCCAGGCACCTTTTTCCATTACCCTCCGTTGTGAGACCGGGGCAACGTCCGGGATCAAGAATTCCACTGTGACATCAGCCAACGTCGCAATGGGTTTTCTGGTAAATCAGCCTCGGGCCGTGGCAATGGCTCAGACGCTGGGCCTGACCACCAGCAGCGGTGGATTAACCTGGCTGCTCGACACAAACTATGGCGACAATAACGGCGGTTCGGCCTCTGGTGTAGGGATAAAAATTTACAACAGTGCGGGTGCCGCACTCAACCTGTTGCCCGATATAAGCAGTACCGGCACAGGCAATACGCGTGGATGGTATGCTTATAAAGATTTAACCACACTTACGTCATCAGACAACGGTGAGATCTACAGCGGCGATTTTACTGCCTCCCTTGAGGCTATTCCCGGACAAGTTATCACTTCAGGAACCGTTAATGCACAGTTACAAGTGGTGGTCAGTTTTCAGTAGCAGCCTGTATTTACTCACGGCGTTATTGTCAACGCAGGCAGTTGCCGTTGTAAACATTGATAAAACCCGCATTATTTTCAATGCCAACGAGATTGCGCAATCCGTCAATCTGGTCAACAGTGAAAACAGCCCTGCCGTTTTACAAATCTGGACAGATGACGGCGATATCTATGCCCCGCCAGAGAAGAGCAAAACACCGGTCATGGCTATGCCGCCGGTCTTGAAAATGCAGCCCGGCGAATTACGCTCTATAAAGCTGATGCTGACCTCACGCGCTGGCTTGCCCCCCGGGAAAGAAACCCTGTACTGGCTGAATATCTACCAGATACCGGCGCTCAAAAAATCTGACAACCAGCGCGATAAAAAAGTCGTTCTGCCGCTGCGTCTTCGCCTGAAGGTTTTTGTACGTCCGACAGGGCTGGGTGCACCCCGGCCGGAAGATGCACAAAAACTACGCTTTACCCGACAAAACCAGCAAATCATGATTTCTAACCCTACGCCCTGGTATATGAGCCTGAACGCGAAAGTGGAAAAAGCGGTATTGAGAAATATTATGGTCGCACCGCTGTCTGATATTGTGGTTCCCGTCACCACTTCCGTTAATCCCGGCGCAAACGTCGAATATGAGGTGATTGACCAGAACGGTAACGTTGAGAAACATCGCAGCACGCTTCGCGCGACAGTTGGGAAGTAGCCGAATTACCTATTTTTGGCACAAAGAGAGATGATATGGAACGCTGATGAGGCACTGAAATGCAGTGCCTCTGACAAGGTTCGTTCTTCAATGAAGCGCAGTTTTTATCTTTTTAATTTTTCGTAAGCGGGCAAAACACGGCATTCAACTGGAAACTTCCATATTCGATATTATCTCTCTCATCCTCTTCGTTTTCATACACCATAATTTCCATAATTGCCTCGGTAAACAGATAGCCATTAATGGGCAAAATAAACATGTTTTCATTAATTATACCGTCCTCGACAAGATTATGGTAAATTTTAACATTCTCCTTTTGATACTCCAGGAAGTCGCCGACAGTGTCGAACCTGTCAGCCGTAGTTCCATAAGGAAAAATATTTCGCGTACCGTTGTAGTTAATGAATACATATCCAGGGCTGACAAATGGGCCACCGGACCAGCGTATTATGCCGGTATCGCATCCGACCCGATAAAGGCGCATCGCCACCTTGTATTTTTTTTGCTCCTCCGTAACGTCCGGATTGATTTCTACTGCCCCCATAGAAAGAACATCTCCGGGCTGATGACCGTTCAGACTCCATGGGATCATTTTTGCATTTCTGAAAAACCACATATATCGCTCCTATATATAAGGACAAATCACCTTTGGATACTATTCACAGCTGTAATATTTTCAAAATTAAAACTATCTCACATTATTGCAGCCACCCCGAATATGACGGGATCGCGTATAGAAGTACGCCTGTTAATATAAACATGTTAAATTAATTCAAATAAAACCTGATCGACTCACAGAATATCGGCAGCACCCAGCATAAACACTATTAATTTTGAAAAAACTGCATCATAAATAAAAGCCGGAGGAAGCTGGTAATCCCCCTAAAAACCTTATATCTGAATATAGACCACCCTGGAAATAAACTATTGCTTCAGATCAGTAAACGGGCCATTTTACAAACACAACCTGTTAATCACAAAAAAAAGAGTACAGCGCTTAAATACTTGACAGAAGAAAAAATGAAAAAGAAATTTAACCACCCACCGCGGAAATTAAAGAATGACACCAGAAAAAAACTTATTCAAACCCTATGAAAAGCCCTGGAAATGTAAGAAAAAGCACACAATGCATTATCACTACAATAAAAAAAGAAGATAAGACATCGAAGCATGTCATTTTATCATGCTGGACGCCACCCTCAATAAAAGCATTAAAGTGGGAAAAAATCAAAACGATAAACTTTACATTCAAAAAAAATACTAATAAAACAAAACCCTCTTAAATAGTTAATTACATCGTCATTTCCCCAATCAAATTCAGAACATTATTTTATTACCGAAACCATTACCAACATAAAAATAAAAGTTTAAAGCAAGAATGATTAATGGAATAAAGTAATAACAGAATAACCCCAAAATCACTAACCTAATAATAACTACTAAAAAACTGTTCACGCGATGGAATAAAAATCACCGAAAGACAAGTAGAGTATAAAAATTTATTTTTCATATCAACAATAAAAAAACGTGCAATTAACCATCATCATGAAGCAATAATAACCTCCTAATAATCAAGGAATGTTATAAAAAATCTAAAAGAATCAGAAGATCAAGAAAAATCAAAGAGCAGCACTTCAGCAACACTGCTCATTAATAAATTTGACAACTTTATCATCTATGTAATATTAACAAACCAACATCATTATTAATCATTTTGATTAAAATCTAATCCATCAAAACGATTTAAACCGCACATATGAGATGTTTTTTAAGACAGATTATGTGCTACAGCAGCATATACCGTAGTCCAGCTTATCCCACGTAATCCGTTTTTCTCATTATCCGGATGTAGAACTTGATGGATTTCTTTGTCCTGAATAGGCGCACCACCATCTATAGTACTTTGATTGGGAAATAAGGCCACTGTAGGTGTTTTAACTGCGATGGCGAGATGCAAGGGGCCGGTATCTCCAACAACCAACGTAGTAAAACCACTTATTTTTTCAGCCAATTGTATCAAATTTGTGCTTCCGGCAACATTTACCACCCTGTCACTTGGCGTTTTCATTCCCTCAATAATACGTTGGTTAAGTGCTTTTTCCCCCGGCGCACCAATGAGCTCAATGACCAAATCGCTATGCTCCTCAATTAACTTACTAATGAGCTGCGAAAAAGCTGATTCAGGCCAACATCTTTCAGTACTGGATGCCCCCGCATGTATGCCAATGACAGGTTTATCATAGGTCTGTGGCTTGTAAGGTGCAGGAATAAACATCGATTCGGACTTGACAGTAATACCCACTGATTCAAGCATTTCGGTTTTTTGTCGGATAAAGTGGATATTGCCTTTTGTTCTGTTATCGTAGAATGCAGAAAGGCAATTTTTCAGAACAAAGTCTTCTCTGCCCTGATAATCAGTATAATAAACATCTTTTAGTATATAATGTGAACCTGCTAACGAGGCGGTAATGATGTCGTAAGGTGTTCGAGAATGAAGGATAAAAGTTGCATCAATCTCTTTTTTTCTCAATGCTCTAATTAAAGTGAGCATACCTGAAACCTTTCCTCCCCAATACAGTACGTCATCAAAAATATCGCTCTCTGCGACCAGAGGATAATTCCTTTTTAAGATGACTAAAGTGATTTTAGCATCAGGCCAACGCTCTTTTATCGCGCGGATAGACGGCGTATTAAATAAAAAGTCACCCAAAGCTGTATTTGAAATAATAGCAATGCTTTTAAGTTCGTCTTTTTCAGAAAAACGAGCAATTTTTTTTACACGATAGCCAGTAACTTTCCACGCGGAAAGGAATAATTTTGCAGCGATTTGTTTTGCGATTTTACTCATTAAAATTGTCCCGACTCAAGTCTTATTAACCTAACAGATTAGCCGTAATGATTGTCGCAGATGCCGTTACCGTGCCAGACGCATCGTATGCTCATCAGCATTAAACTAATACTTAATTCACATTATATATTATAAATTACCTACCGCGAAGAAACTGTCTGCTTTGATTAAATACACGCTCTGATGACAAGATGATGACATACTCTTCTGGTTCGAATTTGTTCATGTGCTATCTTTTTTCATTATCAAAGACAAAAGATCAAAGCCATCTCACCGCCTGCCAAACAAAATATGGTGCAATATCTGCCCCCTTGTTTCCCTTCTCTCATCATTCACACTTTCGGAGCGCTAGATTTCAGGCTTTCAGCTTTAAAATGCCGGAAACCATACTGACATTAACAGCCGTTCTAAAACACCCCAATTTTATGAGCAGCATTTACTGGCTGAAAGACGGTATAAAGGTAGCTGATACCAGGAATGAGGCAGTTACGAGGCTTCTCAATAAACAGTTAAATATCGTGATGACTGGGCAAAGAATGGACCACTACCCACGCTCAGGGTGCTCTTTAGTGAGTAATCTTGAGGAGAGAATGTTGCAAATGTTGGCAAAATTAATCGCTACACAAAAAGCCGACATAAATTAAGCATCTATGTCGGCTCCATTTTTAATGAGAAAGTGTTACATATTCGCGATAATCGCGTCACCAAACTCTGAACATTTCAGCAGCTTAGCGCCATCCATCAGACGTTCGAAGTCATAGGTCACGGTCTTGGCAGCGATTGCGCCTTCCATGCCTTTAACAATCAGGTCTGCGGCTTCGAACCATTCCATATGACGCAACATCATTTCAGCGGACAGAATCACGGAACCTGGGTTCACTTTATCCTGACCTGCGTACTTCGGTGCCGTACCGTGGGTGGCTTCGAACAGCGCACATTCGTCACCGATGTTTGCGCCTGGTGCAATACCGATACCGCCAACCTGCGCCGCCAGGGCGTCAGAGATGTAGTCACCGTTCAGGTTCATACAGGCGATAACGTCATATTCTGCCGGACGCAGCAGGATTTGCTGCAGGAAGGCATCGGCGATCACGTCTTTTACGATGATCTCTTTACCGGTGTTTGGATTTTTAAATTTCATCCATGGGCCGCCATCGATCAGCTCGCCGCCGAACTCGTCTTTCACTAACTGGTAACCCCAGTCTTTGAAGGAGCCTTCGGTGAACTTCATGATGTTGCCTTTGTGTACCAGCGTCAGTGAATCACGATCGTTAGTGATGGTATATTCCACTGCTGCACGGACCAGGCGCTTGGTGCCCTCTTCCGAACACGGTTTAACACCGATACCGCAGTTTTCTGGGAAGCGAATTTTCTTCACGCCCATTTCTTCACGCAGGAATTTGATGACTTTATCCGCTTCTGGCGTGCCCGCTTTCCACTCGATACCGGCATAGATATCTTCGGAGTTTTCGCGGAAGATCACCATATCCGTGTCTTCAGGACGTTTTACCGGGCTTGGTGTACCGGTGTAGTAGCGCACCGGACGCAGGCAAACGTACAGATCCAGTTCCTGACGCAGCGCAACGTTCAGAGAACGGATGCCGCCGCCAACTGGCGTGGTCAGTGGGCCTTTGATCGCTACGCGGTATTCTTTAATTAAATCGAGGGTTTCTTGCGGCAGCCAGACATCCTGACCGTAGAGTTCAACCGATTTTTCACCGGTATAAATCTCCATCCAGGAGATTTTACGCTCGCCGTTGTAGGCTTTTTTCACAGCGGCATCAACCACTTTCAGCATCACTGGTGACACATCAACGCCGATACCATCCCCTTCGATGTAAGGGATAACCGGGTTATTTGGGACAACCAGTTTACCTTGATTCAGGGTGATTTTCTGACCTTCCGCCGGAACAACTACTTTGCTTTCCATTAACCTCTCCTTCGAGCGATTTTTTGTTAATGATTTGTAAGATGCGCGTCAATACTACTTGAATATTCACGCCACGCCAATCACCGCAATTTCGCGTTATAATGCGCTGAATGTTCCAGACTGCAAAGCGTATGCGAAAAACTAATCAGACTTCTCATCCAAATAAACGATTCAGCCGACAAACACGTCCCGTGCATCGCAAGGCGTCCTCGCCGCCTGCCGTCCGCCGCGTGCTTCTGTTCAACAAACCCTTCGATGTTCTGCCGCAATTTACCGATGAAGCCGGCCGCCGCACCCTCAAAGATTTTATCGACGTGAGTGACGTATACGCGGCGGGCCGACTCGATCGCGACAGCGAAGGACTGATGGTCCTGACTAACGATGGCCCGCTACAGGCGGCGCTGACGCAGCCCGGCAAAGGCACCGGCAAGATTTACTATGTGCAAGTGGAAGGCGCGCCTGAGGAAACCGATCTACAACCTTTGCGCGATGGCGTTAATCTGAAAGATGGCCCGACGTTACCGGCTGGCGTCGAAAAAGTGGCTGAGCCCGACTGGTTGTGGCCGCGCCAGCCGCCGATTCGCGAACGCAAAGCCATTCCAACACAGTGGCTGAAAATAACGCTTTTTGAAGGACGTAACCGTCAGGTCAGACGTATGACGGCCCATATTGGCTTTCCAACCCTGCGTCTGGTGCGCTATGCCATGGGCGAGTTTACGCTGGGCGATTTGGCCCCGGGTGCCTGGCGCGATATCAGCGCACAAGACTGACTGTCATTATCATTTCCATAACTTTAAGTTAACAATTCAGGAGGATCGATGTTTAAACCGCATGTCACCGTCGCGTGCCTGGTGCAGGCTCGGGGTGCATTACTGGTCGTTGAAGAACGCGTCAACGGCATCGCCACCTGGAACCAGCCTGCCGGTCATCTTGAAGCCGATGAAACGCTGCATGAAGCCGCATCACGGGAATTGTTTGAAGAGACCGGCATTCGGGCCGAAATGCAGTATTTTATCGGCATAAACCAGTGGATCGCCCCGGATAATACGCCTTTTGTGCGGTTTCTGTTTGGCGTGGATCTGGACGATATCCAGCCAACGGCTCCGCAGGACAGCGACATTGATTGCTGCTGGTGGGTCGCGCCAGAGCAGATTCTGTCGGCCTCTAACCTGCGTTCGCCCCTGGTTGCCGAAAGCGTACGCCGCTGGCAACAGGGCGTACGCTATCCGCTCGACCTGATCAGCCCGTTCAACTGGCCGTTTCATGAAGGTGCGCACCCGCGTTCAGCGTGATAGAATGCGCCGCCTGTTTTACTGTTTTGCGAGCTTGTGATGTCTGATAACTGCCAGAAAAAAGTGATCGTCGGAATGTCCGGCGGCGTCGATTCTTCCGTTTCCGCCTGGTTACTGCAACAGCAGGGCTATCAGGTTGAAGGCCTGTTCATGAAGAACTGGGAGGAAGACGATGGCGAGGAATACTGTACCGCCGCTGACGATCTGGCGGATGCGCAAGCCGTGTGCGACAAGTTAGGTATTAAACTGCACAAAGTGAACTTTGCGGCAGAGTACTGGGACAATGTCTTTGAACACTTCCTGGAAGAGTACAAAGCGGGCCGCACTCCCAATCCCGATATCCTGTGTAATAAAGAAATCAAATTCAAGGCGTTTCTGGAGTTTGCCGCAGAGGATCTGGGTGCAGACTTCATCGCCACCGGGCACTATGTCCGCCGTCAGGATATCGATGGCCGCAGCCACCTGCTGCGCGGTCTGGATGGTAACAAAGACCAGAGCTATTTCCTTTACACACTCAGCCACCAGCAAATCGCGCAGAGCCTGTTCCCGGTCGGCGAGCTGGAAAAGCCTGAAGTGCGTCGCATCGCTGAACAACTTGAGCTGGTGACGGCGAAGAAAAAAGACTCCACCGGCATTTGCTTCATCGGTGAACGCAAGTTTACCGAATTCCTCGCGCGCTACCTCCCTGCCCAGCCGGGTGAAATTGAAACCGTCGACGGACAGGTTGTGGGTGAGCACCAGGGCCTGATGTATCACACGCTCGGCCAGCGTAAAGGGCTGGGCATTGGCGGTCTTAAAGAAAGCAAAGACGATCCCTGGTACGTCGTTGATAAAGACGTGGCGCGCAACCGCCTGATCGTGGCGCAGGGCGGCGACCATCCCCGACTGATGTCAGTGGGTCTGATTGCCCAGCAGTTACACTGGGTTGATCGTCAGCCGCTAACCGCACCGCTGCGTTGTACGGTGAAAACCCGCTACCGTCAGACCGATATCCCCTGCGAAATTATCCCGCACGGCGAGGATAAAATTGAAGTCCGGTTTGATGAGCCCGTTGCTGCGGTCACGCCGGGTCAGTCTGCGGTGTTCTACCTTGATGAAGTCTGCCTGGGTGGCGGTATCATCGAAGAACGTTTGCCTTGGGTTGCCGCATAAGACCGGTGCGAATAACGCGTAAACAGGAGTAACCGTGGCAAAAAACTATCAGGACATTACCTTTGCACTGGCGGGCATTTGCCAGGCGGCCCATCTGGTGCAGCAGTTAGCCAATCAGGGACATTGTCAGCCGGAGGCGCTGACGGTGTCACTGCGCAGCGTACTGGACCTGAATCCTCCCTCGACCCTGGCGGTATTTGGTAACAACGAAGCCAACCTGCGCCTGGGGCTGGAAACCCTGATGGCCGTGCTGAACAGTACGCAACGTCAGGGCGCTGGTGCCGAACTGACCCGTTACACGTTGAGCCTGATGGTACTGGAGCGCAAGCTCAATGCGAACAAGCAGGCTATGAACACCCTGGCTCAGCGTATCAGCCAGCTCGATCGTCAGCTGGCGCATTACGCGTTGGAATCCGACACTATTCTGAGCGCCATGGCGGGTATTTATGTCGATGTGATTAGCCCGCTCGGCCCACGTATTCAGGTAACCGGATCGCCGGCAGTGCTACAGAATTCCCTGCTACAGAGTAAAGTTCGCGCCACGCTGCTGGCCGGCATTCGTGCCGCCGTGTTGTGGCAACAGGTTGGCGGAGGCCGACTGCAGCTGATGTTTTCGCGCCAGCGTTTACTGCGCGAAGCCAAATCGATTTTATCCCGCCTGCCACTGACTTACTGAGTCAGTGAGGCAAACACCGTTAAATGAATCAGGAGTTGCACTGATGGAATTATCCTCTCTGACCGCCGTCTCACCTGTCGATGGTCGTTACGGCGATAAAGTCAGCCCGCTGCGCGCAATTTTCAGCGAATTTGGTTTGCTGAAGTTCCGCGTTGAGGTTGAAGTTCGCTGGTTACAAAAACTGGCTGCGACCGCAGAGATCAAGGAAGTTCCTGCATTTGATGCTGACGCAAACGCTTTCCTTGACGAGATCGTCGCCCGTTTCAGCGAAGCAGACGCCGCACGCATCAAAACCATTGAGCGCACCACCAACCATGACGTGAAAGCGGTTGAGTATTTCCTGAAAGAAAAAGTGGCGGATGTGCCCGCCCTGCATGCAGTGTCGGAATTTATTCATTTTGCCTGCACCTCGGAAGACATTAATAACCTGTCCCATGCGTTGATGCTGGAAACAGCACGCCGCGATGTCATTCTGCCTTACTGGCAGCAGCTGATCGCCGCCGTAAAAGGCCTGGCGCAGGAATACCGTGATATTCCCCTGCTGTCTCGCACGCACGGCCAGCCCGCTACGCCATCGACCATGGGTAAAGAGATGGCCAACGTAGCCTACCGCATGGAACGTCAGCTGCGTCAGCTGTCGCAGATTGAAGTGCTGGGCAAAATCAACGGCGCCGTGGGCAACTACAACGCGCACATTGCGGCGTACCCGGAAGCCGACTGGCACCAGCTGAGTGAAGAGTTTGTTACCTCGCTGGGCATCACCTGGAATCCCTATACGACGCAAATCGAGCCGCACGACTACATTGCCGAGCTGTTTGACTGTATCGCCCGCTTTAACACCATCCTGATCGACTTTGATCGCGATATCTGGGGCTATGTGGCACTCAACCACTTCAAACAGAAAACCGTTGCGGGCGAAATCGGCTCGTCGACCATGCCGCATAAAGTAAACCCTATCGATTTCGAAAACTCGGAAGGCAATCTGGGCCTGGCCAACGCGGTCATGCAGCATCTGGCCAGCAAACTGCCGGTTTCCCGCTGGCAGCGTGATCTGACCGATTCTACCGTGCTGCGTAACCTGGGTGTCGGCGTAGGCTATGCGCTGATCGCCTATCAGGCCACCTTAAAAGGCATTTCAAAATTGGAAGTGAACCGCGAGCGCCTGCTGGATGAACTGGATCACAACTGGGAAGTGCTGGCCGAGCCGATTCAGACCGTGATGCGCCGTTACGGCATCGAAAAACCGTACGAGAAGCTGAAAGAGCTGACCCGCGGTAAACGTGTTGACGCCGCAGGCATGCAGGCCTTTATCGACAGCCTGGCGCTGCCTGAAGAAGAAAAAACCCGTTTAAAACAGATGACCCCGTCAAATTATCTTGGCCGTGCGATTCAAATGGTTGATGATCTGAAATAATATCCCTTCTGCAGACCGGTTCCCGCCGGTCTGCGTTAACCTGCTGTTTAATTCATTTCGCTTATACTTATTTAAATTCGTTTCGATCTGATGCTAAGGAAATCCTATGCGTGTTCTGGTTGTGGAAGATAATGCCCTGCTGCGCCACCATCTTTCAGTACAACTGCGAGAAATGGGTCATCAGGTTGATGCTGCTGAAGATGCCAAAGAAGCCGATTATTTTCTCCAGGAACATTTACCTGATATCGCGTTGGTTGATCTGGGCTTACCCGGTGAAGACGGCATGTCGTTAATTCGTCGCTGGCGCAATGATGCCGTGCGTCAGCCTATTCTGGTGCTGACCGCCCGTGAAGGCTGGCAGGCGAAAGTCGAAGCGCTGGAAGCCGGTGCGGATGATTACGTCACAAAACCGTTTCATATTGAGGAAGTTGCCGCACGCCTCCAGGCATTAATGCGCCGCAACAGTGGTCATGCGTCGCAAATTATTGCCATGCCGCCGTTTCAGGTCGATTTATCGCGTCGCGAACTGACGGTGAATGAAAGCCCGGTTAAGCTGACCGCCTTTGAATATACCATCGTGGAAACCTTAATTCGTAATGCGGGTAAAGTGGTGAGTAAAGATTCATTAATGCTGCAGCTGTATCCCGATGCGGAATTGCGTGAAAGCCACACGATCGATGTATTAATGGGCCGCCTGCGCAAAAAAATCCTCGCGCTGCATTCTGACGAAGTTATCGCTACCGTTCGCGGCCAGGGTTACCGCTTTGATCTCTGATGATGTCCTGGCTTAAACGTTATCGCCCTATTTCGCTGCGGACACGCTTTTTACTGGCCTCCGCAGCCATCGTTCTCATTCTCTCGCTTTCTTATGGCATGGTCGCCGTGATTGGCTATGTGGTGAGTTTTGATAAAAACACCTATCGCGTGATGCGAGGCGAGAGCAATTTATTTTTTACCCTGGCACAGTGGAAAGATAATAAGCTGACAATTGCGCAGCCCGAGCGCACCATGCTTAATTTCCCCACCCTGGTATTTATTTATGATGAACACGGCAAGCTGCTCTGGCAGCAGCGTGATGTGCCGGAAATTCGTGAGAAGATTCAACCCGAATGGCTGTTAAAACCTGATTTCTACGAGATTGATACCAACAACAGCACCAGCCGGGCCGCCATGGGCGACAATCTGACGGCACAGCAGCAGCTTCATGCGTGGGATGATAACGACGATGACGATCAGGATACGTTTACCCATTCAGTTGCCGTCAACCGCTACGATGCCACCACCAACCTGCCCGCCCTGACCATTGTGGTGGTCGATACCATTCCGCAAGAGCTACAGCACTCCGATGTGGTCTGGTCATGGTTCAGCTATGTTCTGGCCGCTAACCTGATTTTAATTGTCCCGCTGCTCTGGCTGGCGGCGCACTGGAGTTTACGGCCGATTGGGCATCTGACGCTTCAGGTACGCGAACTGGAAACCGGACAGCGTGAAAATCTGGACGATAAGCCCCCGCAGGAGCTGCGTTCGCTGGTGCGTAACCTCAATCTGTTGCTGACCAACGAGCGTCAACGTTACACGCGTTACCGCACGACGCTGGCCGACCTGACCCACAGCCTGAAAACACCGCTGGCGGTCCTGCAAAGTACCCTGCGTTCGCTGCGCGGCGGAAAAGAGTTAACCATCGAACAGGCCGAGCCGGTGATGCTGGAGCAGATCAGCCGCATTTCTCAGCAGGTCGGTTATTACCTGCACCGTGCCAGCATGCAGGCCGATCATAATCCCCTGCAGCGTGATCTGCATTCGGTATCGGGTTTACTGGACAGCCTGTGCTCAGCACTGAATAAAGTGTATCAGCGTAAAGGGGTGGAAATTACCCTGGATATTTCCCCGGAAATCACCTTCTTTGGCGATCAGAACGACTTTATGGAAGTGATGGGCAATGTGCTGGATAACGCCTGCAAATACTGTCTGGAATTTATTGAGGTCAGTGCTCATCAGACCGAAGATGCGCTGCACATCTATATTGATGATGACGGTCCGGGCATTCCGGAAAGTAAGCGCGACCTGATTTTCGTGCGGGGACAGCGCGTCGACACCATGCGACCAGGCCAGGGGCTCGGGCTGGCCGTGGTGCGTGATATCCTTGAGCAGTACGCCGGTAATGTCATCGCCTCCAGCAGCCCGTTAGGCGGTGCGCGCATGGAAGTCGTATTTCAGCGTCAGGAAATGGAACATCGCCGCGAGTAGTTCAGGCTGCGGGCTGTTATACTTGCAGGTATTTTCAGCCCTTAGCGGACTTTCTTTATGGATTATCAGCTCGATCTCAACTGGCCCGATTTTATTCAGCGTTACTGGCAAAAGCGCCCGGTAGTGCTGAAGCGTGGCTTTAAGAATTTTATCGATCCCATTTCGCCGGATGAACTGGCGGGCTTAGCCATGGAAAATGAGGTCGACAGTCGGCTGGTCAGCCAGCCAAACGGAAAGTGGCAGGTCAGCCATGGTCCATTTGAAAGCTACGATCACCTGGGCGAAAACAACTGGTCACTGCTGGTTCAGGCGGTCAATCACTGGCATGAGCCCTCTGCCGCACTGATGCGCCCTTTCCGCTTTCTGCCGGACTGGCGCATTGACGATCTGATGATCTCGTTCTCCGTGCCCGGCGGCGGCGTGGGTCCGCATTTCGATCAGTACGATGTGTTTATTATTCAGGGCACCGGCCGCCGCCGCTGGCGCGTCGGGGAAAAAGTGCCGATGAAACAGCACTGCCCGCATCCTGACCTGCTGCAGGTCGAGCCGTTTGACGCCATTATCGATGAAGAAATGGAACCGGGCGATATTCTCTATATTCCGCCGGGTTTCCCGCATGAAGGCTACTCCCTCGAAAATGCGCTGAACTACTCTGTAGGGTTCCGCGCGCCCAGCGGACGTGAACTCATCAGCGGCTTCGCCGATTATGCACTGGCCAACGAGCTGGGCAGCCTGCGTTATACCGATCCCGATGTGCCTTCGCGCGACTGCCCGTCGCTGATTTTGCCTGAAGAAGTGGAAGGCTTACGCAAGGTGATGCTGGATGTGGTGAATCAGCCTGCGCATTTTGAGCAGTGGCTGGGCGAATTTATTTCACAATCACGCCACGAACTTGACGTTGCGCCACCGGAACCGCCTTATCAGCCCGATGAAATCTATGATGCGCTGCAACAGGGCGATGTATTGTCCCGTCTGGGTGGATTACGTGTCCTGACGCTGGGCAATGCGATTTATATCAACGGCGAGCGCGTCGAATGCGCCGATCCGCGCGTGATGTCCGTGCTGGCACATCGTGATGAAATCACCCTGGATGATCTGGGAGAGGCTCTTGACGATCCGGCCGTGCTGGCGCAGATTGCCGGGCTGATTAACGCGGGTTACTGGTATTTCGGCGCTGAATAAACCGCTGGAGAAGTATTGTTCCCATCCGTTTACGCCGTCTCCTCGCCCGGCCCGGACGAGGAGACGTTGTTTTAACCTTTCTTCTGACCGGCCAGTTCTGCCAGGCGAACGATGACGTCGACAGACTGCGCCATGATGTTCAGCGAGGCAAACTCGTGCTTGCCGTGGTAGTTATAGCCCCCGGTAAACAGGTTTGGACAGGGCAATCCTTTCCATGACAGGGACGAACCGTCCGTACCGCCGCGAATCGGTTTCACCACCGGCTCGATGCCGCAGTCGCGCATCGCCTGCAAGGCCAGATCGATAATGTGCGGGAAAGGTTCGACTTTTTCGCGCATATTGCGGTAGCTGTTGCTGATCTCTACCGTAATACCACAGCCGGGATGCAGGTCTTTATTGATCTCATCCGCAATTTGCTGCAGTGTGCGTTTGCGTTGTTCAAACGCCTCGGTATCAAAATCACGAATGATGTAGTGCAGCTCAGCGTGCTCAACCGTGCCTTTCATCTGGTGCAGATGAAAGAAGCCCTCATAACCGTCTGTCCATTCCGGCTTCTCTTTCGCAGGCAACGCTGCACTGAAACGCGTCGCCAGCTCCAGCGCATTGACCATGACATTTTTCGCAGACCCGGGATGAACATTGTTGCCCACGACTTTGACCAGCGCCGAGGCTGCATTGAAGTTTTCGTATTCAAATTCGCCCAGATCGCTGCCGTCGACGGTATAGGCCCAGTCAGCCGCAAAGCCTTCAACATCGAAATGCGACGTGCCCCGCCCAATCTCTTCGTCTGGGGTAAAGGCAACGCGAATGGCACCGTGCGGAATATCGCCTTCCGCCAGTCTGGCCATGGCCGTCATGATCTCGGCAATGCCCGCTTTATCATCCGCGCCCAGCAGCGTTTTGCCATCGGTGGTGATCAGGGTGTGACCGATAAGCTTATGCAACACGGGGAACATGACCGGTGACAGCACTTCATCACCATTGCCCAACGCGATATCGCCGCCCCGGTAGTTTTCGATGATTTGCGGATTAACATGTTTCGCGGTGAAATCGGGTGAGGTATCCATGTGCGAAATAAAGCCCACCACCGGCGTTGGCCAGTCCACATTGGCCGGTAGCGTGCCCATCACACAACAGTGATCGCTCAGGCTGACATCCACAAAACCCAGGGCCAGCAGTTCTTCCTGCAACTGGCGGGCCAGTACCCACTGACCTTCGCTGCTGGGCACCTGACGTGCCTGCGGTTTTGCCTGCGTCTCTACTGCCACATAACGCAAAAAGCGTTCTAATAGTTGCTTCATATGCCATCCTTAAAATTTACCGCCGGTCATTATTGATAAACCGGCAAGACATCGTGTTGCGTCAAATCATTATCGTTCAGGTTAAGGCTGCCGGGACATATTCCGCACGCCAGACAGCATAAAAAAACGGGCAATCGCTGGTTTTTGCGGCGGTTAACGCAATCCTGCCCTGCATCACCCAGATTCAGAGTCAAAACCGGGGCGCGCTTTTTCCCACTATCGCGGCCCTTTTCTTTGCAGACAGGCTGCCGGGTCAGCAGACAGAAATATTAATAAGGTAAGCACGCACACAGCCGTTTCGGGCTCCTGTAACCTTTGTGATGCGTCCCGGGAAGCATCCGGCTGCGCTTAATCATACGGCGGCGGGGTTTAACGCGACTGAGGATGAGAGGAGGCAGGCAACAGCCGCATGCCGTTCGGAAACCGCACGCAGGCCGTTAACCCGTGCATCAACAGGCGGCCTGACTCCCTGCCGCCGCTGGGCTGCCGTAAACCCTGAGGCCGGCGTGTGGCACGACCGTCTTATTGATGAAAGTGTTTTCTTTCAGGTGTGCGGTGGCATCACACACAAGATTATTTGTGCAGCCCGTGCAACAGCTTATGTACGAAGGCGGGAACCACTTCACTTGCGAGCCCGTAGTGACTTTCGGCAAACTCATTGCCCACCTGGCTGGGCTCCAGATTCAGTTCCACCGTATGCGCGCCTTGCAGCTTTGCCTCATGAACAAAGCCCGCCGCGGGATACACGTGGCCTGAGGTGCCAATGGCAATAAACAGATCGGCCTGTTCCAGCGCCTGGTAGATGTCTTCCATACCCAGCGGCATTTCGCCAAACCAGACGACATGGGGGCGCAGGACAGAGGGAAACTGACAGCAGGTACACCGGTCGTTCTCCGTGACGTCTTCCTGCCAGTCGATCACCTGTCCGCTACTGGCACAGCGCACTTTTAACAATTCGCCGTGCATATGCAGCACACGGCTGTTGCCCGCGCGCTCGTGCAAGTTATCGATATTTTGCGTGACAAGGAAAAAGTTGTCGCCCAGCACCTGTTCCAGTTCTGCCAGCGCCAGATGCGCGGCATTCGGCTGGATCTCGGGCTGCTGAAGCTGCTGACGCCGCGCGTTATAAAAGCGCTGCACCAGCGCCGGATCGCGTCGGAAACCTTCTGGCGTGGCGACATCTTCAACCCGATGCTCTTCCCATAATCCGTCCGCGGCACGAAAGGTCCTGATACCGGATTCGGCGGATATCCCTGCCCCCGTTAACACGACGATGCGCGGCAACGGGTGCGCCGCCAGTTCGGCCTGACGATCGCGTTCGAAAATACGCTGGCGAAAGCGCTGATGCACTTTCCTGCGTGTTTTCTTCAGGCGGGCAAGTCGTATACGGCGACGAGGTGTACGCATAAAGTCTCCTGGTGCGGTGAGTAAAACGTCCGCAGGTCAATCAACAAAGTTTGGGCCAGTTGGCCCGACAATCTAAAGAACAGGGCCGACAGCGCAGCATGAACGGCGCTGTCTGGTACGACTACTGTCCACTCAGGACACGCGCCGGATCGATGCGGCTGGCGCGCCGTGCGGGATACCAACTTGCCAGCAGGCTTAGCACAATAGCGGTAATCAGTACTGAAAACACGTCCAGCCAGTGCAATTCAGACGGCAGGAAGTCGATGAAGTAGATATCGCCGGCTAACAAATGGTGACCGGTCAGCGTTTCAAGACCTTTCATCAGCGATGTCAGATTCAGCGCCACCAGTACACCGACCACCACGCCGCTCACGCTGCCCAGCAGGCCTGCCAGCAGGCCGTACCAGATAAAAATTGCCCGAATCAGGCCATCTTTTGCGCCCAGCGTCCGCAGAACGGCGATATCACTGCTCTTGTCTTTAACGGCCATCACCAGTGTCGACACAATGTTGAAACAGGCGACGCCGATCACCAGCACCATGGCCAGGTACATGATGGCGCGAATCATCTGGATATCGCGGTACATATAACCGTAGGTGCCAATCCAGCTTTTGATATACACGTAAGCGTGCGTTACTTCACCCGCCGCGCGCACCAGTTTGGCCGCCTGGAAGGGATCGTTCATCTTCAGCGCGATGCCGGTCACGCTGTCACCCATATCCAGATACTGCTGCGCGTCCGCCAGCGGCACCAGAGCCAGGCTGTGATCCAGCATTCCGCTCAGCTGCAAAATACCGCTCACCTGCAGGCGAATACGTTTGGGTTGCAGGAGCTTATTCTCACCGTCATTGTTCGGGATCATGATGGTGATCCAGTCGCCCTGCTTCACGTTGAGCGCCTTTGCGATACCACCACCGAGGATGATTTGTTGTTTCCCTGCCGCAAAGGATGACCAGGCATTGTCGGTGACAAAAGAAGGTAAGGCACTCAGCCGTGGCTCCTGTGCCGGATCCACGCCTTTCACCTGCAACGCTTCCATCTTCGCGCCACTTTCAATCAGGCCGGTAAAGTTGACATAGGGCGCGGCAGCCGCGATGCCAGGCACCTGCTCAATCGGCGCGATCAATGACTGCCAGCGCTGAAAAGGCTGATTAACGGCTTCGATTTCACCGTGCGGGACCACGGCAAGAATGCGTTTATTCAGCTCACGCTCGAAGCCGTTCATGGCGCTCAGGCCAATGATCAGCACCGCAACGCCGAGTGCAATGCCCACGGTGGAAATCACCGAGATCAGCGACACCATGCCGCCGCGACGACGGCCACGGCTAAAACGCAGCCCCAGTAACAGTGATAGCGACGATCCCATCAGACCGCTCCCGCCAGGATAATCTGATCGCTGAGCTGGCCGTCGCGCATTTCCATCTGACGCGTCATGCGTTTTGCCAGATGCAGATCGTGGGTGACCACCAGAAACGCCGTGCCCTGACGCACATTCAGCTCCCCCAGCAGTTCAAAAATGGCATCCGCATTGCGGGCATCCAGGTTACCGGTGGGCTCATCAGCCATGACCAGGCGGGGACGATTCACCAGCGCACGGGCAATCGCCACGCGCTGACGCTCACCACCAGACAGTTCAGACGGACGATGGGCGGCGCGGTGTTCCAGCCCGACGGCGGCCAGCATTTCCCGCGCGCGTGCCTGGGCTTCGCCTTTAGCGGTTTTGCCAATCAGCAGCGGCATCGCGACGTTTTCCAGCGCGCTAAAGTCGGGCAGCAGGTGGTGAAACTGGTAGATAAAGCCCAGTTCGCGGTTACGCAGTTCGGCCTTATCAGAAGAAGACATGCTGTTCAGCGAACGTCCGTCAAACACCACATCGCCCGCAGTGGGCGTATCCAGCCCGCCCAGCAGGTGCAGCAGGGTACTTTTTCCTGATCCTGAACTGCCGACAATCGCCATCAGTTCACCAGGTTGCACATCAAAATTCACGTTGCGCAGTACGTCGGTCTGTACGCTGCCTTCCTGATAGCGTTTGCACAGGTCGCGGCACTGCAACAAAGGAGAGTTACTCATAGCGTAAAGCCTCAGCGGGTTGTACGGCGGCAGCGCGCCATGAAGGGTAAAGCGTAGAAAGCAGCGCAATCACCATTGCGCTGAAGGCGATAGTCACCACCTGCCACAGATTAATATCCACAGGCAGCGCGGCACCGTCCAAAAACAGGCCAATGACCGGCATCAGGTTATTAAGCTGGCTGGCTAACAGGACGCCAAGCAGCGCCCCGAGCAACGTGCCAATAATCCCGGCACTGGCACCCTGCACCATAAAAACGGCGACAATCTGACGGCGGGTTAATCCCTGGGTTTGCAGAATGGCCACTTCACCCTGCTTCTCCATGATCAGCAGGCCCAGCGAGGTGATGATATTGAAGGCCGCAACGGCAATGATCAGGCTCAGCAGCAGCCCCATCATGTTTTTCTCCATACGCACGGCCTGGAATAAATCCCCTTTGCGTTCGCGCCAGTCTTTCCAGACCATGCCCGCGGGCAGAGCCTGTTGGCTCACGCTGTCAATCTCAAGCGGCTTATCCAGCCACAGACGCCAGCCGGTGATGTTGCCCGCGGGATAGCGCATAATGCGCGACGCATCCTGCTGGTTAACCAGAATCTGATAGCCATCAACTTCGCTGTTAGCCGCATACGTGCCCGCCACGGTAAACAGGCGCTGGCTCGGCACGCGCCCCATGGGCGTGAACTGGCTGACGGACGGCACCATCAGGCGGATCTGATCACCCCGTTTCACGCCCAGCTGCGAGGCCAGTTGTTCGCCCAGGATGACGTTATACTGACCGGGCTGTAACACGCTTTGCGGCGTGTTAACGAGAAAAGGCGTCAGGGGATCCTTTTCGTCCGGCTGGATCCCCAGCATCACCCCGACTGAGACGTTGTGTGCACTTTGCAGCACCACATTACCGGTGGTCAGCGGCGCGATGCGGTCAACGCCGTTGAGCTTGAGCGCAGAGGCAGGGAATTGCTGCGGATTGATGCTGCCCGTGTTGCTGGTGATCAGCGCCTGTGGCATCAGGCCCAGGATGTTGCCCTCAAGCTCGCGCTCGAAACCGTTCATCACAGACAGCACAGTAATCATGGCCAGCACGCCAAGCGTGATACCAATGGTGGAGAGCCAGGAGACAAAGCGACCGAAACGATCCGCTGCTCTTCCGCGCATGTAGCGCAGACCGATAAATAGCGCGACAGGTTGATACATGGTATCCAATGTGCAGTTGCTGGAAAATAAGTAGAGAGGATGATAAAGGAGCTGTGCACTTTATGAAACCTCTAACCCTCTGAGTCTGCTGCAAAGTTGTATCAGAATAGGTTAGCAGACGGTTTGATGCACAGGATTAAGCCACAAAGATGATGTTTATCGTACGATCATTCACGCCCCACATCGGTATACTTATTCGGGTAAAGCGGTGACGGCTATGACCGTGACTCTGATGTACCCGATTCACTTTCCTGCGAGCCCTGTTCGCAAAAAAGATTTACACACAGCAACCCTTCTGCATCGCCTGCTTCAGGCGAAGCGGCAGAAAAAATCTGCCGCAGAGGTGATCCCCATGGCGTATTATGGAATGATGACGCCCTGGTAAAAATGGAGCAACCTCGAGATCACATGTCCGAACCGACTCGCTATACCCTGCCCGTGAAATCAGGCGACCAACGCCTGCTCGGTCAGCTGACTGGCGCTGCGCACGCGGTTGAGTGTGCCAGCATCACTGAGCGCCATGCAGGTCCGGTGTTAATGATTACACCCGATACGCAAACCGCTCTGCGTCTGCTGGACGAGATTCGTCAGTTTACCGATTTACCTGTTACCCACCTTGCGGACTGGGAAACGCTGCCTTATGACAGCTTCTCACCCCACCAGGATATTATCTCGGCACGTCTGTCCACCCTGTATCAGTTACCTACGCTGCAACGCGGCATGCTGATTATGCCGGTCAACACGCTGATGCAGCGCGTTTGCCCTCACAGCTACCTGCACGGTCATGCGCTGGTGATGCAGCAGGGCCAGAAACTGTCACGCGACCGCCTGCGCGACCAGCTTGAACAGGCCGGCTATCGCCATGTCGATCAGGTAATGGAGCACGGCGAGTACGCCACACGCGGCGCCCTGCTCGATCTGTTCCCGATGGGCAGTGATCAGCCCTACCGTATTGATTTTTTTGATGACGAGATCGACAGCCTGCGCCTGTTTGATGTCGACAGCCAGCGAACGCTGGAAGCCGTTCCCGCCATTAATTTGCTGCCGGCCCATGAATTTCCCAGCGATAAAACAGCCATTGAACTGTTCCGTAGCCGCTGGCGTGAAAACTTTGATGTGCGCCGTGAGGCAGAGCATATTTATCAGCAGGTGAGCAAAGGCACCCTGCCGGCCGGTATTGAATACTGGCAACCGCTGTTCTTCGACCAGCCGTTACCGTCGCTGTTTAGCTATCTGCCTGACAACACGTTGATCGTGAACTGTGGCGATCTGGAAGGCAGTGCCGAGCGCTTCTGGCAGGATGCGAATGCGCGTTACGAAAACCGCCGTGTCGATCCCATGCGCCCGCTGCTGGAGCCGACCACGCTGTGGCTGCGCCCGGATGCCTTAATGGGGGAACTCAAAGCCTGGCCGCGTATCCGTATGACCCATGAGGTGCTGCCGGCCCGGGCCGCCAATACCAACCTGGGCTATGAATCCCTGCCCGATCTGTCCGTTCAGGCGCAGGCGAAAGCGCCGCTGGATCATTTACGTCAGTTCCTGGAACAGTTTACCGGCGACGTGGTGTTTTCTGTGGAAAGCGAAGGCCGCCGTGAAAGCCTGCAGGAGTTGCTGGCGCGCATTAAAGTACGGCCGAAACCCATTCGTCATCTGCGCGAGGCCCGTGACGCACAGTATGGTCTGATGATCGGTGCCAGCGAGCGTGGCTTTGTGGATACACAGGGGAAGCTGGCTTTCATCTGTGAAAGCGATTTGCTGGGCGAACGCATCAGCCGCCGCCGCCAGGATACGCGCCGCACCATTAATCCGGACATCCTGATTCGCAACCTGGCGGAACTGCATCCGGGCCAGCCTGTGGTGCACCTTGAACACGGCGTCGGGCGCTACATCGGCCTGACCACGCTGGAAGCCGGCGGCATTCAGGCAGAGTATTTGATGCTCTCCTATGCCAATGACGCCAAGTTGTACGTCCCGGTTTCCTCCCTGCATCTTATCAGTCGTTATGCCGGCGGTGCCGACGAAAATGCACCGCTGCATAAACTGGGCAGCGATGCCTGGTCGCGCGCGCGGCAGAAAGCGGCGGAGAAAGTGCGCGACGTGGCCGCTGAACTGCTGGATATCTATGCTCAGCGTGCCGCCAAGGCCGGGTTTGCCTTCAAACATGACCGTGAGCAGTATCAACTGTTCTGCGAAAGTTTTCCGTTTGAAACCACACCCGATCAAACCCAGGCCATCAATGCCGTGTTAAGTGACATGTGCCAGCCGCTGGCCATGGATCGTCTGGTGTGCGGTGATGTGGGCTTTGGTAAAACCGAAGTCGCCATGCGCGCGGCCTTCCTGGCGGTGGAGAACAACAAGCAGGTGGCGGTGCTGGTTCCCACCACCCTGCTGGCTCAGCAGCATTACGATAATTTCCGTGACCGCTTCGCTAACTGGCCGGTGCGCATCGAAATGCTGTCACGCTTCCGTAGCGCCAAAGAGCAGAATCAGATTTTGCAGGAGGCCAGCGAAGGCAAAATTGATGTGCTGATTGGCACTCACAAGCTGTTGATGAGCGACATTAAGTGGCACGATCTGGGCTTACTGATCGTCGATGAAGAACACCGCTTTGGCGTGCGTCATAAAGAGCGCATCAAGGCGATGCGCGCCGATGTGGATATCCTTACGCTGACCGCCACGCCGATTCCCCGTACGCTGAATATGGCCATGAGCGGGATGCGCGACCTGTCTATCATCGCCACGCCACCCGCGCGTCGTCTGGCGGTAAAAACCTTTGTACGGGAATACGACGACTTAGTGATTCGCGAAGCCATTTTACGTGAAATTTTGCGCGGTGGTCAGGTCTATTACCTGTATAACGATGTCGAAAATATCGAGAAAGCCTCGCAGCGGCTGGCGGAACTGGTGCCGGAAGCGCGCATTGCCATTGGTCACGGACAGATGCGCGAACGCGATCTGGAACGGGTGATGAATGACTTCCATCATCAGCGTTTCAATGTTCTGGTATGTACCACCATCATCGAAACCGGCATTGATATTCCGACGGCGAATACCATCATTATTGAACGGGCCGATCACTTCGGGCTGGCACAGCTACATCAGTTGCGTGGTCGCGTGGGCCGGTCGCACCATCAGGCTTATGCCTGGCTGCTGACCCCACATCCCAAAGCCATGACGACCGACGCGCAAAAACGTCTGGAAGCCATCGCCTCCCTGGAAGATCTGGGGGCAGGCTTTGCGCTGGCTACGCACGATCTCGAAATTCGGGGTGCCGGTGAACTGCTGGGTGAAGAGCAAAGTGGTCAGATGGAAACCCTGGGCTTCTCGCTGTACATGGAACTGCTGGAAAATGCGGTCGATGCATTGAAAGCCGGTCGCGAGCCTTCGCTGGAAGATCTCACCAGTAACCAGACCGAAGTGGAACTGCGCATGCCTGCCCTGCTGCCGGAAGACTTTATTCCGGACGTGAATACCCGTTTATCGCTGTATAAACGCGTAGCCAGTGCCGAAACGGAAGAGGAGTTGCAGGAGCTGAAGGTGGAAATGATCGATCGCTTCGGTCTGTTACCCGATCCGGCGCGTAATCTGCTAGACATCGCCGTGCTGCGCATGAAAGCGCGAGCGGTGGGCGTGCGCAAAATTGAAGCCAGCGACAAAGGCGGTTATTTTGATTTTGCTCCGCAGAACAGTGTCGATCCGGCCTGGCTCATTGGTCTGCTGCAGAAAGATGCAAAGCAGTGGAAACTGGAAGGTCCGACACGGTTACGCTTTACCCGTGAGCTGACGGAACGAAAGGTGCGCATGGACTGGGTGCAGTCATTTATGAACCAGTTACTGGAAAATCAGGTCGCGTCTTAACCGCGCTTATCGTTTTGCTTCATTGTGCTGACAAGCCGCCTTACGGCGGCTTTTTTTATGGTTGGCTGAGAAGTGCGTATCATGCGCCTGTTTCCGCTGCCACGCTTTTCATCAGTAGCGTACATTCATGCCGTGGTGTCAGACAGGCTTTTTATGCGGATCACGCGGTGACTGACGTCGGCCAATCAACAGCGCGCCAAGGCAGGCACAGGACGTGACCAGCATCAGGGGCGTCAGCGCATAGGTAAAACTCCCCGTGCTGGTGCGAATTAAGCCGATTAGCCAGGTGCCCACAAACACGCCCAGATTATTAAGGGCATTGATTTGCCCGATGACCACAGCCGCCGCGCTGGCGGGGATCATCTCGGTTGCCATCGCCCAGAACGGGCCCTTAATCATCGACGCTGCGGTAATGGTCAGGCATAGCACCATCAGCATCGGCCAGAGATGGGTAACATACATGCTGGCCGCAAGACCAGTCGCTCCCAGCAATAACGGAAAAGCGGTGTGCAGACGACGCTCGCCTGTCTGGTCAGAGTGACGTCCCCACAGATACATCGCCAGGCTCGCCACCGCGAACGGAATGGCATTGACTAAGCCAATCTGAATAACGCTCAGGTTAAAGGTTTTAATGATTTGAGGTTGCCATAATGCCAGACCATTGGTAACGGCGGTTCCGCCCAGATAAATAAGCGTCAGCAGCAGCACGCGCGGACTGAACAACGTGGCGAACAGGCTGACGCGCGGGGTTGTCGGGGCGGTACTTTTCTGCTCTTCCGCCATCGTATGGCGTAACCAGCTGCTTTCCTGCGGGCTCAGCCATTTAGCCTCCAGAGGCTGCCTCGGCAACATCAGAAAAGTCAGGAATCCCAGCGCGACAGCCGGCGCACCTTCAAGGATAAATAACCAATGCCAGCCACGCAGGTTCATCAGGCCATCGAAATTAAGCAGTGCGGCGGACAGCGGTGAACCCAGCACGCTGGACACCGGCAGCGCCATCATCAGGATGGCCACCATTTGTCCACGATAACGTTTGGGAAAACAAAGCGTAAAGTAATAAATGACGCCCGGGAAAAAGCCGGCTTCCGCGATCCCCAGTAAAAACCGGAGAAGATAAAAAGATACCGGGCCCTGCGCCATTGACATGCCCGCCGCCAGCAATCCCCATGCAATCATGACGGCAGCCAGCCAGCGGGTTGCGCCCACTTTTGTCATCACCATATTGCAGGGCACGGCGAAAAGGCAGTAGGCAAAGAAAAACAGCCCTGCACCCAGGCCGTATGCGGCAGCGGATAAGCCGATGTCGCCATTCATTTGTAATGCCGCAAAGCCGACGTTGACGCGGTCCAGGGACGCCAGAAAATAGCCTACCGCAAACAGCGGCATCAGCCGCCATGCCATCTTGCGCACTGTGCTGTGCTCGACTGAGGTGTTATCACGCATTGAACTGTTCCCTTTTACTTTTGCACCGAAGCAAACCGGTTTTGTTATCAACGGTTAGCCTGCTTTCTCAATGCATTTGATAAGAAAGAGTAATTAAGCGTAATACTCTTTCCCTGACTGTGCACTTTGTTCTAAATATGTAAAAATCCAGCAAGTAATGTGTTACAAAAACTGTCCTGACGTGACTGTCTGTGAATCGCGTGAATGAAAATGTCAGCCTGACGCCGCCGCTTTAACGCAGTCATATTTACCGGGCAGCCGGGATCTGATGCATAAGGTCAGCCATGCACGGCGAGCAGCCTGGAAGAGGCTATCGTTCGGTTGCGCGCTTTAGCGTTCGGATAAGCAAAAAAAAGCGCATCCGGAGATGCGCTTATCATTTTTGTTATGTGTGCTGTGTGACCGCAGTGCGGCAAGCTTTGCCCTTAAGCCTTGTCGCCGTTCAGGATCAATTGTCCGTTACGGTCAACCGGAATACGCGTACCCGGATCGTTTTCCATACGGATTTTACCCTGCTGGTCGCCGATCTTGTAGGTTACGTCATAACCCAGCATCTTTTCTTGTTTGTCGTATACGGTTCTGCAACGCTGTTCAGACGTCGTGTAAGTATCACGATCCTGCAGGCCGCCCTGAACCTGGTTACCGGCATAACCACCTGCCAGCGCACCGGCTACCGTTGCGACATCGCGTCCGCGACCGCCGCCAAACTGATGACCCAGCACACCGCCCGCTACCGCACCCAGTACTGAACCGGCGATACGGTTTTCATCCTGAACCGGACGACGATGCGTCAGCGTCACGTTACGACATTCCTGACGCGGTTGTTTGATAGATTCTTTTATTGGTGTTGCTGACAGCACCTGTGCGTATTGAGGACCGCGGTCAAACACGTTAATGCTTGCTACGGCGGCAACACCCAGTGCCGCTGCCACGCCAATACCGATACCCGCTAACATTGATTTATTCACAGGAAGTTCCTCCTGAAAGTGTTACCGCGCATTCCTGCCGCTGGATATCCCTCACAGCACTGGCAGAACCGGCGTGCGCGACTCGCCGTTTGGTTGAGATAAGTTTTACAGATGTAAAGCTTTTGCAATATCGGAATTTGGGAAGAAAATCGCGCCAACAGTGGTACTACCACGTTTTCGGAGAGTTCTGAACAGAAATGACAGCGTAAAATCGTGCGCGGGTTTCGCCACCGGAAAAGCACCGGTGGCGAAGTCAGGCGAATCCGCCCCGTACTCTTAGTGCAGTTTCAGCCGGGGGCGAATCACCCGGTTCAGGCTCCCCACCACCATCATCAGGCCAGTTTTGATATAGCCATGCAGGGCGACCTGATGCATGCGGTACAGGGAGATATAGACAACACGGGCGATGCGCCCTTCAATCATCATAGAGCCACGCATCAGGTTGCCCATCAGGCTTCCTACCGTACTAAAGCGCGACAGCGACACCAGCGAGCCGTGGTCTTTATAGACGTAGGCTTTCAACGGCTTGCCCCGGTACTGCAGCAGGATGTTATCCAGCGCACAGGACGCCATCTGATGAGCTGACTGCGCACGCGGTGGCACGAATCCGCCACCCGGCAAGGCACAGGAGGCACAGTCGCCGATAGCGTAGATATCCTCATCCAGCGTGGTTTGCAGCGTGTCTTTGACCACCAGCTGATTAATGCGATTCGTTTCCAGTCCACCGATGCCTTTCATAAAATCAGGCGCTTTGATACCCGCTGCCCAGACCATTAGATCGGCTTCGATAAATTCGCCGCTCTTCGTGTGCAGGCCCTGCTTATCTGCGCTGGTGACCATCGTTTGTGTCAGCACGCGAACACCCAGCTTTGACAGTTCCTGATGGGCCGCCGCCGAAATACGCGGTGGTAAGGCTGGCAGGATACGTTCGCCCGCTTCCACCAGCGTTACGTTCAGCGCTTCACTGTCGAGCGCCTTATAGCCATAGCTGTGCAGTTGCTTCACGGCATTATGCAGCTCCGCCGACAGCTCAACGCCTGTTGCTCCGCCCCCGACGATGGCGATATTGACCTTCTCCAGCGCCCCTTCACTGGCCGAGAATTTCAGGAACAGGTTGAGCATTTCGTTATGGAAACGGCGAGCCTGTTGCGGGTTATCGAGAAAAATGCAGTGATCTTTGACGCCCGGCGTCCCAAAGTCGTTTGAGGTACTGCCCAGCGCCATCACCAGCGTGTCGTAGGCCAGTTCGCGCTCGGGCACTAATACGTCCCCCTGCGCATTGACCACTTCGGCCAGCTGAATCACTTTCTTTTCGCGGTTGATGTTAGTGAGCGAACCCAATTGGAACTGGAAACCGTGATTACGGGCATGCGCCAGATAACTCAGCGCATCAATCCCTTCATCCATCGATCCGGTAGCGACTTCATGCAGCAGCGGCTTCCACAAGTGACTGTGGTTGCGATCGACCAGAATAATCTCGGCTTTCTTTTTACGCCCCAGCTTGTGGCCCAGTTGCGTGGCCATTTCCAGCCCGCCGGCACCGCCGCCAACAATAACAATTTTCTTAACAGATGCAGTCAACAAGGACCCCCTCAAATTGTGAACCAAAAGTTAATCAATGGTTAAATTAAACCTTAATAAACATAGGGTTGGCGACATAACATCGCTATCTGAAGGCAGAATACCATGACGGCCCCGGATGGGCCTCAGAAAATTGATGTACATCAAATTTAGCAGACTGTTCCTGGCATAAAGCCCGGCATCGTGCGGTTGCCGCGTTGTGTTACACGGTGGTTTTGAAGGCGTTGATTCGCTGGAGATGGGGCGAGAGATTCCTGAACTTATGGCTTTCGCTTTCGTCCCAGACAAGGGGGTAATAGGGCTGGAGCAGCGTCGCGGTGCGCTGGCTGTCAAGCGCCTCATCATGACGCGCTAAAATGGTCAGGCAGCGGTCACGATTACGCTCGCGAAAATCGCTGACGCACTTGGTGGCTATATCCAGGTACTCTTCAGGACGATCAATCCTGCCTTCCATGGTCTCGAAGGGAAAGAGGTTGGGGTTAAACAGGACCTGACGAATACCGCATAAAAAACCAATACGCTCGGACCAGTATCCTCCTAAGCCGACCCCGCAGATCAGCGGACGGGGATCATCACTGAGGCCCAGCATTTTATCCGTTTCTTTCAGCAGAAATTGCATGTCATGTTTAGGATGACGGGTGCTGTAACTGATGAGTCTGACATCAGGATCGATAAACTGCAGTTGCAACACCTTTTCGTGGTTGCCCGGGCTCGTCGCGTCAAAACCGTGCAGATAAATAATCATGTTTATCCTCTATGGCTGTCGCGCCGGGCAACCTGATGGCTATAACGCGGCTTTATGTGCCAGCCAGCGCGCCTGTAGCGCACTGAGCTGCTGCGCATTGTCTTTCCAGCGGCGACTCGCTTTCAGGCTCTCCCGGCTCAGGGTTCCACGATGATACAACTGCATGACAGGCTCCGCTTCGATCAGGGTCAAATTATCTATGACACTGACGGCGCCCTTGCGATCGTTACAAACCAGAACCATGTCACAACCGGCAGACAGTGACTGCTGCGCACGCTCCGCATAGCTGCCCATCACGGCGGCACCTTCCATGGAGAGATCGTCAGAGAAAATCACGCCCTTAAAGCCCAGTTCCTGGCGTAACACCGTTTTCAGCCAGTAGGGTGATCCGCTGGCAGGAAGCGGGTCCGCTTCGCTGTAGATCACATGGGCAGGCATAATGGCATCCAGCGCCTGTTCATGAATCAGCGTACGAAAAATAGCCATATCGTGCTCGCGTATCTCGGCTTCACGGCGATTGTCGCGCGGGGTTTCTTTATGGGAATCTGCGCTGACCGCACCATGACCGGGGAAATGCTTACCGGTCGTCTTCATTCCCGCCTCATGCATACCGGCAATAAAGCGGCGCGCTATCGCGAGGGCGATCTGCGGATCCGCGTGAAATGACCGGTCGCCAATGGCCGCACTGATGTGGCCGATATCCAGCACCGGCGCAAAGCTGATGTCGATATCCATCGCTATCATTTCGGCGGCCATCTGCCAGCCTGCCTGCTGGGCCAACTCCCCTGCCGTGCTCATATCGTGGAGCGCAGCAAATGACTGCATCGCCGGTAGTGTGGTGAAGCCGTCACGAAAACGCTGTACCCGACCACCTTCCTGATCGGCGGCCACAACCAGACGAGTGTGCGACGCGGCACGGATCTGACGGACCAGCTCGGCCAGTTGCGCCGGATCGTGGTAATTGCGGGCAAAAAGAATCACGCCACCCACCAGCGGATGGCGCAGTATGTCGCGCTCTTCGGCATCCAGCTCGAAACGCTCAACGTCCAGCATGAGTGGGCCGGGAAAACGTGTTGTCATAACCTGTATCCTGTCTCTCTGCGCCTCTGCGCAAAGCCGTTAAATCTGTGACCAGCTCTGTTGAGCCAGCTGTTGTAATTGGGCATCGCCACTCTGTTCTGCGCGCAGTTGATACCAACTGGCCACTAGCAGGTGCAGCCATGGTTGCCAGCGACGAACCTGACGCTGAAGTGAAGCCAGCGGTAACTGCATCCGCTCAGCATAGTCGGTTAGCCAACCGGTTTGCTGATCCGGCACGGCTAAACAGACGGCGGCCAGCTCCAGCGCCACATCCCCGTCCGCGGCATATTCCCAGTCGATAAGATGCAGCCCCTGCGATGACTGGATCAGGTTGGCAGGATGAACATCCATATGCAGCGGGGCAAGGCGCAACGGACGCGGCTCACCCTGCTCTGTCAGCCGTTTTAGCTGGCGCAGCCAGCAATACTGACGCTGCTGGCACTGCTGCCAGTATTGCCACAGCAGGGGTAACAGCACGACACGATAACCGGTCAGCGGCTGGTGATGAAGCCGCCGGAGGAGCGTAATCACCTCGTACCGCTGTGCACGAAAACCCGCCTCATCCAGCACCTCACCTTCCTGCCAGGGCATAATAAGGCCATGGCGGTTACCCGCCAGCGGCGCGTTCACCAGCCCGCTGGGCTGCAACTTGCGCAACACACGGTGCTCGCGCTGGCGATTAACGAACGGTATCGCGGGATGCGGTGCCGGGCGGAGAAGATAGCGTCCCTGTGCGGTCAGGATGCGACAACTCTGCCCGGTTAAGCCCGCGAGTGAGGTCAGGTTGACCGGCTGCTCACCCGTTGTAGCCTGAATCAGCTGTAAAAAAGCGGCATTAATTCTGGGCGACACCGTTGCCCGACCAGATAATTTCGCCCGTCTGCACCAGCATGAGCTGCATCTGGATGGTCGGCGTTTTGACGTCACCCTTCGCCGTGCTGTAAAGCACATACTGGGCGTTAACGTTACGCGCCAGGCCAATCGCTTTACTGCGTGAGTTAAGACTGTCGTCCGGCGAAAGCCCCAGTGCCTGTTTTGCCTGCGCCAGCTGCTCCGGCGACACCAGGCTGAACTTACCATTGTTGTTCAGCGCCGTCTGAATGGCACTGGTTGCCTTCTCCGACTGGAGTGAACCGTTGGTGTTGTTTTTGATACGATCCACCAACAGCACGCTGCCCGGCTGCACAGTTGCGGCACGCACCATTTGGGCGACCAGCGGCTGTACGGTGGCATCCCAGTTAATTGTCACCAGCTTTGGCGGCTGCGGAACGGGTTGAGGCTGAGGAACCGGCTGCGGCTCAGGCTGAGGAACGGGCTGAGTCTGTTCCTCGGGCTGAGTTTGCTGTTCCACGGGGGCAGGCTGCTGCTGTTTCAACACACAGCCCGAAAGAATAAGCGCCATCATCAGTGCGCCAGTACGATTAACACTGCGAATCACGTAACAGTCCTCAGAGATAGATATAGAGACGAACCTTGCTGGCCGTCAGGTTACCCAGTTGCGACACCGCAGCGACGCTGCCGTCAGGCGGCACCGTGACAATCTGCGCGGGTTCACGCGGCGTTATTTCCAGCCCTTTATCGTCGTACCAGTAATAACGATAGTGCACCACAACCGGCGTTTCACGCTGATTGTAGAGTATGCTGCTGGCACGTTTCTGACCGTCGTGGTCATCCAGCGTGGGCTCATCGGTAATAATGCCCGCTGAAAGCACGGATGATTCCATCACCAGCGACTGAGACGTATTGATCATCGGTTTATCACTACTGCAACCGGTCAGACTCAGCAAAACGGCCAGTCCTGTCAGCCATGAACGCATAGCAAGGTCCCCTTCAGGGATCAATGTGACAGCATCGGACCAAGCGGTTTACCGCCCACCAGATGCATATGAATATGGTAAACTTCCTGACCACCGTGCTGATTGCAGTTGACGATCAGGCGATAACCCTCTTTATCAATCCCTTCTTCACGCGCAATCTTCGCCGCCGCCGTGAACATTCGGCCAAGCGCCTGCTCATGTGCCGCCTCAACATCGTTGGCGGTCGGGATAAGAATGTTAGGGACAATCAGGATGTGCGTGGGGGCTTTAGGCGAGATATCGCGAAACGCCGTGACCAGTTCATCCTGATAAACCACGTCGGCGGGAATTTCGCGACGGATGATTTTACTGAAAATCGTTTCTTCAGCCATAGAGAGCAGTTCCTTTAGCCTGGGTAGATAATCTCTCAGTATGCGGGAGAAATTCGTTTTCTTTCAACCTCGCGCCGCTCTTTCTTACATTAAGTGGCGGTGTTTAACGCATTTCCGCCCTTGTAAGGACACGAAACGGGCCTTTCCATTTTTATCACCCCACAGTCAGTGTCGTCTCCTTTCCTGCAGCCTGCCGGGTAATGAAACGATCACGTATCTCTGGTTTTCACGCGCAGCAGCCCTGCAAACGTTGGGTCGTTGCCACAGTCTCCGCTCCTCTGCTGTCCTGGCCGGGTTGACGGATATCACCCGCTGTCTTTCCGTGCAACGACAGCCCTTTCTGCTCTACGCACTGTTGGCCCCAACAGTCGGCTCATCCACAGCGTGACGGGCGTTGCTTAAGTCCCTGCATTACTGAGCGGGGGCGACAGCAAAAGGTTGCAACATTTGATCATTAAAGCCCTATCATTTCTTGCCGAAACTATAAATAACGTGTCGGATTAGTTTGATCCCGAGCCCGTCGCGTTTTACACCGCTTCAGGCCGTTAAATCTTGATGCGCAATAACGTGCCTGAATGAAAACGATTACAATTAACCGTTAAACAGGATGTTAATTATGCGATTCTTACAACGCGTTAAACTGTCACACCGACTGATTTTTCTTACCGCTTTTTTTCTCATCGCCATGGTCATTATTGCCGTTATCTGTCTTCATTCCCTCAGAACACTGGCGGCATCAGAACAGCAGTTATACACATCGCGGCTTGAACCGGTTCAGATGATGAACGTGGCGGCCCGCGAAATGGCGACCCACTTTCGACGGGGCTATGCGTATGTTTTTCCGGGTGGCAACGTCACCGCGGCCGAATCCCGTCAAAATACGATAAAATTTAACCAAAAATCACAGCAGTCGGTCCAGACCGCAGTGGATTTTCTGAAACAGTCCCAGGATCCCGCATTGGTCGCGATTACGCAAAAAGTGTTGCAGGCCTGGCCGGACTATCTGGCCTCTATGCAGCGGGTTTATGCGCTGGCGAACAATAACGACATTCCGGGCGCCCTGAAGGAAATTGCCACGCACACCGACCGCCTGCACGTCGCTGTCAGAGATCCGCTGCTGGAGGCCGTGAAGATTTACAACGCCTCTGTGCATCAGGTCATTGATGACAATGTTTCCCACATAGACAGTACCTCATTCACGCTCATTCTGTTAATCGGTCTGACCTTCCTCGCCGGCGGCGTACTCGGTACGCTGATTTTTATCTCCGTCATGAAGCAACTGGGGGCGGAACCGGAAGTGGCGGTCCACATGGCGGGACTGATTGCGCGCGGTGACCTTCACGGGCACAACGAAACAAAACCCGGTGATACCTCCAGCCTGATTTTTCAGTTGTCTGTGATGCGTCAGCACATCCGCGATCTGATCAGTGAAGTCCAGGATGCCGCTGAGCAGGTGGCAAAATCCTCCGCAGAAATCGCCAACGGCACGCAGGATTTGTCACGCCGTACCGAGTCTCAGGCATCTGCACTGGAAGAAACCAGCGCCTCAATGGAACAGCTCTCTTCGGCAGTACAGAGCAATGCAGATAATGCGCGGGTGGCCAATGATGTCGTCAAACACGCGTTTCAGATTGTGGCCAGCGGCGGCCAGTCCGTCTCGGATGTAGAAGAGACCATGCACGCTATCCAGGACAGCAGCAGCCGGATAGGTGAAATCATTAGCGTGATTGACGGCATTGCTTTTCAGACCAATATCCTGGCGCTTAACGCGGCGGTCGAAGCGGCCCGGGCGGGCGATCAGGGACGGGGTTTTGCTGTGGTAGCCGGTGAGGTTCGCAGTCTGGCACAACGCAGCGCCGTGGCGGCTCAGGAAATCAAAGCGTTGATTACGGAGAGCCACTCGCGGGTAGCAACCGGGGTGAATAATGTCAGCGTGGCGGGCGAGACCATGAAGGCGGTGGTGAAAGAGATTCATCGCGTTAACGATCTGGTTGCCGAAATCAGCACCGGAAGCCATGAGCAGAGCACCGGCGTGAAACAGGTCGGCATTGCCGTGGCGCAGATGGACAGCGATACGCAGCAGAATGCGGCACTGGTTGAAGAAACGGCGGCGGCCACAGCTCAGCTGCAACGGTTGTCCGATCTGCTGTTGCAGACGACCTCTAAATTTGTGACGCGTCAGGCCAGCTAAAGCCAGCCCAAAACAGGTTATCGCCGTCATGCCGTTATGTCATGCCATAAAAAAACAGCGTTGAGTCGGAACTCAACGCTGTTTATGAAAGGCAAAAACGTACGCTACGGCCTGTTACATTTTACGGATATAGTCATCCATATCGGTTTTCAGGTTATCAGATTTGGTGCCGAAAATGGCCTGAACCCCTGAACCTGCCACGACCACACCGCGTGCACCCAGGTTTTTCAGTTCTGTTTGATCGACCTTGCTGACATCCGCCACGCTGACGCGCAGACGGGTAATACAGGCATCCAGGTTGGTAATGTTATCTTTACCGCCAAACGCCGTAACCAGTTTGCCCGCCATTTCGGTGCCGGTTGCTGATGACGACTGCTCGCTGGCGCTGTCTTCACGGCCTGGCGTTTTCAGATCCAGCTTAACGATCAGCACACGGAACACGGTGTAGTAAACCGCCGCATAAATCATCCCGATGATCGGGAACAGCCAGATTTTGCTGCTGTTACCACTCAGAACGATAAAGTCGATCAGTCCGTGAGAGAAGCTGGTGCCATCACGCATGCCGAGCAGAATACAAATCGGGAACGCCAGACCGGCCAGGATCGCATGGATGACATACAGGACAGGCGCAACGAACATGAACGAGAATTCGATCGGCTCGGTAATCCCGGTCAGGAACGAGGTCAGTGCAGCCGAAATCATGATGCCGCCCACTTTCGCCCGGTTTTCTGGTTTTGCCGAATGCCAAATCGCAATGGCGGCCGCAGGTAAGCCATACATCTTAAACAGGAAGCCACCCGACAGTTTACCTGCGGTTGGGTCACCCGCCATATAGCGCGGAATATCGCCGTGGAAGACCTGACCTGCCGCATTGGTATATTCACCAATCTGCATCTGGAAAGGGACGTTCCAGATGTGGTGCAGACCAAATGGCACCAGCGCACGTTCAACCACGCCGTAAATACCAAAAGCGACCACAGGGTTCTGATAGGCTGCCCACTGTGAGAAATCCTGAATCGCTGAACCGACCGGCGGCCAGATAAATGACAGTACCAGGCCCATCGCGATAGCCGCCAGACCGGAAATAATCGGCACAAAGCGCTTGCCCGCAAAAAAGCCCAGATACTCAGGCAGCTTGATGCGATAGAAGCGGTTGAACATGTAAGCCGCGATGGAGCCGGCAATGATACCGCCCAGCACACCGGTGTCCGCCAGGTGTTTGGCCTCAATTTCTGCCGCAGGCAGATGCAGCACTAACGGTGCCACCACGGCCATGGTTTTCACCATGATGCCATAAGCCACTACCGCCGCCAGGGCCGAAACGCCATCGTTATTGGTAAAGCCCAGCGCAACACCGATGGCAAAAATCAACGGCATATTCGCAAAGACCGAGCCGCCCGCTTCCGCCATAACATGTGAGACGACCACAGGTAACCAGCTGAAATTGGCGGAACCTACTCCTAATAAAATACCGGCGATAGGCAGAACCGACACCGGCAGCATGAGCGATTTACCAACCTTTTGTAAGTTGGCAAAAGCGTTTTTGAACATAACGTGAAACTCCTGAGTATGAGTGCGTTTTTCGCGCAGTGCGCGTGGTAAAGAGGGAGGTTCTTTACCGGTTGGCGTTATCCGCCATTTTGATTTATTACGAAGGGTAAAATAAATTACGCCTCGTTACTTTGACGGCTATCACGTTTCGCAAACCAGAGCGCTCAGACGGGTAAACATACGTGCATAACCGCCTATTTTTTCAGCGAAATCCTCTGACTCTGTTGGACAAAAACAGAGTCAGCAGCGGATATTTCGTATTTATTACAAAGCCTGAAATAAACTAACTGTCAGGCGCCGAGGCGGCTCATGGGGATATGGAAAAGCGTGGAGAAATTCTGCGTGGTGGTTGCCGCCAGCGTCTCGATATCCACGCCTTTCAGTACCGCCAGATAGTCGGCCACATCGCGTGTATAGGCCGGTTGATTCTCCTTGCCGCGATAAGGTACAGGTGCCAGATAGGGCGAATCGGTTTCAACCAAAATACGATCAAGGGGAACATAGCGTGCCGCCTCGCGTATCTGCTCAGCATTGCGGAACGTCACGATCCCTGAGAAAGAAATGTAGAACCCCATATCCAGCAGCTTCGCCGCTGTCGCCTGATCTTCCGTAAAACAGTGTAGTACACCGCCGCAGCGTTCAACCTGTTCTTCACGCAGAATCGCCAGGGTATCTTCACGCGCATCACGCGTGTGCACGATGATCGGCTTGTTTAGCGCGATCCCGGTACGGATATGCTCGCGAAACGAGTGCTGCTGCTGCGCTTTGGTTTCCTGCTGGTAATAATAATCCAGTCCGGTTTCACCCAAGGCCACCACCTGTGGATCGGCGGCCAGCCGACGGAATTCGTCGACATCGTAAGGTTCCTCCTGATTCAGCGGATGTACACCGCAGGAGAGTGCGATATTTTCGCGAGCGCCTACCAGCGCCTTTAACGTGCTAAAGCCAGGTAACGTTGTGGCAATCGCCAGCATAAACCTGACGTCGCGCGCTGCCGCTTTGGCGATCACGTCATCAAGATCCTGATGGGTTTTTTCATAGTCAAGGCCATCAAGATGGCAGTGGGAATCAACAATAAACATAGTTTTCTCAGTCAGCCGGGTACTGCGGGCTTCAGGTTGTCCGCCCAGCTCAGTAGCCTGTCAGTTAACAAAAGTTCACGATTCACTGCCGCAACCTCTGACAGCGTTTCGCGGCAGCGCATCCAGTCCTGAGCGCTGTTGTTCAGCGCCGTTTGCGAGAAATGCTGCGCCAGCATCGCCACTACATCCTGACGATCCACATTGGTCAGCCACTGTGCCGCACCCTGCTGCCACTTGATGGCATCCAGTATCAACGCCAGCAGCCAGCCTATGCGCGTGCCTGGGTTATCAGTATTCAGTACTGGAAGCAGTTGCAGGATGTCCTGTTGCAGGGCGCTGGCAAGGGCATCACAGAGTGCCTGCCTTGCCTGCCATGCTCGCTCATCCAGCAGCGCCAGGGCGGCACCGGGCGCGCCTGCACTCAGGCGCAGCGCAGCCAGTAAGTGTGACTCGTCATACGCTCCCTGCTTTCTGAGCCATGCCAGACTGTGGGCTTCGTCTGGCGGTGCCAGCGTTAACACCATACAGCGGCTGCGCAGCGTCGCCAGCAAACGCGAAGGTTCACGACTGCTCAGAAAGAACCAGCTGTTTGCCGGCGGTTCTTCAAGGGTTTTCAGCAAGGCGTTCGCTGCCGCATCACTGAGCTGCGACGCATCGGGTAGCCAGACGACTTTAGCCCCGCCCTGCTGTGCATGGTGGTACATTTTTTCCGTCACCTGGCGCACGGCATCAATGCCGAGCGTGGCTTTGCCTTTTTCGGCTTCCAGCCGGTACCAGTCAGGATGCGTGTTTGCCTGCATCAGTTGACAGCCATGACAGTGACCGCAGCTTTTCAGTCCGTCGCGGCGCTGACACATCAGCCAGCGGCTCATTCCCCACACCAGGGCATCATCGCCCATGCCTTCCATGGCATTCACCAGCAGCGCGTGATGCGCGCGATCCGCCTGGTGCTGTGCAATCACCTGCCGGTAAGGCTGGTTTAGCCAGGGATACCAGTTCATGCCCGCTGTTCCGCCAGCCAGGCAGACAATGTGGATTGCAGCGCGGTGGTCACCTGTTCCAGAGGCTGCGTCGCATCGATTGTCCGAATCGTCGCATCTTCCGCCGCCAGGGCCAGGTAGCGGTCACGCGTGCGTTCGAAAAAGCGCAGTGACTCCTGCTCGATGCGATCCAGCGCACCACGAGCGCGGGCACGTTGTAATCCTGTTTCCGGTGTGACATCCAGATACAACGTCAGGTCAGGACGAAAATCCCCCAGCACCGTATCACGCAATGTACGCATCAGTTCGGCATCAACCCCACGGCCGCCGCCCTGGTAAGCCTGAGAGGAGAGATCATGCCGATCGCCCACCACCCAGGCGCCACGCGCAAGGGCCGGTTTAATCACGGTTTCGACCAGCTGGACACGGGCGGCGTACAGCATTAACAGTTCCGCTTTATCGGTCACCTGCTCGCCCTCAATGCCCTGCTTCACCAGAATACGGAGCTGTTCAGCCAGCGGCGTACCACCGGGTTCACGGGTAAAGACGATGTCTTCAATCCCGTGTGCCTGTAACGTTGCCACAATGGCCTCACGGGCCGTGGTTTTTCCCGCGCCTTCCAGGCCTTCAATCACAATAAACTTACTGTCCATTTTTTTCCTTTAACGCAAGCCGGTAAGCCTGGACGGCCTTGTTATGGCTGGCAAGATTGGTCGTGAACGTATGTCCACCTTTGCCATCCGCCACAAAATAGAGGTAGTTGGTCTTTTCCGGATGCGCGGCCGCAATCAATGAGGCCTTACTCGGCATCGCAATCGGGCCTGGCGGCAAACCACTGATGATATAGGTATTGTACGGCGTCGCTGTTTCCAGATCTTTGCGCGTCAGTGTGCCATTGTAGGCTGCGCCCATACCGTAAATCACGGTCGGATCGGTCTGCAGGCGCATGCCCGTCCGCAGTCGGTTAATAAACACAGAGGCCACTTTCGCCCGCTCTTCGCTGACGCCCGTCTCTTTTTCAATGATCGACGCCATCGTCACCATCTCCTGCTCATTCTTGTAGGGCAGGTTGTCCATGCGGCCTTGCCAGACTTCATCAACCATCTTTTGCATTCGCTGATGCGCACGCGTCAGCAACGCAATATCCGTTGTATTGGCGGTATACAGATAGGTATCCGGACAGAAGCTCCCTTCCAGCTGATTTTCATCCAGCCTGAGCGCCTTTGCCACGGTGGCATACTTATCATCAGGCAACGTATGTTTTACATAGGGTGCCTGGCGTAATTCACTCAGCCACTCCTGCAGGCGTTGTCCTTCTACAAAGCGCAGCGGGAACTGAGCCTCTTTGCCGCTGGCCAGCAACGCCAGTAGCTCGCGCACCGTCATTGACGGTTCCAGACGATAGGTCCCGGCTTTGAATTTTGCCAGTTCAGGCTCAAACTTCAGCAACGCGCCAAACCAGATGCTGTGGGGAATAATATGCTGACTTTCCAGCTGGGCTTCTAACGCCACACGGCCCGTCCCGGCGGGCAGCGTGTAAATCGTTTCCTGGGAAAGGGTCAGACGGCTGGCAGCAAGTTGCTTCACCTGCCAGTAGCTGACGCCTGCGGCCGCCAGCAGCACTGCCAGCACACCCGCAATAATTTTTTTGCTTCGACTCATTCTGCTTCCATTATCGTTTTACAGCTTGCCTGTAGCTGGTTAAACAATGTGCGTTGATGAAAGGTCACCGCATCAAGTTGTCGAACGGGCAAGACAGGCATGAGCGTATTACAGATGACAATTTCGTCTGCGGCTAACAGCGCCGCCAGCGTCGCCTGCACCACCTGACAACTCTGTCCTGCTGCACGTATTTGCGCTATCAGATTCTGCCGCATAATGCCGTCAACGCCAGCCTGATCCAGCCGGGGCGTAAAGATCGTGTTGCCGCTCCGCCAGAATAAATTGGCCGCACAGCATTCCACCACCCAACCTTCGGTGTCAAGCACCAGCGCTTCATCCGCGTCTGTCTGCTCAAGATGGGCACGAATCATCACCTGTTCAAGCCGGTTGAGATGTTTTAGCCCGGCAAACTGGGGGTTGCGTGCCAGCCGGACCGGACTGACCACCAGCCTGACACCGGTATTTTCTAACGCAGCATAGTGCCCGGGCCAGTCAGAGACCGAGACAATGCGCGTCGGCCCGCTACAGCCCGCACGACTGTAACCGCGTCCCCCACTGCCTGCGCTGATAATGACTTTAAGCACCGCGCTGTCATGGCCCGAGGCCGCCTGCAGCATTTCCCCCGCCAGAGCCTGCCAGTCAACATTCTGTAACCACAGGCGTTCGCAGCTTTGCTGTAGCCGCTGAATATGCCAGTCAAACAGCGCGATATTGCCCTTGATGATAGCGGCCGTGGTAAAGCAGCCATCGCCAAATTGTACGGCGCGATCGCGGGCCGTGAGATGAGATTGTTCGATGCCGTTAATCCACATTACCGCGTCTCCCGTATCGATATCGTGGTTGTCATGACGGTGATTTTATCGGTTTCTCTTCGTCGCTGGACAGAAAAAAGGCCCGCATAGCGGGCCTTTTAAGCAATCATAAACGCCAGGTTTAGATTTTACGGAAAATCAGTGAACCGTTAGTGCCACCGAAACCGAAAGAGTTACACAGCGTATATTCCAGTCCAGACACCTGACGTGCAGTGTGAGGAACGAAATCAAGATCGCAACCTTCGTCCGGGTTATCCAGGTTCAGGGTCGGTGGAACCGCCTGATCGCGCAGCGCCAGAATCGAATAGATCGATTCAACCGCGCCTGCCGCACCCAGTAAATGGCCGGTCATCGACTTAGTTGAGCTGACCATAACCTTGCTGGCAGCCTCACCAAACACTGATTTCACCGCCTGCGCTTCGGCTTTATCGCCTGCTGGCGTTGACGTGCCATGCGCGTTGACGTAACCGATCCTGTCAGGCGTCATCTGTGCATCACGCAGCGCATTGATCATCGCTGCGGCTGCGCCAGAGCCGTCTTCCGGTGGCGAGGTCATGTGATAGGCATCGCTGCTCATCCCAAAGCCCACGATTTCCGCGTAGATTTTAGCGCCACGCTTCTTAGCATGCTCGTACTCTTCCAGTACGATAATGCCCGCGCCGTCGCCCAGTACAAAACCATCACGGTCTTTATCCCATGGGCGGCTTGCCGCCTGCGGGTTGTCGTTACGTGTAGACAGTGCACGCGCCGCGCCAAACCCACCTACACCCAATGGTGTACTGGCTTTTTCCGCGCCACCTGCCAGCATCACGTCAGCATCGTTATAGGCGATGATACGTGCCGCATGACCAATGTTGTGAACGCCAGAAGTACAGGCGGTCGCAATGGAAATGCTGGGGCCTTTCAGGCCATACATGATGGTGAGATGTCCCGCCACCATATTGACGATTGTGGAAGGCACGAAGAAAGGGCTGATTTTACGCGGACCGCCGTTCACTAGCGAGGTATGGTTTTCTTCAATCAGACCCAAACCACCAATGCCCGAACCAATTGCCGCGCCAATCCGGCCTGCATTTTCCTCGGTCACTTCAAGACCGCTGTCCTGCATGGCCTGAATGCCTGCCACGATGCCGTACTGAATGAAGTCATCCATCTTGCGTTGATCTTTACGGGAAATAAAGTCATCGCAATTGAAATCTCTTACCAGACCTGCAAAGCGTGTTGCATAGGCGCTGGTATCAAAATGGTCGATCAGGTTAATGCCGCTCTGACCGGCAAGGAGAGCACTCCAGGTAGACTCTACGGTATTGCCGACAGGAGACAACATGCCAAGACCAGTCACAACTACACGACGCTTAGACACGTTCGTCCTCCAGGGAGGGAAAAAAATGACTATTGTGGGGCAAACATAAAACTCAGGCGGTCAATTGACCGCCTGAAGATATTCATTAGCCTTTGTGGCTATTGATATAGTCGATCGCTGCCTGAACGGTAGTGATTTTCTCAGCTTCTTCGTCTGGAATTTCAGTATCAAACTCTTCTTCCAGAGCCATTACCAGCTCAACGGTATCAAGAGAATCGGCACCCAGGTCTTCTACGAAAGATGCAGAGTTGGTCACTTCTTCCTCTTTCACACCCAGCTGCTCACTGATGATTTTCTTAACGCGTTGTTCGATATCGCTCATACTATTTAATTTCCTATCAAAACTCGCTTTCGCGATGGTTTTCGTAGTGTATAAAATGTTGAAAAAGATGCAACAAAATCCCGGCTGG